>Ga0302326_10000534_pt1 | contig 105636 bp, 85 predicted proteins | sample Palsa_T0_3_FD_202264 | JGI IMG/M metagenome (GOLD analysis project Ga0302326, IMG submission 202264) | Peat permafrost microbial communities from Stordalen Mire near Abisko, Sweden - Palsa_T0_3 | ecosystem: Environmental > Terrestrial > Soil > Palsa > Peat permafrost | place: Sweden: Abisko... | reverse complement strand
AGGAGCTGTCCGCGCCGGAGCGGGCCGACCTCATGGAGGAGGTCGTGTTCGCGAGGCGCCTGCTGACGGCCGCGATGAAGCCCGACGGGGTCAACATCGGGTTCAACCTCGGGGCGGCCGCCGGGGGCAGCATAGCCCACCTGCACGGCCACATCGTGCCGCGCTGGAACGGCGACAACAACTTCATGCCCGTCGTGGGCCAGACCCGCGTCCTCCCCCAGTCGCTCGAGGCAACCTGGGACCGGCTTTCGGCGATCGTGGGCCAGCTCCCCCCCAATTCCTGAACTCGAGGAGGCACGTGCCCGCCAAGACGCTTCATTTCCAGAGCCCACGGCACCTGAGCCAGCTCTACGCCGGCAAGACCGAGAACCTGGCCCACGCGGAGCGCGCGCTCGGGGTGAAGCTCGTCACGCGCGAGGACTGGCTGAAGATAGAGGCCGACCAGGAGCCGCTGGCGCGGGCCGAGGAGTTCTTCGCCTTCCTGAACGCGGCGCGCGGCCAGGGGATGACCATCCGGACCCCGGACTTCGCGAGGATCGTCGACTCCTTCGCCAGGGGCGAGGCGGGGCGGTGGCGGGCGCTCCTCGACGAGCCCCTCGTCATAGCAACCAACAGGAAGAGCGTCGTCCCGAAGACCATCGGCCAGAAGGAATACCTGAAGTCGGTGCTGAGCGAGCCGATCACGATCGGGATAGGGCCGGCCGGCACGGGCAAGACCTACCTCGCGATGGCCGCGGCCGTGTCGGCGCTCCTCAACCACGAGGTGGAACGGATCGTGCTCACAAGGCCCGCGGTCGAGGCCGGCGAGGCCCTTGGCTTCCTGCCCGGCGACCTCCGCGAGAAGATCCTCCCCTACCTGCGCCCGCTCTATGATGCGCTCCACGACATGCTGGACCCCGAGGAGGTCGTGAAGATGACGGAGAAGGGTATCATCGAGATCGCGCCCCTCGCCTACATGCGCGGCCGCACGCTCTCACGCGCGTTCGTCGTCCTCGACGAGGCCCAGAACACGACGCCCGAGCAGATGATGATGTTCCTGACCCGCCTCGGCGAGGATTCGCGGATGGTGGTGACCGGCGACATCACCCAGATCGACCTGCCGCGCTCGAAGCAGTCCGGCCTGCTCGAGGTGCGCCACATCCTCAGGGACGTGCCCGGGATCGTCTTCCACACCTTCACCTGCGAAGACGTCGTGCGCCACCCGCTCGTGCAGCGGATCATAGAGGCCTACGACCGCTACAAGAACCCGATGGCCGGGGCCGCCCCGGGAGCGGGGCACTGACATGTCGGTCCGCAACCAGCTCAGGCTCCTCGTGGGCGGGCTCGGCACGCGCCGCGGCGAGCCGAACTCGGCGCCGGGATCCAGCTTCAGGGACTTCCTGGACCGGAGCCGCCTCGTGGCGGGCCTGATATTCGTCGTCACCGTGGCCGCGATCGTGCTCGTGAGCTCGGCCGGGATGAGGGTGCTCGACCTGCCCGTGCTGCCGAACCAGATCGCGCCCGTAAGGATCGTCGCCGGGTTTCCCTTCACCTACGTGAGCACCGAGCGGACGCAGGCCGAGCGGGAGGGGCAGCTCGCCGCGCTGCCCCCCATCTACAAGCTCGACACCTCCCCGCTCGAGCGCTTCGAGGGCGCCGCGCGCGATCTCCTCGGGAAGCTCGCGGCCTTCGAGGCCGAGCACCCGGACCCCTCGGCGATGTTCTTCGACCGGCGCCGGGCGCTGAGCGCGCTCGCCGACGAGTTCAACTCGCGCGGCCCCTTCGAGACCAACGCGGACGACCTCGCCGCCCTCCTTTCCGCGGGCGACGCGGCGACCCGGGCCGCTCTCTTCGAGAACGGGTTCGCGGCGCTCCGGCAGGTCTACAGCGAGGGCGTCCACGACGGCTCGGCGTCCGGGGGCGCCCCCGACGCCGTCATGATGTACGAGGTCGAGCGCCCCTCCGGCGGCGTCGCGGCCCGCTCGGTGCAGTCGCTCGAGGACTCCCTCACGTTCCTGCGGGTTAGCCTTGCGTCGGAGGGCGTGCCGCGCCCTGCGGCGCAGGCCCTTTTCCGGCTCTTCCGCGGCGGCGTCCAGCCGAACCTCGTCTACGACCGGACGGCGGCGTCGGCCCGGGAGGCGGAGGTCATCGCAAGGCTAAAGCCCGTGACCGTGAGGGTCGCCGCGGGCAAGACCCTGGTCGAGGCCGGGGAGAGGGTGACCGAGGGCCAGTACGAGATGGCGACCGCCTACCGGAGGGCCGCCCTGGAGGGGGGCTCGGCCGAGCTCGACGACGGCCTCGAGCTCTTCGGCCGCGTGCTGCTCGTCCTAGCGATGGTGCTCGCCTCGATCATCTACGTGCGGCTCGAGGACCCGGAGACCCTCGCGAGCAACGTGCGCCTGGGGCTCCTCGCGCTCGTCGTCATCTTCAACCTCGCGCTCGTCCGCGCCGTCTACTCGGTGGGCGGGGCCGAGCTCTTCGTGCGCGACGCGACGTGGGCCTCGGCCCTACCCTACCTCGCCCCCACCGCGCTCGCGCCCCTCATCGTCGCGATCCTGATCGACGCCGGCTCCGCGATCTTCATGGCGCTCCTGATCTCGATCTTCACGGGCGTCATCTACGGAAACCGGCTGGACCTCCTCGTCCTCACGTTCCTCGCGTCCATGGTGGCCATCTTCGGATGCCGCCACGCCCGGCGGCGCGGCAGCGTCGTCAAGGCCGCCGGGATGGGCGGCCTCACGGTCGCGGCCTTCGCGGCCCTGGTCGGCTGGGCCCAGCAGACCCCCTACGAGATTCTGGTGTGGCAGGTGGCCGCCGGCCTCCTGACGGGGCTCCTGACCGGCGTGGCGGTGGTCGGGCTCCTGCCCGTCCTCGAGGGCCTCTTCAAGCGGACGACCGACATCACGCTCCTCGAGCTCACGGATTTCAACCATCCGCTCCTGCGCAGGATGCAGCTCGAGGCCCCCGGGACCTACCACCACTCGCTCGTCGTGGCCCAGCTCTCGGAGAACGCATGCAACGCGATCGGCGCCAACCCGCTCCTCGCGCGCGCCTGCGCCCTCTTCCACGACATCGGAAAGACGGTGAACCCGGCGTACTTCACCGAGAACCAGCGCAACGCCGGCAATCCCCACAACGAGAAGGACCCGGCCGTCTCGGCCGCCATCATCCGGCAGCACGTGACCGACGGCGTGGACCTTGCGGTCAGGCACCACCTTCCCCGCGCCGTGATCGACGTGATCCGCCAGCACCACGGAACGACGCTGGTCAAGTTCTTCTACGAGCGGGCGCTCGCCCAGTCCCAGTCCCCGTTCCCCGGGGTCGAGCCCCCGGCCGTGCCGGACACGCCCTTCCGCTACGAGGGACCCAAGCCCCAGTTCAAGGAGAGCGCCGTCGTGTCGCTCGCTGACGGCGTCGAGGCCGTCACCCGCTCGGTGAGGACGATAACGGCGGAGAAGCTCGGCGCGCTGATCGAGCGGATGATCGCCGACCGCGTCGCCGACGCGCAGCTCGACGAGGCCCCGCTCACGTTCGAGGACCTGGCCAAGATCAGGAACAGCTTCACCTTCACTCTCCTCAACATGCTGCACTCGAGGGTGGCGTACACGTCGGCCGGGGACCTGCCGAACGAGGCCAAGGCGTGAAGGGGGCCGGGCGAACCGTGAGGGTCGCCAACCGCCGCCCCGGGCTCAGGCTTGACCGGACGGCGCTGGCGGCGGCCCTTCGCGTGCTCGACGCCCACGCGCCCCGGTTCAGGGGGGGCTGCCCCGGCGGCGAGCTGTCGGTCGCATTCCTGACGGAGCCGGCGCTCGCCCGCCTCCACGGCCGCTTCCTCGGCGACCCTTCCGCGACGGACGTGATCACCTTCGGGGGCGACCGGGCGGGCGGGACGGCCGGGGAGATCTGCGTATCGGTCGACGCGGCCGCGCGCCACGCCGGCAGGGCCGGTCCCCGGCTCTCGGCGGAGATCACGCTCTACGTCGTCCACGGGTGGCTCCATCTCGCGGGATACGACGACACGACGCCCGCCGCCAGGCGCTCCATGCGCCGGGCCGAGGCCCGGGCGATGCGCCTCCTGGCGCGCTCCGCGGCGCCGCCCCGGTTCTTGCTGGCCTAGGCGCTCCGCGGCCGCTACGACAGTCCCCCGCCCGATGTCCGACCCGATCCCGCCCGTCTCAAGGTACGTCTCGCTCCGAAACGCGTTCTTCTCGGGGGTCATCCTGGTCGCGCCCCTCTGCCTGACGATATTCGTGTTCAGCTGGATCGTCGACTTCATCGGCGGCCATTTCAAGGGGCTGTTCCTGCTCTTCGTCCCGGACGGCCTTCGGGACCGGCCCGGGCTTGACACGGTCTGGGAGATCCTCGCGACCTTGATCGTCGTCGTCCTCGTCACCCTGCTCGGCTACGTGTCCCGTTACGTCTTCGGGAAGTTCTTCTTCAGCATCGGCGACCGCTTCATCCAGACGATCCCCGGCGTCAGCGCCGTCTACAACACGGTCAGGCAGATCGTGAACACCTTCAGCTCCCAGAGCCGGCACATGTTCAACAAGGTGGTCCTCGTCGAATTCCCGAGGAAGGGGTGCTGGACGATCGGGTTCCTGACGAACACGGTCCAGGGCGAGGCCCAGGCGAGGGCGGACGCTGACGAGCTGTGGACGGTGTTTGTCCCGACGACCCCCAACCCGACCAGCGGGTTCCTCCTCATGCTGCCTAAGGCGGACATCGTCGAGCTGGACATGGCCGTCGGCGAGGGAATGAAGATGATCATCTCCGGCGGCGCGGTCGTGCCGCCCTGGCCCTCGATCGAGGAAGCAAGGGGCCGCGAGGCCAGGTAGAGCGCGCCACGATCCCCCGGTGCCCGGCCAGACGCTGACGACTGAGGCGTTCGTGATCGAGAAGCGCCCGCCGACGGACGCCTTCCAGGCCTTCGGGCTGTTCTCGGCCGAGCACGGCAACCTGCTCGCGATGCAGCGGGTCGCGCGCAAGGCGTCGTCCTCGCACGTGGCGCCCGACCTGTTCGACGAGGTCTCGGCCATGCTGGAGAGCCCGAACCAGGGGCGGACGTGGTTCGTGAAGGAGGTCCGGATAACGGCTCGGCGCGCGGGGATCGGGCGCAGCTACGAGGCCCTCCTCTTCGCCTCCGCCCTCGCCTCGGTCGTCGGCCGCAACCCCGTGCACGAGGAGAGCCGCGCGAACGTGGCGCGCATGCTCGGCACGGCGCTCGACGCGCTCGCGTCGGGCGCGAGGCCGGACGTCGTGCACCTGAAGAGCCTTTACCTCTTCGCGCGCGACGAGGGCTACCCCGTGGCGCAGGAATGGATGCCCTCGCTCGGCGCGGCCGACCGTGCGGTCGCCAGGGCCGTCCTCAGCCGCCGCCTCGACGCCCAGGACTCGTCGGCCGCCGAGGTGGCGCGGCTTCGCCGGAGCCTCGAGGCCTACCTCGGCGCGAGCACCGACATCATCGTCCCGTGAGATTCGACCTAGACCAGCGCAGGGTCCGGATGAGCGTCGGGGACCTCTCCGACTTTTCGATCGGCCCCATCGGCTCGGTCGGAGGCTCGGGCGGGATCTGGAGGGCGCAGCTCGGCACGCACTGGCACAACGAGCTGAGGGCACAAGTCCTCTCGGAGGGCGCCGACGCCGAGTTCGAGGTCCCTGTGGAGGGCGAGCTCGCGCGCAGGGGCTGGGTCATCGCGCTCTCGGGGCGGATCGACCAGATCGTCAGGGTCGGCGGCCACGCGGTGCTGCGGGAGGTGAAGACGGTGACGCGCGCCCTTCCCGCGCCCGAGGGGGAGCTCAGGGCGGACTACCCGGGGTATTTCGTCCAGGCGGCCACCTATGCGGCGCTGCGCGGGGCGCGCGAGCGGTGCGAGCTCGTCTTCGTCGAGGCGGACTCTGGCCTCTCCCAAGTGGTCCCGGTCGGCCCCGCCGACGAGGGCCTCCTCGGCGAGCGCCTCGACCGCGTGGCCGAGTTCCTCGACCTGCGCCTCCGGGCGCGGGAGCGCCTGCGCGCCCTCCGCTTCCGGCCCGCGTTTCCCGCCCCGCGGGAAGGGCAGTCCGAGGCGGCCGCCGAGCTTCTCGGCGCCGTCCGGGCCGCGCGCTCGGCAATCCTCCTCGAGGCCCCGACCGGGTTCGGCAAGACGGGCATCCTCCTTGAACGCGCGCTCGGCGAGCTCAGGGAGGGCCTGTTCGACCGCGCGCTCTACGTGACGGGCAAGTCGACCGGGCAGATCCAGGTCGCGGCGACGCTGCGCATGATGACAGAGCCCGGGAGCGACCTCGGCGACGGCGCGCCGGTCGCGGCGTGGCACGTGCGCAACAAGGCCGAGCACTGCGTCAACGCGGTCTTCCAGTGCGTGCGGGAGGCCTGCGCCTACCTGGACGGGGCCGAGGAGAGGTGGCCGGGGAGCGGCCTCTCCCGGTTCTACCTCCTTGACGACCAGCCGCGGGACCTCGCCACGATCCGGGCCGCGGGCGCCGGCGCCCGCATCTGCCCGTACGAGGTCACGCGGGCCGCGCTCACCTTCAACGACGTCTGGATCGGCGACTACAACTACGTCTTCTCCCCCGGCAGCCGCGGCCTCTTCTACGACCGGCCGGGCTTCGACCCGGCGAGGACCCTCCTCATCATAGACGAGGCGCACAACCTGGCGTCGCGCGTGGCCGACGCGTACTCGCACGCCTTCTCCGCGGAGGACGCGCGCGGGGTGTTCGAGGCCCTGCGGGACACGGACGCCCCGTCCGGGTTCGTGGCGAAGTGGGAGTCCTGGGCCCGCCTGCTCGAGTCCCGGCCCAAGTCCCAGGGGCTCACGGAGGGCGAGCGCGAGGACGCGCGCGAGCTCCTGGCCGCCCTCGCCGAGGGCGTCGGAACGTTCCCCGTTGACTACGCCGAGCTCGGGCCGGAGGTCTCCGGGCTCATCTGGGGCGTCCCGTCGTTCACGGAGCAGCTCGGCGCGGTCGAGCTCCCCATGCTCTGGTGGAGCCCCAGGGACGGCGCCCTCTCGGTGACGTGCCTCGACGCCGCCCGGGCGATCGGGGCGACCCTGCGCGAGTTCGGCGGCGTCATCCTCGCCACGGCGACGCCGGGCCCCGTGGACCGCTTCGCGGAGGCCTGCGAATTCGCCTCCATGGAGCACGTCCGCGCCGCAACGCCGTGGAGGGACGGCGCCTACGACGTCGCCGTCGACCTGCGCGTCGACACCACGTTCCAGCACCGCCAGCGCCACATCGCGACGACGGCGGAGACCGTCCGCGCGCTGCACGCCTCCGCGGGCGGCGCGCCGGTCGCGATCTTCTTCCCGAGCTTCGCCTACGCGGAGGCCGTGGCCCAGGAGGTCGGGGAGGCCTCGCTCCAGCCGAGGAGGAGCGACCTGCACGCCCAGAACGCCTGGATCGGCGGCAACCTCGACGCCGGCCGGGCCCTCTTCCTGGTCCTGGGTTCGGGCTTTGCCGAGGGCATCGACCTCCTCGGGGGGCGGGTCTCCGCCGCGATGGTCGTCGGGCCGGCGCTTCCAGAGGTCAATCCCGTCCAGCGCGCAAAGCTGGCGACGTTCGCCGAGATGGGCCGCGACGCCGCGTTCGACCGCGTGTACAGGATCCCCGGCATGCAGAAGGTGAACCAGGCGCTCGGCCGGCTTGTGCGCGCGCCGGGGCAGAGGGCGCGGGTGCTCCTGCACTGCAGGCGCTTCGCCGAGCCGGGCTACGAGCGCCTTCTCGCCCCCGAGTACCAGTCGGGCCGGCGCATCGAGGGCGACGCCGACCTCGCGCAGTGGCTGGGCAGCGACCCGTGAACCAATTTCTCTTTACCGGGGCAGGCCCCGCATGCAGTACTTGGCGCAGTGGCTCCGCCCAAGACCATCGGCCCCCGCGAGGTTCACGCCGCCATAGAACGGCTCGCGGCCGCCATTAGGTCCCGGCACCCGCGTGCGGAAGACATTCTGGTGCTGGGTATTGCGAACGGCGGCATCCCGCTCGCCCGCCGGATCTGCACGAGGCTCGGGATCAAGAGGGTCGGCGACCTGGACATATCGTTTCACCGGGACGACATCGGCAAGCACCCCATCCCCAAGGAGTTCACGCCGACGCTGCTCCCGGGCGACGTCAACGGGGCGACGGTGCTCCTCGTCGACGACGTCCTCTTCAGCGGGCGCACGGTGAAGGCCGCGCTGGACGAGCTCTTCGACCACGGCAGGCCGGCCAGGGTCGAGCTCGCGGTGCTGGTCGACAGGGCAAGGCGCAGGCTCCCCATCGTCGCGGACTTCGCCGGGACCACCCTCGAGGCCGAGGACGACGAGGACGTGCTTGTCTCGCTGGGCGACGATCCCTCGCGCGATTCGATCGAGATCCGGGCCCGGGCCGCGAAGGACCGGCGCGCGGTCTCCGCCCGATGACCTGGACCCGCCGACACTTGATCACGATCGAGGAGCTCAGCCTTCGCGAGATCGAGCAGATCCACTCCACCGCCTCGGCCTTCAAGAAGATCCTCGGGCGAAACGTGAAGAAGGTGCCCGCGCTAAGGGGCAAGACGATCGTCAACCTCTTCCTCGAGCCGAGCACGCGCACGCGGCTCGCGTTCGACATGGCCGCGAAGCGCCTGAGCGCGGACGTGATCGCCTTCGACGCGTCGAGCTCGTCGACGCAGAAGGGCGAGACCCTGCGGGACACCGCCGAGAACATCCAGGCGCTGAACGCCGACATGATCGTCATCCGCCACGCCGCGGCGGGCTCCCCCCTCTACCTGAGCAAGATCCTGGACATCCCGGTGATCAACGCGGGCGACGGCGCGCACGAGCACCCGACCCAGGGCCTCCTCGACACGTTCACCATGAAGGAGCACCTCGGGTCCCTGAAGGGCAGGAAGGTCGCGATCCTGGGAGACATCCTCTTCAGCCGGGTGGCGCGCTCGAACATCCACGCGCTCACGAAGATGGGCGCCGCCGTGACCCTCGTGGGGCCCTCCACCCTCGTCCCCCACGGGTTCACGACACTCGGGGCGCAGGTCTCGCACGACCTCAAGTCGGCGCTCGCAGACGCGGACGTTGTCATGCTGCTTCGGATACAGCACGAGCGCCAGGGCCACAGGCACTTCCCCTCGCTCGGGGAGTACACGAGCATGTTCGGGCTCAACAAGACCCGGGCCTCCTGGCTGAACCCCCATGCCATCATCATGCACCCCGGGCCGATAAACCGCGGCGTCGAGATAGACAGCGAGCTGGCGGACGGCGAGCGCAGCGTCATCCTCGAGCAGGTCACAAACGGCATCGCCGTGCGGATGGCGGTCCTCTACCTCTGCGCGGGATACCAGCCCGAGAACGTGATCGCCTCCACGCAGTAGCACCCGACCATGCCCGCCCTCTGGATCAGGAACGCCCGCGTCATCGACCCCGCCTCAAGGCGCGACTCGGTCGGCGACCTCTTCGCGCTAGACGGGAAGATGGTCGCCCGCCTCTCGGCCGCCGACCGGGGCAGGGCCAGGAAGATAGACGCCCGCGGGCTGGTGGCGTCGCCGGGGCTCGTTGACATCCACGTCCATTTCCGCGAGCCCGGCCAGACCCACAAGGAGACGATCGCGACCGGGTCCAGGGCCGCCGCCGCCGGGGGGTTCACGACCGTCGTCTGCATGCCGAATACGACGCCGCCCGCGGACAACGCGGGCACGATCCAGTTCATCCTGGACGCGGTGCGCCGCGACGCCGTCGTCAAGGTGCTCCCGACCGGCTGCATCACGATCGGGATGAAGGGCGATACGCTGGCGCCGATCGGCTCGCTGAAGCGGGCAGGCGTCGTCGCGATCACGGACGACGGGGACTGCGTCCAGTCCAACGAGCTCATGCGGCGCGCGATCGAGTACGCGAAGATGTTCGACCTGCCCGTCATGGACCACTGCCAGGACCAGTCCATGACCGAGGGCGCCGTCATGAACGAGGGCGACATGTCGATCCGCCTCGGGCTCCGCGGGTGGCCGAACGCCGCCGAGGACGTGATCGTCTCGCGCAACGTCATCCTCTCCGCCTACACGGGCGCCCACATCCACATGCAGCACATCTCGTCGGCGCTCTCCGTCGAGATCGTGCGCCGGGCGAAGGCCGACGGCGTGAGGGTGACGGCCGAGGCCACGCCGCACCACATCGCGCTCACCGACGCCGCCCTCGCGACCTACGACACCAACTTCAAGATGAACCCCCCGCTTCGGACAGAGGCGGACCGCAGGGCGATCATTGCGGGGCTCAGGGACGGGACGCTCGACTGCATCGCCACCGACCACGCCCCTCACACGGACTACGAGAAGGACAAGGAGTTCGACTTCGCGCCGAACGGCATCCTGGGCCTGGAGACCGCCCTTGCCGTCGTCCTCGACGTCCTCGTGCGCCGGAACAGGTTCAGGCTCCCGCACGCCCTCGACCTCATGACGCGCCGGCCCGCGGACATCCTCGGGCTGCCCGCGGGCACGCTGGAGGTTGGGGCCGCGGCCGACATCTGCCTCTTCGACCCCGACGAGGCCTGGACCTACAACGCCAAGGCCGGCCAGAGCAAGTCGAGCAACTCGCCCTGGAGCGGCCGGGAGCTCGTGGGCCGCGTCAAGACGACCATCGTCGACGGCCGGGTCGTCTATCCCCTGGCCGCGTCGTGATACGCGCAGACGAGCTGACGCCGGCCGCGTACGCGGCCGCAGGCTTCGAGATCGCGCTCTTCGCCTGCGGCGTCGGGATCATACTCTGGCTCTTCCTTAGCGCCCGGGGCCGGGAGAGACTCGCCGCGCGCCTCGCGCCCTGGGAGCTGCCGCTCGTGGACTTCGGCTGCTATGCATTCTTCGCGATACTCGGCTTCCTGGTCTTGAGCGCGGTCGTCGGGCTGGGCCTACGCGTCGTCAGGCTGGACGCGGATTCCAAGGAGGTCCTCGGGGGAGCCGTGCAGGACATCGGGCTTCTCCTGGGCCTCGCCTGCTTCCACCTCTTCTACCGGGGCCGCTCGGGGAACACCGGATACGGGCGCCTGCTCCTCCCCACGCTCAAGAGCGGCGCCGTGACGTTCCTCGTCGTCATGCCCCTCGTCGTCGTCTCGGAGGTCATCTGGGGCTACGTCCTCACCTCGATGGGCCTTCCCATGGAAAACCAGGACCTGATGGACCTTCTTCAGAAGACGAGCTCCGCTTGGCTGGTGGTCTCCCTCGTGGCGATCGCGACCCTTGTCGCCCCGGTCGCGGAGGAGCTCATATTCCGGGCCGGGCTTTTCCGGTACCTGCGGACGCGGGCCCCGCGCTGGGCGGCGATCCTGGCAACCTCGGTCCTCTTCGGCGCGCTCCACGTCCACTGGGGCGGGAAGTTCGAGGGCCTCCCGAGCCTCGTTCCCCTCACCGTCCTCGCGGCCGTCTTCTGCGTGGCCTATGAGCGCACGGGCCTCATCGGCACGACGATCGTCGCGCACGCGCTCTTCAACCTGAACACGTTCGTCCTCGTGGCGGCGGGCTTCACCTCGTGACGGCGACGCCCATATTCTCGAGGACGCTCAAGGGGTCCGTTGCCTCGATCGGCGAGGAGGCGCTCATCAGGCGCATCCGGCTCTGGCTCGGGACGGCCTCGCCGCGGTCCCCGGCCGGCATCGGGGACGACTGCGCCGTGGTCCGGCCCGCCCGCGGGCGCGGGCTCCTCACCGTCGATCCTGTGGCGCTTGGCGTCCATTTTGACGGCCGCGTGCCGCCCCGCGCCGTCGGGGCGAAGCTCCTCAAGCGGAACCTGAGCGACATCGCGGCCATGGGGGGCCGCCCCCTGGCGGCCGTCGTCGCCCTCGCCCTCGACGGGCGGGTCTCCGTCAGGTGGCTTGGGGAATTCTACCGGGGCCTCGCCCGGGAAAGCCGCAGGTACAAGGTGCCCATTGTCGGCGGCGACGTCGCGAGGCTCCCGGGGGCCTTCGTGGCGACGCTCGCACTGGCCGGCGAGGCCGGCGGTCGCGTGCTCACGAGGACGGGCTCGCGGGCCGGAGACTGGATCTACGTGACGGGCGCCCTCGGCGGGAGCCTCGCGAGCGGCCACCACCTCCTCTTCGAGCCCCGGCTCGCCGAGGGGGCGTGGCTGGCAAGGCGCGGGGACGTGCGTGCAATGATGGACGTGAGCGACGGCCTCGCGAAGGATTTGGCCGCGCTTACCCCGCGCGGCGCGGCCCCGGCGCTCTTCGGCGCCATGCTCCCGCGCCGCAGGGGCGCCAGCGTCCGAAGCGCGCTCAGCGACGGGGAGGACTACGAGCTCGTCTTCAGCGTGGCGTCGGGAGCCAGGCGCGGCTCCCTCGAGACGTCATGGCGCAGGGCCTTTGCGCGCACGCGGCTCACATGCATCGGGAGGTTCGTCCGCGCGGGCGCCCTGCCGCCCGACGCCCTCATGCTGAAGGAATACCGTGGCTACGAGCATCTCCGATAGCCTGCGGGCAGGCGTCCGGACGCCGACGGCCGAGGCGACCCGCTCGCTTGCGGCCGCCTGGGCCGCCGAGCTCCCCGCTGACGCGACCGTTGCGCTCCACGGCGACCTCGGCGCGGGCAAGACCACATGGGTGCAGGGCCTCGCCCTCGGGTTCGGGATCGAGGAACCCGTCACCAGCCCGACGTTCACGATCTACACCCTGCACCAGGGGAGGGAGCGCATGCTCGCCCACCTCGACGCCTACCGCCTCGGTTCCAGGGAGGAGGCGGAGGACCTCCTCCTTCACGAGTTCCTGGTGAGCCCGTGGTGCCTCGCCGTCGAGTGGCCGGACAAGCTGCCGGGATGGATTGGGCAGGACGCCTGGCACCTCGACCTCGACATCGAGGCGGACGGCCAGCACTCGATCCGCCTGCGCTGACGCGCGCTAGGCGACCGGGGGAAGGTCGGACTCGGAGAGCTCCGCCGGGGCCGTCGCCTCCGGGAGCTTGGGCTCCACCATGTCGGGGGCGGGCTCGGGCGCCTCCGCCGGCGGGGCCGCCTCGGGGGCGGGCGCCTCGGGCTGCGCGGGCGCGGCCTCGGCCGCCGCGGGCCGGGACTCGGGCGGGCGCGGCGCCTCCGGGAAATTCTCGGGGTCGTTCTCCTCGGCTTCGACCTCCTTCTTGCGCGCCTCGACCATGGCCGGCGGCGCGTAGAGGCCGCCGTCGATGAATTCCGTCACGTAGCCCTCGCGGACGAGCCAGATAAGGTCGCCCTGCATCCGCATGATCTTCTCCCTCTGCTCAGGCGTGACGGCGGTGCCCTCTGGCGGGGCGCTCATCCCGAGCATCTTCGAGGCGAGCTCGCCGGCCTTCACCAGCGGGTGCTCCTCGATGAACGAGATCAGCCTGCCGATGCTCTCCCCGAACGCCTGGCCAGGGACGCGGAACTTGCGCTTGACCGCGCAAACGTACGACACGCCCTTGGACCCCTTCTTGAATATCGTGAAGTGCTCGCGCCGGAGCCTGCCCCTGAGCTGGTTCGCGGTGTCCAGCGGGAACCTGAGCTGGCGCTCGTAGGCGCCCTCGATGGCCATCAGGATCTCGCCCCTGGGCATGGTGTCGAGGACCTTGCCGTGGAAGCGCGCGCTCTCGACGGGCTTGACGACGGTGTCGCGGGCCGTCGAGAGGAGGTGCGCCCGGGCCTCCTCGTGGCTGTCGAACGCCGGCGCCGCCTGACCCTCGGCGACGGGGGCCTTTGAGGTGTAGCGGATGACCTTCTTCATCTTCTCCAGCCACTGGTTGACGACCTCGGGGTCTCGCACCGTCTCGATCCGGGACTTGAAGGCCTCGAAGGGCATCCGGCTCACCTTCGCCGCATAGTGCTGCTGCACCATCTGGTTGTAGCGGTGGTAATTCGGCGGCCCCAGGAGCTCGCCCGTGACGCCGCACTTGTTGATCACCTGGAAATTCCCCTTCGGCGGGTCCACGGCGACCTCCGCCTTGTCGAAGAACATGTCAAGGTGGGTGCCAAGGACGTAGGAGATGGCCGCCTCCTCGGACTCGAACGGCACGCCGTCCGGGACGGAAACATGGATCGGCTGGGGCGCCGCCTCGGGGGAGGCGTCCTGGCGGGGCCTGCGGGTCACGACGACCACGAAGCGGTCGGGCTTGCCGAGGACCGTGCGGGCGATCTCGAAGAGCTCAATCGTCCGCGCGGAAGAGCGGATCATCTTCACCAGGGCGTTGAAGCTCGTGTCCTCGGGAAAGAACGCAGCGTTGAAATACGGGCTGTCGTAGGGCCCGCGGTCCTGCCGGTCCATGGCGGGGCCGCTGCGCCGCGGCGCGCCGTAGTCGCCCGAGTCCCTCCTGGGCGCCCGGTCGGCCTGCCCCTCCCGGGGCGGCGCGGACGGGGCGTCGCCGGCGGGCTTGCGAAACGCGCGCCGGTCGCGGCGGTCGGGCGCGCCGCCAGGGCCGGCGCGGTCGTCGCGGTGCGGCCGGTCCGAATGGTCCCGGGCCTGGGCCGGCGCATCCTTGTCCTTGGCCCACTGGGTGCCAAAGCTGAAGCCCTGCAACTGGCTTAAGTCGATCTTGTTGAAATCCGCCGTCGGATTAGCCTTGGATGCGTCGTCGTCCATGTAGTCAGAAGTAAACGGTGCGCGTCCGGTGACAGACGCCCCAGAGTCTCCTCTATGGCGGCCTTACGACGCAAGCGCTTTTCAAGCCGGGCGCCGGTGCGGCCAGGACTACCATCGGTTCTTGGCGGAGAGCGGATAGGGGTAGGAGGCGGCCCCCTCGTCGACCGGTATCTTGCCCTCCGCCTGCAGGGCGCCGACCGTGTGGTCATAATACTCCTTCCAGACCACGAGCTTGCCATCCTTCACCTCCCCGATCGCCGCGGTGCCCTCGGCCTCGCGCTTGCCCGTCGCGATGTTGGTCGCGCAGAACTGGTACTCCGCGAGCACGCGGTTGCCCTCGACGATGAACTGGGTCGGGTAGATCCGGGTGTCCTTCCACTCGGTCTTCCACTTCTTGAAGAACGCGATGGCACCCGGCTTGTCGAGGGTGCCCCCCGGGTGGGCCCAGAGGAGGCGGTCGTCGAGCGTGCCCACGAACTGGTCGAGGTCCCCCGTCTCCCAGGACTTCGCGAAGGTGGCGACGACGGCGACGACCTGGTCGCGGGCGGCGTCGGCATGGGCCGCCCGCGCGAGGAGCAGCGCAGCAGCCGCGCACAGGATTGATTTTCTCCCCCACATACTGGGGCTGGTCCAGCACGGCTTGTGCCAAGGGGGCCGCGGGCGCCGGATTGCCAACGGGGCGCCCAGCCCTTCTCCTCCCAACGCTAACATGAGCGGACCCCTGTCCAAGGAATCGGTAAAGCAGCTCCTGCCGTGGCTTGTCGCCGTCGCCTTCTTCATGGAGTCGCTCGACACGACGATCCTGAACACGGCCGTTCCCACGATAGCCGACGCCCTCGGGATCGCGCCCCTCAGCATGAAGGCCGCTCTCACGAGCTACACGATCAGCCTGGCGGTGTTCATCCCGATCAGCGGCTGGATCGCGGACAAGTACGGCACTCGCTGGGTCTTCTTCACCGCGATCGGGGTCTTCTCGCTCGGCTCCCTCTTCTGCGGGCTGTCGGTCAACATGCCCATGCTCGTCGCCTCGCGGATACTCCAGGGGTGCGGCGGCGCGCTCATGATGCCGGTGGGGCGGATCACGATGGTCCGCACGTTCCCGAGAGACGAGCTCGTGCGCGCGATGAGCTTCGTAGCCGTGCCCGGCCTCATCGGCCCCCTGATCGGGCCCCTGGCGGGCGGGCTCATCGTCGGCTACCTCCACTGGCGGATGATCTTCTTCGTCAACCTGCCGATCGGACTCCTCGGCATGTACCTCGTCTACCGGCACATGCCGGACTACAAGGCCGAGCGGAGCGACCCGATCGACTTTGTCGGCCTCGCCCTCTTCGGCTCCGGGATCGCGCTCCTTTCCTATGTCCTGGAGATCTTCGGCGAACACTCCCTCAACACGAGGGAGGTCTCGTTCCTCCTTGGGCTCTCGGTCCTCCTCCTCATCGCCTACGCCCGGCACGCGCTCTCGGCGGAGCACCCGCTGCTCAAGCTTGCCCTCTTCAAGGTGCGCACGTTCCGCGTGGCCGTGATCGGCAGCTTCGCCACGCGCCTCGGGGTGGGCGGCATGCCGTTTCTCCTTCCCTTGCTCTACCAGATCGGCCTCGGGTACACGCCCGTCCAGTCCGGGCTCCTCATCATCCCCCAGCCCCTCGCCGCCATGGGGCTGAAGGTCTTCATGCCCCGGATCCTCTCCCGGTTCGGCTACCGCCAGGTGCTGCTCGCCAACACGCTGGCCATGGGCTCGGTCACCATCCTCTTCATGACGGTCTTCCCGGGGACGCACGCGGTGCAGATCGTGGCGATCGGGTTCTGCCTCGGGTTCGTCTCGTCGATGCAGTACACGAGCATGAACACGCTCGTCTTCGCCGACCTGTCCGACGCCGACGCGAGCCCGGGAAGCAGCATCTCGAGCACCGTCCAGCAGATGTCCATGAGCTTCGGCGTCGCGGTGTCGTCCCTCCTCGCCGCGCTCTTCCTCGGAGGCGAGCACCGCTCGTCGCCCGCAGGCATGGTCTCCGGAATCCATTGGACCTTCCTCGTGCTGGGGCTGATGACCATCGTGTCGTCCCTGATATTCGCGCAGCTGGCGCCCACTGACGGCGCGTCCATCAGCAGGCACAAGGCTTTGTGAAACCCCGACCCCAAGACCCGGGCCTCTTCGCCTCGGCCGCCGCGCGCAGGATGGCCTGGCTCAGCGGGACGCTCCTCTTCTCGGTGGCCCTGGCCCTCAACATGAGGGTCCTCGACTTCGGGTTCCTCTACCTGAGGGACGACGACATCAACGTGACCCTGAACCCCCACATGGGGGGCGTCGACCTGGGCCGACTCAAGTGGATGTTCACCGACTGGAGCTATGTCCGGCGGTACATCCCGCTCGGCTGGCTCAACTTCTCGGCGACCTACCAGGTCGCGGGGCTTGACCCGGTCCCCTACCACGCCGTGGCGCTCCTCCTCTATCTCCTCAACTGCGTCCTCGTGCTCGTGCTCGTGCTGCACGCGCTGCGGCTGTTCGCCCCCGCCGGGCTTGGCGGACTCACGGCGTGGGACGCCGGCGCCGCCTGCCTCGCCGCGGGATGGTGGGCGTTTAGTCCCATGCGGGTCGAGACGACGGCCTGGGTCTCGGGGAACCTCTACGGGCAGTCCATGGCGCTCCTCTTCGCCTCGCTGATCGCCTACCTGCGCACCTACCGGGCGCGCGGCGGGCGACGGACGGCGTGGCTCTGCCTCGCGGCCGCCGCCTACGCCGCCTCGCTCCTCACCTACCCCTTGGCCCTCGGGGTCCCGTTCCTTCTCGTCGGCCTCGACTGGCTTCGGTCGCGGGGGGGCGACGGCCCCACGTTCCGGCGCCTCCTCGCCGAAAAGGCCGCCTTCATCCTGCCGCTCGCCGCGGTCCTCGCGGTCACGGTCGCGGCGCGCCTGGGGGCCGCGGAGGTCTACGGCGCCGTGCCGGGGATGCTCGAGAGCCCCCTCCTCACCCGCGCCGCGCAGTCCGCCTACGTCGCCGCCTACTACGTGTGGAAGCCGTGGTGGCCGGCGCACCTCTCGCCCCTCTATGACACGCTCGTCGGGTTCAACCCCGCGGGGCCCGTTTTCCTCGCCAGCATGGCGGCGGTCGCCGCCGCCTCGGTGCTCTCCCTCCTCGCGCTGCGCACGCGGCCCGTGCTCGCGGTCGTGTGGTTCGGCTACCTGGCCGCGGCGGCCCCCTTCTTCGGCCTCACGGAGAGGAACCACATGGCGAGCGACCGCTACGGCTATTTCCTGGCTGCCATCGCGGCCGCCGCCCTCGCCGCCGCCCTCTCTCGGGCGGCCACGGCGCGGAGCCGCATCGTGGCCCTGGCCGCGTCCCTCGCCGTCCTCGGCGCCCTCTGCAGGCTGACCGCGCGCCAGCTCGACTCGTGGACCGACGACCGGGTGCAGCACGCCTACGTGGCCGCGCACCTGACCAACCCGGAGCTCCTTGACGACTTCAACAGCCGCCTCGAGATCCTCGAGTTCATGCGCGGGAACGAGGTGGCCGCGGAGGCTGCGGTCTCCGCGGCGCTCGCGCGCAATCCGTCCAGCCCGGGTTTCCAGAAGGCGGCCACGATGTTCGCCGACAAGAGGAAGGTCGACTCCTTCTATGGCCAGGCAAGCTTCCTGGCCATCCTCCAGGACCAGATGGGACTCAGGTTTGCGAGGGCCGGCGAGTACCGCGAGGCCAACGACCACTTCGAGGACGCCCTTCGCATGGATGAGCGCTTCTACCAGGCCGCCTACGACCGGGCCCTCGTGCTCCTCGACCTTGGGCGCGCCCGGGACGCCCTGGGAAGCTACCTGATCGCGAGGCGCTGGGCGTCGCCCGCGCTGCCGCGGGCCCAGGTGGCCGGGTTCCTGGGGAGGCTGGAGTCCGTGGCAGAGGCCGAGGGCGACACCCCGCTCGCCGGCGCCGCCCGCCGGGCCCTGGCGCGCTGAGCTTTTCGGATTTGCCCCGGGGCCGGCCGACGCCACGATCGGGCCCGATGGAACGAGCCAAAGTCCCAGCGGCCGCGCCGGTCTACGACACGGGCGGGCTCGGCGGCCACCCGAGGGGGCTGATGACGCTCTACTTCACGGAGATGTGGGAGCGCTTCAGCTACTACGGGATGAGGTCCTTCCTCGTCGTCTTCATGGTGTCGAGCGCGGCGCAGGGCGGGCTCGGCTTCGACGTGAGGCGGGCGACGCTCATCTACGGGACCTACACGATGGCGGTGTACCTTCTCTCCATCCCCGGCGGCTTCCTCGCCGACAACTTCCTAGGGGCCCGCCGGTCGGTGCTCTTCGGCGGGATCGTGATCGCGCTCGGGCACTTCGTGCTGGCCGTGCCCTCGGAGAATACGTTCTTCGCGGGCCTCGGCCTCGTGGTCCTCGGGACAGGCCTCCTGAAGCCGAACGTCAGCGCGCTCGTCGGCGGCCTGTACGTCCCGAACGACGAGCGGCGCGACGCCGGGTTCTCCATCTTCTACATGGGGATCAACCTGGGCGCGCTCCTGGCGCCGCTCGTCTGCGGGTTCCTGGCGCAGCACGTGGTGTTCAAGGCATGGCTCGCCGGGCACGGCTTCGACCCCGCCCGGAGCTGGCACTGGGGATTCGCGGCCGCGGGCGTCGGCATGACGCTCGGCCTGACGCAGTATGTCCTCGGGCGCAGGAGGCTCGCCCATGTCGGCAATCCCCCCGTGGGGGGCGTCCGGCCCTGGTTGACGATGGGAATCGTCGCGGCGGGGACCCTCGCCCTCATGGCGCTCGTCCTCCTGGCCGATGTCGTCGCCCGCTTCGCGTGGATCCGCTACCTGTACCTCGGCGCGCCGCTCGCGGCGATCGTCTGGTTCGGGTCCAGGAAGGACGTCAACGCCAAGAAGATTGCGGCTGTCCTGGTATTCTTCGCCGCGGCGACGGTCTTCTGGGCCATCTTCGAGCAGGCGGGCTCGACGATCTCGCTCTTCGCCGAGACGCTCACGGACCGGACGCTACCCCACGGGGGGAATTACACGGTCCTTGGCCTCCACCTCTCGCTGGGATCCTCGTTCCCGTCGTCCTTCTTCCAGTCGGTCAACTCGGCGTTCATCCTCGTCCTCGCGCCAGCGTTCGGATGGATGTGGGTGCGCCTCGGCTCCCACCAGCCCTCAAGCGTCTTCAAGTTCGTGCTCGGGCTCTTCTTCGCGGCGCTCTCGTTCCTGCTCATGGTCCCGGCAGCATACCTGTCCGCGCGCGGGCTCGTGAGCCCGTGGTGGATCGTCGGCCTCTTCCTCCTGCAGACGGTCGGGGAGCTCTGCCTGAGCCCGGTGGGCCTGAGCCTCATGACAAAGCTCGCCCCGGGGGGCTCCGTCGGGCTCGCGCTGGGGATCTGGTTCCTCGCGGCCGCCTTCGGCAACAAGCTCGCGGGGATACTCGCCGGCAACTTCACGGCGACCGATTCCGGGGCCCTGGCCCACTCCTTCCTTGTCCAGGCCGGGTGGACCGGGGTGACCGCCGCCGTCCTCCTTGCGCTGGTGCCCTGGGTCAAGCGCCTGATGGGGGGTGTGCGGTGATCCGGTCATGGTTCCCCACCCTCATCTACTCCGAGCCGCTGATGAGGTCCGGCCTCGGGAGCTTCAACGCCGACCTCGTCCGGGAATGCCGCTCGCTGCGGGACTTCGACAAGGCGGGGCGCAGGTGGTCGCTGAAGAACTATCCCGGCGGCTACACGAGCTACGCGTCGCTGAACGAGCTGCACCGCTTCTCGAGCACGTTTGCCGGCCTCGAGCGCAGGATAGCCCGCCACGTGCGCTCGTTCGCGCGCGCCCTCGACATGGACCTCAGGGGCCGCGAGGTCCGGATGACGGACTGCTGGGTCAACATCATGCCCATCTCGGCCGCGCACTCGATGCACCTGCACCCCCTCGCCTTCTTGAGCGGCACCTACTACGTCGCCACGCCGAGGGGCTGCCCCGGCCTCAAGTTCGAGGACCCGAGGCTCGACCGGTTCATGGCGGCCCCGCCGCGCCTGCCGGGCGCGGGCAGGGAGAACCAGGCCCACGTCACCTACCCCGCCCGCGAGGGCCAGCTGATCCTGTTCGAGAGCTGGCTCAGGCACGGGGTCCCGCAGAACCGCGTGGAAGCGGAGCGGATCAGCGTAAGCTTCAACTACAACTGGAGCTGAAGCCTCCCATGGAGCGGGCACCCACATGACCAAGACGAGGAGACCTCCCTGCGCCCTCGTGACCGGCGCCTCGCGCGGGATAGGCCGCGCGATCGCGCTCCAGCTCGGCGCCCGGGGCGTCAAGGTCGGCGTCACCTACCGCGAGAACATCGCGGCGGCCGAGGCGGTCCTGGACCTGCTCCCGGGCCGCGGCCATGCGGTCTTCCAGGCCGACATGGGCGACCCCGCCTCGGTGGACCGGCTCTGGGCCGAGGCGACGAGGCATTTCGGCGCCATCGACATCGTCGTCAACAACGCGGCCGTGTACAAGGAGCACCCGCCCCTGTCGACCGCACCCGCGGCGTGGCGCCGCGCCTGGAAGCGGACCATGGAGGCCAACCTGCTGGGTCCAGCCAGCCTCTCGCAACTCGCGGCGCGAGCGATGGCCTCGTCCGGCGGCGGCAGGATGGTCAACATCTCCTCGCGAGGGGCGTTCCGCGGCGAGCCGGAGGCGCCGGCCTACGCGGCGAGCAAGGCGGGGCTGAACGCGCTCAGCCAGTCGCTCGCCAAGGCCCTGGCCCCGTGCGGCGTCCTCGTATTCTGCGTCGCGCCCGGCTGGGTCGACACCGACATGGCCGCCGGATTCCTCGGGGGGCCGGCGGCGGGCGAGATACTGGCGCAGCACCCGCTCGGACGCGTGGCGAGCGCGGACGAGGTGGCACGGGCCGCCGTCTTCTGCGCGCTCGACGCACCCGCGGCCATGACGGGCGCGATCATCGACGTGAACGGCGCCTCGTACCTGCGCACCTGACGCCTTAGCGGAGCCTCGAGAAGAGGATGAGGGCCAGCCCGATCATTCCGATGTTGGGAAGCCAGGCCGCGAGCGCCGGGTCGACGAGCTGCTTCGTCGCCAGGCTTGCCGCCACGTTCTGGAGCGCGATAAAGAGGAAGAACAGGCCGATCGCCTTCGAGACGCCCACGGCGGGGTTCACTCGCACGCCCGAGGCCGCGAACGGTATCGCGATCGCGATCACGATCAGCGGCCCGAGTATGTCGGCGATCAGGCCGTAATACCGGACGGCGTAGGGGATGCTCTTGGGGTTGTTCTCGCGGGAAAGGTAGTCGACCAGCTCCCGCAGCTCGGTCGAGGACAGGTCGATGGGCCTGCGGTCGATGAGCATCATGAGGCGGGGATCCTCCTGGAACCGGGTGACGAGCTTGAGCGCGAACGGGACGGTCGAGATGTTCTCCCTCCTCTCGGGATCGAATCCCATCTCGCGGCCGTCCTTGAACACCCACCCGCGCTGGGCGGCGTCGTACCAGGCCTCGGTGGCGACGATGCGGTTCGTCTCCCGGCCCCGGACATCCATCTCCGTGACGCTCGCGCCGTAGGCCTTGAGCGTGTACTTGCTGTACCGGTTGAAAAACCACATGCGCCGCGGATACGGGTTGTCGAAGCCCACGCTGTAGACGGCCCCGATCAGGTCCTCCGGGACGGACTGGGCCTGCTTCTTGAACTGGAAGGCCTCCTTCATCACCCGGGCCTTCTCGACGGACCTCGGGACCACATACGAATTGAGCCAGTACGAGACGCCGCAGCACACGAGGCCCACGAGCCAGATGGGCGCCATCAGTCGGCAGAAGCCGACGCCCGCGGCGCGCATCGCCGTCAGCTCGTTGGCCTTGTGAAGCTTGCCAAGGACAAACAGGACCGAGACCAGGAGCACGATGGGCAGCGTCAGCGCGAGGAACCCGGGGACGGCCACGACGACGTAGAGCGCCAGGTCCCTCACCCTGGCCCCGGCCTCGTGGAGGTCCCTGAAGTCATCGTACATCACCTGCACGAGCAGGAGGCCGCACGCGAGCGCGAGCGCGATTCCCAGGATCGTGAGCCATTCGCGCAGGAGGTGCCGGTCGAATGTGTTCAACGGGGGCAATCGAAGCAGGGAGGCGCGGCAATATCAATTAACTATGGCAATTCGGTTGAAACCAGCCTCCGCCTCCCATTGTCTGCGGCTACGCAATTACACATGATTCGCATTCTCCGCCATCCACTGGCGGCGCTAGTGGTCGCATTGGCCCTATCCGCCCCCGCATTTGCACAGGACACCATCAAGATCGGCGAATACGCCTCCCTCACCGGCAAGGAGGCGGCGTTCGGCCAGTCCTCGCACAAGGGGACGCTCCTCGCCGTCGAGGAGATGAACGCCGCGGGCGGCGTCCTGGGAAAGCAGATCGAGCTCATCACCGACGACGACCAGACGAAGCAGGGGGAGTCGGCGACGATCGCGAAGAAGCTGATCTTCAGGGAGAAGGTGGTCGGCGTCCTGGGCGAGGTGGCGTCGATGCGGTCGCTCGAGGCGGCCCCGATCTGCCAGGCCTACAAGGTGCCGATGATTTCCCCGTCCTCGACGAACCCCAAGGTGACCGAGATCGGGAACTACATCTTCCGCGTGTGCTTCATTGACCCGTTCCAGGGGACCGTCATGGCCAAGTTCGCGAAGGACACGCTCAAGATACGAAAGGTGGCCCTGCTGACATCGGTGTCGTCGGCCTACAGCGTCGGCCTTGCGAAGTACTTCAAGGAGCGCTTCACCGCCGACGGCGGCGAAGTCGTGATCGAGCAGAAGTTCACCGAGGGCGACAAGGACTTCAACGCGCAGCTGACGGCGATAAAGGCGGCCGGGGTCGACGGGATCTTCGTCCCGGGCTACTACACCGAGGCCGCCCTTATCTGCAGGCAGGCCCGCGAGCTCGACATGAGTATCCCCCTCCTTGGAGGGGACGGCTGGGAGGCGCCGGAGCTGATCACGATCGGGGGCGCCGCCGTCGAGGGATGCTACTACTCCACCCACTATTCCCCGCAGGTGGACACGCCCATTGTGAAGGCCTTTGTCGCCAAGTTCCAGGCACGCTTCGGCGGGGAAACCCCGGACGCGATGGCGGCCCTTGGGTACGACTCGGCGGAGGTCATGGTTGACGCGATCCGCCGCGCCGGTTCGACCGAGGGCCCGGCGGTCCGGGACGCGCTCGCGGCCACCAAGAACTTCGAGGGCGTGACCGGGTCGACAACGATGGACAAGGACCGCAACGCCTCAAAGGCCGCGGTCGTGATCATGGTGAAGGACGGCAAGTTCAAGTTCGTCGAGACAGTCGCCCCCTAGGCCCGATGCGACACGCGGCGGCATGACGGAGTTCCTCCAGCAACTCCTTAACGGCCTCTCGCTGGGCGCCATCTACGCCCTGATCGCGCTCGGGTACACGATGGTGTATGGCGTCCTGCGCTTCATAAATTTCGCGCACTCGGACGTGTTCATGGTCGGCGCGTTCATCGGCTACTTCGTCGGCGAGCACCTGCCGCACGGGACCGTGCTCGGCGGGCTTGTCGTGCTTGCCGCCGCTATGGCGGGCTGCTCCGTCCTCGGCATGCTGATCGAGCGCCTCGTCTACCGGCCCCTGCGGGGCGGCCCGACGCTGAACGTCCTCATCACCGCGATAGGGATGTCGCTCTTCCTTGAATACACGGGCCAGCTGTTCTTCGGCGCGACGCCGCGCGCGTTCCCCTCGGTTTTTCCGACCAAGGTGATCGCGGTCCACGGCCTGATCATCTCGATGAACCAGGTGATCGTGATCATCGTCGCGACCGTGCTCATGCTTGCGCTGCAGTTCGCCGTCTACGGGACGAAGATCGGGACGGCGATGCGGGCCGTCGCCCTGAATCCCAGGGCCGCCCAGCTCGTGGGCGTCAACATCGACGTCGTGATCTCGTTCACGTTCGGGCTCGGCTCCGCGCTGGCGGGGGCGGGCGGCGTCCTCTACGCCCTCAATTACCCCTCCATCGACCCCCTCATGGGCGTCGTCCCCGGCCTGAAGGCCTTCGTCGCGGCGGTCCTCGGCGGCGTGGGAAACATACCGGGGGCCGCGCTCGGCGCGCTCATCCTCGGGATGGTCGAGACGTTCGTCGACGGATCGAGGTGGTCCACCTACAAGGACGCGATCGCGTTCGCCATCCTGATCGGGATCCTCCTTTTCCGCCCGGCAGGCCTGCTCGGGCGCTTCACGGCCGAGAAGGTCTGAGGCCACGACGATGCCAAAGCCGCTCATCGCCCTCCTGGCAACCGTCCTCGTGGCCTTCGGCGTCTCCTACTTCTCGGACCACATCGACCCCTACTACCTGGACGTCATCACTGGGGTCGGGATCAACATCATCCTCGCGGTCTCGCTCAACCTCGTGAACGGCTACACGGGCCAGTTCTCGCTCGGCCACGCGGGCTTCATGTCGGTCGGGGCCTACCTCTCCGCCGCGGTCACGCTCCTCCTGGGGCCGAGGCTCCTCGGCGACTCGGGCGGGACCGCGCTCCAGCAGGGCCTCCTGTTCCTGGGCGCGCTGGTCCTCGGGGGACTTGGCGCCGCGACGGCCGGCCTGGTAGTCGGCATACCGTCCCTCCGGCTGAAGGGCGACTACCTTGCCCTCGTGACGCTGGGCTTCGGCGAGATCATCCGGGTCATCTTCCAGAACGTGGACGCGCTCGGGGGCGCCCTGGGGCTCAACGGCATACCGAACTACACCACGGTCTTCTGGGTGTACTCGTTCGCGGCGCTGACCGTGTTCACGGTCGTCTGCCTCGTGCGCTCGACCTACGGCCGCGGCTTCATCGCGACGCACGACGACGAGATCGCCTCGGAGTCGGTCGGCCTCAACACCACCCGCTACAAGATCGTCGCCTTCGTCGTGGGGGCGTTCTTCGCCGGGGTCGCCGGTGGCCTCTACGGGCACTTCAAGCTGACCATCACGCCGACCGGGTTCGACTTCACGAAGAGCATCGAGATCGTCGTCATGGTGATCCTCGGGGGCATGGGCAACACGCCGGGGGTGATACTCGCCGCGATCCTCCTCACGGTGCTGCCCGAGGTGCTGCGCGCCGTGGACCAGTACAGGATGGTGCTGTACTCGCTGCTCCTGATCGTCCTCATGCTCGTCCGGCCGAAGGGCCTATTCAACTACGACTACACCGCCATCGCGGCGCGCCTCATCCGGAAATTCCGGCCGGAGGGGAACTGACGGCCCCAAGGGACGCATGCCCGAACCCATCCTCCAGCTCGACAAGGCCACGATCCGCTTCGGGGGCCTGACGGCCGTCAACGCGCTGGACCTCGTTGTGAACGAGGGCGACCTCGTGGGCCTCATCGGCCCGAACGGCGCCGGCAAGACGACCGTGTTCAACATCGTCACCGGCGTGTACCCGCTCACGAGCGGGACCGTGCGGTCGGCCGGCAGGGACCTTGGGGGGCTCAGGGTCGACGAGGTCGTCGAGGCGGGCATTGCGCGCACGTTCCAGAACATACGGCTGTTCAAGAGCCTCTCGGTCTTCGACAACGTCCGGGTGGCCTGCAACCTCCACCGGGAGACCGCGGCGGCGCAGGCGCTCGTGCGCATGCGCGGCTTCCGCGACGACGAGGCGGCGATCGCGCGGCGCGCGGAGGAGCTCCTCGACCTCTTCAACCTCCGCCGGTTCCGCGACGCCCCGGCGACGAGCCTGCCCTACGGCGAGCAGCGACGCCTGGAGATCGTCCGCTGCCTGGCGACGAGGCCTGCCCTCCTTCTCCTCGACGAACCGGCCGCCGGGATGAACCCGTCGGAGAAGGTCGAGCTCATGGCGCTCATCCAGAGGATACACAGGGAGTTCTCGCTCTCCATCCTCCTGGTCGAGCACTCCATGAGGGTCGTCATGGGCGTCTGCCGGAGGATCGCCGTCCTCGACTACGGCGTGAAGATCGCCGAGGGGAGCCCTGCCGAGATCCAGAGCGACCCCAAGGTGATCGAGGCCTACCTAGGCGAGTCCACCGGCCTGGCCCACCACTGACCCCATGCTCGAGATCACGGACCTCTTTGTCTCCTACGGCGCGATCTCGGCGCTTAGGGGCGTCTCGCTCAAGGTCGGCAAGGGCGCGATCGTGACCCTCATTGGGGGCAACGGCGCGGGCAAGACGACGACGCTTCGGACCATCTCCGGGCTCCTGAGGCCGAAGAGCGGAAAGGTGACGTTCCTCGGGGAGGACATCACGCAGGTGCCCGCGCACAGGATCGTGGCGCGCGGGCTCGGGCACGTGCCAGAGGGCCGGATGATCTTCTCGAACCTCACCGTCGACGAGAACCTCGCGATGGGCGCCTACCTTCAGAAGGACAAGGCCGCCATCGCCGCGAACAGGGACTACGTCTTCGAGATATTCGGCAGGCTGAAGGAGCGCCTCCGGCAGACCGCGGGCACGCTATCGGGGGGCGAGCAGCAGATGCTGGCGATCGGGCGCGCCATCATGGGCGAGCCCAAGTTCCTGATGCTGGACGAGCCCTCGCTCGGCATCGCCCCCAGGCTGATCAGCACGATCTTCGAGAGGATCATCGAGATCAACCGGGACCGCGGCATCGCGATCCTCCTGGTCGAGCAGAACGCCAACCTGGCGCTGGAGATCAGCTCGTACGCCTACGTCCTCGAGACGGGCCACGTCACCATGGAGGGCCCGAGCGCGGACCTGAGGAAGAACCCGCAGCTGAAGGCGGCCTACCTCGGGGGTTGAGGTCAGCGCGGCTTCGCCTCGGCCAGTAGGGCGTCGAGGTCCAGCCTTCGGGTGAACATGGCGAGCCCGCCATGCGCGTCCCGGGGCCACTGGTCGCGCGGCCGGTCCCAGTAGAGCTCGACGCCGTTGTCGTCCGGGTCGCGCAGATAGAGTGCCTCGCTGACGCCGTGGTCCGAGGCGCCGTCCAGGGGCACCTTCGCGGAGATCAGGCGCCGCAGGGCGCCGGCGAGCTCGGCGCGTGCCGGGTAGAGTATCGCCAAGTGATAGAGGCCCGTGGAACCCGGGGGCGGCGGCGAGCCGCCCATGCTTTCCCATGTGTTGAGCCCGATGTGGTGGTGGTAGCCCCCGGCCGAGATGAACGCGGCGCTCGAGTCGAAGCGCTGCATGAGCTCAAAGCCGAGCACGCCACAGTAGAAGCGCAGCGCCCGGTCCAAGTTCGCGACCTTGAGGTGGACGTGGCCGATCCTCACGTCGGGATGGATCGGGCGTTCGGCGGGGGTCGGGCTCATCACTCTCAGGGACAGTATGCCGACTTGGGCCCGTTCTTCAACCATGCCGGGCACTTATGGACGCCCGAGGAACCCGCCGCGTATCAGGTTGAAAATTGCCCGGGGAAATCAGACGCTCGGTGAGAACAGCCATGACACGGACATACATTCTCGCCGTCCTCGTGCTCATAGCGGCCGCCTTTGTTTTCAGGATGAAGTACACGGGGGCGCACAGCGCCCTTGAGACCGCCAAGGAGAGGATAAGGCTCGTGGAGCAGCAGCCCGTCGCAAAGTCCGCCGCGGGCGCGGTGCATGCCGCGGTCGTGATCCCGGCGATGAAGGAGGCGGCTGCGGTGCCGCAGCAGGATGCGGCGCAGCCGCAGGCCGCCCAGCCGGCCGTCGCCATGGTCGAAAACGAGAGCGTCACGCGCCTAACCAAGGGCACGTTCACCGTGGTCGACGGGACGATCGTCTACAGCGCGGATGCGCAGCTAGACATAGGCCATGGAATGCTGGTCTCGTCCCCCTCCGGCGTGATGGTGTCCGACGAGGCCCAGCAGCACATCTCGGGCGACCTCGTCATCGAGACCCAGAACGACACGACGACGATGCAGAACGCGTTCCTGACCGTGGACAAGGCGCACGTGGAGACCACCTCGGATAGCTCGGTCACGGTGAAAAAAGAGGGGCCGAACTAGACCTGATGCCTCCCAAGCCCAAGTCCGCGGGAGCGCGGTTTCGCTCGGCGCTCAAGGCCGAGAGGCCCCTGCAGGTGGTCGGCGTGATCAACGCGTACGCCGCGCTTCTCGCCGAGCGGGCAGGATTCAGGGCCGTCTACCTTTCCGGCGCCGGGGTGGCCAACGCGTCCCACGGCGTCCCGGACCTGGGGATCACCAGCCTGGAGAACGTGTGCGAGGACGTCCGGCGGATAGCGGGCGCCACTAGCCTGCCTCTCCTCGTCGACGCCGACACGGGCTGGGGCGGGCCGTCGATGATCAGGCGCACCGTGAGGGAGATGACGAGGGCGGGGGCCGCGGGCTGCCATATCGAGGACCAGGTCCATGCGAAGCTCTGCGGGCACCTTCCCGGCAAGCAGCTGGTCAGCACGGCGAGGATGTGCGGGCGCATTCGCGCCGCCGCCCGGGCGCGGACCGACCCCGCATTCGTGATCATGGCGCGCACGGACGCGCACGCGGTCGAGGGCATCGAGCGGGCGATCGAGCGAGCCCGGGCCTACGTTGCGGCGGGCGCGGACATGATCTTCGCCGAGGCGCTGGGCACCCTCGGCGAATACCGGAGGTTCACGGCCGCGCTCGGCCGGGTGCCTGTCCTCGCCAACCTGACCGAGTTCGGGAAGACGCCGCTTTTCACGGTCGGCCAGCTCCGGTCCGCCGGCGTGGCGGTCGCCCTCTACCCGCTTGGGGCGTTCCGGGCCATGAGCAGGGCGGCGGAGAACGTCTACGCCGCGATCCGGGGGGACGGAACGCAGAGGTCGCAGCTCGGCAGGATGCAGACCCGGGCCGAGCTGTACGGCGTCCTTCGCTACGAGGAGCACGTGCGCCGGCTTGGCCGCGCAGCCAGGGCCCGCGGGAGGAGGGGTGGCGAATGACGAAGAAGTCCGTCGCGCTTTCCGGCGTCGCCGCGGGAAACACGGCCATCTGCTCGGTCGGGGCCACGGGAAACGACCTTCACTACCGCGGCTACGACATCGCGGAGCTTGCGGAGCGGGCCACCTATGAGGAGGTCGCCCACCTCCTGATCCACGGCGAGCTGCCGACCATGGCCGCGCTGGACGACTACAGGCTTCGCCTCGCCGAATACACGCGGCTGCCCGGTATTGTCCGCGAGGCGCTCGAGCTCATCCCGGCCGGCGCGCATCCCATGGACGTCCTGCGGACGGGATGCTCCGTCATGGGGGCCGTCGACCCGGAAAAGCCGGCCCGCAGCCACGACGAGGCCCGCGCCCTTGCGGACCGCCTTGTCGCCTCATTCGGCTCGGTGCTCCTCTACTGGCACCATTTTGCGAAGGAGGGGCGACGGATCGAGACCTTGGCGGAAGAGCCCTCGCTCGCGGGACACTTCCTGAGGCTGCTCCACGGCAGGCCGGCCTCCGCGGCCCATGTCCGCGCGCTCGACCGGGGCCTCATCCTCTACGCGGAGCACGAGTTCAACGCCTCGACGTTCGCGGCCCGGGTCATCGCCGGCACCGGGTCGGACACGCATTCGGCGGTCTGCGGGGCAATCGGGGCCCTGCGCGGGCCGAAGCACGGGGGCGCCAACGAGGTCGCGATTGAGATCGCCCTCCGTTACAAGACTGCGGACGAGGCCGAGACCGACATCCGCGCCCGCCTGGCCTCGCGCGAGATCGTCATCGGCTTCGGCCATCCCGTCTACACGGTCTCCGATCCGCGCAACCCGATCATAAAGGAGATCGCGCGGGTGTTGTGCGCGGATAGCGGCGCGACCGGGCTTTTCGAGGTCTGCGAGCGCATCGAGCGGGTCATGTGGGACACGAAGAGGATGTTCCCCAACCTCGACTGGTATAGCGCGCCCGCCTTCCGGATGCTTGGGATCCCGACCGCGATGTTCACGCCGGTTTTCGCGGTTGCCCGCACGGCGGGCTGGGCCGCCCACGTGATCGAGCAACGCCAGGACGGCAAGATCATCCGTCCCGGCGCAAACTACACGGGGCCGGAGCCGAGGCCGTTCGTCCCCATCGGGGAGCGCTGACATGTCCGGCTCGCTGCATACACGGGCGGATCGGCCGCCGCCTGACCCGCTCCTCCTCCAGATTGCCGACTACGTCCTCGACACCGGGCGCGCAAGCGGGGCGCTCGCGCTCGAGACGGCCCGCCTCTGCCTCATGGACACGCTCGGCTGCGGCTTCCTGGCGCTGGCGTACCCCGCCTGCTCGAGGCTCCTCGGCCCGGTCGTGCCGGGTGCGACGCTTCCCGGGAGCGGGGCGCGCGTCCCCGGGACGGCCCACGAGCTCGAGCCCGTCCAGGCGGCGTTCAACATCGGCGCCATGGTGCGCTGGCTCGACTTCAACGACACCTGGCTCGCCGCCGAATGGGGGCATCCCTCCGACAACCTGGGGGCCATCCTTGCGGCCGCCGATTACTCGGCCCGGGGTAAGCCGGACCCGGCGCGCGGCCCCCTGCGCGTGCGCGACGTCCTCGTCGCGATGGTCCAGGCGCACGAGATCCAGGGCGTCCTCGCGCTCGAGAACGCGTTCAACCGGGTGGGCCTTGACCACGTGCTGCTGGTGCGGATAGCGTCCGCGGCCGTGGCGACCCGGCTCGTTGGCGGGTCTAGGGAGCAGATCGTGAACGCCGTATCCAACGCCTTCCTGGACGGCGGGGCGCTCCGGGCCTACCGGCACGCCCCCAACACGGGCTCCAGGAAGAGCTGGGCGGCGGGCGACGCGACAAGCCGGGGCGTCTGGCACGCCCTCCTGGCGCTGAAGGGGGAGATGGGATACCCGGGGGCGCTTTCCACCCAGACCTGGGGATTCGAGGACGTCGTCCTCCGGGGCAAGCGCCTAGCCGTCCCGGTGCAGGGATTCGGGACATACGTCATGGAGAACATCCTGTTCAAGATCTCCTACCCCGCCGAATTCCACGCCCAGACCGCCGTCGAGGCGGCGATTGCGCTCCATCCGGAAGTCGCCCCCCGCCTGGGGGAGGTGGAGCGGGTCGTCATCGAGACCCAGGAGAGCGGGGCGCGGATCATCGACAAGACCGGCCCGCTCGCCAATTCAGCGGACCGGGACCACTGCCTCCAGTACATGGCAGCCGTGGGGCTCATCAAGGGTTCGCTCACGGCCGACGACTATGAGGACGTCGCGGCAGCCGAACCGAGGATTGACGCGCTTCGGGCCAGGATGGAAGTCGTTGAGAGCCCGCACTTCTCGCGCGACTACCTGGATCCGCAGAAGCGCTCAATCGGGAATGCGATCCAGGTCTTCTTCCGCGGAGGCTCGTCGACCCGGCGCGTCGCCGTCGACTACCCCGTCGGGCACCGCAGGAGGCGGACCGAGGGCGTCCCGCTGCTCCTGGCCAAGTTCGAGGGAGCCGTCCGCGGGCAATTCAATGCCTCGAGGGCCGGCGAGGTTCTCGCGCTTTTTTCCAGCCCCGGGAAGCTCGACGCGATGCCCGTGAAGGAATTCATGGGGAACCTGGCCCCTTAGGAGCGGCGTTGATTTTTTGGGGGATCGGAATAGGCTGACCATCCCAATTTTAACACGCCCATGCCCACCGACACGCCACAGACCTTCGAATTCCAGGCCGAGATCAAGCAGCTGCTCGATATCGTCATCCACTCGCTCTACACGGAGAAGGAGATTTTCGTGCGGGAGCTCGTCTCCAACGCGTCCGACGCCCTGGAAAAGGAGAGGCACCTCGCGCTGACCGAGAAGGCGATCTATGACGACAAGCTCGAGCTGGAGATCAACATAACGACCGACGACAAGGCGAAGACATTCACGATCCAGGACTTCGGCATCGGGATGACCCAGGCCGAGCTGGTCGAGAACCTCGGGACGATCGCCCATTCCGGGTCCAAGGCGTTCGTCAAGGCGCTCGGAGAGGGCGACCAGAAGGCCGCCGGGCTCATCGGGCAGTTCGGCGTCGGATTCTACTCAGCCTTCATGGTGGCCAAGACGGTCAAGGTGTACACCCACTCGTGGAGGGAGTCCGAGCAGGGCCTGCTATGGACGAGCGACGGCGGCGGCAGCTTCGCCATCGAGGAGAGCGCCGGCGAGCGCCGCGGATGCAAGATCGTCGTCGAGCTGACGGACGAGTGCTCCGAGTTCAGCCAGGAATGGCGCGTGCGCGAGATCATCGAGAAGTACAGCGCCTTCGTCTCGTTCCCGATCAACCTCAACGGGAAGCGGATCAATACCGTCCAGGCGCTCTGGCTGCGCGGAAAGAGCGAGATCAAGGAGGAGGAGTACGACGAGTTCTACAAGTTCCAGGCCCACGACACGGAGAAGCCGCGCCTGCGGCTCCATTTCAGCGCGGACGCCCCGATCTCGATCAACGCGCTTCTCTTCGTCCCGAAGGACAACACCGAGAAGATGGGCTTCTCTAGGCTGGAGCCGTCCGTGGCCCTCTACTGCCGCAAGGTCCTCATCGACGCCCGGCCGAAGGACCTGCTGCCCGAGTGGCTGCGCTTCCTCAAGGGCGTCGTCGACAGCGAGGACCTGCCGCTCAACATCTCGCGCGAGACGATGCAGGACCGCTCGCTTGTCGAGAAGCTGAACAGGGTCATCACGAAGCGCTTCCTCAAGTTCCTCGAGGAGGAGTCGAAGGACCGGCCCGAGTCCTACGGCGAGTTCTACAAGGAATTTGGCGTCTTCCTGAAGGAGGGCGCGGCCCTCGACTTCACCCACAAGGAGGCGCTCACGAGGCTCCTCAGGTTCGAGTCGTCGCTCACCGACAAGGGCAAGACGACGTCGTTCGCCGACTATGTTTCGCGGATGGGGGCCGACCAGAAGGAGATTTACTACCTCGTGGGCCCGAGCCGCGAGTCGATCGAGGCGGGCCCGTACCTGGAGGGGCTCAGGGCCAGGAACCTCGAGGTCCTCTTCTGCTACGAGACGGTCGACGAGTACGTGATGGGCAACGTCAGGGAATTCGACGGAAAGAAGATCACGGCCGCCGACCACGCCGACGTGAAGCTCTCGGAGCAGCCGAAGGCCGAGGGCTCGCTCGGCGAGGCCGAGACGAAGTCTCTGGTCGCGTGGCTGAAGGAGTCCCTCGGCGACCGGGTCGCCGACGTCCGGGCGAGCGATCGCCTCGTCGACTCCCCGGCCCTCGCCCTGAACGCCGACAAGATGGGGTCGCCCCACATGCGCAGGCTGATGAAGGCCATGAACAAGGACGGCGCCCAGGCCCCCCTGAGGGTCAACCTCGAGGTCAACCCGCACCACGCGGTCATCAAGCGCCTGGAGGAGCTGCGCACCGGCGCGCCCGAAAAGGCGAAGCTCGTGGCCGAGCAGATCCTGGACAACGCGCTCATCTCGGCGGGGCTCCTCGACGACGCCCCGGCCATGGTCAAGCGGCTCTACAAGATCCTCGAGAGCGTCTGAGCGGTCCGCGCCAGTTCGCCTTACGCCCCCATAAGCCGGCGACTTTTCGGGGAATATCGGGGAATTTGGCTTTGGCGGGAGCCCCGGGGCGCGCTAGGGGTGGTGCCATCCAAAAACCCCAACATGCCCAAATTCATCGCGCCCCTCGCCGGCCTGGCCCTGCTCGCATCCCCCCTCCTGGCCCAGACCGCCCCCTCCCCTGACGAGACCCGCCTGCTCCGGTTCCCCGCCACCAATGGGAAGCAGGTCGTCTTTTCCTATGCCGACCAGCTTTACACGGTGGGTCTGGACGGCGGCCTGGCCCGGAGGCTCACGAACGGGCCCGGGTACGCGGTCTTCCCAAGGTTCTCGCCGGACGGCACCCAGCTGGCCTTCACGGCCCAGTACGACGGGAACACCGAGGTCTACCTGATGCCCGCGGACGGGGGCACCCCGAAGAGGCTCACCTACACGGCGACGCTGGAGAGGGACGACCTCGGCGACCGGATGGGGCCGAACAACATCGTGATGGCATGGAAGAACACCTCGCCCGAGGTCCTCTTCCGCTCGCGGATGCGCTCCTTCAACGCGTTCAACGGCCAGCTCTACGCGGTCGGCACGGACGGCGACCTCCCGAAGCAGCTGCCCGTGCCGCGCGGCGGATTCATGTCATTCTCGCCGGACGACACGAAGATGGCCTACAACCGCGTCTTCCGCGAATTCCGGACCTGGAAGGACTACCGGGGCGGCATGGCCGATGACATCTGGATCTACGACTTCAAGACGGGGGCGATCGAGGACATCACGAACAACCCGGCCCAGGACATCATCCCGATGTGGGCGCCGAACAACCGGATCTACTTCCTTTCCGACCGCCTCGCCGACGGGGCGAAGCGGCTGAACCTCTACAGCTACGACCTCGCCACGAAGGCGACCGTGCAGCACACGCATTTCAAGGACTTCGACATCAAGTTCCCCTCGATCGGCGGCGGCGTGATCGTGTTCGAGGAGGCAGGGTACATCTGGTCGTTCGACATCAAGTCGGGCGCCGCGGCGCGCGTGCCGATCGTCGTCAAGGACGACTTCATCACGTCCAGGACCGCGCTGATCAACGTCGCCAGATTCGTGCAGACCGTCAACGCGTCCCCCGATGGCAAGCGGGTCGTCGTCAACGCGCGCGGCGACACGTTCACCGTCCCCGCAAAGGACGGCGCCACGCGCAACATGAGCCGCAAGGCCGGCGTCCACGAGCGCGACGCCGTCTGGTCGCCGGACGGCAGGTCGATCGCCTACGTCTCCGACGAGACCGGCGAGAACGAGCTCTACGTGAGGCCCCAGGACGGCTCAGGCGACCCCGTGCAGCTGACAAAGGGCGCCGACACCTATTACTACGGGCCGCTCTGGTCGCCGGACAGCAAGAAGCTCCTCTGGTCCGACCGGCTGCAGAGGCTCAGGTACGTGACCGTCGGGACAAAGGAGGTCACGCTCGTCGACACGGCGACGGCCTTCGAGATTCGCCAGTACGCATGGTCGCCGGACAGCATGTGGATCACCTGGTCCCGGCCCGAGGACGCGGGCCTCACAAAGGTATGGCTCTACGGCCTCGAGGGCGCCAGGAAGTTCGAGGTGACGGACGGCTGGTACGAGGCCAGCGCCCCGGCCTTCAGCGACGACGGCAAGTTCCTCCTCCTCGCGTCCGGACGGGACTTCAAGCCGACGATGAGCGACATCGAGCTCGAGCACATCTATGCGAACCTCGAGCGGGTGTTCCTGCTCGCGCTCGCAAAGGACACCGACTCGCCGTTCAAGCCGAAGAGCGACGAGGTTGAGATCGCCTCCGACGCGGCGAAGCCCGACGCCAAGGCGGGCGACAAGGAAGCGAAGCCGGCCGACTCCAAGGACGCAAAGGCCGTGGAAGAGAAGGACGCAAAGTCGGCCGACGCCAAGGACTCGAAGAAGGATGCGCCGCCCAAGCCCGTCGTCGTCAAGGTGGACGAGGACGGGATCAAGGACCGCCTGATCGGCCTTCCCGTGAAGGCGGCCAACTACGAGGACATCCACTCGGTCGGCGACAAGGTCTACTACATCCGGGACGAGGGGGACGGGCTGGGCGGCCCGGGCGCGAAGAACCTCCTGCTCTACAACCTGAAGGACCAGAAGGAGACCGAGCTCGGCACCGTCGCCGACTACGACATCACGGCCGACGGGAAGAAGATGCTGGTGGCGGTCGACAAGGACTTCGCCATCATCGACCTGCCGACGGCAAAGTTGGAGATCAAGGACAAGCTCTCGCTCTCCGGGCTCGAGATGACGCTCGACCGGCACGCCGAGTGGGCGCAGATCTACGACGAGTGCTGGCGCCAGATGCGCGACTACTTCTTCTCGCCGACGATGAACGGTGTCGACTGGCCGGCGATGAAGGCGAAGTACGAGGCCCTGGTGCCGTACGCCCAGACCCGGTACGACCTCACCTACATCATCGGGGAGCTGATAGGGGAGATCCACAGCGGGCACACCTACGTCGGCGGCGGCGACGCCCCGAAGGCACCGCGCGTCGGGATGGGACTCCTGGGCGCCGAGCTGTCGCGCGACCCCCAGAGCCGGGCCTACCGCATCGACAAGATCATCCGCGGCGAAAACTGGGCCGACGCCGAGCGCTCGCCCCTCACCGAGATCGGCGTGAACGTGAACGAGGGGGACTACATCCTCGCGGTCGACGCCAAGCCCGTGCGCGAACTCTCGAACATCTATTCCGCCCTCGTCGGCAAGCCGGGCAAGCAGGTGGTCCTCAGGGTCAACTCGAAGCCCGTCGACGAGGGGGCCCGCAACGTGACGGTGGTGCCGACGGGCGACGAGGCGCCCCTTTACTACAGGGCCTGGGTGAAGCACAACAGCGACTACGTCACCCAGCTGACGAGCGGCCAGGTCGGCTACATCCACATCCCCGACATGGGCTTCGAGGGCCTCGACGAGTTCGCGAAGCAGTTCTACCCCCAGCTCCGGAAGAAGGCGCTCATCATCGACGACAGGGGCAACGGCGGCGGCTTCGTCTCGCCCATGATCATCGAGCGCCTGTCGCGGGAGCTGGTGATGGTCGAGAAGGCCCGCAACGCGTCGCCGACGACCAACCCGAGGGACATGCAGCTGGGGCCCAAGGTCGTCCTCATGGACGAGTTCTCGGCCTCGGACGGCGACATCTTCCCGTACAGGTTCAAGACCGACCATCTCGGGAAGCTGGTCGGCAAGCGAAGCTGGGGCGGCGTCGTCGGCATCAGGGGCACTCTCCCGATCGTCGACGGGGGCTTCCTGAACAAGCCGGAGTTTGCGCCCTACAACAAGGACGGCTCGAACTGGCCCATCGAGGGGCACGGGGTCGACCCGGACATCGTCGTCGACAACGACCCGGCGAAGGAGTTCGCGGGCGTCGACCAGCAGCTCGACCGGGCGATCGAGGAGATACTGGCCGAGCTGAAGGCAAACCCGCAGTCGCTGCCTCCGCCCCCGCCCTTCCCCGACCGCACCTGACGGACGCGGCGCGGCAGGCTTGCCCGGGAACATCACGCTCTTCTTAATGGCGGGAAGGCGGGCCCCCGCGCGCCTTGGACTTGGGAGCCGCGGGCGCCTTCCTACAACCCCCAAAACCCCATGAGATCACTCCGCCACCTGCTCGGATTCCACGCCGCCGGCCTCGCGCTCGCGCTCTCGGCACAGGCAGCGGACGTCAACGGCGTCTGGAGGATGGACGAGCACAAGAACTCGGGGGCCACGCTCCACAACTACATCGTCCTGCGCCAGCACGGCGAGCACGTCGAGGGGAGCGTCCTCGAGAACAGCTCCTGGGAGATACCGGCCCTCGACGCCCGCCTCGAGGGGGATGACATCGTCTTCCACACCGAGGGGGACTGGAATTTCCGCGTCCGGCCGGAAGGCGCGAACCTGCGCGTGCTGATCACCTACGGCGGGGGCGGAAGCGACGAGGCGCTGGCCGTCCCGGTGCCGGCTTCCGAGATGGCCGCCCCTGCGCGCCTGGACCCGCCGACCCTCAGGGAGCTGCCGTACAACGGCCTCGCGAAGACCCCTCCCATGGGCTGGAACAGCTGGAACCACTTTGCCGAGCGGGTCGACGACCGCGTCGTGCGCGAGACCGCGGACGCGATGGTCAGCTCCGGCATGGCCGCCGCGGGCTACGTCTACGTCAACATCGACGACACATGGGAGGCCGGGCGCGACGCCCAGGGCAACATCGTCCCCAACCGGAAGTTCCCGGACATGAAGGCGCTGGCGGACTATGTCCACTCGAAGGGCCTGAAGCTCGGGATCTATTCGTCGCCAGGCCCCGTCACCTGCGGGGGATACGAGGGGACCTACGGGCACGAGGAGCAGGACGCGCGGACCTACGCGGCCTGGGGGATCGACTACTTGAAATACGACTGGTGCAGCGCAGGCCGCATCTACCATAACGCCGACCTCAGGGCGATCTACCAGAGGATGGGGGACGCCCTCGGGCGCTCGGGGCGCGACATCGTCTTCAGCCTCTGCGAATACGGGATGGGCGACGTCTGGACGTGGGCGCCCAAGGTCAGCGGCAACCTCTGGCGCACGACCGGCGACATCGAGGACAACTGGAAGTCGATGTCGAAGATCGGCTTCAACCAGGGCCACCTGGCGCCCTTCGCCGGCCCGGGACACTGGAACGACCCGGACATGCTCGAGGTGGGCAACGGCGGGATGAGCGCCGACGAGTACAGGACCCACTTCAGCCTCTGGAGCATGCTGGCCGCCCCGCTCATGGCCGGCAACGACCTGCGCAGCATGTCGGCCGGGACGCGCGACATCCTCGCCAACCGGGACGTGATCGCCATCGACCAGGACGCCCTGGGGAGGGAGGCCGTGCGGGCCTTCGAGGACGGCGGGGTCGAGGTCTGGACGAGGCCGCTCGCGGACGGGGCCCTCGCCGTCGGGATCTTCAACCGCAACGCGGACGAGAAGCAGGCCGGGTTCCCGTGGGCCAGGATCGGGCTCGCGGCGGCGCCAACAACCGTGCGCGACCTCTGGCGGCACGCGGACGTCGCCCCCGACGCGAGCCTCTGCACGTGCGTCGTGGCGGGCCACGGCGTCGTCCTCCTGCGCGTGAAATAGCCGGGCTGGGCCCGTGGCCGGCCGCGGGCCGGCTCCGCCGGGATTTCGCAAGTCCGCGGGCGCGCGGGCCCCGGGACCCTCGGGCCCCAGGGGCAAAGCCCTTTGTTACGAATGGGTTAACGCCTGAATAAATTCTCGTTCAGGGCCCCGGAACATTAAATGATACACGGTTTGCCCTTTCCGATTCCCTCCCGCCCAAATGGCCTCCAATAGAAAAAAGCCCCGCGCCTCGGAGTCCGGAAAGGTCGCCTATTTCAACAGGGAGCTCAGCTGGCTCGCCTTCAACCGCAGGGTGCTCGAGCAGGCCCAGAGCGACCGCCATCCCCTGCTCGAGCGCGTGCGCTTCCTGGCGATCGTCAGCTCGAACCTGGACGAGTTCTTCGAGATCCGCGTCGCCGGGCTGATGCAGCAGGTGGACTCAGGCCTCCTGGAGTTCGGGTCGGACGGCCTCACGCCCGTGGAGCAGCTCCGAAGGATCCACTCCGTCGTGGCCTCGATGGTGGAGGACCAGTACCACTGCTGGCACCACCAGCTGGTGCCGGCGCTCGCGCGGGAGGGCATCCTCTTCCGCCCGCCGCACGACCTGACGAAGTCCGAGCTCAACTGGGTCTGGACGTACTTCCGCGACCAGGTCTACCCCGTCTTGACCCCGCTGGCGCTCGACCAGTCCCACCCCTTCCCGCAGCTCGGCAACAAGACGCTGAACGTCGTCGTCTCCCTCGAGAGCCCCGACGAGAAGCAGGAGAATGGAACGGCGACGCACGTTGCCATCCTCCCCGTGCCCCGGATCCTGCCGCGGCTCGTGACGATCGCCCCGGCGAAGGCGGGCCCCCAGAGGACGATCTTCCTGAGCGACATCATCAAGCTCTGCGCCGGCGACCTCTTCCCGGGCTACCGGCTCAAGGGGGCGCACGCCTTCCGCGTGACCCGCAACAGCGACCTCTACATAGACGAGGAGGAGGCGGAGAACCTCCTGAAGAAGATCGAGGACGAGCTGCGCAACCTGAGGCGGGGCGCCGCGGTCCGCCTGGAGATCGAGAAGGGCGTGGACGACCAGATCTTCAGCACCCTCTGCCAGCACCTGAGCCTGTCGCACGAGTACGTCTACCAGCTGGGCGGCCCGATCAACCTGCTTCGGCTCCAGAGCCTCGCGGACATCGACAGGCCCGACCTGAAGTACCCGCCCTTCACCCCGGTCAACGTCTCGCCGCTGCGCGACCCCTCGAGGATCTTCGAGGTCATGCGCGAGCAGGACGTGATGCTCCACCACCCCTACGACGCGTTCACGCCCGTGGTCGACTTCGTCGAGCAGGCCGCGAGGGACCCGCAGGTGATCGCGATCAAGCAGACCCTCTACAGGACGAGCGGCGACTCGCCCATCGTGCGCGCCCTGATCGAGGCCTCGCGCAACGACAAGCAGGTCACGGCGCTTGTCGAGCTGAAGGCGCGCTTCGACGAGGCCAACAACATCCAGTGGGCGAAGCAGCTTGAGGAGGCCGGCGTCCACGTGGTCTACGGCCTCGTCGGCCACAAGACCCACTGCAAGCTTTGCCTTGTCGTCCGCAGCGAGGGCCGCTCCATGAAGAACTACGCCCACCTCGGCACCGGGAACTACAACCCGAGGACCGCGAAGCTCTACACGGACCTCAGCTATTTCACGTCGAGGAAGGACATCACGAGCGACGTGGCGCAGCTGTTCAACACGCTGACGGGATTCGGCAGGACGCAGCGCTTCCGCAACATCGTTGTCGCCCCGTTCAACCTCCACCGCCGGATCGGGGAGCTGATCGACCGGGAGGCGGCCAACGCCAGGGACGGCAAGCCCGCAAGGATCCTCGCCAAGATGAACGCCCTCGTCGACAAGGCGACGATCGACGCCCTCTACGCCGCGTCGCAGGCCGGGGTTAAGATCGACCTGATCATCCGCGGCGTCTGCAGCCTAGTGCCCGGGATAAAGGGCCTGAGCGAAAGCATCACGGTCAGGAGCATCGTCGGAAGGTTCCTCGAGCATGCGCGCTGCTTCTACTTCGAGAACGCGGGCGGCGAGCCCCTCATCCTGGCCGGGAGCGCGGACTGGATGCAGCGCAACTTCTTCAGGCGCGTCGAGGTCCTCTTCCCGATCAGGGATGCCGCGCTCAGGCACTGGATACTGACCGAGCTCTTCCCGATCGAGCTCAGGGACAATGACAACGCCCACGTCCTCGACTCCGGGGGGGCCTACCGGCCCGCGCCGCGGGGCCCCGACGAGCGCCCGTTCTCGGCGCAGGCCTACTACATGGCCGACGCCATGAAGCGCGCCGAGGTCAAAGAGTGACCGGCGCCCTCGCGACGGCCGCGCGGACGCCGTCGCCCGGGTCGACCACGAGGACCGACTCCCCGACGCCCGGGCCGAGCGCGCCCCGAAGCTGGGAACCCACCAGGGCGCCCCTCACCCGGCGCTCGACGACGTTGCGCATCGGCCGCGCCCCGAGCCTGCGGTGCCACCCCTCGCCGACGAGGCGCCTGCAGACGTCGGCATCTGCCCGGATCCTGTGCGGGTGCCCGAACCTGCGGGACAGCACGCCGGACTGGAAGGCGATCTCCTCGTCGAGCATCTGCTGGCAGATCCTGACCTGGACGTCCCGCGCCAGGTGGCCGAACACGAGGACCGAGGTGAACCGGGCGAGCACCTCGGGCCTGAAGTGGGCCGCCGCCTCCTGCTCCACGAAGCGCCGGACCGAGGCGCGCGAGACGCCCTCCATCTCGATGACACCGGCCGAGCCGATGTTGGAGGTCGCGATCACATGGAGGTCCGAGAGGTCGAGCGTCTGCCCGCTCGCGAGCGTGACCGCGGCCTCCTCGATGCCGAGAAGGTAGTCGGAGACGCTCGGGTGCGCCTTCTCGATCTCGTCGATGAGGAGGATGTGCCCGCCCGCCGCCCTGAGCCGCCCGATCTGCTCGCCGAGGAGCCCGGGCTCGCCGGCCGCGCCACCGAGGAGGAGCGGCACGCGCTCCGCCGACGAGAACTCCGCGGCGTTGATCCGCGCCATCGCGCCCGTCCCGTAGAGGTAGCTGCTCGCGGCGGAGGCGGACTTCGTCTTGCCCGTTCCGGTGGGGCCGAGGACGAGGATCATGCTCCTCGGCCTGCCGGCGGGCGTGTGGCCCATCTCGCCCGCCAGGAGGGCGTCGGCGAGTCCCGCAAGCGCCTCCTCCTGGCCAAGGACGGCACCCTGAAGGTGCCCGCGCAGCCCGCGCAGGACGGCGAGGCGCTCCAGCTCTTTCGACGGCTCCGGCATCCCCCGCTTGTAGGACCGCGCGGGTCCGCGCGTCAAGCGGCGGGAGTTCGGTTCCTCTCGCGATCCGCGAAGGCGGCCTTGATGTTGGGGGCCACGGAGACGACGAACTCGCCGTCGGCGCCGGGGGCCACGACGACCGCGTTGCGCTGCCGCCTGCCGGCGAGGGCGTTCTCCCGGATGAACTCGCGCAGCGAGCGGTGAAGGGCGACCGCCATGTCTCTTCTCTGGACGGGAAGCGAGCCTCGCTGCAGGACGAGGAGCCCGAGGGCGCGGTAGCGCCCGCGGTCGGAGGCTGTCGGGTCCGCAGCGTCGATGTCGGCCGAGTTCCTGGCCTCGCGGATGCGCACGAGCCAGCTGGCGTCCTGGCCCGGGGCCCCGGAGCACCTGCGGCTTGTCAACTTAACGCCGACGCGGGACGCCGCCTTGAAAAGCCCCCCCCTGTCCCTCTCGCGGTGCACGCGGATGACAAGGCCCTTTTGCTTCATCCCCTGGACGATCACCTGCCAGCGCACGCAGTGGACCTGGACTCCAAGGAGCGGGTAAACCGGCAGCGGCAGGAAATCGACGACGTCGGGCTCGGACTGGCCGCGGGCTGCGGCGACTGTCGCCGAAAGGCCCCGCTGCTGCGCGCCGGTGATTTTGGTCTTGTCACTCATGATGTTTTAATGGGATCAATAAAACGATAAGGTGGTTGAAAACGAGTGAAAACTTAGATAGCTTGATTGGACACGTATAGCAAACGCTTTCTCTTCAGGTTTTCCCGAAAAATGACACCCTCAAGACGACAGGCCGCATTCGACAAGTTCTTCGTCGCGCTCGCGCGGAAATGCTCCAAGAGGCTCGGCCTCGGGTACCTGGGGACGATCCGCAAGCTGCCCCCGCCGCCCCTTCCCGGCGAGCCGGCGGGCGCCACAAGGTACTACCTGAACGCGCTCGCAGGGGACGGATCGCGCTCTGGCCTCGTCGAGCTCGGCGGCGCCGCGGACACGGCCCTGAGGAGGGCCGAGCGATGGGTCGGGACCGGGAAGGGGCCGGCGCCGGCCCACGGCGCACCAGCCGGGAGGGCCGCTCGGTTAAAGCGTAAAGTTTGACTTGTCTAAAAATCGGGCGCGTGCTTCCTATGCGCGCCCGATGACCGCAGGCGAACCCGACGAACCCGAGATATTGCGCAGGCCGGCGAACGCCGGCCCAAGGGGGGAGCCAGCGCCGCGCTCGACCTTCACGCCCGCGGCGCGATGGGTCGCCGAGCACCAGGTCAAGGTCCTCTGCATGGTCGTCGCGGCGGCCTCCCCGACGGCCTCCCTGTGGATGCTGGAGCGCGGGACCGCCAACCTGCGCGAGGGCATCTGGGCGTACTCCGTGGACGGGGTGGGAACGATCCACTACGGGCCCGTCAGGCCCGCGGACGCGAGAAGCGCGCTCTTCCGCGAGATCCTGCTCCAGGCGGCCCAGGCCTTCTTCACGCGTAACCCGGCGGGCCTCTCCTACCCCGAGTTCGCCCGCCGGATATTCGTCGGGGACAGCTGGAGGACGCTCGACGGGGAGGTGCGGGCGGAGCTCCCGGAGCGCCGGCGCAGGAACCTGTACGACCACCCGGAGGTGGAGGGGATCGACGTGCTCGAGGAAGGGGCGTCCCCGAGGTACCGGGTCCGGGGCTTCGTCGTGCGCTCCGGCGCCGTGGAGGGCCTTCCCTACCAGCCGCCGCCCGGCGAATTTCACCTTGTCGTCGAGCTGGCCCCACAGGAGGACGCGATGGAGCAGGGGCGCTACCCCTTCGTGGTGGTGCGGCACAGGGCCGTCGTCAGGTGGCCCGGGGAGGCGCAGGCGCAGTGAGACCGGTAATATCCCTGCTCCTCCTGCCGGCGCTTGCCGGCCTGCGCTGCGCCCTTTCGGGCGCCCCCCCGGCGGATCCGCAGGCGCCGCCCAGCATCGTCAGGATCGCGCTGCCGGCCGAGGCCGACGAGAGGCGACCGGTCGCCGTTCCGACGGAGCCCGAGAACACGGTTGAGGTCGACTTCCCGTGGCCCATCGAGGACTGGGCCGGCCGCGGGTTCACGCCGGAAGCCGAGAAGTTCGCGGGCGATTTCGTGGTCGAGGCGGCGAGAGGCAAGACTCGCCTGTTCGTGACCCCGGTCGCCGCCGGTGCGCACCGCGTGCTGCACGTGGTCGTGGGGGAGCCCGGAGGCCCGAGCCGCGGCGTCCCGATCGAGTTCATCCCGGCGCCGGCCGGCCTTGCCTGGAGGAAGGTCGTGTTTGCGGGCGGCGATGCGCCGGCGGCGCGGCGCCCCGCCGTCTCGCTCGACGAAGGGCCCCCGCGCTCGCGGTTCCGAGAGCCGAGCCCGGAGTCCGAGATAGGGATCATGAGGACCATGCGGCTCATGCTAAACACGACCGCGGAGGGGGCGGGCGACATCGCGGCCGCGAATCCCGCGCTCGCCTTGAATAGCCTGGGGGGCGCGCCCCGCAGCTTCGGTGACTTCACGATCACGAACAGGTTCGCCCTGAGGGACGCCTCTAGCGACACCCTGGGCCTCTGCGCGAGCGTCGCCAACAACACAGCGAGGCGCCTCCTGTTCGAGCCGACAAGCTGGGTCGTGCGCGCCGGCGACAGGGTCTACCCTGTCCGCACTGTCGACTTTGCGGGCGAGCTCGAGCCGGGGGCGACCGGCATCGTGCTCCTAGTGCTTGCGCGCGGGCCCGACGGCGCGCCGACCCGGCTCCTCCCGGATAACGACTTCGGGATAAGCGTCGTGCTGGACGGCTCCGTGAACCCGCGCCCGGTGATCCGGATGCCGCTCGAGGGATTCGGTCCCACATGAGCCCCGCGGGCGCCGATTCCCCGGGAGGCGGGTCCGCCCGGACCGTGCGCCTGATTCTGGCCGGCGCGGTCGTCCTCGGGGTCGCGGCGTGGACCTGGCGCGACCGCGGCGCGCCGGCCCAAGAGCGCCGCGGGGAGCGCGAGGCGCCGCTTCCCACGCGGCTTGCGCCGGAGGAGCTGAGCGCGTCGGACGCAAACCGCGAGGCGCCCGCCGTCGCCGGGGCCTACCGGCGCGAGGTCGAGCGGCCCAAGCCGGTCCAGAACCTGACCGGGGCGGCGGCCCCGCAGGACGACGCCCCTGCGGACCAGGCGCCGGGAAGCCCGGAGAACCGCCGAAGGGACGAGAAGAGGACCCTGCCCGAGATCTTCCGCATGCCCCCCGACCCGGCGGTTCCGGCGCCCCCCGAGCCAGCGCCCGCCGCGCCCGGCGGGCGGCCGGCAAAGGCGGCGGCCCCGCCAATCGGCGACCTCTTCGCGCCGTTCGGCCGCCTCGTGAAGTGCCAGCTGGTCGAGACCCTGGACAGCGTCACGGCGCGTTCCGAGCCGATCGTGGGCGTCGTGACCCAGGATCTCGACTGGAACGGCAACGTCATCATCCCGGCCGCCACCGAGGTGTACAGCTATGCGAGGCCGGAGGCGGTCATCGACGCCGCCGGGGCGGGACGCCTCGTCGACAGCGGGGAATGGACGCTTGTGCTGCCCGGCCGCGACGGGGATCAAAACGGGCGCGAGCTCATCCTGAGGGCGCGGGCGGTCGACCGCACGGAGCTGCTGCCCGGCGGGAGCGGCGGCGCCCCGTCGTGGGGCATCGGCGACGGCTCCGACGGGCTGGTCGGCGCCACCGTGTCGACGCTCGACAACAAGGAGGTAAAGCTGTTCGCGGCGGCCGCGATCAGCGGACTGGCCCAGGGCGCGGCGGCTGTCGCCGAGCGCCAGCAGCCGGCCGCGGGGGTGGCCGGTGTCCTCGGCGCCACCCAGGTCGCCCCGACGCTCGGCAACGCGCTCGCCGGCTCCGCGGGCTCGGGCGCGGTCGAGGTGATGAACGAGGTCGCGGGCCGGATCCGCGAGGAAATATCGAAGCGCGGGGTCTACGTGCGCGTCCCCGCGGGCAAGGAGTTCTACCTTTTTGTCGAGCAGACCATCGACCCGCGGGCGGCCCGGGTGGGGCTCAGGCTCCCGGACGCGGGGCGCCCCGAGAGATGAGGCCGCTCGCCTCGATTCCGGCCGCCGGTCTGCTGCTTGCCTGCGCGTGCTCGTCGCCCGGCCGTACCCACGCGGCTGCGCCGGACCCGGGCGCGAGGGCCGCCGTGGCCAGCGCCAGTGCCGGCGACGCGCCGATCCGGCTGCCCGAACGCATCGTCCTGCCCGCATCCTACAGGCTCGTGCTCCTCGACGGCCACCTCGCGCTCGTCCGCGAGGCGGACGAACAGGCGCTCGAGGCGGCGCCCGCCTCGATGCGGATCGTGACGGGCGAGATCGCGCGCGGGGAGCTCGCCTACCAGCCCGGCCTTCTTCCCCAGGAGCTCGCGGCCGAGGTCGCGGCCAACCGGGAGGGCTCGGCAAGGATGGACAACGCCCTCGAGGCCGTGATGCGCCGCAGCAGGGAACTCTCGGAGCAGGCCATGGAGCTCCAGGCCCAGTCCAGGAAGCTGGCCGACCTGCTCGCTGCCGCGCAAGCAAGGGTGCAGGAGCTGGAGGCGGCCCGCGCCGCCGCCAGGCCCGCCGCGGAGGCGCCCGCGCGGACGGGGCCCCAGGAGTAGCCTTTTAACAATCTATATTTGACATGTCTAAAATTTGGGCCACAAACGGGCCGTTATGCCCTACCTCAACAGATACTCATTCGTCGGGAACCTGACGAAGGCGCCGGAGCTGCGCTTCCAGCCGTCCGGCGACAGGCAGGCGCTCTGCATCCTGAACGTCGCCATAAACCGCGACTCGCGAGGCGAGACCGGCGAGAAGACGACCCACACCACCTACATAAACGACATCGAGGTTTGGGGGCCGACCGGCGAGGCCTGCGCCCATTTTCTCACCCAGGGCTCGATGGTCCTCGTCGAGGGCCGCATGGACGTCGACCAGTGGCAGGACAAGCAGACCGGGGCGAAGCGATCCCGGATGAAGGTCGTCGCCGAGAACGTCCAGTTCCTCAGGATCAAGCGCCCCGACGACGGCGGGGACCGGGGGCAGGCCCCCGCGGACGAGGCGCCCCCCGCTCAACCGGGGCCTGGGGCGCCGCGGCGCAGGCGCCGCGAGGCTGCGGTCGCATGAACCTCCGGGCCCTCAGGGCCGGGGCGATCCGCGCGGGCCTCGTGGCCGGCGGATTCACGCTTGCCTCGGTCGTCCTCGGGAGCGCTCCCCTGCCCGGGCCGGTCCTGGCGGCGGGGATGCTGGCCCTGCCCTGCGGGCTATTCGCGGTCCTCAGGCGGGAGGACAGGCGCCTGGCCCGCGCCCACGACCACGTTCGGGCCGGCGCCGTCGGACCACCGCTCCGGAACCTCCTGCTCGGGAAGCGCGGTGAGCTGGACAAGGCTCTTCATCGATGAGAAGTGCTGGCTCAGGTCGAAGTCGCCCCCGAGGCCGCCGACAAGGCGGTCGAAGAGGTCCTTCTTCGAGGCCTTGAGGGCCTGGATCCGCTCCTCGACCGTGCCCGCGGTCACCATGCGGTAGACGAAGACCGTGTTGGTCTGGCCTATCCGGTGGACCCGGTCGACGGCCTGGGCCTCCACGGCGGGATTCCACCAGGGATCGAGCAGGAAGACATAGTCGGCCGCGTGGAGGGTGATGCCCGTGCCCGCCGCCTTCAGCGACACGAGCATGGCCGCGGCGCCGGGCGCACCCTGGAACGCCTGGACGGGCTTCAGCCGGTCGAGCGTCATCCCGGTCAGCTCGTACCTGGGAAGGTCGGGGAAGTTCTGGATGAGCGCCGCGCGCACGCGGTCGAGCAGCATGACGAACTGCGAGAAGATGACGACCTTGTGCCCGCTGCCTACGATCTCGGCGAGCTTCTCGACGAGCAGGTTGATCTTGCCCGAGTCCGAGAGCGGCGCCTTCAGCCAGGGCAGCATGTCGGGGTCGCAGCAGGTCTGCCGCAGCCTCGTCAGGAGGGCGAGGAAGCCGAAGGACTTCTCCCGCATCGCCGAGCCGACGTCGTCGCCAAGGCGCTCGAGCCCCTCTGTGCAGATCCGGGCGTACTCGGCGCGCTGCACTTCCGTCAGCGGGCAGATGAGGTCCATCTCGACCTTCGGGGGAAGCTCCTGCGCGACCTCCTTCTTCGTCCTGCGCAGGATGAACGGCGCAAGCTGGGCCCGCAGCCTAGCGAGCGTCCCCTCGCGGTCCGCGTTCAGCGAGGCCTCGAAGGACGAGCGCGAGCCCAGCAGGCCCGGGAGCAGGAACCGGAAGATGCTCCAGAGGTCGAGCTGGCGGTTCTCGAGGGGGGTCCCCGTGAGCACGATCCGGTGCCTCGCGCGGATGGCGAAGCATGTCTGCGTAACCTTCGCATCCGGGTTCTTGATGAACTGGCCCTCGTCGAGGACCGCGTAGCCGAAGTCGACGTTGTCCAGGAGCGCGCGGTGCTTCCTGAGCTGCGTGTAGCTGCAGAGCCATATCACCGAGTCCCTGCGCGTCGTGAAGTCGTTGCCCGTCTTCAGGACGTCGACCGCCATCGCGGGGAAGAACTTGGTGATCTCCTCCCGCCAGACGGGCACGACGCTCGCGGGGCACACGACGAGGCTCGGACGCTCCGCGGAGGGCCGGGCGGCGAGGAGGGAGAGGACCTGGAGCGTCTTGCCGAGGCCCATCTCGTCCGCGAGGAGCCCGTGGCAGTCCACCTCGCACAGGTGGTGCATCCACTCGACGCCGCGCCTCTGGTAGGGGCGCAGGATGGCGGCCGTCTCAGGCGGGGAGTCCGGCGAGGCGAGGACCCTCTGGCGCCAGGCCTCCATCTCGGGCGAAAGCGTGAGCTTGAGGCGCGCGTCGTTGAAAAGGGAGAACACGAGGTACTGGAGGAGGGCCGCCCCGCCCTCCTGCGTCTCCTCGATGTTCCTGCGCCAGGAGCTGTAGGACTCCCACTTCTCCGCGGAAAGGGCGACGATGCCGAGGTTCGGCAGGATGACGGGCTGGCCCCCGCGCTTCAGGAGCGCAGACACCTCGCCGTCCGTCAGCATCCGCTCCCCCGCCCGGAAGATCCAGCGGAGGTTGAGGCCGGCGTCGCCGGGCGCGCGCTCGGCCACGGCCTCTATCTCCACGCTCCGGGTGCCCTTGAGGAGGTTCGCCGCCTTGTCGTCCAGCTCGACCGAGAACACGCGCTTCCAGAGCGGGAGCGTCACCTTGAGGAAGTTCGGGATCTCGACCAGGGACTCCATCAGGTAGGCCCCGGTGTCCTGGTTGTACTGGAAGTGCGCCTTCCGGGCGTAGGCGGCCAGGCCGATCAGCTTCGCGCGCTCGCCCGACGACACGTGGCCGTTCCCGTTTCCGTTCCCGTTTCCGTTGGACGCTGTGTGGGCGTCGGGCCCGAGCGCGGGAAGCCGCGACTTCCTGTCCGCCTGGACCCAGTAGGCCTGGAAGGCCAGCCCGGAGGACCTGATCTTGAAGACGAGAATGAGCGGCCTGGAGGGCCCGTTGAGGCGGGAGACGGGCGCCGGGCGAGCGCCACCGTTGGCGGGCGGGGCGGCCTTGCCGTTGCCGCCATGCTCGCCGCCGTTCGACACCTGGACCTCGGCGCGGTCGTTTTCGGCCGGGAGCGGCGAGATCTCGTCCGCCACGAGCTCCTCGATCTCGTGAAGCCCCGCAACGGCAAGGGCATGCGCGATTTCCCGGTCCGTCGTGGAGGACCGGACCGAGAGGACGCCGGCGTTCCACTCGATCACGGCGTACTCGTCCTTCTTCTCTATGCGCCTGTGGATGATGGCGTCCCTGTCCGTGAGCTCGAGCTCCCTCACCTCCCCGTTGCGGTAGATTCTGCGGCCCTCGTCCAGCTGGCTCGACGAAAAGGTCTCGGACCAGTCGTCCGCGAGCATGTCAAACCAGTACTCCAGCGAATGAGGTGTGTAGACCCGTTTCGGACCGTGGGTTTGCATTTACCTAAAAGGTCGAACGTAGAGCCGCCCGTGGTCCGCGCAACAGAAATTTCGTTGCGTTAAATATTGCAGGCGGAGCCGTTTGCGGCTTGCGCACCCCCCTTGGTCGGGGTTGGCGTTGCAACCCCAGTCATGACGAACCTGCGCCCAACAGCCACCGTGCGGGAGAAGCCGAATATCCTTATCGACGCCCTCGTCCTGGGGGGGTTCGTCGCCCTTTTCTTCGGGTTGGCGCAGATCACCCAGGAATGGCGCCACCCCCTGAAGGACGAGATCCCCATAGACCTGTCCCTGTCCGCCCTCCCCAAGTACGCGATGTTCTCCTTCGTCCGGGGCTGGATAGCCTACTTCGTCTCCCTTGTCTTCACGCTCCTGGTCGCCTCATGGGCCTTCTACGACCTGCGGGCCCACAAGTACATCGTCCCCGCGCTCGACATCCTCCAGAGCATACCGGTCCTGGCGTTCATGCCGCCCTTCTTCCTCGCCCTCGTGGCGGTGTTTCCGCACAGCAACACCGGTCTCGAGCTCGCCTGCATCCTGACGATCTTCACGGGCCAGGTGTGGAACATGGTGTTCAGCTACTACGACTCCCTGCGCGGTATCCCGGGGGACTTCCGGATGCTGGCCAAACTGTACAACTTCAACTGGTGGCAGCGGTTCTGGCGCGTGGAGATGCCCTTCGGCGCGCAGGGGCTCCTCTACAACAGCATGGTCTCGATGGCCGGCGGCTGGTTCTTCCTCAGCCTCTCGGAGGCGCCCCCCCCCATAAACGGCGTGTCCTTCCGCGTCCCGGGCCTCGGCTCGTATTTCAAGGAGGCGATGGACAAGGGCGACATCAAGGCGCAGGTCCTCGCGATCGTCGCGATGGGGATCGTCATCCTGATCGTCGACCGGCTGATCTGGTGGCCGCTCGTCGTCTGGTCGCGCAAGTTCAAGCTGGACGATTTCGGCGGGAGCCGCTCGCCAAAGAACGGGCTCCAGCTCTGGCTCGCGAGGTCCAGCACGGTGCAGGCGATGACAGCCGGCTGGCACGCCTGCAAGATGTGGATCGTCGGGCCGCCCGCGCCCCCGACGGAGGCCACCTCCCTCGTGGAGCCGGGGGCGCCCGCGCCCAGGAAGAGCCACTTGGGGAGGGCCATCTACCTCGTGCTGGTGTGGGCCGTCGTGGCCCTGCTCGTCTGGGGGGCGTCCCGGCTCGTCCTCCTGCTCAGGCCGGTGGGCGCGTCCGACTGGGCCGAGATCCTGCGCGACACCGGAATAAGCTTTGTCCGCGTCCTCGCGGCCGTGCTGATCGGCACCCTGTGGACCGTCCCCCTCGGGGTCTGGATCGGCCTCAATCCAAAGTTGTCCGGTAGGCTCCAGCCCTTCATCCAGTTCGTCGCCTCCTTCCCCGCCCCGATGCTCTACCCCTGGCTTTTCGCCATCGTGCTCTTCGTCCATGGGACCCTGCAGTGGGGCGCGGTGCTCCTGATTCTCTTCGGCACGCAGTGGTACATCCTGTTCAACGTCGCCGCCTCGGCGGCGGCGATCCCGAACGACATCATCAGCTGCGCCGAGCTCCTCCACCTCTCCGGCTGGCAGCGCTGGTCAAAGTTCCTCCTGCCCGCTGTCCTGCCCGGCCTCGTCACGGGCTGGATCACGGCCGCCGGTGGCGCCTGGAACGCGACCATCGTCGCCGAGTACGCGGTCCAGGCGGGCAACAAGGTGTACAACGCGACCGGCCTCGGCGCCTACATAGGCAAGGCCTCCGACGACAACAACTTCTCCAGGCTCACGGCGGCCGTCCTGATAATGTCAGTCGTCGTTGTCGGCATCAACCGCTCACTCTGGAAGCGGCTCCAGAACCTCGCGAACGACCGGTGCCGATTCATGACCTGAGCCATCCCGACGCCATGGAAAACGAAAAACGGCAGCCCCTCATAGAGCTCAGGCACGTCAGCCACGAGTACTTCGTCAGCAAGACCGAGAACGACCTGGTCCTGAGCGACATCAACCTGAGCGTCTCGGAGCACGAGACCGTGGTGCTCCTGGGGCCTTCCGGCTGCGGGAAGTCGACGCTCGAGCGCATCATGGCCGGGCTCATCACGCCCACGCGCGGCGAGGTCTTCTACAAGGGCAAGCTCCTCGTCGGAGTGTCGCCGGGCGTCTCGATGGTCTTCCAGAACTTCGCGCTGTTTCCCTGGCTGACCGTGAGGGGCAACGTCCTCCTGCCGGTCGGGCACCTCCCCGAGGAGGAGCAGCAGTCCCGGCTGGAGAAGGTCCTCCAGACGGTGGGCCTCGGCGCCTACGAGTACGCCTACCCCCGCGAGCTTTCCGGCGGCATGAAGCAGCGGGTCGGCATAGCCCGGGCGCTCATAGCCGACCCCGAGGTGCTCGCGATGGACGAGCCGTTCAGCGCCCTCGACGTCCTGACGGCCGAGACCCTGCGAAACGAGATCGGCCGGCTGCTCGCCGATCCCAACCACCCGCTGCGCACGATGGTCATGGTGACGCACAACATCGTCGAGGCGGTGTACTTCGCGACGCGGATCGTCCTCATGGCAGCCAACCCGGGCAGGATCGACGTCATCGTCCCCGTCGCCCTGCCCTACCCCCGCGACACGGACCACCCGGACTTCAAGAAGATCGTCGAGCAGCTGCACGGGATCCTCACCCACACGAGCCTCCCGGACACGGTGCCCGCCGACGCGAACAAGGTCGTGACGACCCAGATGCCGGACAACCGGCGCAGGATAGCCCCGGTCTCGCTGCCCTACGTCAACGCGGCCGAGGTGCTGGGCCTCATGTCGCTCCTCGGCGACGAGCCGCAGGACCTCTTCGACCTCGCCGAGAGGTTCGGCAAGGAGTTCGGCGCCGTGGTCAGCATCGTCAAGGCGGCCGAGCTCCTGGCCTTCGTCCAGACCCCGGGCCACGACGTCCAGGTCACGCAGCTCGGCAGGGAGCTGACCAACGCGTCGACGGCGGACCAGAAGCGCATCGTCCGCGAGCAGCTGATGAAGCTGAAGATCTTCGAGCTCCTCGTGCGCCTGATCAAGGTGCAGGAGAACCAGTCGCTGCCGAGCGAGGAGCTCGCCCGCGAGCTCCAGGCCGCCCTGCCGCACGAGAAGCAGAAGCCGCTCTTCCGCACGCTGCTCAGCTGGGGCAGGTACGCCGAGATCATCAGCCTGGACCAGCGAAAGCATGTGATCCGCCTCTACGAGGCGAAGGCGCTGGGGAGGGCCAAGGCGGCACAGCCCGCGCCGCCCGCCCATCCACCCCCGGCCGCCCCGCCCCCCGCAGCCGCTCCTGCCGACACCCCCGCCCCGGTGCGCCCGCCCGGGGAAGTGTCGAAATCGTAACCTTCCCGACACACAATTGGCACGCTCTTAGTGCACAATGGGATGCGTAAACCACGCATCCCGTGAAACTCGCGATTGTAACTGAGACATTCCCCCCGGAAATCAACGGGGTTGCGATGACGTTTGGCGTGATCGCAAGCGAGCTCGGCCGGCGCGGCCATTCAGTTGCAGTTTACCGGCCCTGGCGGCGGGACCTTCCGGAAAAGTCGGCCATCCCGGACTATGTCGAGGTGCCCATGCCCGGCCTGCCCATCCCCGGCTACCCCCTCCTTCGCATGGGCCTGCCGGCAGGGGCGAGCCTCAGGCGCGCCTGGTCGGCCGACAGGCCGGACCTCGTGCACGTCGCCACCGAGGGACCGCTCGGCCTCTCCGCCATCAAGGCCGCCTCGGCGCTGGGAATCCCGGTCACCTCCAGCTTCCACACGAATTTCCACGCCTACGCCCGGCACTACAGGATCTCGCTCCTGCGCGACGTCGCGCTGGGCTGGCTGCGCTACGTGCACAACCTGACGCTCCGGACCTTCGTGCCCACCGCCGACCTTTGCGGCGAGCTTTCCATCATGGGGTTCCGCAACGTCGCCGTGCTGTCACGGGGGGTCGACACGCGGCAGTTCCGGCCCGAGCGCAGGTCGCCGTCCCTTCGCCGCAAATGGAACGCGGGGCCCGACGACCCTGTCGTCATCCATGTGGGGCGCATGGCGGCCGAGAAGAACTATCCCCTGCTCTTCCGCGCGTACGACGCGATGAGGAGGGCCAACCCCGCGTGCCGCTTCGTCCTCGCCGGCGAGGGGCCGCTCAAGCGAGCCCTCATGAAGGCGCACCCCGACTGCGTCTTCGCGGGATTCTTCTCCCGGGACGAGATCGGCAGGTACTACGCCTCGGCGGACATCTACGTCCATGCGAGCCAGACCGAGACCTTCGGCAACGTCCTCACCGAGGCGATGGCCAGCGGGCTGGCCGTGGCAGGGTTCGACTACGCGGCCGCCCGGATCTTCCTGAGGGATGGGGAATGCGGGCTCGCCGCGCCCTACGGGGACCCCCAGGCCCTGGTCGCGGCCGCGGTCAGGCTCGCGACCGACCCGGCGCTCCGGGGCGTCCTGCGCACCGAGGCGCGGGCGGCGGTCGAGGCCCAGTCGTGGGAGAAGGTCATCGCCCGGTTCGAGGCGGACCTGGAGGAGATCGCGGGCGTCGCCCGCATGCGGGCGGACCCGGCCGCCGTCCCCGCCTGAAGATGCAGCCGCGCATCCTCATACTGACCGCCGCCTACGGGGAGGGCCACAACGCCGCCGCCCACGCCCTCGCGACCGCGTTCAACGACGAAGCACCCGGCACCGCGGTCGTGGTGGACGTGTTCGCGCTCTCCTGCCCTAGGCTGAATTCGCTCGTCCGCAGGGCGTACCTGACCGCGATCAACAGCACACCCAGGCTCTGGAGGCACATCTACGCCTGGATGGACCGGCCCGGCTTCATGACGAGCGGCCTGCGGATGCTCCGGGCTCAGTCGCGCACCCTCGAGGCGGTCATCGAGCGCGAGCGCCCGGTCGCCATCTGCAGCACTTTCCCCGCCTACGCCGCGCTCCTCCAGAAGCTGGCGCGCGAGGGGCGCTTCAGCACGCCACAGTTCAACATCGTCACCGACTCGATCAGCATCAACTCGATCTGGTGGCGCCCCGGCTGCGACGGATGGTTCGTGCCCAACGAGGACTCGGCGGACGTGATGCGGCTGGCCGGGGTCGACCCGTCGCGCCTCCACGTGACCGGCTTCCCGGTGACACCGTACTTCAGCCGGAACGAGGGCATCGTGGGGCGCCCGCCGCTTCCCGGGGGCGGCGCGCCCCGCGTGCTCTACATCGTCAACTCGGGCACCCAGAACGCCGAGGAGACGGCAAGGCTGCTGCTCGCCGAGGACGACTGGGAGGTCACGTGCACCGTAGGCCGCGACGAGTCCCTGAGAAGGACGCTCCAGGCGGAGGCGGCCCGGCGGCGGCGGCGCGCCGACATCCTGGGCTGGACTGACCAGATACCGAACCTCCTCATGACCCACCATGTCGTCGTGAGCAAGGCGGGCGGCGCGACCACCCAGGAGGCCATCGCCGCCCGATGCCCCATGGTCGTCAACCAGGTGGTTCCCGGCCAGGAGGAGGGCAACTGCGAGCTGCTCCTTCGCCACGGCGCCGGCGCGCTCGCCACGACCCCGGCGGCCGTCATCGCGACTCTCAGGTCCGCATTCTCGGGCGACGCGCTCGGGTGGCGCGCATGGCGCGCGGCCCTGGAGCCCATGGCGCGGCCCGACGCCGCGCGGGCAATAGCGGCGCTCGTCCTGGCGCATGTGAACCGGGGCGCCTGTGAGCCGAACGCGGGCCTCTCGGCCGTGATGCGATGAAGCTGCGGTTCATATTCAACCCGAAGTCCGGGAGGCCTCGCCGCACCGGGCCCATTCTCCCGATGCTCAAGCGCTTCATGTCCGCCAGGGCGCTCGATGCGGACCTGGTATGCACCGAGGGCCCGGGGCATGCGACCGAGATCGCGCGGGACGCGGTGGCCGCGGGATGCCGGCGGATTGTCGCCATCGGCGGCGACGGCACCGTCAACGAGGTGGCCCAGGCGCTCATCCACACGCACGCGGTCATGGGCCTCGTGCCCTGCGGCTCCGGGAACGGCCTCGCCCTCCACCTCGGCCTTCCGAAGGACCTCCCGGACGCCCTCGAGCTCGCCTCCGGGGCGGCCGGGCGCGTGGCCGAGCTGGACACCGGCATCGCCAACGGGCTGCCCTTCGTCAACGCGATGGGGCTCGGCCTCGACGCCGACGTGGCCCGACGCTTCAACCGGCTCGTGCGCCGGGGCCTGCCCGCCTACACCCGCACCGCCCTTGCGGCGTTCTTCGGCCGCGGGACCGAGCGCTGCCATGTCTCCGCGGGCACCCACCGCGAGACGATCGACATGCTGCTGATCGCGGTCGCCAACTCCGACCAGTACGGAAACAACGCCAAGATAGCCCCGCACGCGCGCGTCGACGACGGCGTGCTCGACCTCGTGGCCGTGCGCCCCGTGGGCCTCCTCTCGGCCTGCATACTCGGCGCGCGCCTTTTCCTCGGGAACATCGACCGCAGCAGCCGGGTCCGCAGGATGAGGGGCGCCCGGTTCCTCATCGAGAGGCCGGCGGCCGGCCTCATCCACACGGACGGCGAGACCCACATGGCCGCCGCCTGCGTCGAGGTCGTGGTGCGGCCGAGGAGCCTGAGGGTCATAGTCCCCCCCGACTGCACCGCGGTGGCCGCTGCGGAGGACCGCGCCGCGGCGGGATTCGCGCTCCAGCTGCCATGAAGAAGTTCCGCGTCCGAACCGTCGTCCTCTCCGACATACACCTTGGGACCGTCGACTCGAAGGTCGCCGAGGTGAACCACTTCCTGCGCCATGTCCGCTGCGAGAAGCTCATCCTGAACGGCGACATCATCGACGGCTGGCAGCTGAAGCGAAACGGACAGTGGACCAAGGCGCACACCCACTTCATCCGGATCGTCCTGAAGATGCTGGAGAAGCGCGACACGCAGATCGTCTACCTCCGGGGCAACCACGACGACATCCTGGCCAAGTTCCTGCCGCTCGAGTTCGAGAACCTGCGCGTGGTCGACGAGTACCTGCACGAGGGCGTCAAGGGCCGCTACCTCGTGCTCCACGGCGACGTCTTCGACACGGTGACGAAGAACTTCGTGTTCCTGGCCCACCTGGGCGACTGGGGATACCACGCGCTCCTGATGATAAACCGGGCCTACAATGTCTGGCGCTCCTGGCGGGGGCTGGAGTACTGGTCGCTAAGCCGGGCCATAAAGGCGCGCGTCAAGTCGGCTGTGAGCCACGTCTCAAACTTCGAGGAGCACATCGCCGAGCTTGCCAAGGCCCGCGGCTGCGTCGGCGTCATGTGCGGCCACATCCACACGCCCGCGGACAAGATGCTGGGCGACATCCACTACCTCAACTCGGGCGACTGGATCGAGTCGCTGACCGCGGTTGTCGAGCACTGGGACGGGCGCTACGAGCTGATCGAGTACTCGAACTTCATTCGGGAATTCCCGATGCCCGAGGACGGCGTTCACGTCGAGGAGCACGCGGCCGCCGCAGCGACCGCCTACGACGACGCCCACGGCGAGTTCCCCGTCGTCTGAACCTCGTCGGGACGACACGTATCCGGACAGCCGCGCTGCGGACCGGCATCAAGTAGCAGTGTTCTTGCGAAGACGGCGGCGGATTCGGTCACGGGAGGGCTCTTTTCGTGCGTCTATGGCTATGACGCCAAACAGGTGTTCCAAGTCGGCGAAAGGGTTCGCGGGTTCCTTTGGACGACGCGCAAAGACATATTCCATATTGTTGCCAGATTTGATCTCAACGACATCGCCGCGATCCGCAGCTCGTCGCGCCTTGGCGAAGTCGCGTCTAAAGGCGGTGAGGGTCGTTTCCATTTGAATCAGATTACCAGATGGATAATCAGAGTCTAGAGTCCATATGCGAATACCGCCGATTGGCGCCTATACACCTGTACTTTCGATGGGTATTCGGGGAACTTGAGTTTCCTTATGCACAAGCACATCTACGGGCTCGACCTCTTGAGGGCGGCCGCGATCGCGATGGTCGTCTTTCAGCACGGGGCGCTCTTCTTCTACCTTTGCTACGGCTCGCCCGCGATCTGGACCAAGACGGGGACGATCGGGGTGACGCTTTTCTTTGCGCTCAGCGGTTTCCTGATCGGGGGAATCCTGCTCGACCTTGGCGAGACGCTGAGGGACCACAAGGTCGCCGCCAGGTTCTGGCTGCGCCGCGCGCTTCGCACGCTGCCGAACTATTTCCTGTTCATCGGGATCAACCTCGCGTTCTGGTACGTGTTCCAGAGGCAGAGGGGATATCCAAGCCCCGTCCCCCTGCTTCCAAGGTATGCCTTCTTCCTGCAGAACTTTGACTCGAAGCGGACCTGGTTCTTCGCGGAGTCGTGGTCACTCTCGGTCGAGGAATGGTTCTACCTCCTGTCTCCGCTGGCCCTTTTCCTCGGACTGCGCCTCCTCAAGGTGCCGTTCGTGCGCCTGTACTGGACTCTGGCGGCCGCGATGATCGCGCTGCCGGTCATTCTGAGGGCGTCGACGCTTTCCCAGGTGGACTGGGCTAACGGCATCACCAAGGTGGTTATATACCGCCCCGACTCGATTGCGGTCGGCCTGGCGGCCGTGGCTCTATCGCGCCGGTTTCCGGGCGCATGGGCGCGGGCGAGGATCGCGGCCGCCGGCGCCGGGGTGGCCGTCCTCACCTGTTCGCTCCTCTACATGGGTCTCGGCGACCCCGAGCATTCGGGCCTCGCCAGGACTTTCCTACCGCTGGTGATCAGCCTGGGGTGCGCGTTCCTGCTGCCATGGGCATCGACTTGCACAAGCCTCGGGGGGCGCGCGATAAGCGAGCCGGTCCGGGTGGTGGCGCGCTGGTCCTATTCCCTGTATCTTGTGAATCTGATGATGAGCAGCACGGTCCTGTCCCATATGCAGTTTCACTATGGGACCGCCGTGGGCATAATCTCCTATGTCGCTTCGTGCCTGGTGGCCAGCGCGGCGATCTATCGTTGGTTTGAGGCGCCGATACTCCGGTGGCGTGACAGCCGCGTTTATCTGGACGACCGCCAGAAAGACCAGGCGGCGATCGCACTCGTTTAGCACAGCCGATCGGCGCCCTCCCTCGGGCCCCACGGAATGACTCAGCCTCTCCCCCTTCAGGCCAGTGCGCGTTGCGCGGCCATGCCGAGAGATCGCAGGCTCGGCGGCTTCGGCAGCAGCTCAAAGATTCCCATGGACTTTATCTCCTCGATCTTGAGCCCTCCTGGATAGCCTGTGGTGAGGATGATCGGCAGGTCCGGACGAATCTGCTTCAGCAGCTGCGCAAAATCCAGGCCGGACATGAAAGGCATCGTCATATCCGTGATGACGAGATCGAACCTATGCGGATTGGCGCGCACAATCTCAAGGGCGTCCTTCACACGGGTGCTCGTCTCGACGACGTATCCGAGCCTTGTCAGCATCTTTTCCGAAAGCCGGACGATGGGCTCCTCATCGTCTACAAACAGGACTCGCTTGCCGGCACCAAGTGGTATCGCCGCCGCCCCTTCGGGCTCCATGACCTCGCCACCAATGGCCGGGAAATAGAGGTGAAATGTCGTCCCCTCGCCGGGCTGGCTGTACACGGTGATTGCGCCGTCGTGGCTCTGCATGATGCCGTGTACCACCGACAATCCGAGCCCTGTGCCCTCGCTTGGCCCCTTCGTTGTGAAGAATGGCTCAAATATGCGGCTCATCGTGTCCCGGTCCATCCCCTTGCCCGTGTCGCTGACCGAGAGCCTCACGTACTTTCCGGGCCGCACTTGAAGCTGTGTTCCCGCAAGGTCGGCATCGACCTCAAAGTTCTCCAGATTTGCCTCAAGCCGTCCTGGGCGCTCCCTCATCGCGTGCCACGCATTGGTGCCCAGGTTCATCACGACCTGATGTATCTGGGTTGAATCGGCCAGCACCGTCGGCGTCTTGGCATCCAGATTGGCCACAACCTCTATCGAGGATGGGATCGACACCTTCAGGAATTTGACTGCCTCCTTCACTATCGGCCCGAGCTGCAGCACCTCGCGCTTGGACTCCTCATTACGGCTGAAGGTCAGGATCTGGCGCACCAAACTGGTCGCGCGCGAGCCAGCCTGCCCGACCGCTTCAACGCATTCGAGAAGCTTAGGATCGTCGGCCACCATCATCTTCATCAGTTCGGTGTAGCCCATGATAACAGTCAGGATGTTGTTGAAGTCATGGGCGATTCCGCCTGCAAGCGTTCCGATCGCCTCCATCTTCTGCGCCTGCCGAAATTGGTCCGCTAGCTGTTGCTTATCGATGAACTGGCCGAGCTGAATTCCGATCGTGCCCAGGGTCGAAAGCAAATCAGCGTCAGGCTGCTGCACCTCTGTGCTAAAGAACCCGAATACACCCAAAACCTCGCCCCGAAGGACTATCGGAAACCCAATCCAGCCGTGGAATACGAGCATCCTGTCCGCTGGAGAGCGAACGAAGCTCGGGTCGAGTGCAATTTCCTCGCTCCATTCGGCGCGCCCGGAGGCCCACACGCGTCCAGGCAGCCCAGAACCCTTCTCGAATTTCAAGGCCTCGCCCCCAGCGGCGAAGTCTCGAAATTCCGTCGATAGATGATGCCAAACATGCGAGCGCCGTAGCACCTTTTCGTTCCTGTCCACTCTCCAAAGCTCGCCAAGCTCCCAGCCCAAGCCCATTCCCAGCATCTCGGTGACTTTCTGGCTGGTTTGGTCCAATGAGGCACCTTCCGCCAAGACCACCGAAACCGCGTGTTGGAGCTTGAGCCGCAACTCAGCCCGCTTGCGCGGCGTGATGTCCTGGAGCGAACCGTGCAGGCGCGCGACCTTTCCCTCCTCCATGATGGGATGTCCGATGGTCCGGACCCACTTGTGGATGCCCAGCGCACTCGTGATCTCAAGCTCAAGGTCATAGGATATACCGAGCTGCATCGCCTCCTGAAGCGCGGCCTCGATCAGCTTCCTGGATTCCGGCCGATAGTAGTTGAGGCCTATTTCCTTTGAGATCGGGGAGGCGGGGTCCAGGTCGTGTATCCGTGCGACCTCGTCGGTCCAATAGCCCTCCCCGGTAGCCACCTCGAAACTCCAGCCACCAACCTTGGCAATCCGACCGGTCTCTTCCAGAACCGCCTGGTGTAAGCGCAGCCTTTCTTCGGCAAACTTGCGTCCGGTGATGTCGTTGTTGATCTCGAGGGTACCGATTACCTCTCGGCGATCATTGCGCTGCAGTGCCCAGCGGCTGTCCACCGTGATTCGCGCGCCACCCTTGTGCGCGTGGACCAACTCACCCTCCCACTCGCCTTTTTCCAGCAGCTCCTGCTCGATGTCTGGAAGGGGCTTTGGAAACCGCGTCTGCAAGAGCTCGTGCGTAACCCTGCCGAGGGCTTCCTCGGCGCTCCAGCCGTAGAGTTGCGCCGCCCCGTTACTCCAGAATGTCACGCGGTCGCCCGGCTCCCGGACAATGATGGCGGTGTGCGCAAGATGAAGCAGAGCAACCTGTTCCCGCAGGCGGGTCTCCGAGCGCTTCTGCCCTGTGATATCCGTCAGCACAACCACAACGGCGGACACCGAGTCGCCCATCCTCGTCGGCTCATACCGCACCATGTAGCAGTGATCCCCGTCGGGCACCGGCCGCCACAGTTCGTATTCAACGGACTCCCCGGCAAAGGCTCTGTCCAGGCGGGGCCGAATCTGCGCGTCGAAAACCGGACCTAGCACGTCCGCTACGCGCATGCCGACGATTTCCGCCGCAGGCAACTCAAGCATCAAAGCATAAGTGGCGTTGGTGAACGTATAGCGCCGATCACGGTTCACTATTACCAGGCCCACGCGTGCGTTGTCGGTCACCAGCCGCAGCCGCTCCTCGCTTCGTCGCAGTGCCTCCTGCCCCCGTTTTCCTTCGGTGATGTCGCGCGCCGTCTTCGAGACGCCGATGACATTGCCGGCACCGTCCCTGATCGGGGATGCCGTGACTGAAACCTCTATCTGCCGCCCGTCCTTGGTCTGTCGCATCGTCTCGAAATGCTCCACCCTCTCGCCTCGCCCAATTCTCCCCAAGATGAGATTTTCCTCGCCCTCCCGGTCGGCAGGAATGAGCCGCATGATGGACTTCCCCACCATCTCGCCCGAGTCATAGCCGAAGAGCCTCTCCGCGCCCTTGTTCCAGCTAGTGATGATGCTGTTCATGTCCTTGCCAATGATGGCGTCCTCCGAGGCCTCGACGATCGCTGCCAGGCGAAAGGCTGCAGCTTCAGCCCGCTTCCGCTCGGTGATGTCCGCGCGGATTGCGATATATTGACTAGGCCTGCCTTCCTCGTTGAAGAATGGCACGATGGTCGTATCGACCCAGTATAGACCGCCGTCCTTGGCCCGATTTCTAATCTCGCCTTTCCAGACGTCTCCTCGGCCGATAGTAGTCCAAAGGTCTCTGAAAAACTCCTTCGTGTGATAGCCCGAGTTGATGATCCGGTGGTCCTGTCCTTGCAGTTCCTCGCGCGAATATTTGGAGATCGCGCAAAACTTGTCGTTTACATACGTGATTTTCCCCTGCGGGTCGGTGCTCGCCACGATCGCGTGCTCGTCTAACGCCGCCTTGAGCTGCGCCAACTGGGAGTAATCCCGCGACGAGCCGACTGGGTTGGGATTCATGCCGAAACAAATTCACCGCCTCCGAGGGTCGGTTGTACCTTCCTTTGGCTCCCGTGTCTATATATTGTTAACCTTACCGCTAGAAACTTCTTAACAATTCGTCGCCCCAAGCCGCGGAGCTCCGTGCAATGTGACAAAGCTCCTATATATATGCAGTGGAACCTATAGCGGCCTTCATAGCGCGGCCATGGCGGCCCTATAGGGCCTTACCCTATTCAGCGCGTCGGGCCTGCAGCACCCTTCTGCGGGCCCGTCGATGCAAACCCGATGAACGGAGAGAGGCATGAGGCGGCAATTGAAACGCGGGCCGCTTTGGCGCTTTGATTCGTCCAGAGAGGCGCGAGTTGGGGAACTCCTAGCTCGCGCGTATCGATTGCCCATGGCGCCCCATGCCCGGCCCGGCTTCCGTGCCGCTGCCGGCGGGTCGGAGCGGACACCCGGATCAAGTTGCAGGGAATGCACCGTATTATTGACAGGCGCCGGACCCTGGCTCGTCGTCATAACCCCTTGCCTGCATGCGAACGAATCCTGGTGGCCATGTCCGGCGGCGTCGACAGCTCGGTCGCGGCCCTTCTCCTGAAGCGCCAGGGCTTCGAGGTTGCCGGCGCGTATATGAAGAACTGGATCAACGAGGACGGCGTTGTCGGCGACTGTCCCTGGATGGAGGACATGGAGGATGCCCGCCGGGTCGCGGACCAGATCGGGATACCTTTCCAAGTCGTCAACCTGATGCAGGACTACCGCGCGAAGGTCGTCCAGTACCTGCTCGACGGCTATGAGCGCGGGCTCACCCCGAATCCCGACGCCATGTGCAACCGCGAGATCAAGTTCGGGGTTTTCCGCACCTGGGCGAGCGAGCACGGCTTCTCCGCAGTGGCGACCGGGCATTATGCCCGCCGAATGACCTGCGGCGATGGCTCCGTGAAGATTCTGGAGGGGGCCGACGGGAACAAGGACCAGACCTATTTCCTTTCCCTCCTCAGCCAGGAGCAGCTGCGAGGCGCCCGGTTCCCCGTCGGGGACCTCGAGAAGCCCGAGCTTAGGCGGATCGCCAGGGACGCCGGGCTTGCAACGGCCGACAAGAAGGACAGCCAGGGCATCTGCTTCATCGGCGAGGTCAAGATGGGGGACTTCCTGAAGGCCTATGTCCCCGACCGCCCGGGCCAGGTGGTGAGGGCCTCCGACGGGAAGGAGCTCGGCCGGCACAACGGGCTCCATTTCTACACCCTCGGCCAGCGCAAGGGCATCGGCGTTCCGTCCAATGCCGACAACGAGAGGTACGTGGTCGTGGGGAAGCGCGCGGCCGACAACGCCCTTCTCGTGGCATTCGACCATCCCGACGCTCCCGGCCTCTTCCAGTCAGAGGTTCGCGTCCATTCGCTCAGCTGGACCGGCGAGGCCGTGTCCGCGGCCCGGAGGCTTGAGGCCCGCGTCCGCTACCGCGATCCCCGCGTCCCCATCGCCTTCAGCCCGGAGGGCGATGGCACGGCCCGCATCCGCTTCGATGAGCCGCAGCGAGCGCTGGCGTCGGGGCAGATCCTCGCGTTCTACGACGGGCCCCGCCTCCTTGGCGGCGGGATCTACGCCTAGCCCGCCGAGGCCACGGCGAGGGCGCCGGCCAGCCCGACAAGGACCGCGCCCATTATCCAGTCGATCCAGTGTCCGCCCCGGAGGAACGCGGCCCGCACCCTTTCGCGGGTGAAGAAGAAGGAAACCGTGACAAACCACGCCATCGTCGTGAACGCCATCCACAGGCCGTACGCCCCCTGTATCACCTTGGGGGTCGCCGGGTCGATGAGCGACGCGAAGATGGCGACAAAGAACAGCGTGGCCTTCGGGTTGAAGACGTTGGTCAGGAACCCGGTGGTCCAGGCCGCGCGCGGCGCGGGCTCCGCCGGGCGGGTGAGGGCCGCCTTGGAGCCGAAGGGCGCCTCGGCAAGGCCGTGGCGCGGCCGGACCATGAGGGCCTTCACGCCAATCCAGGCCAGGTAGCCCGCGCCCGCGAACTTCACGGCCGTGAAGGCGACCGGGTAGGTCCTCAGCAGGATCCCGATCCCCAGGAGCGCATAGGTGACATGCACGAGGATCGCGCTGCCTATTCCGACGCTGGTCCAGACCGCTGCCCTGCGCCCGTGGGCGAGGCTCTGGCGCACCACCATCGCGAAGTCGGGCCCCGGGCTCGCCACGGCGAGCATGTGGGCCACCGCGACCTTGATGAACTGCGCCCAGTAGCCGTGCACGGTCGGCGCTACGGCGAGACCGCCTTCAGCCCGGGGTCCGCGACTATCCTGTCGACGCCCTTCATCTGGACAAAGTCACGGAGTCGGCGGTCGTCCGGGTTCTTGGCATAAGCCTTGTCGACCAGGGACCGCGCCTCGTCCGCCCTGCCGAGGATGACGAGGACGGACGCGCAGCGGATGACCGACGCCGTGTTCGCCGGGTCGCGCTTGAAGTCGTCCTTGAAGGCAGCGATCGCCGACTTGTACGCCTCCCTCGCGCCGTCCGAGTTGTGGAGGCGGACGCGGACGACGCCCAGGCGCACCCAGGTCTCGCCCTGGTCCGGGCAGAGCTCGGCGGCCTTCGCGTAGAGCCCCTCCGCCCTGCCCCAGTCCTTCATCGTAACGGCGAACTCCGCCTCGCTCGTCACATTGGCCGCCTCGTCGCGCTCGAGCTTGGTGATCTCCCTAGCCCGGCAGCCCGCAAGGACGACCGCCGCAGCCAGGACCAAGGCCAGGCGGTTGGTCATCACAGGTCCGGCGGAACGGTAGCAATGGCCTCCTCCATGGTCGAGAGGCCTTCCTTCACCTTCAGCAGGCTGTCCTGGTGGAGGGTCTTCATGCCCTGGCGCTGCGCGATCTTCTTGAGCTCCGCCGTCTCCATCTTCTTGTTGATCCCCTCGATGAGCTCGTCATTCGTGATCATGAGCTCGTGGATGCCCACGCGCCCGCGGTAGCCGGAGCTGTTGCACTTGGGGCAGCCCTTGGGGTTGTGCTTGAATATCGGCCCGCTCCAGCCGATGGCCTTCTCGAGCAGCTCCTTCTCCCGGCCCTTCGGCTCGAACTGGACCTTGCACTGCTTGCACACGCGGCGCATCAGGCGCTGGGCGCACACGCAGAGGATGGAGGACGAGATCATGAACGGCTCGATGTCCATGTCCGTCAGTCGGGCTATGGTCGACGGCGCGTCGTTCGTGTGGAGGGTGGAGATGAGAAGGTGGCCCGTGAGCGCCGCCTCGACCGCGATCTCCGCGGTCTCAAGGTCGCGGATCTCGCCCACGAGTATGATGTCGGGGTCCTGGCGCAGGAAGGAGCGCAGCGCCGTGGCGAAGGTGAGCCCGATCTGCTTGTGCATCTGCATCTGGTTGATGCCGGGAAGCGTGTACTCGATCGGGTCCTCGGCCGTGCGGATGACGATGTCGGGCGTGTTGATCTCGTTCAGGGCCGAGTAGAGCGTCATCGACTTGCCGGAGCCCGTGGGCCCGCAGTGCAGGATCATCCCGTAGGGCTGGCGGATGCACTCGCGGTACTTCGCTATGTTCTCCTCGCTGAACCCGAGCGACGTGAGCGGGAGCGTCGTCTTCTGCTTGTCCAGGATACGCATGACCACCCCCTCGCCGTAGTTCAGCGGGGCCGTGGAGACGCGAAGGTCGAGGTCCAGGTTCTTCTTAGTGTACTGCTTGAAGACGATGCGGCCGTCCTGGGGGAGCCGTCGCTCCGAGATGTCCAGGTTGCACATGATCTTGAGGCGGGCGACGAGGGCGGGGCCGACCTTCACCGGCAGCCGCAGCTTCTCCGTGCATATGCCGTCCACGCGGTACCTCACGATCACGTCCTTCTCCTGGGGCTCGATGTGGATGTCGCTCGAGCCGGCGAAGTAAGCGTCCTCGATGATCCGGTTGCCGAGCTGGATGATCGGGCCCGACTCCTCGTTCACGTCGGAGTCGGTGATGTCGCCCGCCTCGGGGGCCCCGTACTCCGCGCCGATCTGCTGGACGACGTCGTCGAAGCCGGAGGAGTGGTCGCTCGCCTTGCTGAACTTCTCCTTGATGTCCTTCTCGCGCGCCAGGAGCCGCACGACGCGCTTGCCGGTCATCTCCTGGATCTTCGCCGGGAGGGTGACCTCGAAGGGGTTCGCGAAGGCCACGAGGAGGAGGTCGCCGACCTGGCCCACGGGCAGGACGAGGTTCTCCTGGCAGAACTCCTGCGGGATCCGCTCGAAGGTCGAGGCCGCGACCTTGTAGCGCGCGACGTTGAAGGGCGCGAGGCCGAGCGCCCTGCCCTTCGCGACGAGGCACTGGAACGCCGTGATCTTGTAGTCGTCCTGCAGCAGCCGGTCGAGCGCGTCCCCGTTCAGGTCCTGCGGGCGCGCCGCGATGGCGTCGCGCTGCTCGGTCGTGAGCCGGCCCATCGAAATCAACTTGGCGATGATGAGGGACTGTACTTTGCCTAGGGGCATGGGATTTCGGCGCGGGTCAGGCCGAGCGCTGCGCCGCGACGGGCGCCTGCATGGGCGGATTGGTCGTTACGGGGGGCGCCGGGGCGGCAGCCGCGGCGCCGGCGACGGGGAACGGCGCCTTGGAGGCCGTCGGGCTTCCGAGGCGATCCAGATGCTCGGCTATGCCCTCGAGGGTTGTCCCGAACCAGAGGATGGGCCCCTCGAAGCGCTTCTCCCAGTAGGTGCGCACGGCGGGGCTCAGGTAGTACGCCGAGGCCACGAAGGTAAAATCCTCCTCCTGGTCGAAGGGCACCGACCAGGTCGCCCAGCAGGCGTCCATGTCCAGGCCCTTCTTCGTCTCGTCCGGGGGCTCGTAACCCCTCAGGTCCACCAGGCCGAGGCCCTCGGTCTCGACCAGGTGCTGGAGCACGTCCTCCTCGCGGATGACCTTGAGCTCGTAGGCCAGGACCCCGAGGACGGTAGCCGAGCGGGGCTGGTTTGAGGCGATGATCTCCAGGAGGCGCTCGTTCGCCTTCTCGAGGTCCTCTATCTTGACCAGGTTGTGCTCGACCAGGCCTGCGCCAAGAAGCCGGTTCGCCCGCATCAAGAGCGACCGGTTTTCAGGCGACATGTTGGATGCAGTGGCCACGGTTATGTAAGTGAGTGTGCCTCAGGCGGCAGCCGCTGGCGACACCTTTTCCTTGCGGCGGAACGCCGCCACCCTCTTTAACAATTCCTTCTTAAGTTCCTCCAGACCCGTGCCTTCGAGGCACGAGATCTCCACCGTGTCCACCCGGTTGCGGCGCTTGAACTTCGAGAGGTTCGCGGCGGCCGACGGCAGGTCCATCTTGTTGGCGGCCACCAGCCTGGGTTTCCTGAGAAGCGCGGGGTCGTACAGCTTGAGCTCGTTGAGAAGCTGCCTGTAGTCCTCGCCCGGGTCGCGGCCGTCGTTGCCCGCCATGTCGACGATTATGAGGAGGAGCGCGCAGCGCTCGACATGCCTCAGGAACCGGTGGCCGAGGCCGCGGTTCTCGCTGGCGCCCTCGATGAGGCCGGGTATGTCGGCCAGCAGCAGGCGCTTGTCGCCGCGGACGTAGTCCTTGAACTCGATCACCCCGATCTGGGGATGAAGCGTCGTGAACGGGTACGCGGCCGTCTTCGGGTGGGCCTTGGTGATCGCGTTGGTCAGTGACGACTTGCCGGCGTTCGGGAAGCCCACCAGGCCCACGTCGGCGATGGACTTGAGGACGAGGCGGTACTCCCCGTGCTCGCCCGGCTGCCCCGGGTTGGCCCTGCTGGGGGCCCGGTTGGTCGACGTCTTGAAATGCGTGTTGCCCCAGCCCCCGTTGCCGCCCTTGCACAGGACGACCCTCTGTCCGTCGACGACGATCTCCGCGACGACCCGGCCGGTCGCCACGTCCGTCACGATCGTCCCGAGGGGGAGCCTGAGCTCCGCGTCGCGCCCCTCCTTCCCGTTGCAGTCCTTGCCGAGCCCGTGCTCGCCCCGGGCGCCCTTCCAGTGCTGCTTGAACTTGTAGTCTACGAGGTTGTTCGTGTCGTGGGAGCCCAGCAGGACCACGTCGCCCCCCGCGCCGCCGTCCCCGCCGTTGGGGCCGCCCCACGGCTCGTACTTCTCGCGGCGGAAGGATATGCATCCGCGGCCGCCGTCGCCCGCCGAAGCCTTGATAACGCATTCATCGACAAACATGGATGAGAGCCTACCCGATTCCCACCGGGGATCAAACCGCGATCTTAATTCCTTTTCGGAGGTAGGTGGGAACGTCCAGGTCCTGGCCGTCGAAAAGGTTCCGGTCCGTGCGCTCGAACTGCCCGCGGCTCTCGACCTCGCCGAACCCGAACTCCTCCTGCGTAGGCTTCGGGCCCGCGGGCGCGGGCGCCTCCGCCGCTGCGGGCGCCGCGGCGGGCTCCGGCCTCTGCGGCGGCTCATCCGCCCGCGGGACGGCCGGGCGCGGGCGCGCCGGGGCCGGCCTGCGCACGACGGCGCCCCTGGTCCCCATGTCGCTCGCCCCAAGGACCGATATCTCGACGCGGCCCTGCATCCCCTCGTCGATCACCGCCCCCATGATGATGTGGGAGTCGCGCCCGAACTGCTCCGCGATCGCGTTCATGATCTCGTTGACCTTGGGGAGCGTCAGGTCGGTGCCCCCGGAGATGTTGACTAGCAGCCGGTCCGCCTTGCGGGAGAACTCGGGTGTGTGGAGGAGCGGGCAGAGCCTCAGGTCCGCGATCGCCTCGGCGGCCGCGTTCTCGCCGGCGCCCTCCGCCAGGCCGAAGAGCGTCTTCGCGCCCCGGTTCTGGAACGCCTGGCGCAGGGTCGCGAAGTCCACGTTGATCAGGCCCGTCTTGGAGAGCATCGACCAGATGGCCTTCACGCCCCTGCCGATCCACTCGTCGGCGCGCGCGAACGAGTCGAGCACCGTCTCGTTGTCGGCCGACTCCTGCAGGAGGATGTCGTTCGGGAGCGGGATCACCGCGTCGCACGCCCGCCTGAGGGCTGCCAGCCCCTCCTCCGCCTGCTTCAGGCGGCGGCCGCCCTCGAAGCTGAACGGCAGCGTGACGAAGGCGATAACGAGCGCGCCCTGCTCGGCCGCGATCTCGGCGACGATCGGCGAGGCCCCGCCGCCCGTGCCGCCGCCCATGCCGGCTATGATGAACACAAGGTCGCAGTCCTTCACCACGTTCACGATCTTCTCGCGGTCGTCCTCGGCCGCCTGGCGCCCGAGCTCGGGGTCGCCGCCCGCGCCGAGCCCGCGGGTCGAGCCCATCCCGATGAGCACCTTGTCCTGGACCGGCGAGCTTGAGAGGGCCTGGTTGTCGGTGTTGATGACCGCGAGCTGGAGGCGCTCGAGGCTCTCCATCTTCAGCCGGTCGACGGCGTTAGTGCCCGCCCCGCCCACGCCGATCAGCTTGATGGCGACGTTGCGGTCGCAGAGGACCTGGTGCTCGAGAGGCAGCTCGTTGGGGTTCACGTCGATGCGAAGAGGCGCGTCACGTTGCGCATGAAGCCGCCCTTGCGGCGGGTCGCGGCGGAGTGGTCGCCGAGCGAGCTCACCCCGTAGTAGAGGATCCCGAGCGCCGTGTGGTAGCCAGGGTCGCGGAGGTTGTCGGCGACCCACGAAGGGGCCTCGCCCAGGCGGGCGGGGGCGCCGAACACCTTTGCGGCGCATTCCGCGAGCGCGGGCAGCTTCGCCCCGCCTCCCGAGAGGACGACCCCCCCTGCGCAGGTCTCCGGGGAGAAGGCGTGGCCGATCCTCTTCCTCACGACCTCAAGGAGCTCCCAAGCCCGCGCGGCGGTGACGCTCTCGATCGCATGACGGGAGAACTGCCGGTCGCCTATCGCGAAGTTCCCGTCCAGCCAGACCTTGTCGTTCCTGTCGCGCGCCTGGACCACGGCGCGCCCGAAGCGGACCTTGAGCTTCTCGGCCTGGCCCTCCGTGAGCCTGAGCGCGAGGCTGATGTCGTTCGTGAAATGCCCGCCCCCGACGGCCAGGACCCCCGTCGTGTGCGGCGCCCCGTTGCGGTAGAGGACGTAGTCGGTCGTGCCCGCCCCGATGTCGATGGCAAGGACGCCGTTCTGGCGCTCCTCCAGGCTCGTGACCATGTGCCCGGAGGCGAGGCTCGAGAGAACGAGCTCGCGGACCTCGAGGTTGAATCCCCGGATGACGTGGATATTGTCGGCGAGCCGCTGCTCCTGGCCGTGGACGGTCCAGTATCCCACCTCGAGCTTCTGGCCCACAAGGTTCTCCGGCGAGGTCGGCACGAGCCGGCCGTCGACCCGGAACGGCCGCCGGATGTTGTGGACGACCAGCCGGCCGAGGGGCAGCTCCTTGGCCTTGGCCAGGTCGCAAACGGTCCTGATGTCGTCCGCCTCGATCATGTTGTCCGCGGCCTTCACGTTCACCGAGGCCTCGTTGTAGAAGCCCTCCAGGTGGCCGCCCGACTGGGCGAGGTAAACGTGGTCTATCCTCTCGTTGGCGTCGCGCTCGGCGCTCTCGAGCGCGCTGTGCGTGCATTCGGTCGCGGCCCTGAAATCGACGACCGAGCCCTTGATGACGCCGCGCGAGCTGCACTCGCCGCACCCGATGATGACGATCTCGCGCCCGGTGTACTCGCCGACGAGCGCCGTGACCTTCGAGGTCCCGATCTCCACCGCCCCTATGACTGTAGTCTTAGAGCTCACGTTTGATGTCTATGTGAATGTTTGAGAGCGTGGGAAACTCTATCAGGGGCTGCTCCTGCTTCGCACCCGTCGTGTTCACGGGGGGCTCCCCTATGAAGGGCGCCGCCGTTCCAAACGTCACCGGCACCTGGGAGCCCAGTGACAGGTCGACCTGGCGGATGGGCCGCGTCGGGTCGGTGGCCGAGTCCACCAGCAGGTCGAGTCGCGCGATCTGGCGCAGGTAGTCCTCCCTCGTGCCGAAGACGACCTTCATCCCCCCGCGGGTCTGGACCTCGATGGCGCCGTCCGAAGCCAGGCGGGAAAGAGAGATGACCTGCCACGTGCGGTAGAGCTCCTCCGCCTCAAGCTTTGCCGTCGCCAGCAGTTCCGAGACGGCCTTCATGCCCTCGACGGGGCCGAACCCCTTGCCGACCCGCGCGAGCCTGACGCCGTCGATCCAGGGCAGGGTCGCCACCATCGCGGTGTCGAAGCCCGTCCCGGAGAAGGCGACGCCGTCCCTCGAGACGAGGAGCATCACGGGCGCCTCGGCGCCCGACTGGGCCATCATCCGCGCGACGGGCGAGCGCTCCGAGATCCGGACGGTGAGCTTGTCGGGGAAGTTCCGGACGATCGCGGCCGAGCTCACCTGGGGGTCGCCAAGCACCCTCTGGCGCAGCCGGTCCAGGTCGAGCCCCATGAGCGTGGCGTCCGCCGGGACCGAGAGCGTCCGGGCGAGCCAGTTCTTGTCGAGCACCCCGTCGGTGACGAGGACGAGGCTCTTGACCCGGTCGGTCTTCGCCGAGTCGGGCATCCCCGAGGGGTTCTCGCGGATCACGGCCGCCATCTCCCATGCGCCCCAGGATACCAGCCCGAACACGCAAGCTCCCACCGTGGCGCGCATCGCCTTCATGGCCATGCGCCGGCGCCCCTCGCCCGACATCGCGCGCGGCCTCACCTGCTGGGGGATCTCCCTCCAGGAGCGGGTCTCGGGCATGGTTTGGGTGTCTCTGCTCATGGGCGGCGTGAGCCGGCGCACAGACGGAAACGCTCCAATGCGGGTGACACCATCTCCCTGACCAAGGCCGTGAAATCAAGTCCCGCGCATCGTGCGCACATCGGCAACAGGCTCGTCTCCTTCATGCCGGGAAGCGTGTTTATTTCGAGCAAAAACGGATCGCCATCCTTGGAAATCATGAAGTCGATGCGCGCGTAGTCGCGGCACCCGCATGCCGCGAACGCCGTCTCGGCCGCGTCCCTGACCCTCGCCGCCAGCGATTTTTCGAGCGGCGCCGGGGCCGTGTACTCGGACGCGCCCTTCGTGTACTTGCTCTTGTAGTCGAATACGCCCGAATTCGGCCTGATCTCGACGATGCCGACCGCCCTCGCGCCGAGGATGCCCACGGAGACCTCGCGCCCGACGATCCTGCGCTCCGCGAGCCAGCGGCCGGCCGTGATCGCCCCAAGCGCGTCCCGCAGGCCGGCCTCGTCCCCGACGATGCGCAGGCCGACGCTGCTGCCCTCGTTGTTCGGCTTGATGACGACGCTCTTCCCGAGCCTGCGCGACACCTCCTCGGGCTTCGGCTTCGATCCGGCATCAAATGTAATGCCGTCCGCGACGGCCACTCCCTGCGCTGCCACGGTCCTCTTCGTGAGCTCCTTGTCCATCGTGAGCGCGCTGGACCCGAGGTCGCAGCCCGCGTAGGCCCCGCCGGCGGCCTCCAGCAGGCGCTGCATGCCGCCGTCCTCCCCGAAGGTGCCGTGGAGGGTGGAGAAGACGACGTGGACCGAGGGGTCGTAGCCGTCGGGCAGGGCGTCCGCCGCGATCTGGAAAAGCCGCGTGGGGAACGTCCGCGCAAGGGCCTTGGCGCACGCGGCGCCCGAGCCCTTCGACACCTCGTTTTCGGCGGAGGTGCCCCCCGAGAAGACGGCGATCACGGGCGGGGTCACAGCACGTCCCTCCATTCCTTCCCGTAGAGGAGCACCTCGGGCTCCAGGTCCACGCCCTTCGCCTGGCGGACGCCCGCGCGCACGCGCCGCACCAGCTCAAGCACGTCCTCGCTCGTCGCGTCCCCGCGGTTGACGACGAAGTTCGCGTGGACGCGAGAGACCTCGGCGCCGCCCACGCGCGCGCCCTTGAGCCCGCTCTCGTCTATCAGCCGGCCCGCGGAGGCGCCCGGGGGGTTCTTAAAGATGCAGCCCGCGCTCGGCTCGCGTGGCTGCGACTCGTGCCGCCTGCGCCGATAGTCGTCAATCTGGCGCCCCACGGTCGGGGTGTCGGACATCGCCATCGGGCGCAGGACCGCCCCGAGGGCGATGGCCTCCCTGAGCTCCCCGCAGTGCCTGTAGTCGACGTTCATCGACGCCCGCGGAAGGCTGCTTACGGCCCCGGCCATCGACATGAGGCGCACCTCGTCGACGATGTCGAAGATCCAGCCGCCCATGGCGCCCGCGTTCATCCTGAGTGCGCCCCCGACGCTGCCCGGGATCCCCTCGAGGAATTCAAACCCGGCAAGGCCGGCCGTCGCCGCGAGGCCGCAGAGGTTCTTCAGGCGCAGGCCCGCCCCGGCCCGCACCCTGCCGTCGGTAAGGATTTCGAAGGCCGACCAGTGCTTGTGGGCGAGGGAGACGACCATGCCCTCGACGCCCTCGTCGGGCACGATGAGGTTGGAGCCCCGCCCGAGGACGAACACCGGCGCGCCGTCCCTTGCTGCCTCAAGGAGGAGCGTCCGCAGGTCCTCCTCGCCGGCCGGCTCGCAGTAGAGGCGCGCGGGGCCGCCCACCCGCAGCGTCGTCTTCCTGGCGAGGGGCTCGTCCCGGGTCAGCTTTGAGTCCCGTGAAAGCAGCGGCCGGACCCTCTCGACGAAGCGGTCCCAGCGGAGCGAGCGGGCGATCGCGCCCCTGAAGGCGCCGACCCACGCCCTGGCGGTCCGGTCGATATCGCCCGCCCCCACGAAGGCGACGAGGTCCCCGGGCTTCGCGTCCCGAAGAAGGGCCGGGATGCAACCCGCGCCGTCCCCTGGCAGGTAGCTCACGCTCAGCATGGGCGCGCCCCGCTTCAGCTCCGCGTACACGTCCGCGGTCGTCCCTCCCGAGACCGGGGGCTCGCCCGCCGAATAGACGTCAAGGAGGTGGACGCTGTCCGCGAGGGCGAGCGATGCGGCGAATTCCGACTTGAAGCGCGCCGTGCGGCTGTGCCGGTGGGGCTGGAACACGGCGATCAGCCTGCCGCCGGGCCCGATCCGGCGGCGGAGGCTGGGCAGAAGCGCCCGGATTTCCGCGGGATGATGGGCGTAGTCCTCGACGACCGTCAGCCCACCCTCCTCCAGGAGCACGGCCTGGCGACGGCGGACACCGGGATACTCGGCGAGCGATCCCCTTTCGGGCTCAACGCCCATCAGCTGGGCGGCCGCCAGCGCCGCGGTCGCGTTCGCCGCGTTGAATTCCCCGGTTGCGCCCACGGTGACCTCCATGGGGTTGAAACGGCCACCGAGCCGGAGCGCCATGCGCCCGTCCCTCTCGCCCGCCACGATCCCGGAGAAGCCCCCGCTCCGCCCGAACGTGACCGCGCAGGGGGCAAGCCGGAGCGAGAGGGGGCAGGCGTCGCTGACGATCACCGTGCCCTTCGTGCGCGCGCAGAGGGCTACAAAGGCCGCCTCGAGCTCGGCCGGGCTGCCGTACCGGTCGGGATGGTCCCAGTCGAGGTTCACGAGGACGGTGATCTCCGGCGAGAACCGGTCGATCGTCCCGTCGCTCTCGTCCACCTCGGCGACGACCCACTCGCTGGAGCCCGCGCCCGCCGGCGGCGTCGAGTCGTTGAAAAGGCCCCCGGCGACGTAGCCGGCGGGGAACCCGGCCCGCCGAAGCGCGGTGACCAGCATGGCCGTCGTCGTGGTCTTCCCATGCGAGCCGCAGACGGCGACGAGCTTCCTTCCGCGCACAACCTCGGCAAGCAGCTCGCCGCGGCGGACGCACGGCAGTGCGCGCGACAGCGCGGCCGCGTACGAGGGGTGCGAGTCCGGGATCGCGGACGAGCGGACGACGAGGTCGCAGGCGCCGGGCCGGCTCCCGACCTTCACCCCGGCGCCGGCCAGGAGCGCCGCCACCTCGCCCGAGAGGGCGTCGTCCTCGCCGGACACCGCCCAGCCCAGGCGCGCGAGGTAGATTGCGAGGGGCGCGACACCCATCCCGCCGACGCCGAGGCAGTGGATCCGGCTCACGTCGCGCCCAAAGAGCGAGGGGAGCGGCGAGGGTCTCATGCGGCCGCCTTCATGGACCTGCCCATGCGGCCGTCGGGGCCGCCCCGGGCCATCGCCTCCAGGTCCTCGAGCATGAGGTCAAGGGAGTTCGCCCGGTCCATGCGCTTAAGGTTCCCCCGGAACTGGCGCAGGAGCCAGTCGTTGAAGGCGAGCTCCAGCACCTCGGACTGCAGCTCCCCGAGCGCGGACTCCTCGACGACGATCCCCCCGCCCTGGCGCTCAAAGAACGCGGCGTTCGCGCGCTGGTGGTCCGAGGCCGCGTGGGGGTAGGGCACGAGGATCGCGGGGACCTCGCAGCGGACGAGCTCCGCGAGCGTGCCCGCCCCTGCGCGCGAGACGACGAGGTCCGCGGCCGAGAGGAGCTCGGCGATACGGTCGCAAAAGGGGACGAACTGCGCCTTCACGGGGTCGCCGGCGCGCGTGCGGAGGACGAGCGTCTCCGCGGCGTCCTTGCCTAGCCCGGTCACGCAGTACAGCTGGACGCCCTCCAGCGCCAGCGCCCCGAAGCTCGCCCGGGCCCACGCGTTGAGCGACGACGCCCCCTGGCTGCCGCCAAGGATTACGACTGTCTTCTGCGCCGGGTCGAGGCCGAGCGCCTGGCGCGCGGCGGCCACAGGGAGGCGGACGATCTCCCGGCGAACGGGCAGGCCCGCGTGCCGGGTCGCCGCGGCGCGCACGCCCGAGATGCGGATCCCGAGGGGAAGGTACACCCTCCCCGCAAAGCGACCGAGAGACCGAATCGCGAGGCCCGGCACCCGGTTCGCCTCGTGAAGCGCCACGGGAATGCCGTGCATGCGGCCCGCGATGGCCGCGGGGGCGGACGTGAACCCGCCGAACCCGACCACCACGTCCGGGCGGATCGCCCTCACCACGCCCAGGCAGTAGCGCAGCGCGGACATCTGCGAGGCGCCGAACCGGGCCAGCCCGAGCGGGTGCCAAGAGAACCCGCGGCCGGGCATCCGCTCGAACTTCAGGTGGGGGTATTTCTCGACGAGGCGCGCGTCCACCTTCTTCATGCTGATGAGGAGCCTCGCCTCGTGGCCCCTGGCCACGAGCCCTTCGGCGAGAGAGATCCCGGGAGAGAGGTGCCCGCCCGTCCCGCCGCAGGAGATGAGGAACCTGCTCACGCCAGCACCTCGCGCATGGCCCCCGCACCCTGGGGAAAGGAGGCCCTGCCCCAGGTGCGCTGCGTGTTCATGAGGATCCCGACGAGAAGCCCCATCAGGAGCAGGTTGGACAGGCCGGCGCTGATGAAGGGCAGCGACATGCCCTTGGTCGGCAGCAGGCCCGTGACGACACCGAGGTTGATGATCGCCTGCAGGCACATGAGAAGGAGGCAGCCCGTCGCTAGCAGGAAATGAAACATGTTGGGGGCCCTTCGCAGGTGGGCGAGCCCCGCCACGAACATGACCGCGAACACGCCCACCACGCCGAGGGTGAACCACATCCCGAGCTCCTCGCCGACTACGGCGAAGATGAAGTCGGTGTGCGCCTCCGGCAGGAAGTTGATCTGCTGGCGCCCCTGGCCGAGGCCCGCGCCGGAGGTCCCGCCCGCCGCGAACGCCTCGAGCGACTGGTAGAGCTGGTAGGTGCCCCCCTGCTTGTTGCCCTCGACGTCCATGAACGCCGTGAACCGCCGGAGCCGGTTGGGGTTGTTCGCGACGAGGAGCGCGAAGGCCGCGAGCGAGAACCCGACCGTGGGGAGGATGTAGCGCCACTTGGCGCCGGACAGGAACAGCAGGATGAGGCCCACGGAGAGCGCCAGCGCGGCCGTGCCGAAGTCCGGCTCGAGGAGGATCAGGCCCGTGAACGCGCCGATGATGCCGAGCGGGTAGAGGTAGCCCCGCTTCAGGTCGCCGATCCGCGTCTGGTTGAGCGCCAGGTAGTGGGCGAGGCAGAACACCATCGCGAGCTTCGCGAATTCCGACACCTGGAGGCGCGCCGACCCGTACCCGAGCCAACGCCGGCTACCCTTGACCGAGACGCCGAGGTGCGGGATCAGGACGAGGACCAGCAGGACGAGCGCCGCGCCGGCTATCCAGACCGAGGCGCGCCGGGCGTAGTCGAGGTTGATCCTGCTCGCGAGGAAGCAGAGGAAGCCCGCGGCGACCACGCCTACCACCTGCTTGTCGAGGTAGAAGTAGGGGTCCTGCTTGAGCGAGACGCTCGCGCTGAACAGGATCGTCAGGCCGAGGAAGGTGAGGCCGACCGCGCAGACGACGATGACGGTGACGGGGCTTGCGACCGACCGGACGTCAAGGGATTCGGCGGGCCTTTCGCTTGCCATGGCGCGCGCTCAGGGGTTCTTCGGCTGGGCCGGGGCGGCAGTGTCGTCAATCTTAACGACGGGCACCTCCGCCGCGCTCGGCGGCTTGAGCCCCGCGTCGAGATCCTCGTCCGCCGCGGGCTCGGCCTTGGCGGCGGGGGCCTTCGCCTGCTTTGCGCCGGAGGCCGCGGACCTCGCCGGTATTATGAGCTCCTGGCCGGGCTGGATCTTTCTCGGGTCCGTGATGTTGTTCGCAACGGCGATGTCGCCCTGCTTCACCCCGTACTTGCGCGCGATGCCGCCCAGGGTCTCGCCAGCCCTCACGACGTGCCTGGCCGAGTCCGCCGCGGCGGCCTTCTCGGCCGGGGCCTGCTCGGCGGCCCTCGCGGGGGCGGTGGCGGAGGGAGCCGCCGGGGCCTGGCCCGCCTTTGCCGGGATGATCAGCTTCTGGCCCACGTGGAGGACGGAGGTCAGCCTCAGGTTGTTGGCCGCCGCGAGGTCGGACTTCGTCAGGTGGTTCTTCTTCGCGATAGTGGAGAGGCTGTCACCGCTGGCGACAGAGTAGGTCGTGGCGGGCGTGACATCGGTCACGGGCTGCGTCTCCAGGGCGGAGGCGACCGTCGTGCCCGGCCGCGTCGGGCTGTAGCGGATGCCCACCGAGTCGGGCGCGAGGGTGATCCCCCCCTGCGAGGCCGAGGAGGCGTCGGCGGCCGGCGCCGCGGTGATCGGCGGCGCGTCGGTGGCGGCGGCCTTCGAGTTGCTGCAGCCGGGGCTTGAAAGGAGGAGGATCAGCGCGAGGGCGTGAAGGCCCGCGGCGATTCCAAGGATCTTGAGTATTTTCATGGGGAAAATTGTCTTTCTGTCGGTTGGTTGTCAGGTTGTCGCTTGCCGCCGCCAATGCTATATCAAACTCGGGCCGCGTTCATCTCGGCGACGGCCCTTTCGAAGCAGTCGCCGCGGTCCTCGTAGTTACGGAACATGTCGAAGCTGGAAAAACCGGGACTAAGGAGGACGTCGCCGCCCGGCCGGGCCACCGCGGCAGCGGCGCGAACGGCATCCTCAAGCGTCACGCGGACCGTCTGGGGCACGCCCATGGCCTCGAACGCCCCGCCGAGCGACGGGCCGGTCTCGCCGATCAGCACGGCGTGGGAGACACGCGGCGCGATCCTGCGCACGAACGCCGCCACGTCCCCACCCTTCGAGCGCCCCCCTGCGATCAGCACGACGGGCTCGGCAAAACCTGCCAGGGCCGCCTCGACCGCATGGAAGTTGGTGGCCTTGGAGTCATTCCAGTAGGAGACGCCGTCGATCGTCTCCACGCGCGAAAGCCGGTGGCGGCCCACCCGGAACCGCGTCGCCGCCTCGTAGATCGCAGCCTCCTCCAGGCCTTCCAGGCGCCACCAGGCGGCGGCCAGGATGAAGTTCTCCCTCTGGGGATAGCTGGCGAAGGCCGTCCCCTCGAGCCGGGGGTCGCGCGCCTGTCCCTCCGTGGGAACGTACGAGCCCGCCGGGATCGGCCGGCCGATCTGAGCCGCGTACCGCTGGACCGAGCTCCCCGCGAGGAAGCGCCCCGGGGGCGTCCGGACGACTAACTCCCACTTTGCCGAGAAATATGCCTCCATGCCTGGATGCCGCTCGAGGTGGTCCTCGGCGAAGTTCGTCCACAGGAGGCCGTCGGCGTAGAAATGCCCGAGCTGCTCGGCCTGGAACGAGCTCACCTCGCATACGGCCGTGATGTCCGGCGCGCCGCCGTCCTCGTCGGCCACGAGCTGCGTGAACGGAATGCCGATGTTGCCGGCGGCGAACGCCCGCCGGCCGGCTCCGCTGAGGGCGCCGGCGAGGAACTCGGTCAGGGTCGTCTTCCCGTTCGTGCCGGTGACCGCGATGATGCGGCCGCGCCAGAAAAGGGAGGCAAAGTCGATCTCCGCCATGCAGATGCAGCCGGCCTTGCGCGCGGTCTCGAGCCACGGGTGGAGGAGCGGGAAGCCCGGCGAGAAGACGACGAGCTCATGCCCGCGCGCGGCCCCCGGGGTGAACTCCAGTCCGCTCCTGTCGTAGACAACGGCCTTCGCCCCAAGCCTCGACAGGAGGGCGACCGCGCCGCGGCCGCTCACGGCGCCCCCCATGACGGCCACGGGGAGGGCGAGCCTTGACGCGATGAAATCTGGGGGCGACAGGGGCATCGTTCAGCGGATCTTCAGCGTGCCGAGCCCGACAAGGGCGAAGATGAGCGAGAGGATCCAGAACCGCAGGACCACCTTTGTCTCCGGCCATCCCAGCTTCTGGAAGTGGTGGTGTATCGGCGCCATGAGGAAGAACCTCTTGCCGTGCCCCTGGCTGCGCCGCGTGGCCTTGAAATACCCGACCTGGATGACGACCGACGCGGCCTCCCAGACGAAGACGCCCCCGACGATGAGGAGCGTCAGGGGCTGCTGCACCATGAAGGCGATGATGCCGAGGAGGCCGCCCAGGGCGAGCGAGCCCGTGTCGCCCATGAACAGCTCGGCGGGGTGGCAGTTGTACCAGAGGAAGGCCAGCCCCGCCCCGACGAGGGCGCCGCAGACGACCGTGAGCTCGCCCGTGCCGGGCACGTAGCTGATCAGGAGGTAGTCGGCGAGCTTCACGTTGCCCGCCGCGTAGGCCATGATCCCGTAGGTCAGAGCGACCGTGATCGTGCAGCCGATGGCCAGCCCGTCGAGGCCGTCGGTCAGGTTGATCGCGTTCGAGAACCCGACGATCCAGAGGTAGACGAACACGGCGAGCCCAGCGATGGGCATGCTGGCGACCACGGGATGCTTGATGAAGGGCACCCACAGCTCCCGGATCTTCTCCGAGCTGTCCGCGCTCATGAGGAGGGCCAGGAGGGCGAGCGCGGTGATGACCGTCTGGCAGAGGATCTTCGCCCAGGAGGAGATCCCGTCGCGGTTCTTGCGCACCACCTTCAGGTAGTCGTCATAGAACCCGACGGCGGTCAGCATGGTGTAGACGAAGAGGGCCACCATCACCCACACGTTGGGCGAGGCCCACAGGACCGAGCTCCCGAAGACGCACGCGAAGATCAGCAGGCCCCCCATGGTCGGGGTGTTCTTCTTGTCGAAGCGGCTCGCCAGGTCGCCGGTCCGGTCGTCGTCGTAGTGCTGCCCGAACTTGAGCCGGCGCAGGTGCGCGATCAGCCAGGGGCCGATGACGAAGCCGATGAGGGTCGCCGTGCCCGCGGCCAGGAGCGTGCGCAGCGTGATGTAGCGCAGGATGCGCAGGGGGCCGAACGCGCCTTCGTAGCTCGAGAGAAGGCTAAGCATGGGACGCCTCCGCGTACTCGGCCCCGGCGAACGCCCTCTCGAGCTCGTGGCGCCTGCTTCCCTTGACGAAGACCGAGCCCCGGAAGGCCGCGAGGCGGGCGGACAGCGGGCCGACGGAGTCGGCGACCTCGATCTGGCCCGGCTCGGCCCCGGACTCGATGGCGCCCTGGCGGATGGAGTCCGCAAGCCCGCCGATCGCCGCCAGCTGGTCGCCCGCCCGCAGCCTGATGGACCTGCCGAGCTCGACGTGGTAGCGCTGCGCGTCGGGGCCGAGCTCCTCCATGCAGCCGATCACGAGCAGCCTCGGCTCGTCCAGGGGGGCGACGGCGTCGAAGGCGGCGAGCGCGTCCGCCATGGAGGCCGGATTCGCGTTGTAGCAGTCGAGGTAGAGCCTGCGCCCGTCCGAGACCCTCCACTCCCCGCGCAGCGGGGCCGGGTTCCATGAAAGCAGCCTGCGCTCAAGGTCCTTCCTCTGGACCCCCATCCGCATGGCGGCGCAGAGCGCCATCGCCGTGTTCTGGGCCATCCCGTCGGTGACGCGCCTGAGATTCACAACCACCGGCGGCGGCGGCCCGAACGCCAGGCCCACGGTCGTCGTGTCGCCGGAATGGGTCGCCGAGAACGCGATCCGCCCCCTCTGGGGGACCTTCTCGCCAATCCTCCCGACGCGCTCGACGACCAGGCAGGCCAGCCGTGGAAGCTCGCTGAAAGCGGCGTGGCTCTCGCACGAGGCGGGGAAAACGCAGATGCCGCCCGTGCGCACCGATGCGGCCAGCACGGCCTTCTCGTTCGCCACGGCCTCGAGGCTCCCAAGTTCCTGCAGGTGGGCGGGGCCGACAAGGGTGACGATGGCAAGGTCGGGATCGATCATCTCGGCCAGCTTGGCCATCTCGCCCGGGGCGCTGATCCCGGCCTCGACGACCGCGAAGCGGTGCCTCTCGGGGTCCAGCCGGCAGAGGGTGAGGGCGACGCCGATCTGGTTGTTGAGGTTGCCCTCGGTCGCCAGGACGCCGGCCGCCTCTCCCCCGAGGAGGAGCGCGAGGAGCTCCTTGGTCGAGGTCTTGCCGGCGCTGCCCGTGATGCCGACCACGGTGCCGCGAAAGACCCTGCGGTGCTCGCGGGCGATGGCCTGAAGGGCCGCGAGGGGGTCCCCGACGACGAGCTGGGCCAGCGCGACGCCCGGCACCGCCCTCGCGACTATGGCCGCCGACGCTCCCGCCGCGGCGGCCTCCCCAAGGTAGTCGTGCCCGTCGCGCTTCGGCGTCCTCAGGGCGACAAACGCCTGGCCCGGCTGTAGCCTGCGCGTATCCGCGGAGAAGCCCGTCGGCGCCGCGGCGGGCCGGCCCGACCACTGGCCGCCGGTCCACGACGCGAGCATGTCTGGGTCGAAGGACGGCATCAGGTTCGCAGAGCCTTCACGCCGATGAGCTCCCTGACGACCTGCCGGTCGTCGAAGGGGATGACCGTGTCCGCGAACTCCTGGTAGCCCTCGTGGCCCTTGCCGGCGATCAGCAGGCTGTCCCCTGCCCTCGCGCTGTCCAGGGCGACGCTTATCGCCCTGCGGCGGTCGTCGATCCAGGCGATCCTCGACGGGTCGCTGACGCCCGCCCTCATGTCCCCGAATATCCTCTCGAGCTGCTCGCCGCGGGGGTTGTCCGCCGTGGCGAAGGCCTGGTCCGCAAACTCCTGGACCGCCTGCACCATCCTGGGGCGCTTCGTCCGGTCGCGGTTTCCCCCGCACCCGAAGACGACGAGCAAGCGGCCCGGCGTGATCGCCCTGAGCATGCCGAGGGCGTTGCGCAGCGCGTCGTCCGTGTGGGCGTAGTCGACCAGTACGTTGAAGGACTGGCCCTCCTCGATCCTCTCCATGCGCCCCGGGACCCCCTTGAAGCTCCTGATCTTCGGGATGAATTCGGACGGGTCGCGCCCGAGCCCCCAGGCGGTGGCGGCCGCCGCGAGCAGGTTGGAGACATTGTATCGGCCTATGAGCGGCGACTCGGCGGCCACCGAGCCGCCCGGCCAGGCCACCCTCAGGGCCGTGTCCCGGAAGTTGAGGACGACGTCCTCGGCCCGGACGTCCGCCCGCGGGTTCTCCCCGAAGGTCACGAGCCGCGCGGCCGGCACCTCGGCGGCGATCTTCGCCGCGAGCTGCTCGCCGTAGGCGTCGTCAAGGTTGACGACGGCCAGCTTGGGCACCGGCCCCACGCCCCCCGTGAACAGCCGCGTCTTCACCTCGAAGTAGGAATCGAGCGTCTTGTGGAAATCGAGGTGGTCCCGTGTCAGGTTCGTGAATACGGCGGCGCTGAACTCCAGGCCGAGCACGCGCTGCTGCGCGATCCCGTGGGAACTCACCTCCATCACGGCGCTCCGGCACCCGGCGTCCCTCATCTGGGCGAGCATCCCGAAGATGTCGAGCGACTCGGGCGTCGTGCGGTAGGACGGGACCGTGCGCGCACCCAGGTCGTAGCTGATCGTCCCCAGGAGACCCACACGCTCGCTCCCGTTCAGGAACTGCCGGATGAGGTGGGTGACGGTGGTCTTGCCGTTCGTGCCCGTGACCCCGACGACCGAAAGGTCGCGGTCCGGGAACCGGTAGTACCGCTGCGAGACGCGCGCCAGCATCGCGCGGGGCTCGGCCACCTGGACGAACGTCACCTTTGCGGGCGGATGCGCGGGGATCCTCTGCGCCACGATGGCCGAGGCCCCGCGGCTGACCGCCTCGTCGACGAACAGAAGCCCGTCAGACCGAAGCCCGGGGAGGGCGAAGAAGAGGTTCCCGGGCACCACCCTGCGGCTGTCCATCACGAGCCCCGAAATCGGGCGATCGAGGCTCCCCTTGACCGCGAGCGCCTCGCCGGAGGCTATGAAATCGGAGAGTATGGGGGCCATTTTGAATGCGCGGTTGTATTCAACATAGTCGGCGGTCCTGCGGCGCAAGGGCCGGTCGCGGAATGCGCGAACCAGCGCGTGGTCCTGGACGAGGTATCCTATCACCGGGCCCCCCCCATCGCGAAGGACTGCTTGGCCTCGTTGTCGATGGCCGGTCGCGTTCCCAGATAGGGTATCAGCCTCTCCCCCAGCCTCTTGAACACGGGGGCCGCCACCGCGTGCCCCCAGGCCTTTCCGCCCGGGCAGCGCGCGTCAGCGTCGTCGATGATGACCGCGATCGAGACCTGCGGGCTGCTCGCCGGGAAGAATCCGACGAAGGAGGCCACATCGTGCCTGTCGGAGTAGCGCAGCACCGTGGCCCCCGAGGGAAGCGTGACCGGCTCCAGCTTCTGGGCGGTGCCCGTCTTGCCGGCGACCTCGAAGCCGGGGATCGTGGCCTCGATGGCGGTGCCCTCGGCGGAGACGACGCCCGTCAGCAGGCGGGCCATCGTCTGGGCCGTCTGCTCGGATATCACCCGCCGCTCCTCGACCCGGGAGAACTTGTAGACCCGCTCGCCGCCCGAGTCGTAGATCTCGCGTATGATCTGCGGCTTCAGGAGAAGGCCTCCCGACGCGATGACGCCCATGGCCTGCTGCATCTGGAGCGCCGTCGCGGTGACCGACTGGCCCATGGGCATCCGGGTGATCGTCATGCTGTCCCATTTCTCCGGGGCCTTGAGGTTGCCGGTGACCTCGCCGCCGACGGGGAAGCCCGTGTGCTGGCCGAACCCGAAGGCGCGCGCATAGTCATAGAACCTCCGGTCGCCCAGGCGCATGGCGAGCTGGGCGGCGCCCTTGTTCGAGGAGTGCGAGATGATCTCCGCCACGGTCAGCGGATGGTCGTAGCGGTCGTCGTCCCGTGGCAGGCTCCGGGTGACGCCGTTGTAGTCGATCTTCTCGAGGTTGCAGTCGAACTCCGTGCGGGGCGTGACGAGGCCCTCGTTGAGCGCCCCGGCGACGGCGACTATCTTGAACACCGACCCCGGCTCGTACTCGTCGGCCACCGCGACGTTGCGCATCCTGCGCTGGTCGGCCGGGGCCAGCTTGTTGAACGTGTTCAGGTCGAATGACGGGTAGTTCGCGAGCGCGAGGATGAACCCCGTCCGGGGATCGCTCACGATGATCGTCGCCTTCAGCGGGTCGTACTGCTGCGCGACCTTCGCCAGCTCGTCCTCGACGATGCGCTGGACCGTGGCGTCGATCGAGAGGGAGACATTGTAGCCGTCAACCGCGGGCACCTCGCGGGTGCGGAACTGCGCGAGCTCGCGGCTCTTTCCGTCCTTCTCGGATTCAAGCCACCCGTTTTCGCCTCGCAGGTAGAAGTCCGCGAAGTGCTCCATGCCGGCCATCGGGTGCTCCTGGCTGTCCACGTAGCCGATGATGTGGGCCGCCATCTCGTTGAGGGGGTAGTCGCGCCGGTAGACCCGCCTGCCGTACACGCCCCTGACGCCGAGCTCCGTGACGCTCTTGTAGACCGATTCCGGGACCTGGTCGCTCAGCTTGGCCCAGCGGATCGGGCGGTTGTCGTCCCTGTCCGGCTCGTCGAGCTCCGTGTCGTCCGTTGCCGGGGCGTCGGCGTCGGGCGCCGCCGCCGGCGGCTGGGCCCCGGCCGGCGCCATGAGGGTGATCACCCTGCTCTCGGGCGCCGGTGCGCGCGCCCCTGTTGCTGCGCCCGTGGAGCGGGTCTTCGTCGTACAGATCCTCTCGACGTCCTGGAACGGCACGCCGATCAGCGAGGCCAGATGCGCCAGCTTGCCCGCGTCCTCAATGCGCACGAACTGCGGGTCGACCCCGAGGACGACGACCGAGCGGCTCGTCGCCAGGAGCGCCCCGTGGTCGTCGACGATGTCCCCCCTGCGGGCGCTGTCTGAGATCAGCTGGCGGCGGGCCTCGTTAACCGAGCGAAGGAGATCGTCCCGGTCGATCACGTGAAGCCAGACCAGGCGTGCCCCGACGCCCGCGAACATCGCAACGACCAGGCTCGCTAGAAGGGCGATTCTGTAGCTGGAGGTGAAGCCCTTCGACATGGGGGGTCAGGCGGCGTCAGTGCGCTAGCGCGACTCGCAGGCTCACCGTGGCCGGCCCCTCCCCGAAGAGTTTGCTGTTATGCATGGCGGTGAGGCGAATGACCGTGTCGTCCGCAATGCGGTGCACCTGGGTCTCGCCCGGCGGCACAAGTCCCAGGTGCCAATCCGCGTTCCTGCGGTTGAGCACCGAGGGATCCTGCTCGGCGGAGATCGCGGCGTCGGTCTCCTCGATCTGGCGCTCGGAGAGGGATATCTGGGCCTCAAGGTCCCTGTTCGCGTTCGCGGCGACGGTTATCTGGTGGCGCATCCAGACCGTCGCCAGGCCGATCGTCGAGCAGCCGCAGATGGCCACGAGCGCGATGACCATGAACTGGTTCACGAAGGCCCTGGAATTGGATCTCTTGTCGGAGCGCATCAGAGTTTCCTGATTGCCCGCAGCTTGGCCGACCGGCTGCGGGGGTTCCCCTCGATCTCCTCGTCGGACGGCGTGACGGGGCGGCGGGTCAGCGCCTCGGCGCTTCGCGTCCTCAGGTCCTGGGGCGTCGCGTCGTCCGAATTCTCCGGCTGGCCGCACCAGCGCCGGAAAAGCACCTTCACGAGGCGGTCCTCGAGCGAGTGGAAGCTGATCGCGCAGAGGACGCCTGACGGGCGGAGCAGCTCGAAGGCGCCCTGAAGCGCCACGGGGATGGCGGCCAGCTCGTTGTTCACGGCTATCCGGATTCCCTGGAAGGAACGCGTGGCCGGATGGATCCGGGACGTGTGCCGGACGCGCGCGGGGATCGCCCCGCTTATGACGTCGGCAAGGGACGAGGTGCGGCCCAGCCTGCCGGTTCCGCGCGCCTCGACGAGGGCGCGCACGACGCGGCGCCAGTGGGGCTCCTCCCCCATGTCGCGGACGGCGCCCTCGAGCATCTCCGTCGTCGCCGTCTCAAGCCACTGCCCGGCGGGCACGCCGGCGCGGCGGTCCATCCTCATGTCGGCCGGGCCGTCGGCGCGGAAGGAGAACCCCCTCTGAGGATCGTCGATCTGGAAGGACGAGAGCCCGAAATCGAAAAGGATCCCGTCAAATCCGTCCCCGCCCAGGCCTGTCAGGTCCGAAAAATTCCTTATCTTGAGCGTGAACCTGCCGGCGAATTCGTCCGAAAGCACCTCGGCCCGCGCAAGCGCCTCGGGATCCCTATCAAGCGCAACGACTTGGACACCGTGAGCGGCCTCGAGGATGGCCCGCGTATGCCCCCCTCCGCCGAAGGTGCAGTCGAGGTAGCGGCCGCCAGGAACCGGCGACAGCAATCCCATGACCTCGCGAAGGAGGACGGGCTTGTGGCCAGGGATCATGCTCGCGCCTGCGAGATCAGGGAGTGCCAGTCGCATGAATGAGGGGAGCCGCCCGGTCCTGCCTCCTGCCGGCAACCAGCCGCAGGACGAGGCTGTCGCGGATCCGGGGAACGGCGCAGGCGTGGGCGATTCCAAAATCCTGGGAATCGATCCAGGCGGGATAGGTGCTTCGGGAGGTGGGGTGGACGGCGGGGTGCTTCATCAGTTCATGTGCGGAGGACATTTTTCCGTTATGGTTCATTTTTCAGATTCCGAGGCGGCGCATGATGTCGCCGAAGTTCTCGCCCGATGTGCGCGCCTCGACCTTCTGCCACCGGGATGGCGAATACATGTTGAACTTGGTTAGGGAGCCGACGAGGACCGCGTCCTTCGCGATCCCGGCGTGCTCCAGCAAATCGGCCGTGAGGCCGACGCGTCCCTGCTTGTCGAAACTGAAAGACTGTGTCTGCGCGAAGAACCTCGAGGCGAAGTCCTGGCCGGCGCCGTCGCTCAGCGCCATCTGCGCTATCTTGGCGTGGAGCTTCTCGACCTCGGCGGGAGGCAGCACGGCCACGTATCCGTCCGGGTGCGGCGTCGCCAGAAACACGTCTGCGTCCCCGTGCGCCGCGCGCCATGCCGACGGGATCGTGACGCGACCCTTGTCGTCGAGGGTGTGCCTGAAAAGGCCTGTGAAAAATGCTTTGCCGGGTTGGGCCATGGGATGAGCGAGAGTGGGCCTGCCCCACAATACCCCATTTCAACCCATTTCGACCCACTAGGGCAAGCCAAGAGTGTGTAAAAGGGTCACTAAATTGCTGCAGACGAAGGCTCTTCCCCGTGCCGGCGGTATTCGGGACGACCTTGGCCCCGTCGGCCCGGGGAATGACGCCGTCAGGGCCGCGCCCGGCCCGACGCAGAGAATTCCGCCTCGGCCTCTGCCTCGCGCCCCGCCCGCTTCAGCGCGACGCCCAGGTTGTAGTGGGCGTCGCCGTATCCCGGCTCCAGCCGCAGGGCAATCCGTAGCTCGGCAATCGCATCGTCGAGACGGTCCGCCGCGGTGAGTGCGATGCCAAGATTGTTTCGGTAGGGCGCGGAACCGGGATCGAGGCGGACCGCCTCCCGGTACTCGGCCAGGGCCTCCTGAATCCTCCCGAGCCTGTAGAAGATTGAGCCGAGGCTGCTCCTGATTTCCGCGGAGCCGGGGGCGAGGCGCTCCGCCTCACGGTGCTCGGCTATCGCCTCCCGGTCGTCGTCCACGCGGCGAAGCGCCCGGCCAAGGTTGAAGTGCGCCCCCGCGAACCCGGGGTTGAGGCGGATCGCCTCGCGGTACTGCGCAATCGCCTCCGGCCCCTTCCCGAGCTGAGCCAGGGCGCCGCCCAGGTTGTTGTGGAAATCCGCGTCGCCCGGGCGCAGGCGCAGCGCCAGCTCGAACTGGTCCACGGCCTCCGGCTGCCGGCCCGCGCGGGCGAGCTCGATGCCGTAGTTGTCGCGCACGTCCGGCGAGTCGGGCCCGAGCCTGACGGCGGCCTCATACTCGGAGAGCGCCTCGGCCGCCCTGGCCGGGTCCTCCGCGAGGGCCCCTGCGAGGCTTGCATGCACGTCCGCATAGTCGGGATTGTCCGCGTTGCCCCGGAGCGCCATATCCAATTCCTCAATACCCTCGGCCCGCGTCCCCGGGCTCTTCACCAGGGCCATGCCCAGGTTTGCGTGCGCCTGGGCCATGCCCGGCTCGAGGCTCAGCGCCCTGCGGAACTCCGCGATCGACTCGGCCGAGCGGCCCGGGACCTTGGACAGCGCGTTCCCCAGGTTATTGTGCGCGTCGGAGTAATCCGGCTTCAGGCGCACGGCGTCCTCCAGGTGGGAGATCGCGCCGTCCAGCGAGCCCAGGGCCATCAGGGTGACGCCGAGGTTGTTGTCGGCCATCCAGCAGCCCGGGTTCTTCGCGAGTGTGTCCGAGTACAGGGCGCCCGCGTCCCTGTAGACGGCCGACTGGCGCAGCGTGAGGACGAAGAGCGCAGCGAGGCCCGCGCCCAGGGCCGCCAGGAAAAGCCACCGGGCGGTCGCCCCAGCCCGCCCGCCCAGGCGCCGCGCGACTCCCCAAGCCGCGCCCGCCCCGCCGTCCGCCACAACGGCGATGATGCCGAGGCTCGCCAGGTATTGGAAGTGGTCGGCCACGTAGGAGAAAATAAACGGATAGACGTTGAAGAAGCCGAGCGCCGGAAGGAGCGAGCCGGCAAAGAAGAGGACCCCGACTAGGGGCGCGCGGCTCCAGCCGCGGATTCCCCAGAGGAGCGCGAGGAGCGCGGCCACGCCCAGGCATCCCAGGCTCCAGGACCAGCTCGCTGCCACCTCCCACCGCGGGTAGATGAACATCAGGTTGGCAGGCCAGAGCAGCCTGCCGAGATAGAACCAGAATATTCTGCCCGCGAGGAAGCCCCTCTCGACGATGCCGAGGTCGAAGGCCTGCCCCTTCGCCCCGATGAAGACTCGCTCGACCCAGGCCGTGAAGAGCCCGGAGCAGACGCCAACGGCGAGCCAGGGCAGGAGCGGCAAGGCGTCCCTCAGCGAAAGCCGCCCGCGGCGCCACGCGATCATCAGGAGCAGCGCCGCCGGAAGCGTCGCGGTCACCGACTTGCTGAGGAGGGCCAGGACAAAGAGGCCGAATGCCGGGAAGTACCAGCCCCAGGCCCGCTCCCGCTCAAAACGCAGATAGGCGAGCGCGGAAAGGAGGTAGAAGACCAGGGAAAGCGTGTTCTTCTGCTCGGAGATCCATGCCACCGACTCGACGCATACCGGATGCAGCGCGAATGCCGCGGCCGCCAGCCACTCGGACCCCGGCAACCCGCTCGGGGCCGGGCGGATCCGCGCCAGGGCAACGGCGAACAGGCATGCCGCCGCCGCGTGCAGGCCAACGTTAACCAGATGGTAGCCGAGCAGCGAATCGCCCCAGATGCGGTGCTCCAGCCAGAACGCGCTGTGAAGGACCGGATAGTACTGCTGCGTGGTCCCCAGGTGAAACCATATCCTGAGCAGCCCGTCCCACGTCCGCAGGCTCGGCGCCGTGATGTGGGCGTCGTCGTCCCAGAGCATCCCCCCGCTTATCGCGGGATGGTATGCGGCGAGCGTCGCCCCGAATATCGCGAGGGCGACGAGCGGGGTGCGGACGCGCGGCGAGGCCCGGGAGTCGCGGGATGTGGTCGGAAGCGCCGGTTGCATCGGTCGGAATGCAATCCCGGGTATCTCGGCAAAATCGCGGCTACGCAATGCCGCCGCGCAGAGCCGCGCCGGGGCGCCACACGCACATGACTTCCGGGCCAGGGCCGTCCTACCAGAAGAAGTATCTCTCCGAGTTCACGAGGAACTCGGTCGTCGCCGGACGGATAAGCACGCGCCAAACCGAGGCATACTCCGACCAGGGGCCCTCGATCTCAGAGTCGCAAATCACCTCGGACTTGAACCGCGGCCCGGAAATCTTGCGGTGGATCCGCTCCTGGAACATCGCGTGCCCCTCGGCGGTCGAGAAAAACAGGCAGCGCCGCTCGAAGAGGTCGGACGGCGCGTCCTGCGCCGCAAGCCCGAGGGAGACCCGGCGAAGGCCCAGCACGTATTCGTTGCGCGCCAGCTCCATGACCGCCCGCTCACAGGCCCCGAAATAGTTGATCGCGGCCCCCTGGCCGTAGGCGAAGCAGTCGGGTCGCACCTCGCGGAAAGCCACGACAGTGACGCCGAAACCGATCGGGCTCGGCAGCACAAGGGCGCTGATGCCCGGCCATTCGGTGGGGCGGACCTCCCCGTCAAGGACACCCTCCCACCAGGCTATGATGCTCGTGCGTTCGACGGCCTCCAGCTGCGCCCTCCTGCGCGCCTCCGTGCGGAAAAGCCCCGGGAACGCCGCCATGCCGTTCGACGACTCGTCGATGTCAAAGCCGTAGAGCTCGCGGTCCGTTGCCCGCACCTTCACGCGGTAGGCCCAGCGCTCCATGGTCTCGGAGATCGCCATATACCGGGCGACCATCGGGGTCTCGGCAGTCCCCGTGCCATCCGCGTCGCTGTAAAGCGCAAACTTCTTTCGGCGGGTGACGACCTTGTCCGAAAGCCAGGCGTTCGCCTGGTACATCGGGCGGCCGTAGACGGGGAACTCGCGGAGGGAGACCCGGCTGACGGGACCTCCCTCGGACTCCAGAACGTTTCGATAACGATATCCTGCTACGCTGAGCATGGTAGCGTCGTGAGGTGCCTAAGTGGCCCTTTGCCGAAGCTCAGTCTACTGGTAAAGACAGGGCGAAGTAGTGCAATCGCTGGCGGGGGCAAGATTGCAGCCGAAATCGAGATTGCGGCCCTTGATCGAGTTTGTGAGGGGGTCCAGCTTTTGAGCGGCCCGTGTCAGTCCTGCTGAAAGCAGAAGACTGGAGAGTGTTCCTAGCGCCATGCGGTTGATTGTTTTCATCGGTACAAATATAGATTCATTATTCCCCGGCTGCCCATAAACCAAATCGCCTATTTTCAAGCCCGCGATTACGTGATTTTCTGTAGCATAATATTGCGCCTACGATTGACCCTAAAGTGAGACCGACCCAATTCTTCCATAGGTTCATATGGGCGGTCTTGGCATTGGGAATGACGGCGTTGGCGAATGCCGAGGAGGGCCGCCCGATTATCACCACCTTCTCGGAAAGGGACACGGGAAACGGGGTTGCGAGCTTTGCGACCGCGCAAGACGGGAACGGCATTCTTTATTTCGGCAGCCATGGCGTGCTCAGCTTCGACGGAGAACGTTGGCTCAATCATTCCGTTCCGGGAAGTTATGCGGTCCGCGGACTGGCCCTTTCTCCAAATGGACGCCTCTGGGTGGCGGCTTTAAACGAAATTGGCTTCTTCGAGAGAACCGACAAGGGGTTGTCGGCCTATCACTCCCTGGTTGAGTTTCTGCCTGATTCGTCACGTGAGATCGGGGACGTTTGGCAAGTCATTGTCCGTGGCGAGGGAGCTGTGTTTATTACGACTACTTCGGTCTTAGTCTGGGACGGGAGCCGATTTCAAGCTTATGCCATGCCGGGCGCCCGGAGATTGCAGGCCATCGAGGCGGACGGGGAGATTTTTGTCAGCCATACGCCGACCGGCCTCTGGACTCTGGAATCTGGAGGCCCGCGGAAGTTCCTTTCGGCGGAGGCCCTGAACAACGCGGGCGTGATATGGATGGAGAGGGATTCCAAGGGCTGGCTCCTTGCGACCACGGATGGACTGCGCCGCTTTGATGACGGAAAGATCTCGGAATTCGCGCCCGGGGTATCCGACTTCATACGCAGGAACGTTCTCATATCCGCCTGCCGATCCCCGAGCGGCGAACTCTGCCTCGGCACATTTTACGGTGGCCTAGCGATTCTGAACCGATCGGGAGCCGTCGAACGTATCATAACGACCGACGATGGCTTGCCGTCGCGCGGCATCTTTTCACTCTTCGTTTCCCGCGACGGCGCATTGTGGACGACTTCTCCCGTCGGAATCGCCCAAATCGCCCTGGGTGAAGGGGTCACGCTGTTTGGACCCAAGGAGGGTTTGATCGGCAAGTCCTGCGTCAGCATCGCCGGAGACAGGTCATCGATCCTAGTCGCGACAGAAGAAGGCGTCTTCGGGCTTCCCATCGGCGGCGACAATGCGGCGCGCTTTGAGGCGATTCCAAAGCTGTCCGGCCACTACATGGACCTGGAGGAGGGACCCGACGGCACGATCTACGCGTCCGGCTTCAAGCGGGTCGTTCGCATTGACGCGGGCGAAGCAACGGAGATTTTTTCTTCCAAGACGGACGTCTTCCTCCTGCGCCAATCGGAGCACCCGGAAGGCTTCCTGCTCGCAAGTGGCTTTGACGTCGTCCGGCTCGATACGAACACAGGCGAAGCCGCGACGACTCTCTCGCACCTTCCCGACGTCCCTCGGACGATGGTCGAGGACAGGAGCGGAAACGTCTGGGTTGGAACGGAGACTCGCGGCGGGTTCATAATACGCCAGCCGTCGGACAAGCCAACGAAGCCAGAACGGCTCCAATCCCCGGATGGCTTGCCCTACGCGGGACGCGTGAGCGTCGCTCGCGTGGAGGATTCAATGGCGGTGTTCACAAGCAAAGGCGTGGAGTTTTATTCAACGCAGTTGGCGCCGCCGGAATTTCTAGCGGTCACACCAATCTCGCCGGCGATCACGATTTCCAATCGGGATTTGTCCGGGGCCGTTTGGGTTGCATTTGAAAGCCCATTTGCCGACGGCCCAAGGATACCCATCTTCGGACGCCTTTCCGCCAGGGCCGGGAAGCCAGCCTACTGGAAACCCTTCGCCGTTCCGGGCCTCACGCAGATTGGGGAGATAAAATCGCTCTTTGTCGACGACCGCAACGTGGTCTGGATAGGGGGCATTGACGGGGTGCTGCGCCTCGTTCCCGATGAGCTCAAGTCGGTCGAGACGCCCCGCGCGCCTCTGATCAACTCCAGCTTGGGAATGGGCGAAGAGCTCCCGGCCGCGAGGAATTCGGCAGAATTTGACTTCTCGGCTGTGGAATATGGCAGGCGCGAGGCCGTACGGTTCCAGACGAAGCTCGCCGGAAGCAGTGACGAATGGTCCGCGCCGGCCAACGGCAATCACCTCAGCCTCGCGGGCCTCCAGGACGGCCATTACGAGTTCGCCGTGCGGGTCATCAACGACGCTGGAATGGCAAGCGCCCCCGCCACATGGAGATTCACCGTCCTTCCCCCGTGGTACAAGACGCTCCCCGCGCTGGTCGCCTTTGGCTTCCTGGCTGTCGCGGGCGTCTACGGCGCGTTTCAGTGGCGCGTGGCCTTCCTTCGAAGGCAGAATGTTCGCCTCGAGGCCCTCGTCAAAAAGAAGACCGAGCAGCTCGAGAAGGCCAACGAGGCAAAGTCCGAGTTCCTCGCCAACATGAGCCATGAGATCCGCAATCCGATCTCGGGCATCCTGGGCCTATCGCTGGCCTTCGACGAGACGATCCTGGACGAGAAACAGCGGCACCTGGCGGACTCGATCAACAGCTGCGCCACGCTTCTCGCGACGCTCGTGGACGACGTCCTCGACTTCTCAAAGATCGAGGCCGGCAAGATCGAGCTCCGGTCGGCGCCCTTCATATCCCGTGTCCTCCTTGAGCAGTGCGTCTCCATGATGACCGAATACGCCCGCGCCGCGGGCACCAGCATCAGCGTTTCGATGGATCCGAATGTACCCGACCAGCTTGTGGGCGATTCGGCCCGCATTCAGCAGATCATCCTCAACTACATCACGAACGCGCTCAAGTTCGGCGCCGGAAAGCCCATCGTCGTTGGCGCCTCCCCCGGCTTCCATGAAAGGGTGCGCTTCTTCGTCCGCGACCAGGGCCCTGGAATGACCGAGGCAGAGATAGCCACACTCTTCACCAAATTCACCCGGCTTGAGTCCGCCCGCACCGGCAACATCCGGGGCACGGGCCTTGGGCTCGCCGTGTGCCGCCTGCTCGCGGGCAAGATGGGGGGAAGGGTCGGCGTGGACTCAAAGCCCGGCGAGGGGTCCAACTTCTGGGCGGAGATACCCTTTGTCGCGACAAGCGAAACCAGCAACGGGACAACACCCCAGGCGGCGAGGAAGATCCCGCTTCGCGCGCTCATCGTCGAGGACATCGACTACAACGTGGTCGCGATGCAGGCGGTCCTGCGGAAGCTCGACATCCAGTCGGACGTCGTGAACGACGGGGTGGCGGCGCTCGCGCGCCTCCAGGAGTCGTTCTACGACGTCGCGTTCCTCGACTGGAACCTGCCCGGGCTGATCGGCACCGAGGTGGCCTCCCGCTACAGGGCGGTCGAGCCGTCCACGAGGAGGACGATCATCATCGCCACGACGGCCCACTCGTCGGACTTCAACAAGGAGGCCTGCCTTCAGGCGGGAATGGACGCGTTCATCTCCAAGCCGATCACGCCGGCGAAGATCGCCGCGGCGCTGCGCGACCTCGGCGGCTCCCTCCGGACGGCGGGCTCGATTGAGGTGCGCTCCCAGAACATAACCCTGGAGCCGCCCGGCGAAATCGACATGGAGATGCTGAGCTTCCTCGGGAACGAGACCCTCGAGGGCCTCGCCATTCAGATCGACAGGTTCCTCGCCTCATTCGAGGTCGACCGCGCCAACGCCCGGCGGATCGTTGAGACCGGGGAGCGCGATGAGATCCACCGAATTGCGCACCGGCTGCTCTCGCACTGCAGCGTCGTGAAATACGAGCGGCTGACGAAGCTGGCCTCCCAGCTCCAGAGGAGCTCCGCGGACGCCAGCCCGGAGAAGCTCCAGCAGCTCTTCGACGAGTTCGAGCGCGAATTCGCCTCGTTCAAGTATAAACTGGAATCGATCCGTGCTTCGACTGGACCTGCGTGAAGCCGTTCTCAACGGCGAAGGCGATCAGTTTGGGTGTGCCCTTGAGGTCCAGCTTTCGGAGGATGTTGCTGCGGTGAGTCTGGACCGTCCGGGGCGACAGGTTCAGGCGCTCGCCAATCTCCTCGTCGCTCAGCCCCTGGCCGATCAGCGAGAGGATGGCCCGTTCCCAGTCGGAAAGGACCTTGATGAACGAGCGCGGGTCTGACCGCCGGGCCATCCGGGCCGCCTGGAACGCCTGCGAAAAATAGATCCGGCCGTCGGCGATCGCCTTCAGCGCGTCGCGGAGAATCTCCACCGTGTTGGAATTCTTGTCGATGAAGCCGTGCACCCCGGACTTCTCCACCCGGAAAAGCGTGTAGTCGTCGCAATGCGACGACAGCATGAGGATCCTCAGGCTCGGCATGACCTTGAGCACCCGGTCCGCCACGTTGAAGCCGTCCATGTCGGGGAGCGAGAGGTCGAGGATCACGGCGTCCGGCCTGTGCTTCAGGATCAGGTCCACGGCCTGCACGCCTGAATCTGTCTCCCCGACAACGGAATAGCCGAACTCGGAGCTGCAGACCTTCCGTATCACGTCACGAATCATCAAATGATCTTCGACGATTACGATTTTCACAGGCCGATCCTATGAACCAATTGCGGCCAATCTCAAGCTCGCATCGGGCAACGACCTAGCAATCTGCAGGAAATGTCAGAATTACGTAAAAAGACGTAGAATTCTAATTCGATCCCACAGAGCACTGCACCCAATTTGCCTCTATATGGAAGACTTAGGCACACGGACTGAGCTCCAGACCGATGAAATGGCTGACAGCCACCGTGTGGGTTTCGGGCGTGGCGCACCGCCAGGCGCGGCAAACCGAGGGTCTCAGTCGACGAGATGAACTCCCCCCTCATCTACGACGAGGCCAACTTCTCGGGCACCGGCTCGCCCCAGCCGCCGGCCAGGACCGCGGCAGGACCGGACGGCGTCGCAAAGAAGCGCCTCGACGAGCAGTTTCTGCGCGCACAGCGCCTGGAGAGCATCGGGATGCTGGCCTCGGGGATCGCCCATGATCTCAACAACGTCCTTGCGCCCATCATCCTGGCGGCGCCCGTCCTGCGGGAGCATGCGACCAATCCCGAGGACCTTCGCATCATCACGTCCCTTGAGAAGAGCGCGGAGCGCGGCGTGGAGCTCGTGCGCCAGATCTTGTCGTTCGCCCACGGGGCCGGCAGCGTGCAGCAGGTCGTCCATATCGAGCATCTGCTGCAGGAGGCACTGACCGTGACCGGCGAGACCTTCCCGAAGAACATCAAGGTCGAGGACAACTTCCCGGGCAACCTCTGGCCCATCATGGCCGACCCCACGCAGATTCACCAGGTGCTCCTGAACCTCTGCGTCAACGCCCGCGACGCCATGAAGGACGGGGGAACGCTCTGGCTCTCGGCGGAAAACTGCCTCCTGGACGAGGTCACCGCCCGCAAGATCGAAGGGGCCCGGCCCGGGGCATGGGTCGTCTTGCACGTCGAGGATTCAGGGACGGGCATCCCGGCCGAGGTGCTGTCGCAGATATGGGAGCCCTTCTTCACCACCAAGGGCGAGGGCAAGGGCACGGGCCTCGGGCTCTCGACGGTGCGCAGCATCGTGGAGAACCACAACGGATTCATCAGCCTCAAGACACAGGCCGGCCGCGGCACCATATTCCGCGTGTACCTGCCGGCGGCGGAGGTCCCCGCGAACGGGTCGACCGGCGACTTCGTCCCGCCCAAGGGGGACCGGGGGAACGGGGAGCTCATATTGGTCGTCGACGACGAGCTCCAGATTCGGGACATCACCGCCGCCATGCTCTCGCGCAACGGGTACCGGGTGCTGACGGCCGCCGACGGGGCCGAGGCCGTGGCGCTCTTCGCGACGCGCAGCAGCGAGATAAGCGTACTGATCACCGACCTGATCATGCCCAACCTCGACGGCGCCGCGCTGGCCAACATTGCCACCCACCTGAATCCAAGGGTGAAGGTCCTCGCCATAAGCGGGCTTTCCAGCGCGGGCCGCAACGGAAAGACCGCGCGCTTCGGGGGAGCCTTCCTCATCAAGCCCTTCAAGATCCAGGCCCTTCTCGGGGCCGTGCACGGCCTGCTCCACCCGGCGCCCGTGGCCGAGGTCGCCTAGCTGTTGGATTCCAAGGAGCTGCTCCCGCCACCGGGGACTGGGCTGCTGCGCGAATCTTGCCACTTGCCGCGCGGAGGCGGCCGACCTATGGTCGGGACCCTACCCCTAAATGACTCCAAGGCTACCCCGACTGAGCGTGTGCGTCGCAATTGCCTCCGCCTGCTGCGGCATGGCCACATTTGCGGCCGCCAAGGCCGATAATTGGAAGAACGCCAAGGGCGAGAGCTTCTCCGCAACCCCATCCGAGGTGCTGGGCCCCTGGGCCCTCTTTGACGACGGCACGTTCGTTCCGCTCAGCTCGCTTTCCAACGAGGATTGCGTGCGGTTCTACAAGGAATTGAAGGAATCGGGGGCCACCGAGCGGTCCGCCGACTGGAAGACGGCCACCAGCAAGATAAGCGCGGAGCTCTACGGGCGCCTCCTGAATTACAGTGGATCCGAGCTGGCGCCCTACAGCCAGAGCGGCCGCCCGGAGCCGGAATTCTACATCATCTTCTTCACACAGGCCGACAAGAACATGTCGTGGAACGAGCTCCAGCGGTCCACGCCGCAGCTTTATGCGGACCTAGTGAAGGCCCACCCGGATATGGTGCAGGGCGTCGTGTTTGGCGTGGGCGACACCGCGCAGGACCAGTTCGACATCTCGGTCAACACAAAGGGCGACTGGATGTTCACGGTCTTCGAATCCGAGGTCCAGATGCGCACGCTCGCCCACATGATTCCGACGAATTTCTACGGCATCGTCGCCATGACGCGCAACGGGGTGGCGCTCGCCGGTCCCGACTCGACGACGGACGACCAGGTCAAGGCGACGTTCGGGAAGCTCAGCAGCCTGCTTGACCACATGAAGCCGAACGACCCGAAGGTCTGGCTTGCCAAGCTCCATTACTACCGGGCGGTGCAGCCGGTGGCCTTCGCCGACGGGAGATCGGACCCCATGCTCATGGGCAACCCGCTGGTCGCGGCCATGCTGCGCAAGATGAAGATCTACAAGGTCGACGCCACGTTCCACGTGGCCGCCGACGGCAAGGTATCGAGCGTCGACGTGACTCCCTACGACATGGCGCCGGACACACTGAAGATGTTCCAGGACGGGTTCCAGAGGGGGACCCTGTTCGTGCCGGCGGTCGACCACGGCAAGTTTGTCGACGGCGTCTACCAATACCACATGGAGATTGCGCCGTAGGACGGCGCATCTCCCCTTGGCTGGCGACGGCGGTCGGCGGATGACCAAGGCGCGGGCGCGCCGCCCGCCCGCAGGTTCTATGCTTGGCTAACGGTTTCCGGCGGCCGATATTGGCGGACCCCGATGAAACCCCTATCGACTCGCCCCAACGGGGCGCCAGGCGCTGCCCTATTGCTTGCCGCCGCGGCCCTCCTAGCAGCACCGGCGCCCGCTCGCGCGCAGTCCGACCCGGTATTCTCCTCGCCCCTCTCCAACCTCGCGAGCCCGCGGGCGGGCAGGGCCATGCATGAGGGCTCGTGGGACCGCAGGCACATGAACGACGACGCGCTCCACATCAAGCCAGGCCAGACGGCGACCCTCTTCACCCACGAGGGCGCCGGCACCGTCCACCGGTTCTGGGTCACGATCGCGCCGCGCGAGGACGTCGCCGTGCTCAGCCAGACCATCCTCAGGATGTACTGGGACGGCGACACCAATCCCAGCGTCGAGTGCCCCATCGGGGCCTTCTTCGGCGTCGGGTTCGGCGAGCAGAAGGACTTCATCTCGATGCCGCTCGACGAGACGTCGGGCGGGTACAACTGCTACTGGCCGATGCCGTTCCACAGGTCGGCCCGCTGGACGCTGACCAACGGCTCCGACAGGCCGATCGACTCGTTCTACTACAACATCGATTACACGGCCCTGGACACCCTTCCCGCCGACACGCGGCATTTCCACGCGCAGTTCCGCCGCGAGAACCCCACCACCCCGGGAAAAAACTACACTATCCTGGACACGGCCGGTGAGGGCCACTACGTCGGGACGGCCCTCTTCATGGCGGGCAAGGCCCTCTACTTCCTCGAGGGGAACGAGATGGTCTACATCGACGGCGGCGCGACGCCGGCGATCGAGGGGACGGGCACCGAGGACTACTTCTCCTCGGGCTGGTATTTCGACAGGGGCGTCTACTCGGCGCCCTACCACGGCGTGATCATCAAGGACGAGGCGAGGTCGCGCGTCTCCGCCTACCGCTGGCACATCGAGGACGCCATCCCGTTCACGAAATCGATCCGCTTCACGATCGAGCACGGGACGGGGAACAACGAGACGGCCGACTACTCCTCGGTGGCCTACTACTACCTGGCTGGTTCCTCCCCCGCCCCGTTCCCCCTGCCGAAGGACCTGCTCCCGTCGAACCTAGCACCCATGACCGCCTTCGCCATCGCCGGGGCGGTCGAGGCCGAGGACCTTGTCCCCTCGGCCAAGGCGACCTCGGGCGGCGTCTGGTCGCAGGACATGGGAAACTGGGACTACGGCGAGGCCTGGTCGAAGCGGGCCGCCCTCTTCTGGCAGGCCGACCAGCCGGGCGCGGAGCTGACGGTCCAGGTTCCGAGCAAGGCGGACGGCAGGTTCCAGGTCACGGCCCGGATGGTGACCGGCCCCGGCTTCGGCGTCGTCCAGTTCTCGCTGGGCGGCGCGCCGCTCGGCGGCCCCGTCGACCTCTACTCGCCGGCGATGAGCCCGAGGGAGGTCCCCCTGGGCGCGGCCGACCTCAAGGCCGGGCCAAATCCCGTCACGGCCAGGGTCACCGACAAGAACCCCCTGTCCGGAAACCTCACCGTCGGAATTGACGCGTTCATGCTCGCGCCGTCACGGTAGGACCGCCCAGTCGCCTCCGGCAAAAAGAACGGACCCCGTGCCAGAGAAACTCATCGCCAGGCGGGAATTCCTGCGAAACTCAGTCGGCGCGCTTGGCGCGGTGGCCGCGGGGTCGTCGCTCTCCAGGGGCGCTGACGGCGCGGCCCGCGCGCCCGAGCCGGCGCCCCCGCGGGGTCCCGACTCCACCTTCGCGGGCGAGCACCTGGACCAGGTCGCGTTCCCCATGGGCGGCATCGGCGCGGGGATGATATGCCTCGGGGGCACCGGCGCCCTGACGAACGTCTCCGTCCGCAACCAGCCCAAGGTCCAGAACGAGCCCGGGATGTTCGCGGCCATCTCCCTCGGCGGCCCGGAGAAGGTCGCGCGCGTGGTCGAGGGGCCCGTGCCCAAGTGGAAGCTCTACGAGCGCAGGCACGCGTGCAGCGGGTCGGCGCCGATGGGCGCAGGGCTGCCGCGCTTCAAGAGCGCGGCGTTCCGCGCGCACTTCCCGTTCGCCCGCGTCGAGCTCGAGGACGCCTCCCTCCCCATCTCCGCGAGGATCACGGGGTGGAGCCCGTTCGAGCCGGGTGACCCCGACGCCTCCAGCCTCCCCGTCGCCGGCCTCGAGTACACCTTCACGCACGTCGGCCATGAGGAGCTCGACGCCGTGTTCTCCTTCAACGTCAGGAATTTCCTGCCGGCGCTGATGGACGAGTGGAGCGGCGGCCCGGAGCCGGAGCGCGGAGCGCGGCGCATCCCTGGCGGTCTGGTCCTCTACGGCGGGGCGTGGCCGGCGAAGGGCGACGAGGACGCATGGTTCTCGGCGGCTGTGGACGACCCCGCGACCAGGGTGAACCTTGCCTGGTTCCGCGGGCAGTGGTTCGACCCGCTCACGATTGCGTGGCGCGACGTGGAGCAGGGCGCCGCCTATGACCGCGACGTCCCGGCCGAGGGAAAGAAGCCGACGGGCGCCTCTCTTTTCGTCCCCTTCCACCTGGCCCCGGGGGAAAGCAAGACCATAAGGCTGCGCCTCGCATGGTACTCTCCGAGGACCAGGATCCGGAAGGCCCTCCCGGAGCCGACGCCCCCTGCGAAGCCGTCGGACTACTACCAGCCCTGGTACGGCGGGCGCTTCGCCTCCATCGACGAGCTCTCGGCCTACTGGGGCGAGCACTACATGGACCTGCGCCGGCGCACGCAGGCCTTCTCCGACTGCTTTTTCGACACGACCCTGCCCGCGGAGGCGGTCGAGGCGGCCGCGGCGAACCTCGGCATCCTGAAGTCGCCGACGGTGCTGCGCCAGGCGGACGGGCGCTTCTACGGGTGGGAGGGATGCGACGAGGAGGAGGCCCAGGGGGAGGGAACCTGCACGCACGTCTGGAACTACGCCCAGGCGGTCGCGCACCTCTTCCCCTCGCTTGAGCGCTCGCTGCGCGAGACGGAGTTCGGCCCCGGGCAGAACGAGGAGGGCCACCAGAACTTCCGGGTCGCCCTTCCGATCCAGCCCTCGGCGCACGACTTTTTCGCGGCCGCCGACGGCCAGCTCGGCGGCATCATGAAGGTCCACCGCGAATGGCGCATCAGCGGCGACACCGCGTGGCTGCGCGGGCTCTGGCCCAAGGTCCGCACGAGCCTCGACTACTGCATCCGCACTTGGGACCCGGGGCGCAAGGGCCTGCCGGAGGAGCCGCAGCACAACACGTACGACATCGAGTTCTGGGGCCCGAACGGGATGATCGCCAGCTTCTACGTCGGCGCCCTCGCGGCCGCCGTCGCCATGGGGCGCGCGCTGGGCGACGACGTCGCGGGCTACGAGGATCTTCGCGCCAAGGCCGCGGCGAGGTTGGGGTCGGAGCTCTACAACGGCGAATTCTACGTCCAGCGCGTGGAGTGGAAGGGCCTGAAGGCGTCGCCGGGGGAGGACGGCAAGTCCTACGGCGGGGCCTATTCCCGGGAGGCGACCGAGCTCATGCAGAGGGAGGGGCCCAAGTACCAGTACGGGGCCGGCTGCCTCTCCGACGGGATCCTCGGCTCATGGCTCGCGCTCCTCTGCGGCGTCGGCCAGGTGCTCGATCCGGAGAGGGTGCGCAGCCACCTCACGGCCGTCTACCGGCACAACTTCAAGGCCAGCCTTGCGGAGCATGCAAACCCGCAGCGCCCCACGTACGCCAACGGCGCCGAGGGCGGGCTCCTCCTCTGCTCGTGGCCCAGGGGCGGGATGCCCTCGCTCCCCTTCGTCTACTCCAACGAGGTCTGGACCGGCATCGAGTACCAGGCGGCCTCGCACATGATCATGATGGGGCTCCCGGGAGAGGGGCTCGAGATCGTGCGCGCGTGCCGGGCGCGCTACGACGGCAAGGCCCGCAACCCCTTTGACGAGTACGAGTGGGGCCACTGGTACGCGCGCGCCATGGCGTCGTATGCTCTCCTCGAGGCGCTCGGCGGCGCCCGCTACGACGCCGTCGACGGCGTGCTCCACCTTCGGCCGGCCCTGGCGGGAGACTACCGGTGCTTCCTCTCGACGGCCACAGGCTACGGGACGGTCGGCGTCACGGACGGGAAGCCCTTCGTCCAGGCGGTCTCCGGGAAGATAGAGGTCAGGGAGATCCGGTACGTGCCGGCCCGCGGCGAGGCCTAGTGGCGATTGTGAGCGATTTGAGCGATTTAGCTCATTGTATTTGCGTCCCGCTGCCCGTCCGCTAGGACTCGGCGATGCTCGCCCCGGAACGGCACCGCCAGATCCTGCGCCTGCTCGCCGAGCGCGGGCGCCTGACGGCCGCGGAGACCCGGTCGCGCCTCGGGATCTCGGCGGCGACGGCGAGGCGGGACTTCACGGAGATCGCCGTGGCCGGCCTGGCCATGCGCACGCGGGGAGCCCTGCTCCCCCACGACTTCTCCCTGGTCGAGCCGCCGTACTCGCGCAAGACCGAGAGGGCCGCGAGCGCCAAGGTCCGCCTGGGCGTCGCGGCGGCGGCGCTCGTGCCGGAGGAGGGCACGGTCTTTGTCGACGCCGGCACCACCTGCCTCGAGGCCGGCCGGGCGCTGCTTGGCCGCGCCTCGCTTCGCATCTTCACGAACTCGGTCCCGCTCCTCGCCCTCGCCGGCGAGTCCCGGGCCACCCTGAGCGCGGTCGGCGGGGAGGTGCGCCCCATGAGCCTGGCCATGACGGGGGCGCTCGCGCAGGGCTGGCTCGAGAACCTCCGCTTCGACGCTGCGGTCGTGGGCGCCTCCGGACTCGACGGCTCGTCCGGCGCCTCGACCACCGAGGTCGCCGAGGCCGCCGTCAAGACCGAGGTGCTGCGGCGCTCCCGCAGGCGCATCCTCGTCGCGCACGCCGAGAAATGGGGCCGTCCCTCCGCGCTTCGGTTCGCCCCGTGGGGCGCCTTCACGGACTTTGTCACCGACCGGGACCTCTCCAGGGACGACCGGATCGAGCTCAGTCGCGCGCGCGTGCGCGTGCACACCGTCCCCTCCCGATGAACTCCGCCCGCCTGAACCGCCTCTTCAATCCCCGCACCAGCCGCTGCTTCGACGTTGCGATCGACCACGGCTTCTTCAACGAGGCGTCGTTCCTCGCCGGCATCGAGGACCTGCCGAAAGCCGTGGAGACGCTGGCCGCAGCCGGGCCGGACGCGATCCAGCTCACCGTAGGGCAGGCTCCCCACCTGCAGGGGCTGGCCGTGCGCCCCAAGCCCGCCCTCGTCCTTCGCACCGACGTCGCGAACGTCTACGGGACGCGGCTGCCCGCCGTCCTCTTCTCGCGCATGATCGCCGACCCCGTCCTCCAGGCGCTTCGGCTCGACGCGGCATGCGTCGTCGTCAACCTCTTCAGCATCCCCGACCAGCCGGGCCTCGCCGACCAGTGCCTCCAGAACATCCTCAGCCTGAAGCCCGAGTGCGAGCGCTTCGGCATGCCCCTCATGGTTGAGCCCCTCGTCTTCAGGCCCAACGACAGGGCGGGCGGCTACAGGGTCGACGGCGACCCCGCGAAGATCATCCCCCTCGTGCGCCAGGCCGCGGAGCTCGGCGCCGACGTGATCAAGGCCGACCCCACCGACGACGTGTCTGTCTACCACAGGGTCGTGCAGGTCGCCGGCGGCGTGCCGGTGCTCGTGCGCGGGGGCGGGAGGGCGCCCGAGGCCGAGCTCCTCGAGCGCACCGCCGCCCTCCTCGGGCAGGGCGCGTCCGGGATCGTCTACGGCCGCAACATCATTCAGCACCCCCACCCGGCCAGGATGACGCGCGCCCTGATGGCCGTCGTCCATGACGGGGCCACGCCCGGCGAGGCGCTCGCCCTCCTGCGTTGAGCGCAACCAGCCCGCAGATCCCCGTCCGCGTAGGCGTCATCGGCGCCGGCCTCATGGGCCGGGAGGCCGCCAGCGCCTTCGGCCGGTGGTTCGCGCTCCTGGACTGCCCGGTGCGCCCGGAGCTGACCGCCGTCTGCGACGTGAATCCCGCGGCCCTCGAATGGTTCCACCAGGTGCCCACCGTGAGGCACTTCGACGCCGACCACAGGGTCCTCGTCGCGCGGGCGGACGTCGACGTGGTCTACGTAGCGGTGCCCCACGACCACCACGAGGCCATCTATGTCGACGCGATCCGGGCCGGAAAGGACCTCCTCGCCGAGAAGCCCTTCGGCATCGACCTCGCGTCGGCGCGGCGCATCCGCGCCGAGGCCGCGAGGCTCGGGCGCTTCGTTCGGGTGTCCTCGGAGTTCCCCTTCCTCCCGGGCGCGCGCCGGGCCTTCGGCCTCGCCGCGTCGGGCGAGCTCGGCCGCCTGATAGAGATCCGCGCGGCGTTCCTGCATTCGAGCGACCTGGATCCGGCCAAGCCGATCAGCTGGAAGCGCCAGAGCGCCCACTGCGGCGAGGCCGGCGTGATGAACGACCTCGGCCTCCACGTCGCCCACATCC
>Ga0302326_10000531_pt1 | contig 106089 bp, 101 predicted proteins | sample Palsa_T0_3_FD_202264 | JGI IMG/M metagenome (GOLD analysis project Ga0302326, IMG submission 202264) | Peat permafrost microbial communities from Stordalen Mire near Abisko, Sweden - Palsa_T0_3 | ecosystem: Environmental > Terrestrial > Soil > Palsa > Peat permafrost | place: Sweden: Abisko... | reverse complement strand
CAGGATCTTCCTGATCCGGGCGCGCAGCCGCCCTGCATGCCGGCTGTGCGCGGCCGACAGCGCTTGCAACGCTGACTGATGGCGTCGGGCTGTCGCGTGGCCGGTGCTCGTCCGTGCCAGACCGTGGTCGCGGCTGACGCTGATCGCCGGGGTGCTGGCCGTCGAGGCGGTGTAGCTGCTGTCGCCGCTAAACGACGCCGTATAGGAGTTGGTCAACAGCACCAACGCCTCCTGCAGCACGTTGATCGAACACGACGCAACCCCACTCGTGTTGGTCTCAGCGCTGCACAGCTTCGTCTGTTTGACCGTAAACGCCACCGTCTCACCCACCAACAGCGTCTTGGCGCTGCTCAAGGTCGCGCTGACGTGCAGCAGACCCGCCCCCGAGAAGCCCGGGATGATCACCTGCGGCTCCGCCTTGATCGTGGTCGCGGCCTTCACGGCCGCGACCGTGTAGGAGATCGACGCCGTCGCGGTCTGCCCGTCCTGGCTGGTCGCGGTCACCGTGTAGGTGTGCGAGCCGGTCGTGCTCGTGTCCAACGTTCCGCTGGTGCCCGAACCGCCATTGGAGTCAGTGCAGGAACTGATCCCCGGACCACCCGCCCCCTCCGTGCAGGAAAAGCTCGTAGAGACGGACTGCCCGACGGCGTAGGTCCCGCCCGACGCGGGTGAGTTGATCGTCGCCGATGGCGCCCCGACCGCCTGGATCCGCCCGATCGAATTGTTCCCCTGGTTGGTGAACCACATCGCCCCGTCGGGCCCGGCCGCGATCGCGGACGGTTCGCTGACGGTCTGATCGGTGTAGCTGGTGAGCGTGCCGTCGGTGGTGATCCGCCCGATCGAATTGTTCCCGTAGTTGGTGAACCACATCGCCCCGTCAGGCCCCGACGCGATCCCCGTCGGCTGGTTGATCCCGCCCCCCGTGTAGTTGGTGACCGTCCCGCTGGTGGTGATCCGCCCGATCGAATTGTTCCCGTTGTTGGTGAACCACAACGCCCCATCCGGCCCCGACGCGATCCCATAGGGCTCGTTGATGCCAGTCCCGGTGTAGATGGTCACCGTGCCATCGGTGGTGATCCGCCCGATCGTATTGCTCCCTTCGTTGGTGAACCACAGCGCCCCGTCCGGCCCCGCCGTGATCCCCTGCCCCTCGATGCCGGCCGCTGGGTAGTTGGTGACCGTGCCGCCGGTGCTGATCCGCCCGATCGAATCAGTCGCGGTGTTGGTGAACCACAGCGCCCCGTCCGGCCCCGCCGCGATCCCGTTCGGCGCCACGGTTCCCGGCGCTGTGTAGTTGGTGACCGCGCCGCCGGTGGTGATCCGCCCGATCGAATTGCTCCCTTCGTTGGTGAACCACAGCGCCCCATCCGACCCCGCCGCGATCCCGGACAGGTCGAGGATCCCCGGCCCCGTGTAGCTGGTGACCGCGCCGCCGGTGGTGATCCGCCCGATCGAATTGCTCGCGTTGGTGAACCACAGCGCCCCGTCGGGCCCCGCCGCGATCGCGGACGGCTGGTTGATGCTGGGATCGGTGTAGTTCGAGATCGTCCCCACGCTCGCCGCCCGCGCCGACGACGCGATCACGCCGACGATCAGGCAGCCGGCCGCCAACACCGCCAGCCCCAACTGCCACCACCCACGCCTCGCCGTCACCAGGCGCGACCCGGTCACCGTCACCGGCCGGCCCGTCGATGTCCCAGCTCGCATGATGCCTCCACGTTCGGATCTCAAAGGGCCAGATGGCCAGGCGCCAACCTAGGCAAGACTTCGAGATCGACCAAGGCAATCGTGCGAATCGCCGTAGTGACTACTGCACCGCCCTCGGGCCTGCCTCACCCACGTCGCCGGAGCCTGCTGCCTCGCTCTGAGGTCGACGCGGTGATCTCGACTGCTCATCGTCGGCCGTGCGTCTATCGTGTATCTCGATGGAATTGCGGCAGCTCCAGTACGTGGTTGCGGTAGCGGATTCGTTGAGCTTCACCCGTGCTGCTGAGCGCTGTCACGTGGTGCAGTCGGCGCTCAGCCATCAGATCCAGCGGCTGGAGGCCGAGCTCGATACGCGTCTGTTTGAGCGCACGAGCCGCAGCGTCCGGATCACGCCTGCTGGCGAGCTGCTCGTCGCCTATGCGCGTCGGATCCTTGCGACCGTCGGCGAGGCCCGGGGTGAGCTGGATGCGCTGGCCGGACTCGAACGTGGAGAGTTGGCCGTTGGCGCGACCCAGACCGCAGAGCGGGTGCTCGACGTGATCGCCCTGTTCGGGGTGTTTCATCGCCAACACTCGGGGATCAAGCTGGCGTCGATCAGCGGTCCCGCCTCTGAGCTGGTGGAGGCGGTCCGGATCGGCTCGCTTGACCTGGCGCTCGTGGCCGCGAATGCCGGCACGTCTGCCAGCTCAGCCGGCCGCGACGGCCTGGAGTGGCAGCTGCTCGTCGCGCAGGAGCCGTTGGTCGCCGTGGTCGGCCACGAGCATCGGCTGGCGAAACGCGAACGCGTCCGCCTCGCGGAGTTGGCGCGGAGCGGAAGCTTCGTTGAGTTTCGGGCCGGAACGGGCCTGCGCAGCACGGTCGACGATGCATTTGAAGCGATCGGTGTGGTTCGGCCGGTGATCCTGGAGCTCGGGAGGATCTCGGACATGGTGCGGTTCGCCTCCCACGGTCTCGCCACCGCGCTCGTCCCGCTCACGTTCGCGCAGGAGACCCCAGCCGGCGCGGCGCCGTACACGACGCTCCGTCTGATCGACGAGGTCGCGATGTCAGTCAGTGCGGTTCGGCGGTCCGGCCGACCCAGCCCGGCGCTGCGCGCGTTCTTGGCGGTCCTTGGCGATGCGATGGCCGGTCGGCGATGATCGCGGAATCAGATCGTTGCCATGATCAGAATGCATTGGCGCGATAGCTGACCTCTCATTACGGTGACCGTGTGACCGCGGCCGTCCACGTTCTGCATTCGACGGCTGATTCGGTCAGCTCTGGGGTGCTCGATCCGCGACGCCCGGCCGCGTTGACTGTGGATTCGGGTGACGTCGTGTCGTACCCGGATACGTGGACACAGTGGGGTGACCAGGCTACGTTCGGGATGTCGTTCGCCGATCGCGAGCCGCTTCGCCGGCAGTTTCCGTCTGGCCCGTATTCCAACGTGGGGCCGGTCGAGGTGCGCGGCGCTGAGCCGGGCGACACGTTGGAGTGCCGGATGCTGGCGCTGCGCACGATCGACTGGGGTTGGAACTCGTTCCCGTTGGGCGTGGGAGCGCTGCCGGCTGACTTCGACGCGCCCTACGTGCACTACTTCCGCTTTGATCAAGAGCGCCGCCACGCCGAGTTCGTCGACGGGATCAGGATCCCTCTGGCTCCATCGATGGGCGTGTTCGCGGTCGAGCCGAAGAGTGAGGAGCCAGTCAGCGCGATCCTCGCCGGACCCCACGGAGGCAATCTTGACCTGGGCGAGCTGGTCGCCGGCACCTCCTTGTTTCTTCCCGTGTTCAAGTCCGGCGCTCGTGTCTGGACGGGCGACGCGAACGCGGCCCAGGGCGACGGGGTCGTGGACCAGACGTCGATCGAGACCGCCATGCAGGAGCTGCGAGTTCAGTACCAGGTCCACAAAAACGTCAACCTGGCCGGCCCGACCGTCGAGACGCCGACGCACTGGATCGTGTTGGCGTTCGCCGAATCTCTGGACAACGCCCTCACGGCCTGCGTACGCGCCGCGATTGCTTGGCTGAACGTATACGCGCAGCTCGATCGACGTGACGCCTACGCGCTGTGCAGCATGGCGGTCTCGTTTCGAGTCACGCAGTTCGCCGACCAGACGGGGTCGGTGTACACCTCGGCCCCGCCTAAGACGATCCACGCGATGATCCCGAAGGACGTGCTCGGCGAGCGCGTGCTGACTCGAGTCGAGCGCTCGATGCGACCGCGGCCGTGACCGTCATGGAGCCAGACGTTACGTTGGCGCTCCTCCAGCTCGCCGCCAGAGCGGACACGCTCGCGACGCAGAGAAACGCCGCGGGCTACGCCGCCCTGTTCACCCAGGACGCCGTCATGGACGGCGACGAGGGGCGAGTCGCGGGACGCGAGAAGCTCGCTACCGCGGTCGCGCGCGTCTGGGAGGCCGAGCCTCCCGGGACGTTGCACCTGACCTGCAACGCCGTGGTTGACGACACGGCCGCCACTCCGACGGTCGCCAGCATCCTGCTGTTGCTCACGCCCCACCCTCCGGGCTTCGCCGCCGACGCTGCTCGTGTGCTCCAACGCTTTCGCCACACGCCCCAGGGATGGAGAATCAGCTCTCGGCAGATCACGATGATTTCGACGGCGGCGCCCGACGCCAGCCAGAAGGGACCGGCTTTGACGCCAGCGACACCGAACCACCCCGAGCCCGATGCGTCACCCAGTTTCGCTTCGGACATCAAGCCGCTCTTTCGCGAGCACGATCGCGCGGCGATGCAGCGAGCGTTCGATCTGTGGTCATATGACGACGTGGTCGCGCACGGCCAGGCGATCGCCGCCCGGCTCAGGGACGGCAGCATGCCGTGCGATGGGCCGTGGCCCGGCGATCAGGTGACGTTGTTTGAACGATGGGTCAGCGACGGCTCGCCTCCGTGACCCCTGCTCCGATCCTGGTGTTCGGCGCGACCGGCACCCAGGGCGGGGCCGTCGCCCGGGCCCTGCTGGCCCGGGCGATTCCGGTGCGGGCGCTCGTCCGCACTCCGGGCTCGGACCGAGCCAAAGCACTGGTGGAGCTCGGAGCGGAGTTGGCGGTCGGCGACCTCAACGACGAGTGGTCGCTCGCACAGGCACTGTCGGCAGTACCGGTCGCCTATGCGATCACGACGCCGTTTGAGAACGGGCCAGACGCGGAGGTCCGGCAGGGCGACACCATCATCCGGGCCGCCGCTCAGGCGGGCTTGCCGTGGCTGCTCCTGGCTTCGGTGGCGGCGGCCGACCGCGCCGCGGTGCCACATTTTCAGAGCAAGGCGCGGGTCGAAGCACGTTTGCGTGACATGTCGGTGCCGTGGACGGTGGTCGCGCCCAGCTACTTCTATGAGAACGTACTCGGGTCGCGGGAGTCGCTCCGCGCGGGCGTGCTGGAGCTGCCGCTGCCCGTGCACACTCCGCTGCACCAGGTGGCCCTGCGCGACCTCGGCGCCCTCGTCGCGGCGATCCTCGGTCGTCGCGAGGAGCATCTGTCACGGCGCGTCGAGGTCGCCGGGGACGCCCCAACCCCAGCCCAGATGGCCACCGCACTCGGCGTCCGCGCCGTGGAAACCTCGACGCAGACGCTGGCGAAGCGCAACCCGGATCTCGCCGCGATGTACCGATTCCTCGCTGAAACCGGTTATGAAATCGACGTTCCCGCGCTCCGCGCCCGCTACCCCGAAGTACCCTGGTCGAGCTTCGCGCACTGGGCCAGCGAACGTGTGTTGACCACCCCGGATGACGGAAATTGATCACCGGAAGCTCTCGATAACCGTCTTCTCCGCCCGATCTCAGCGCGATGAGTTGCAGGTCATGGGTGTGGTGCTGTGATCTGCGCCGCTGCGGTTAGGTGGCGGTGAGAGAATCGCGCCGATGACGCTCGTGGTGGGTCTTGAACGTGTCGAGGAGTTCGTCGTCGAGGGACGGTTGCTGACCGATGTGGCGGGGACGTTGGGCTTTTCGGTGTTGTCGACGCCGGGCATGATTGGCTTGATGGAGCGCAGCGCGGCGGGACTGGTGCATCCGCTGCTGGCCGGCGGGCAGGCAACCGTCGGCTTTGAGGTCTGCGTTCGGCACGTCGCCAGCGCGGCCGAGGGCTCGCGATGCAGCGCACGCGCCCGCCTGGTCGAGATCGTCGACGGACGCAAGCTTCGCTTCGACGTCGAGGTCGTCTGCGCCGCCGGGCGGACGATCGGTCTCGGCACGCATGAGCGCCGCGTGATCAAGGCCGGCCCAGCGGCCAGCCCCGTGATGCTGCCGCGCCGATGATCGAGCCGGTCCTACCGGACCGCGCGCAGTTATGATCATCTCCGTCGATTGCTAATGCGCTGAACAGTCATTATTTGATCGAAATTCAGCGCTATCGTGATGGTGCAGAACGCAAACCGGAGGTTTCACATGCATCCCGCACTTTCAAGCATCGTCATGAGCGCCCACGTCCGCGATCTGCAGCGGGCGATGCATCCCGAGCGCAGCAAGCGCTGGCACCGTCCCAGCCTGGCGCGGATCCGTCCGAGCCGCTAGCAGCAGCCCGCCGCTCAGCCGCCGAACTGGCAGGCTCGCCATGACCGCTGCGCTGTACGAACGCCTCGGGCAGACCTACCAGCAGGCTCGCCGCGCCGACCCGCGGATCGCCGCCCTGTTGGCCGCGGCGATCGCTGACGCCCGCAGCGTCGTCAATGTTGGCGCCGGCACCGGCTCCTACGAACCGGCAGACTGCCACGTCGTCGCCGTCGAACCGGCGGCGGCGATGCGTAGGCGACGCGCCTCGAGCGCCGCGCCTTGTATCGCCGGGCGTGCCGAGGCGCTTCCCTTCGACGACGCCAGTATCGACGTGGCGATGGCGGTCTACAGCGATTTTCACTGGTCCGATCGCGTGGCCGGGATCGCCGAGATGATGCGCGTCGCTCGTCGCTCCGTCGTGCTGCTCACGGTCGACTCGGCGAACGCCGACAGCTACTGGCTCATCCGTGACTACTTCCCCGAAGGTCGAGAACTGTTCGCGCCGCTCAGTGACCTGCTCGCGATGCTCGGCGGCGCCACGGCCCGCCCAGTCATGATCCCTGAGGACTGTCATGACGGATTTGTCCAGGCGTTCTGGAAGCGGCCCCATGCGCTGCTTGACCCCAAGGTCAGGTCATCGATGGCCCTGTTTGGTCGCATGCCGACCCACGACGTCGACCGCAGGATGCAGCGTCTACGTGCCGACCTCGCGGACGGCACATGGAAAGAGCGCAATCAGACGCTGCTCGGCGCTTGCACAGCGGATCTCGGGCATCGGCTCGTCGTCTGGACACGACCGTCCTGACGCGCGTGGATCAACCAGAAATCACCCTCCATAAGGGTCGGGTGCTACTCGCGCTCGAGCACGAGCTTCGTAGCGGGCGCAAGCCACGCCTCGTCGGCTCGATCCCACGGCACGATCGTGGTCGGGACGGCGAGCGGATCGAAACGACCTTCGGCGAACAACTCGACCACGACCGGCAGCAGACGGCGCGAATCGGCTCTTGAGCAGTGAAACGTGATGCCGTGCGTGTACATCTCAAGCAGCGGCAGCGGCACCGTCGGCGCGAAATGGATCGCCACCGCGGTGCAGAACCCGTAGTCGTCAGTGGAGCGCAGCGCCGCGGTCAGTCCCTCGAGTTCGCCGCTCGCTTCGACCGTGATCGGCGCGCGGTCATAGCGCCGCGGCCAGTGACCGTGTCGGTGCTCGACCTCGGCGCCGAGCGCGGCGGCCGCTGTGCAGCGTTCCTCGTCGCTGTCGACGTAGCGCACACGCGCCGAGCCCAGGGCGCGTGCGAAGGCGACCGCGTATAGGGCGATCGAGGCGGCTGCGCCCCCCACGATCAGCACCTCGGCCCCCGGATGGTCGGTCAGCTGGGGGCCGACGGCGCGATAGGCGTCGCAGGCGTTGTCCGGCAGCGCGCAGAGGGCGCTGGCGCTGCCGTGCGGCGCCGGCAGGAGCATGTGGTCAGCGGCCGGAACCGCAAGGATGTCCGCCACTGCCCCGCCGTGACCGCCACCCGCCTGACCGAATCCAAACGCAGCCCCCGCTCGGGCGCGGTAGGTGTGACACGCGCCGAAGCGTCCCTCACGGCACGCCACGCAGGTCCCGCAGGAGACCTGAAACGGGACGAGCACCCGCTCGCCGACGCGGCGCGCGGTGACCTCGTCTCCGATCGCGACCACCTCGGCCACCGTCTCATGCCCGACCGGGAAAGGCCCCGGGAAGAAGCCCATCGCCGCCATCGGTTGGTCGAGATCACACCGCGCGACCGCGAGCGGACGCACCAACGCGCCACCGGGGTCCGGGGCCTGCGGCTCCGGAGCCTCTTGCCATGCGACCCGTCCAGCCTCGAGAAAGGCGAGTTGGCGCACCGCGACGAGCTTAGGGCAGAAGACCGACCGTCGACGCGGGCTCGATGCGTCCGTGCCGTAGCCGGAGCACCTCGTCGAACTCCTCGAGCCCGATCTGGCTGTGCGTGATCACCAGCACGCCGCGGTCGCCGGTCCGTGTGACGATGTCGTGCATCACCTGCCGGGCGGTGTCTTCGTCGAGGTGGGCGGTCGGCTCGTCCAGCACCAGAAACCGCGCGTCGGCGAGCAATGCTCGGGCGAGCGCGATTCGCTGGCGCTGACCGCCGGAGACGAGGCCGCCGTTCTCGCCGACGACGGTGTCGATGCCGTTCGGCAGGGCGCGTGCCCAATCGGCGATGCCCGCCGCTTCGAGCACGCGCCAGATGTCCGCATCGCCGGACTCGCGCCGCGCGAGCTGGATGTTCTCGCGCACGCTCGTGTTGAAGAGGTGCGCCTCCTGGGCAGCGAGCACCACCGCGCGCCGAAGATCGTCCTGGGCGACCTGCCGCACGTCGACGCCGCCGATGCTGACCCGCCCTGAGTCTGGGTCGCGGAACCGCACGAGCACGTGGGCGAGCGTCGTCTTGCCGGCGCCGCTGGGGCCCAGCAGCGCGATCCGCTGACCGGGCGTGAGGCGCAGGTCGACGCCGTCGAGCACCCATGATTCGCCGGGTCCGTAGCGCGCGTGAACGTCGTCGAGCAACAGGTCCCCGGTCGCGGGGAGGGCCAGATGCGCGGCGGGATCGATGACGGACGGCCGTCGGTCGCAGACCTCTTCGAGTCGGTAGGCGGCCTCGGCGCAGGCTCGGAGTCGCCGGGCGGCCGCCGGGAGCGGTGAGACACCCTCGAACGCCGCCAGCGAAAGGAACGTGAGCGCCGCCAGCAGCACACCGGCGAGCGTCCCGCTGTCGACGGCGTGGATTCCGGCCAGCAGGACTGCGATCACCGCGAGCCCGGCACACAGCGACCCGATCATCGTCGCCGTGCCGGCGGCGAACGCATCGCGGCGGGCCAGCTGCGCGAGGTGGGAGTCGGTGGCGCGGAGGCGCGCGATCCGCTCGTCGCCGCGTCCGTTGACCGCGAGCTCGGCCGCGCCGTCGATCGTTTCGACGACCTCGTTGGTGAGCGCTGCGCGGGCGGACGCCTGGCGCCGGCCTGCGGATGCCGCCAGTGACGCGGCGAGCACCGGCACCGCCACGGCGGCGACGAGCAGGCAGGCGACCAGCGCGAGCGCAGCTGCCGGCAGGAGCAGCCAGGCGGCGATCCCGGCGGCGACAATCGTCAGCGCGGCCACGACCGGCGGTGCGAGCGCCCGCAGATACAGGTCTTGGAGCACGTCGACATCGCCGACGAACCGTGACAGCAGATCGCCGGAGCCGGGCCCGCCGAGGTCGCCAGGGACCAACGGCGCGAGCCGCCGGTAGAAGCTCGAGCGGATCCGTCCGAGCAACCGCAGAGCGGCGTCGTGGGAAGCGAGCCGCTCGCCGTAGCGCGATACCGCCCGCGCGATCGCAAACCCGCGAACCAGGACGATCACGACGGACAGCTCGAGGATCTCAGGACGCTGCGCGGCGCGGGAGATCAGGTAGCCGGAGGTGATCAGCAGTCCACCCCCGGCGAGCACCGCCCCCCAACCGAGCAGGACCGAGAGCAGGAGCCGGCGACGCTCGGTGCGTCCGGTGCGCGCCGCGCCCAGGAGGCAGCGCCAAACGCCGGGCCTGGCGCCGGCCGCCGGGGCGACGTCGGCGCTGCTCACGCCGCCACCGCCACGCCCGCGGTCGGGGGCAGATCCGGAGAGACCTCGTGTCCTAGGCTGAGCTCGACGATCCGGTCGGCGTGGGTGACGAGCGTTCTGTCGTGCGCGATCAACAGCGTCGTGCGCCCGGCCGCGAGCCGCACGATCGCCTCGCCGATCGCCGTGGCGGTCTCGGGGTCGAGGTGGGCGGTCGGCTCGTCGAGCACCACCAGCCGTGCGTCGCGCAGGAACGCTCGCCCCAGCGCGATCCGCTGCGCCTGCCCGGCGGACAGCCCACGGCCACCTTCGCCGACCCGCGTCTGGAGCCCGTCGGGCAATCGCGCGAGCAACTCATCGAGCCCCGCCTCGCTGGCCGCGGCGCGGATCGCCACGCGCGACATGTTCGGCGCGCCGAGCGCAATGTTGTCGGCGATCGTGCCGGCGAACAGGCGCGCCCGCTGCGGCACCCAGGCGAGATGGCGCCGCCATTCGTCCGGGTGCAGTCCACGCACGTCGACCGCTCCGCAGGTGATGCGGCCGGCCGTGGGATCCATCAGCCGCAACGCGAGCGCCGCCACGGTGCTCTTGCCGACGCCGCTGCGCCCGACGAGCGCCGTCGAGCGTCCCGGATCGAGCACGAGCTCGAAGTTGTCGAGCACACGCAGTGGGCGGTCGGGGTAGGCAAACGACACCGTTTCGAAACGCAGTGCCCTGGTCCCCGGGTCCGGGAGCCGCGAGGAACGCGGCCGCGGCGTCGGCCGCCCGGCAAGCGAGACTGCGCCCTCGAGCTGGACGGGCTCGTCGAGCACCGCGAGGATCCGCTCGGCGGCGACGAGCCCGTCGGCGCTGGCGTGGAACTGCTGGCCAACCGCGCGGAGCGGCCCGTACAGCTCGGGGCAGAGCAGCAGCACGGTCAGCCCGGCCCGGAGCGTCAGGTCGCCCCCGTCGAGCTGGATCCCGATCGTCGCCGCGACGAACGCCGTGCCGATCATCGCGCACAGCTCGAGCACCAGCGCCGACAGGAACGCGATCCGCAGCGTGCCCATCGTCTCCGAGCGGTAGCGCTCGCCGATCAGCTCGATCGTTTCGGCCTGCGCGGCCTCGCGCCGGTAGGCCCGCAGCGTCTCCAGACCGCGGATCACATCGAGGAAGTGTCCACTGAGCAACGCCAGCGACCGCCAGCGTGAGCGAGCCTGGGACTGGGCTCCCTGGCCGATCAGGATCATGAACACGACCAGCAACGGGACGCTGACCGCAAGCGTGCCCGCGGCAATCGGGTCCAGCGGCACGACCCAGACGAGCACCGCGAGCGGGACCGCGGTGGCGAGCACGAGCTGCGGGAGATACCCGGCGAAGTACGCTTCGAGCGAGTCGACGCCCTGCACGACTGCGGCGGCCAGCTCGCCGGTCCGCTCCCCCTCGCGGCTCACGGGCGAGCGGATCAGCAGGTGCTCGGCCAGACGGCCGCGCAGTTCCGACATCACTGCGGTCGCCCCGAGTCGACCCGAGACCTCGAACCCCCCGGCGAGCAGCGCGCGGATTGCGATCACGCCGGCGAGTGCCGCCAGCGGAAACGACAGCTGGGCGAGCGTCTGGCGATCGACCGCGGCGCCCGTGATCAGGCGCGCCAGCAGCGCTGCCTGGGCGACGATCGTCAGGGCGCTGGCGACCCCGAGCGCGCCGGCCAGCCACAGCTGCCGGCGGCCCGCGCGGGTCTCGCCCAGCAGCCGGCGGCCCGTCCGCGTCGCGTCCCGGCGCGGCGCCGGGGCGCCATCACGCCGGGGTTGGCGCACCCGCGCACGCACCGATCAGAAAGCGCCCGACGGCCCGGGTTCCTCGGGCGGACCCTCGCCGCCCGATCCCGCGCCGAACTTGTCCGCGAGCACCGCGATCGGGGTCGGCGGCCCGCTGCCTTCGAAGTCCGACGCTCCGATCCGAAAGCGGAACACCCAGTAGGTCCAGGCGGTGTAGGCGAGCACGATCGGCAGGAACACGACCGCCACCACGGTCATCACGGTCAGCGTGTAATGCGACGAGGACGCAGCCACGAGCGTCAGGTTGAACGCGTGGCTCGTTGTCGACGGGAGCGCGTCAGGAAACAGTCCGCAGAACAGGCTCACGAACAGCAGTGCGATCGCACCGGCGCTGAAGCCGAATGCACGCCCGTCCCAGTCACGGGTGATCGAGACGGTCGCGGCGGCTGCGCAGACCACCGCGAGTGCCGCGACGGTGGTCGCTGAGGCCTTCGCGCCGCCCGTCTGGTTGGCGGCGGTCCAGATCAGGAAGATCGTCATCAGCACAACCGATACGGGCGCGACCCGGCGGGCGATACCGCGTGCGCGGTCGACGAGCTCGTCGCGCGTGCGCAGGGTCAGGAAGATCGCACCGTGGGCCGTGAACAGCGACAGGGTGACGAGCCCTCCGAGCAGCGCGTACGGATGCAGCAGGCCGAAGATCGTTGCGGTGACGTTGTGTTGGGCGTTCATCGGCACGCCGTGCACGATGTCGGCCCAGCCGACACCCCACAGCAGCGCCGCCAGGAAGCTGCCGATGCTCGCCGCCCACTCCCACGTCGCCCGCCAGCGCGGTGAGTCGTCCTTACCCCAGAACTCGAACGAGACGCCCCGGATGATCAGGGCGATCAGGATCAGGAACAGCGCCAGGTAGAAGCCGGAGAAGAGACTGGCATACCAGCCCGGGAATGCGGCGAAGGTCGCCCCGCCGGCAACGATCAGCCACACCTCGTTGCCGTCCCAGACGGGACCGATCGTGTGGATCACCGCGCGCTTCTCCGCCTCGCTGCGCCCGACCGCGCGCAGCAGGATGCCCACGCCGAAGTCGAAGCCCTCGAGGACGAAATATCCGATCCACAAAACCCCGATCAGGAGAAACCAGAGTGTCTGCAGGAAGTCTGGGTCGTGGCTCATCGTGGCTCCCTGAATCAGTAGGCGAGGGCGAGGTCCGAGCGGGGCTCTACGGCGCCGTCGCCCGGGGGCGGCTGGTCATCGGGATCCTCTGGACCCTTGCGGATCTCCTTCAGGAACAGCTTCACGCCGACGGCGATCAGCACGCTGTAGACGACGACATAGCCGGTCAACGAGAGGATGATCGAGCTCGTCGAGACGAGCGGCGAGCGGCCGTTGTTGGTCCTCAGCAGCCCGTAGACGATCCATGGCTGGCGTCCCACCTCGGTGAAGATCCACCCCATCCAGTTCGCGATGATCGGCAGGAAGATGCCGGCGATCGCGATCTGCTGGAAACGGCGCGACCGTTCGAGCCGCCGCCTCCGCATCAACCCCACCCCGACCAGCGTGATCAAGATCATCAACATCCCCGCTCCGATCATCAGCCGGAACGACCAGTAGGTGACCCCGACGATCGGAACGTAGCTACCGGGCCCGTACTTCTTCTGCTCGGCCGCGTTGACCTGGTGGATCCCTTTGACCGTGCCGTTCGTACTGAACGTGGCGATCAGCGACAGCAGACGCGGGATCCGGATGTCGGTGTTGAGACGCTTCGGATAATGGCTGAACGGTGCGACGGCGAAGATCGAGAAGCTCGCTCCCTTGGTCGTGTTGTAGAGCGCCTCGGCGGCGGCCATCTTCATCGGCTGCTGCGTGTCCATCAGCCGCGCCTGGCCGTCCCCGAAGCCGGCCGTGAGAATCGCCACGGCGCAGGTGATCGGCAGCACCAGCCGCGCCGAGCGGGAGAACAGGTCGACATGACGACCGCGCAACAGGTTCCAGCCGCAGATCCCCAGCACCAGCATCCCGCCGGTTGTCCATGCGCCGAAGATCGTATGGGGGAACGCCAGCAGCACGGTTGAGTTCAACAGGACGCTGAAGATGTTCGTCAACTGGGCGTGCCCGGTCGCGTGGTTGATCGTGTAGCCGACGGGGTGCTGCATCCACGAGTTTGCCGCCAGGATGAAGTACGCCGACGACGCCGTGCCAAACGCCACCAGCCACGCACACGCGAGGTGCACCCTCGGGGACAGGCGATCCCAGCCGAAGATCCATAAGCCGAGGAATGTCGACTCCAGGAAAAAGGCAATCAACCCCTCCATCGCCAGCGGCGCGCCAAAGATGTCGCCGACGTAACGCGAGTACAGCGACCAGTTCATGCCGAACTGAAACTCCTGCACGATCCCGGTGACGATGCCGATCGCCACCGATATCAGCATGAACCGGCCCCAGTACCGAGTCATCCGCAGATAGACGTCTTTACGCGTGCGGTAATAGAGCGTCTGGCACAGCGCCACCCACGCCGTCAGCCCGATCGACATCGGCACGAAGATGAAGTGAAACAGCGTGGTGACCCCGAACTGCGTGCGGGCGAGATCGAGCGCGTTCACGGCAAATCGCTGCATCGGTCGAGCAGACCGGCCGCTTCCGAAAGACAGTTCATGACCCTGGCTCCTGAGACGTTGGTCAGCGTGAACAGCGACGGGTGTCGCACACGCCGGCCGAGTCGTTGAAGCCGGAAACAACATGCTCGCCGAGGGTCGAGGCGAAGCTGACGCCATCGTACTCCACCCGCGGACGCTGCTGGAGCCGGCACTGACCCATCTCCGGGCGCGTTGGCCGTAGGCTCTGCGCTGCCGATGCCGTCGCCTCGTAAGCGCCACGCCGTGCAGCTGTTCCGCGGGCTTCCGGACCGTTATGACCGGATCGGCGCGGCGATGAGCTTCGGGCAGGACCCACGCTGGCGCCGGGCGCTGGTCGACGCCATCGACCCAGCGCCGGGGATGCGGATCCTCGATGTCGCCACCGGCACCGGGATGGTCGCCTTCGCGCTTGCCGCGCGCGGGGCCGAGGTGGTCGGGCTGGACCAGAGCGAGGCGATGCTGGGCGGCGCCCAGGCCCGGCTGGAGCGCACCTCGCAGCTGGCCGGCCGGCTGTCGTTCGTGCTCGGAGAGGCGGAGGCGCTGCCGTTCGCCGACGGTGCGTTCGACGCGCTGTCGTTCACCTACTTGCTGCGCTACGTCGACGACCGGGCGGCGACGATGGGCGAACTGGCCCGGGTGGTCAGACCGGGCGGAAGGATCGGAATGGTCGAATTCGGAGTGCCCAGCGACTCCAGGCTGCGCGCCCTGTGGCGGTTCCATACCCGGGCCGGGCTGCCGCTGATCGGTCGCGCGGTTTCGAAGGACTGGTATGACGTCGGTCGGTTCCTGGGCCCCAACATCGAGCAGTTTCACGCGGCCGAGCCCGATCTGCCGGCGCTGTGGCGCGACGCCGGGATCGGCGATGCCAGTCAGCATGAGATGAGCTTCGGCGCCGGCATCGTCGTCACGGGGGCCCGGGACGGCGTCGCGCGTCGATAACCGCAGCCCGGACCGTCCGGCGTTCTACGCGCTGTCGCCCGGCGGCTGGCGCGACCTGCTGACGATCCTGCACCCGCCCTACACCGCGTGGCACCTCAGCTATGTGGCGATCGGCGCCGCACTGGCACCGACGTTCGTGCTGTGGCGATTGGGCGCGGCGATCGGGGCGTTCTTTCTCGCCCTCGGGGTCGGCTGCCACGCTCTGGATGAGCTGGCGGGTCGGCCGCTGCGCACGCGACTGTCACGGACTGCGCTGGTCTGGCTGGCGCTCACCGGGCTGGGCGGCGCGGTCGCGATCGGGATCGTGGGGGTTGTGATCCTGTCGCCGTGGCTGATCCCGCTGGTCGCGATCGGCGCGTTCTTGGCGCTGGCCTACAACCTGGAGCTGTTCGGCGGCTACTTCCATACCGACGTCTGGTTCGCCGTGGCCTGGGGCGGCTTTCCGGCGTTCACCGGTTGGTTCGTGGAGGCGTTGGACGTGCGCGCCGAAGCTGTGCTGGTGGCGCTCACGTGCACCCTGCTGAGCGTCGCTCAGCGGCGGCTGTCGACTCCGGCGCGTGAGCTGCGCCGGCGGACGCTGTCCGTGACCGGCCGTCAGACCCTGCGTGACGGCCGAGTGCTGGAGTTGGACAGCGAGCGAGTCCTCGCTCCATTGGAGGGGGCGCTGTCGGCATTGTCGATCGCGATGGTCGTGCTCGCCGCGACGCTGGTCGTGGGGCGGTTGTAGGCGACCGGTCCGTCCGGGCTGGGGTGCATCATTGAACGCGTGCAAGGCGAAGCGGCGCCCGGTCAACCCACGAAGCTGTGGCCCGAGCACGACGATGGGGCGCTCAAGTCTGCCTCGCAGCAATTGCTTGACAAGGTCGCGTCCGGGGCGCTTGACGCGCATCTTGTCGCGATCGCTGACGCGGTCCAGGCTCGTCGAGCCCTCCTGCATACGGTTCGCTCCGCCAACGCCGTCTCGGAGTTGTCCCTCGGCGATACCGTGATGTTGAGGGGAGAGATCCGGCCCCGCTACCTCCAGCACGAGATCGGAACCGTCCTCGAACTGGATGATCACTGGGTCACCGTACAGTTGTGGCGACCCGTCGGCCGCTTTGGGCAGGAGCCCCTCCGCTGCCCCCCGCTTGCCCTGAGGAAGATCAGCCGAGCGTCGGATCGGCCTGAAGCCTGATCCGATTCTCCTCGGTGTCCGACATCACCATCCCCGTCGGCAAAGACATCATCATTGAGATTCGTCATCGGTGTTGCCGGGCGGATCGGATGGCGGGACTCCAGTCGCGCTTTGCTCCAGATCTCGCTGGAGTGACCGGTGGTGCTCGGCCGCCGCCCGAGCGTCGTCCCGCGCCACGGTGAGCGCCCGGTCGGCGTCGTCCAGCGCCGCCGCCGCGCGGTCTCTGGCCTCCTCGGCCAGACGGAGATCGCCGGCGGCCCGGTCGGATCTGCGACGAGCCGCGGGTTCAGCGATTCGCAGTCCCTCAAGCCTCTCTCGTTCCCGTCGGGCCTGTTCGTGCTCGACCTGTCGCTGGCGGTCCCTTGGCTTCGTACCGGCCGCCGGCGGGCCGGCTGAGTCGCGACTCGCTCGGCGGTCGGCGACCGGCTGGTCCCCCGGTTGCGCGGGGCCGACCACATCGCCCAGGCCGACGTGCCGCAGCTCGCGGTCCAGGCAGCCGTTCCTCACCGTCTGATGGACCTCGGGCTCCAACGCGGCCGCGTGCAGGGTCTCCGCGACGCGATCGAGCGTCGCGGGCGACGCCGGATCGCCGGCGGCGCCGATCACGCCCCGCGCCGTCGCCACGAGTGCGTCGACCGCGGCGCGCACTCGTCGGCCCGCGGCTCGCAACGCGTCTCGGTCGCCGTCGCCGGCGATCAGCTGGCGCTGGGCATCAGCGAGCTGCTCGCCTGCCGTGAACAGTTCGTCGATCGCGTCCGGCTCGCGTCGCGCAAGTTGGTTGACCGTCCACACTGCCACCGTCGGCTTACCGAGCTTGCCGACGCGCTGGGCGTCGTCGCGATGCCCGTCGGCGCGCAGCGCTCGCGCCAGTGCGTTGCGCTCAGCCACGAACCGGTCACGCGGAACGCCGTACAGCGCGCGCTCGTCGACAACGGCCACGGGCAGATCGTAGGCCCGCGCGCTCGGGCCACCGACATGGGGCGCACACCGCGACTGCGCAGACGCACGTCCAGCGGGTGCCCCTCCGGAGCCGCGGCATGCGCCGGTTGGTCGCTTTTCACCATCCCGTAGGCAAAAGTGACCAACCGATCCAGGCCCTACCGGCGGCAACGAACCGGACACCACGGCGGCCCCGGGAGGCGGTCGTTCACCGCCCCCCTTCCTCGGCCCGCACGGCGAGCGGCCGGGGGCCCACTTGGACCACCGACCGGCGTTCGTCCACCCGCGCCAAATGTCCGACCAGAGCATGCTCCGCCTGCGAGGATGGTGTGCGTCAACCAACGCCGCGCGGCCGAAGTGCGAAGCGTGCGCCGGTGTCAACGGGCTCGATCGGGTCGGTGCTTCGGGCATCGCGCGAACGAGATAGAGGGAGCTCACATGAACGAGAACCTTGCCTGCAATCTGACCGACTCCGTCGCTCGCGGCGCCGACGATCCCGCCTTGCGGATCGACGACGTCGTCATCTCCTACGGCGGGCTGGACGAGCTCACGTCGCAGTTCGCCGGCCTGCTGCAGGCACGCGGAATCGAGGCCTCCGACCGGGTTGGGATCATGCTTCCGAACGTCCCGCAGTTCGCTGTGGCGTTTTACGCCGCGCTACGCGCGGGCGCGATCGTCGTACCGATGAACGTCCTGCTCAAGCGCCGTGAGGTCAGTTTCTATCTGTCCGATTCGGAGGCGAGCCTGCTGATCGCGTGGCACGGTTTCGCCGATGCGGCCCAGACCGGTGCCGCCGACGCCGGCGTCGACTGCCTGATCGTGACCCCGGGTGAGTTCGAGCGTGAGCTGGCTGAAGCCGAACCGATCGCCGAGGTCGCGCCCGCCGCCGGCGATGACACGGCCGTGATCCTCTACACATCGGGTACGACCGGCACCCCGAAAGGGGCCGAGCTGACCCACTCCAACCTCAAGCGCAACGTCGACGTGTCGATCGGCCTGTTCTCGATCGGCAAAGGCGATGTCGTGCTCGGTGCGCTGCCCCTGTTCCATGTGTTCGGCCTGACGTGCGGGCTGAACACCGTGATCGCAACTGGCGCGTGCCTGACGTTGATCCCGCGGTTCGACCCGGCCAAGGCGCTGGCGATCATCGAGCGAGACCATGTCAACGTGTTCGAGGGCGTGCCGACGATGTATTCGGCGCTGCTGCACGACCCGGCGGCCGAGACGACCGACGTCTCCAGCCTGCGCGTATGCGTGTCCGGCGGCGCGGCGCTGCCCGTCGAGGTGCTGCGAGCCTTCGAGGAGCGGTTCGGCTGCACGGTGCTCGAGGGCTACGGGCTGTCGGAGACGTCGCCGGTGGCGAGCTTCAACCACCCCGACCGCGAGCGCATGCCCGGCTCGATCGGCACCCCGGTCAGCGGCGTCGAGCTGAAGCTGATCGACGACGACGGCGTCGAGGTCCGCGCCGGCGAGGTCGGCGAGATTGCCATCCGCGGCCACAACGTGATGAAGGGGTATTGGCGGCGTCCGGAGGCGACCGCCGAGGCGATCGACGCAGACGGATGGTTCAAGACCGGCGATCTGGCGCGCGTCGACGATCAGGGTCGCTACTTCATCGTCGATCGCAAGAAGGAGATGATCATCCGCGGCGGCTACAACGTCTACCCGCGTGAGATCGAGGAGGTGCTCTACGAGCATCCCGCGGTCCGCGAGGCGGCCGTGATCGGTATCCCCCATCCCGAACTGGGTGAGGAGGTCGCGGCCGCGATCTCGCTCAAGCCCGGCGCCGAGGCGACGCCCGCGCAGCTGCAGGCTCATGTCAAGCAGCAGGTCGCGGCCTACAAGTACCCGCGTCACGTGTGGACGGTCGACGAGCTGCCCAAGGGCCCGACCGGCAAGATCCTCAAGCGGGAGATCAAGCCACCCGCCGAGGTCGCGGCGGAGGCCGAGCGGTAACCCCGACCGGTAACCAGATCCAGTACCCTCCGCCGGCCGACGCGCTCGCAGTCACCGGCCCTGACGCCGCACGCGCGCCGCCGCCCTAATCCAACGACCTCGTACACGAATGCGGAGCTGATGCAGAGGACCGGTACCGCCGCGCCCACCACCGACTCGCTCGGAATTCTCGAGGAAGCGCTCGCGCGGGCCGAGGAGACCAACACGCTCGCCGCACGGTACCTGGACCCGTCGCTGGTCGACATGCTGCACGTGATCGGCTTCGACCGGCGGTTCGTGCACGCCAGTGGCTCCTGGCTATACGACAGCGAGGGCCGCGAGTACCTGGACTTTCACACCGGCGAGGGGTTCGCCAGCCTCGGACACAGCCACCCCGATGTGCGCGAAGCGCTCGAGGCGGTGCTCGCCGCCGACCTCACCGACGGCGTACAGATCCACTACTCGGTGCTCGCCGGGATGCTCGCCCAGGAGCTGACGGGGCTGCTGCCCGAACCGCTCGAGGCAACGTTCTTCGGCAGCTCGGGCGCCGAGGCGATCGACACGGTGATGAAGTTCGCGCGCGCCGCGACCGGCAGGCCACGGCTGCTGTCATGCGACGGCGGTTACCACGGCGTCACGATCGGCCCGCTGTCGCTGATCGGCGACGAGTTCTTCAAGGAGGGGTTCGAGCCGCTGCTGCCGGGCTGCAGCCGGGTTCCGTTCGGTGACCTCGACGCGCTCGAGGCCGAGCTGCGCAAACGCGATGTCGCCGCGTTCATCACCGAGCCGATCCAGGGCAACCTCGTGCGGATGCCGCCGCCCGGGTACCTGCAGGGCGTGCAGGAGCTGTGCCGGCGGTACGGCACACTGTTCGCGCTCGACGAGGTCCAGACGGGTCTCGGGCGGACCGGGACGATGTTCGCGCTCGATCGGTACGGACTCGAGCCCGATTTCGTGACGATCGGCAAGGCGCTCAGCGGCGGCTACATGCCGGTGTCGGCGATGGTCACCCGCCGCGACATCTTTCAACGCGCGGTCGGGACGCTCGAGCGCTCGTTCGTGCACCAGTCCACCTACGGGCGCAACCGCCTGTCGATGGCCGCCGGCCTTGCGTCGCTGCGGATCATCGAGCGCGACGAGCTGGTCGCCAACGCCGAGCGGATGGGCACGCTGCTGATCGACGGCCTGCGGGAGCTCGGCACCCGCTATGAGATGATCGCCGACGTCCGCGGCTCGGGGCTGATCGTCGGGATCGAGCTGGGACAGCCCTCGAGCCGGACCGGCAAGCTCAACTGGCGGCTGATCCACATGGCGTCGGGCGGCCTGTTCCCGCAGCTGATCGTGATCCCGCTGCATCGTGACCACCGGGTGATCACGATGGCCGGCGGCAAGAACGACGTGATCAAGCTGCTGCCGGCGATGACGATCAGCGAGGACGAGGTCAACCTGTTCCTCGAGCGCTTCGAGACGGTGCTGTCGGACGTGCATGGCTCGGGCAGCCACAACTGGGGGATCGTGCGTGACATCGCGACCGCCACGCTGACCCGCCGCTCGCGGGCCCGCGCCGAGGATTCGCTGCCCGGGATCATGCCCCCGCGCGGACGCCTGATCGACTCAAGCGCCGACAACACCTGCCTGGTGACCGGCGCGACCGGGTTCATCGGCGGCCACATCACACAGCGACTGCTCGACGACGGGCACCAGGTCCGCTGCCTGGTGCGCTCCACCAGCGACACGAGGTTGCTGGAGTCGATGCCGGTCGAGATCGCGGTCGGCGACCTGACCGACGCCGGATCACTGCAGCGCGCGGCGAACGGCTGCCGATACGTCGTCCACTGCGGCGCCCAGGTCTCGGACTGGGCGACGACCGAGCGGATGACCCAGACCAACGTCGAGGGCACGCGCAACCTGCTGCGAGCCGCCGCCGAGGCATCCGCCGAGCGGTTCGTGCATATCTCCAGCACCGACGTGTATGGCTATCCGGCCTGCGAGGTCGACGAGAGCCACATCGCCTCAGGCTTTGCCAACTGGTACTCACAGACCAAGCGCGGCGCCGAGAGTGAGGTCCGCCGCGCACAGGAGCAGGGCACGCTGGAGACGGTGATCCTGCGGCCGGCGACGGTTTACGGGCCGAGATCGATCGAGATGGTCGGCGAGATGGCCCGCGCGATTCGCGGCCGCTACATGTTGCTGGTCGATGGCGGGCGTGCGGTCGCCGGTCTGGTGTATGTCGACAACCTGGTCGACGCCGCGCTGCTGGCGCTCCGCCATGACGCGGCTCCCGGACAGGCGTTCAACGTCACCGACGGGCTCGACATCACCTGGCGGCAGTTCACCGACGGGCTGGCCGCGGGGCTCGGCGCGCCTCGGGTCCGCCTGACCCTTCCCTACCGGTCCGCGCGGGGGCTCGGCCGCACGCTCGAAGGCGGCTACCGGATGCTGCGCCGAGCGACCCCGCTCGACGTGCCGCCGCTGCTCTCGCGCCAAGCGGTCGACCTGCTCGGCCGCGACCAGGTGTTCTGCAACCGAAAGGCCCGTGAGGTGCTCGGCTGGATGCCGCGGATCGGCTACGACGACGGGCTGGAGCAGACCGTGCGGTGGCTGCATTCGGACCAGTTCGCCGGCTGACTCTGGGCGATGGAAGTCGCGCCCGCGGGCGCGACGGTCCGATAGGCTCGGGCGATGTCGACGGATGGTGTCGATCCCGGGCGGGTGCGACGTCGGCCAGGGTCGCGAGCTGACCAAGGCCGAGCGCCGGCTGCAGACGGCGCGGAAGCGCGGTGAGCTCAGCGGCGGCTAAGCCGGCTGGACCGGATCAGCCGACGGCCACCGGCGCTCGGGCCAACGAGCTGTTTCACGAGGGCGAGCTCGCCGTCCAACGACGTGCGGGTGTCGCCGATGTCGCCCGGCGGGTCGGCGAGGGCTCGCTGCAGCCCGAGCTGGCGCCGGAGGTGATCGCGTTCCTCAGCCATCAGCTGTTCCTGTTCTGCGCGACTCGAACTCCGGACGGCGGCGTGTGGGCGTCGCTGCTGGTCGGTCCGCCGGGGTTCGCGCGCGGGATCGACGCCGGGCATCTGCTGCTGGCCACGCGGCCCGCGGCCGGTGACCCGCTGGCGCGGGCGCTCGCCCACGGCCCGGCGGCACTGGGGATCCTCGCACTGGAGGCCGCCACTCGCACCCGTGTTCGCGTCAACGGAATCGCCACGCACACCGACGGCGGGATCGCGGTCGAGGTGCACGAGGCGTTCGGCAACTGCACCAAGTACATCGCCGCCCGGGTACCGGTCGAGCTGCTGGCCGAAGGCCGGGTCGACTCCAGCCGGCGCTCATCGGATCGGCTGGACGCCGAGCAGATCGGGCTCGTGCGCGATGCCGACACCGCGTTCGTCGCGTCGGTCCATGGCGAGCGCGGCGCGGATGCGTCGCACCGGGGCGGACGGCCGGGCTTCCTGGAGGTCGGCCACGACGGTCGCCGGGTACTGCTGCCCGACTACAGCGGCAACCGGATGTTTCAGACACTCGGCAACCTGACCGTCGACCCGCGGATCGGGCTCCTGATCGTCGACTGGGAGACGGGTCGGACGCTGCAGCTGTCGGGGGTCGCCGAGATCATCTGGGAGGGGCCCGAGGTGGAGCGCCGCCTCAACGCCGACCGCGTGATCGCGATCGAGGTGCACGCGGTCGCCGACCAGGTCCGGGCGCTGCCGATCCGCTTCGAGCTGCGCCACCCCTATCCGCTGCAGCCGCCACTGCCCGGCCGGTCGCCCTGAGCGACGGTCAGCGGTCGCAGTTGCGGCAGGTGCCGTGCAGCACGATCTCGTGCTCGGACACGTTGAGATCGACCCGCTGCGACGCCTGAGCCACCGCCCGCTCGAGCGCGTCGTCGGTGAACGGCTCAAGGCGGCCGCAACGATCGCAGACGAGATGGTGGTGATGGCCATGGTCTGAGCGGACCGGCTCGTAGCGGGTGATCCCGGCCCCGACCTCGACGCGCTGGATCAGGTCGGCCTCCTCGAGCTCCTCGAGGATCCGGTAGATCGACGCGCGGGACACGCGCCGGGGGCCGGCCGCGAGGCGATCCTCGATCTCGAACGCCGACAGTGCGCACGGTTGCCCGCCCATCAGCTCCAGCAGCTCGCGCCGGGCGCCGCCGCGCCGGTAGCCGGCGTCGGCCAGGCGGTCCGCCGCCCAGTCGGCCCAGTCCTGCTGATGGGTCTCTGACACCTGGGCCATCGCGCTCTCAGTCTAGGTCCGCGCGGCCGCCGCCGGGACGCTCGGGGGCGTGTGCACCGGACGGCGGCGAACGCCGGCGGCCAGTCGTCCCAGCAGGTAGCACGCGGCCGAGATCGTGCCGACGAAGAACCCGACCGGGTAGTTGGTGTCATACGACAGCGCGATCGCCGCCCAGACCGTCCCGACCGCGATCGCCACCGACAGCGTCATCGCCCGGCCGGGCGTATCGGTCACCGAGCGGGCCGCCGCCGGCGCGCCGATCATCAGCGTGAACACGAGCAGCGTGCCGACGACCGGGATCGTCATCGCCGCGGCCAGCGCGACCACGACCAGGAATCCGAGCTCGATTGGAAAATCACGGATCCCACGCGCCTGCGCGACCTCGGACAGGACCGAGGACAGCATCAGCGGCCGGTACAGGACGGCCAGTCCGATCAGGCTGGCGGCGGCCAGCCCCGCCGTGGGCGCGAGCTCGCCCGAGCCGATCCCGAGGATCTCGCCGAACAGCAGCGAGTAGACGGCGGGCGCGTACTGGGAGCTGAAGCTGAGGAACAGCGAGCCGAGCGCCAGCATCAGCGCCAGCACCAGCGCGGTCGCGACGTCGGGGCGACCGCGGCGGCCGAGCAGCGCGATCCCGAGCGCACCCAACAACGAGCAGACCACCAACCCGATCAGCGTGCTGATCCCGATCAGCACGGCGCCCGCCGCCCCCGCGAACGAGCCGTTGGGCAGCGCGTGCGCGGCGAACGACGACCCGCGCGTGACGACGAAGAAGCCGACCGCGCCGGCGACGACCGCGACGATCGTGCCGACGATCCAGGCGTTGACCATGAACGAGCTGAACACCGTCCACTACCTCGGCGACCGGCTCGGTCGACGGGCGACGCCGCATCCGAGGTAGATCACGAGCACCAGCGCGACCACGAAGAAGCTGACCGGCCATCCTTGATGGCGCGGCGGCCAGGCGTAGCTGTCGTAGGCCAACAGGACGCCGATCCACGCCGCCGCGACTCCCAGCCCGGCGGCCGCCGCGATTGCCCGCAGCGGCCGGCGGGAGATCCGCAGACTCGAGGCCGCCGGGCCGATCAGCAGCGCGGTCGACAGGATTGAACCGATCGTCAGCGCGCACAGCGCCACCGCCAGCGACAGCGCCAGCAGAAAGACAAACCCGACCAGCCGCACCGGGATCCCGCGGGCGGTGGCGAGCTCGGGGTTGGCCGAGGCCAGCAGCAGCGGCCGGCCGACGAGCGCCAGCAGCCCCAGCACCACCCCGGCGACGGCGATCGCCAGCGGGCTGGTCGCGCTCGAGACGGTGAACAAGGAGCCGAACAGGACCGTCACCGCCGCGCCGGTGGCGCTCTGGTGCGTCGAGACGAGGTACAGGAACAGCGCCGCCAGCCCGAGCCCCGAGCCGAGCACGATCCCGGTCGCCAGATCCCGGCCCCGGCGTCGCTGGACACCGATCAGCTCCATCAGCGCGACGGCCGCGACATTGATCACCAGAAAACCCCAGAGCGGGCCGACGCCGACCAGATAGGCGCCGGAGCCGCCGGTCGTACCGATGTCGCCGAGCGCCTCGCCGGCGAACGACTGACCGCGCAGCACCGTGAACACGCCGAGCGGACCGGCGACCAGGGCCGCGACGGCGCTGACCAAGAGCGCCGTGTGCACCGGGCCGCTGCCGAAGAAGCCGGGCTCGAACAGATGGTGCAGGACGGTCATCGGGCGGCCGCCGGGCGACCGGAGGTCGGTCTCAGCTCAGGACCTCGACGCCGGCGCCGAGCTCGTCGCAGTCGCTGGACGCATGTGGTCCTGAGCGGTCGTCGCCGGCACCGGCGACGACCAGCACCCGGCCATGGACGCGCAGCACATCGACGTGCCGGCCGTAGAGCTTGGACAGCACCACGCCGCGGACGACCTCATCAGCGCGGCCGTGGACCGCCCGGCCACCGGCAAGGTAGACGACCCGGTCCATCACCGGCAACAACGGATTGATCTCATGCGCGGAGATCAGGACCGCCACCCGCTGCTCGCGGGCCACCCTCGCGACCAGCGACACGACCTCGCCGGCACTGCGCAGGTCGAGGTTGGCCAGCGGCTCGTCGAGCAGCAGCAGCTTCGGCCCGCTGATCAGCGCGTGGCCGATCAACACCCGTTGCTGCTCACCGCCGGACAGCTCGCCGACGCGGACGTCGGCCAGCTCACGGGCCCCGACCGCCTCGAGCATCTGCTCGACGGCCGCGCGCCGGTTGGCCGACGGCGGCGAAAAGCCGAGCCGATGCCCATCGATCCCGAGCGCGACGAGATCCCGTGCTCGCAGCGGCAGATCCGGGTCAAGCGCGAACTTCTGGGGCACGTAGCCGATCAGCGGGTTGCGCCGGCTGCGCGGCGCACCGCCGATGAGCACCGATCCGCCGGCGGGGCTGACCGTGCCGAGGATCACCTTGAACAACGTCGTCTTGCCCGCGCCGTTGGCGCCGATCAGACCGGTGAACTCGCCCGCCGCGATCGAGAACCCGATCTCGGTCAGGACCTGCCGGCCCCCCAGACGCGCGCCGACGCCCTGGACCGACAGGACCGCCTCGCGCTCCCGCGCGGTGGCCAGGTCCGGTGTCTGTGTCGTCGTGCTCACAGCTTCGTCGTCGACTTCCCGTGGGCGACCGCCCGCTGCAGCGCCTGCAGCTCGGCGATCATCCAGGACTGGTAGTCGTAGCCGGGGGTCGGCATCGTCTCATACACCCCGACAACCGGTATGCCAGCCGCGCGGGCATGGTTGAGGAACTCCCGCGTGACCGAGTCGGTGACCTGCTGGTTGTAGACGAACGCCCTGACCCGATGGCCAGACAACAGCGCGTTCTGCAGGCTCACCGCCTGTGGCGCCGGGTCGGTGCCGTTCATGATGTCGGCCTGCATCGAGAATGGGGTCAGGTTGTCGACCCCGGCCGCCTGCAGCATGTAGTCGGCGACCGGCTCGGTCGTCGCCACCGCTGCCCCCGGATACGTGGCGGCGAACCGTTTCAGCGCCTGCGTCCACGGCCGCAGGCTCGCGTCGAAGCGGGCGGCGTTGGCCCTGAAGTAGGCAGCGTGACCGGGCGCCAGCGCCGACAGGTCGGCGACCAGCGCCCCGGCCACCAGCGGCATCGTCGTCGGCTTGTACCAGAGGTGCGGGTTGGGCGTGGAGTCGGGCAGATGCTCGAGTTGCTGCACGTCGATCACCTGGCGCTTGTCGTTGGACGAGGCGGACTCGATCTTCGACATGAAGTCGTCGTAGCCGACGCCATTCTGCACGACCAGCTGGGCGCGGCTGACCTCCTCAGCGACGCTCGGGCTGGCCTCGAACGTGTGCGGGTCGGTGTTCGGGTCGCTCATGATCGCCGAGACCTGCACGTAGCGGCCACCGATCTGCGAAATCACGTTGGCGTACTCGTTCTCGGCGCCGACGGCGAGGATCTTCCCCGGTTGCGCGGCGGCGACCGAGCTGCCGCAGCCCGTCAACGCGGCCGCCACCGTCAGCGGCGCCAGCAGCGCGCCGACGATCGTGGCTACCCGGCGAATCGTTCGGGTGCCGGGCGGGTGGCCGTCGTGGTGCACGCCCGGCAACCTAGCACAAAAACGAGACTAAGTCTTATTCTTGCAAAGTGACCCGTTCGAGCGCGGCGGAGATCAACTGGACCGCGTCGATCACGTCGATCGACGTCGTCGGAACGTGGATCTCGGGGTTGACCGGCGGCTCATACGGCGAATCCACCCCGGTGAAGCCCTTCATCTCCCCTGCCCGTGCCCGCGCATACAAGCCCTTGGGGTCACGACGCGCGCACTCCTCGATGCTCGTGTCGACATGAACCTCGATGAACGGCAGCCCCGCCGCCTCGTGCAGCTTGCGCGGGATCTCACGGTCGGAGCGAAACGGCGACACCAGCGACACGACCGCGACCACGCCCGCGTCGGCGAACAGCCGCGCGACGTGGCCGACGCGACGGGCATGCTCGGCACGGTCGCCTGGCGAGAAGCCGAGGTCGTCGGACAGCCCGTGGCGGACGTTGTCGCCGTCGATCAGGTACGCGGCCCGGCCGTGGGCCAGCAGCTGACGCTCGAGCGCGACCGCGATCGTCGACTTGCCGGACGCGGGCAGGCCGGTCAGCCACACGGTCGCTCCCGCCTGGTGCAACGCCGCCCAGCGGTCCTCGCGATCGAGCGCCGACGGATGCCAGGTGATGTCGCGCCGCTTCTCCAGCGGCGGCTTGACCTCACGCGCATGGCGGATGATCCCCGCCCCGACGGTCTCATTCGTGTACTCGTCGATCAGGATGAAGGCGCCCGTGACCGAGTTCTGGCGGTACGGGTCGGCCAGCACCGGCGAGCTGGTGCGCAGGCTCACGCGGCCGATGTCGTTGAGCCCCAGGTGCGTCGGCTGGGTGAACACCTCGAGCGTCTCGGGGTCCCAGCGGTCGATGATCTCCTGCACCGTCGCGCGCACGGTCCGGGTCGTGTGCTTGAGCGCATAGCGACGGCCCGGCGCCAGTGAGCTCTCGGCCATCCAGCAGATCGTCGCATCGATCTCACGCGCTGCCGGAGGCTGGTTCTCCGGGGCGACGAGCACGTCGCCGCGGCCGACGTCGATGTCGGTCGTCAGCGTCACGCCGACCGACATCGGCGGCACCGCGCCGACACGATCCGGGTCCAGCGTGTCGACCGAGGCGATCGTCGCCTTCATGCCCGACGGGGCGACCACAACCTCGTCGCCGGCGTTCAGCGAGCCGGCGGCCAGCTGGCCGGTGTAGACGCGCCGCTCATCCGCGTGTGGCCGCGCCACCCACTGGATCGGGAGCCGCAGATGCGAGCGCTCGAGGTCGCGGTCGGCGGACACGTCGACGGTCTCGAGGATGTCCAGCAGCGAGCCACCTTCGTACCACGGCGTGCGCGCCGAGCGGTCGACGACGTTGTCGCCGTCGAGCGCCGAGATCGGGACCACGCTCATGTCCGGCAGGCCGAGCGCCTTACCCAGCTCGCGCGCCTCGCCGGTCACCTGCTCAAAGCGCTCGTGCGAGAAGCCGACCAGATCCATCTTGTTCACCGCCACGACCACGTGACGGACCCGCAGCAGCGCAGCAATCTGGGCGTGACGGCGGGTCTGGACGAGCACGCCCGAGCGCGCATCGATCAGCACGATCACGAGATCCGCAGTCGACGTGCCGGTGAACATGTTGCGCGTGTAGCGCTCGTGCCCGGGGGTGTCGGCAAGGATGAACGTGCGCCGCGGGGTGGCGAAGTACCGATAGGCGACGTCGATCGTGATCCCCTGCTCGCGCTCGGCGCGCAGACCGTCGGTGATTGCGGCCAGATCGGGTGCGCCGCCGCGGCCGGAGATCGCCTCCAGCTGGTCGGAAAGCAACAACTTGGTGTCGAGCAGCAGCCGACCGATCAGGGTCGACTTGCCGTCGTCGACCGAGCCGGCGGTCGCGAGGCGCAGCAGCTCGCGCTGGTCGGTCGTGATCCCGATCCCGGTTTCCTCCTGGATCGTCATCTCGCGAGCCCCATCAGAAGTACCCCTCCCGCTTGCGGTCCTCCATCGCCGCCTCCGACGTGCGGTCGTCGGCGCGGGTCTCACCGCGCTCGGAGAACTCCGAGGACTTGACCTCCTCGATCACCGACGCGACGTCGGTTGCCGAGGACGCGACCGCGCCCGTGACGGTCAGGTCGCCGACCGTCCGGTAGCGGACCATCAAGGTCTCGATCGTCTCGCCGTAATGCGGCGCCATCACCTCCGAGACCGCCAGCAGCATTCCGTCACGGCGCAGCAGTTGACGCTCGTGCGCGAAGTAGATCGACGGTAACTCCAGCTGCTCGAGCTCGATGTAGCTCCAGACGTCGAGTTCGGTCCAGTTGGAGATCGGGAACACGCGGATGTGCTCGCCGCGGCGGATCCGCCCGTTGTACACCGCCCACGGCTCGGCCCGCTGGGCCCGCGGCTCCCACTGGCCGAACTCGTCCCGAAAGGAGAACACGCGCTCCTTGGCGCGCGCCCGCTCCTCGTCACGGCGCCCGCCGCCGAAAGCGGCGTCAAACCGTCCCGCCTCCAACGCGTCCAGCAGCGTCCGCGTCTGGAGCTTGTTGCGTGACGCCGTCGGGTCGTCCTCGCGGACCCGACCGGAGTCGATCGACTCCTGGACGGAGGCGACGATCAGCTCGTGCCCGGCCTCGGCGATCCGCCGGTCGCGGAATTCGATCACCTCGGGGAAGTTGTGGCCGGTGTCGACGTGCAGCACCGGGAACGGCAGGGACGTGATCCCGCCGACCCCGAACGCCTTCTCGGCCAGCCGCAGCAGCACGATCGAGTCCTTGCCGCCGGAGAACAGCAGCACCGGCCGCTCGAGCTCGGCCACCACCTCGCGCATGATGTGCACGGCCTCGGCCTCGAGCACGCGGAGCTGGCTGAGGGCAGCCGTCGGTGCCAATGTTGAGTTGTCGTTAGGGACCATCAACGGGAAGTAAAGCAACAGCGCCGATCATGTCGCTAAGAATGCAATAACTTCGCTGACGCGAACCCAACCGATTCAGTTGCATACACTGCATTCTGCCTGTGCGCGCGCTGCTTTGCTTTCCCAACCCGGTCAACGAAAAAGCAGCGCGCACGGTCGCGGCCGGTGTCGTGCTGCTCAGCGCGCTGACTCTGATCACCGGCTGGTACTGGCTGACGATCCCGCTCGCCTACGGGTTCTGGGCGCGGGTCCTGACGGGACCGACCCTCAGCCCGCTCGGATGGAGCGCCCAGAACCTGATCGCGCCAGCCCTGGGCCCCGCGCGGCCGGTGCCCGGACCGCCGAAGCGGTTCGCTCAGGCGATGGGCGCGGCGATGTCATCGGCGGCGCTCGTGCTCGGGTTCGTGCTGGGGCTGGGGACCGCGGCCGACGTCGTGCTGGGGCTGCTCGTGGTCGCCGCGGGCCTGGAATCCGTGTTCGGACTGTGCCTGGGCTGCCGTGTGTTCGCGCTGCTGATGGGGCTCGGGCTCGTGCCCGCGGACGTCTGCGCCGACTGCGCGGATATCTCCGGCCGGCTGGCGCGCGCCGGCAGGTGAATCGTCGCCGGCGGCGTTATCTCTTGCCGATCACGCGCTCGGATGTGTTGACGATCACCTGGTAGCCGTTTAGCCGCTCGCGGCGAGCCCGAAGGGACTGCCCTCGGAGTCGCGGCAGATCGCAAACCGCGCGCCGGGGTGGATCACGCTGCCGCCGAGGCGCTGGACCTGTTCGAGCGAGGCCGGCAGATCATCGACCGTGAAATACGGCAGCGAGGCCGTGTCACCAGGACCACGCCCGCGCTCGTGGACGCCGACCGCCGCCGCGTCGCCGTCCGTCTGCCACCCGCGCCCCTGCTCCTCGGTGCGGTCCTGCAACTCCGCGCCGAGCATCCCCGACCAGAAGCGACGGGCCCGCTCGGGGTCGTCAGCCGGGAACTCGATCAATGCAGGGTGCGCCGCCATCCGAACTGCGACCTTAGCGACCCGGCGGCCGCTGCCTCGGGTCAGACCCGGTAGCGGTCGAGCGCCTCACGCCGGGCCTGCGCGTGATCGACGATCGGCGCCGGGTAGTCGCGCCCGATCACGCAGCCCGCGTGCTCCTGGAGCTCGGCCGGCATCGTCCACGGCTCACGCAGGTACTCGTCGGGCACGTTGCGCAGCTCGGGAACGTGACGGCGGACGTAGACGCCGTCCGGATCGAAGCGCTGCTGCTGGCGGGCCGGGTTGAAGATCCGCCGTGACGGCGGCTGCGGGTCGACGCCGACCGACGCGATCCACTGCCAGTTGCCGTTGTTGGAGGCCTCGTCGCCGTCGAGCAGGAGCCGCATGAACCACCGCTCGCCGCGGCGCCAGTCGATCCCGAGGTCCTTGGTCAGAAACGATCCGACGACCAGCCGCGCGCGGTTGTGCAGCCAGCCCTCGCGTTGCAATTGGCGCATCCCGGCATCGACGACCGGATAGCCGGTCGTACCGGCGCACCAGGAGTGAAACAGCTTCGTGTCGTCCGTCCAGTGCAGCGTTCCGCGGTAGCGCTCCTGGAACTCGCGGCGCGCGTTGGCCGGGAAGTGCCCGAGCACGTGCGCGTAGAAGTCACGCCAGCAGAGCTGGCGCCGGAACGACTGCTCGGAGTCGCCCTCGCCGAGTCGCTGCTCGACCTCGCGCGGCGAGACGCAGCCGAAGTGCAGGTACGGCGACAGTCGTGACACCGATTCGCCGCTCAGCACGTCGTGTCCGTCGCCGTAGTCGAGCACCGGTCCACGGAGGAATCGGGTCAGCGCCCGGCGTCCCGCCTGCTCCCCGCCGGGCATCGGCTCGGCGAGCTCCTGCTCGAGCCCGAGCGACGACAGCGACGGCACCCAGCCGAAGCCACGGTCCGCGCCCGGCGGCGGCAGCTTGACCGGGGCTCGCAGGACCGTGCGACGTGGCTGGCGCAGCCAGTTGCGATGAAACGGCGTGAACACCGTGTACGGGTCACCCGCGCCGGTCCGGATCTCCCGCAACGAGTCCACGCAGAACAGCCCGGGATGCACCTCGATCGACACGCCGAGCTCGTCCATTGCCTGCTTGACCTCCCGCTGGCGACGACGCGCGAACGGGCCGACGTCGGCGGTCAGGTGCAGCTCGGACGCGCCGACCCGCTGGGCGAGCGCCGCCAGCTCGGTCGCCGGATCGCCCCGCACGACGAACAGGTGACTGCCGCGATCGCGTAGCTGCTCGCCGAGCTCGGTCAGGCATTCGAGCATGAACTGGGTCCGAGGCCCAGACGCATGCGGCCCGGAGAGCAGCCGCTCGTCGAGGCAGAACACCGGCGTCATCCGCTCGGCTTTCGCGGCCGCCGCCAGCGCCGGGTGGTCGTGCAGGCGCAGGTCCCGGCGCAGCCACAGCAGCGAGCTCATCGCACGGCCGCCTGCCCGGCCGGCTCCGGGTGTGCCGCGCGCTCGTCGAAGATGCGGCGAACCGCTTCTTGCCGGTAGTCGAAGATCCGCCGGAGGTCCCGCTCGATCAGCAGCGGCTGCGCGAGCTCGCCGAGCACACCGAACGGCGCGGCGTAGTGGACCTCGTCCTCGATCACCGTCCCGCCGGCGGCCTCCGAGAACGTGTGACGATGGTGCCACAGGCCGTAGGGCCCTCGCAGCTGACGGTCGACGAACTGGCGGCCGGGCTCCCAGACCTCGATCTGCGAAGTCCATCCGAGCGGCACGCCGCGATAGTGGAGCCGGTAGTCGATCACCGCGCCGACCTCCATCAACACCGGCTCCGGCGTGCGAACCTCAAACCGGAGCCATGGCGGCGTGATCCGCTCGAGGTTGCGTGCGGCCGCGAAGAACGCGAACACCCGCTCGCGCGGATGATCGAGCCGTTGCCGGCGTCTGAGGACGTGAACGGCCACCTGTCGCTGCTCGGTCCGCGCTAGCTGCCGAGCACGTCCCGGAGCGCCTCCTCCAGCTCCGGGTGCGCGAACCGGTAACCAAGCTGCTGCAGCTTGGAGGGACCGGCTCGCTGGCCGGTCGTGACCATCTCCGCCATCTCTCCGTACAGCAGCTTGATCGCGAACCCCGGGACCGGCAGCACCGCCGGCCGGTGCAGGACCCGGCCGAGCACGGTCGAGAGCTGAGCATTGGTCGCCGGATTGGGCGCGGTCACGTTGATCGGACCTGATACGGCCGCGTCGTCGACCGCGCACTCCACCGCGCCGACGACGTCGTCGAGATGGATCCACGGCACGTATTGGCGGCCGCCGGCGACCGGACCGCCGATGCCGAGCTTGAAGAACGGCAGCATCTTCGCGAGTGCGCCACCGTCGGGCGACAGCACGACCCCGGTCCGCGTCAGCGCCACCCGCAGCTTCGGCTCCGCCTGCCGGGCCTCGTACTCCCAGGCGGTGACGACCTCGGCCAGGAAATCCGACCCGGCCGGCGCGCTCTCGTCGAGTGGCTCGTCGCCCTGGGGACCGTAGTAGCCGGTGGCTGACTGGGAGACGAGCACGGCGGGGCGCTCGCCATCGGCCAGCGCGCTGAGGGCAGTGACCAGGTTGCGCGTCGACAGCACGCGCGATTCCCGGATCCGGCGCTTGGACGCGTCGGTCCAGCGCTGCGCGACGGGCTCCCCCAGCAGATGCACGACCGCGTCGGCTCCGCGCAGCGCATCGGCGGGCGGCGGCGCCCCGAGCGGATCCGGCCAGGCATGGACCTCGGCGTCGGCGCCGACGAGCGCGCGACCGCGGTCGGCGTCACGCGAGAGCGCGACCACGCTATCGCCACGGGCGTGGAGCGCCGACGTCAGCGCCGCTCCAATCGTTCCCGTCGCCCCGGTGATCACGACTCGCATCAATCCAGCCTCACTTTTCGGTCGAATCCTGATTACGGCCTACCCGCGACCCAGTACCGTAACCGACGGTTATGTAAAGCACAACAAGGTGTATCGTTATAGGTCGTGGCGACGATCTCCGGTGCCGAACTCAGTACCGCGCAGCTGTCGGCGAGAACCGGACTGCCCGCGGGCACGCTCCGGATGTGGGAGAGCCGGCACGGCTTCCCGTCCCCGGCTCGGCTGCCGGGCGGCCATCGCCGCTACTCCGAGCGTGACGCGGAAGCGGTGCTCGAGGTCCTGCGGCTGCGCCGCCAGGGGCTGTCGCTGCCGGCGGCGATCGACCGCGCCCGCCGCCAGGACCAGCCGAGCGAGCGTTCGGTGTTCGCCGGCCTGCGCCGGCGGCGACCGGATCTCGCCGCAACCGTGACGCCGAAGCGGCTGCTGGTGGCGCTGTCACACGCGATCGAGGATGAGTACCTGGCCCACGCCGGCGGCGGGCTCGTGTTCGCGAGCTTTCAGCGCCAGCAGTTCTTCCACGCGGCCGAGCCGCGCTGGAGCGAGCTGGCACGCACCGCCCGGCTCGCCGTCGCCGTTGCGGACTTTCCGGAGATCGTGGAACCCCAACCGGGCTCGGCCCGGATCCCGCTGCGGGTCCGGCACCCGATGGGCCGCGAGTGGACGCTGATCGTCAACGCTCCCGACGCACATGCCTGCCTCGCCGCCTGGGAGCACCCCGGCAACGGCGACCTCGCCGATCACGCGCGACGGTTCGAGCTGATCTGGTCGTTCGAGCGTGACATCGTTCGCGCCGCCACTGAGGTCGCCACCGAGCTGCTCAGCGATCTGGCGCCGGAAATCGCGGCGCGCGTGCCCGATTCGATCTCCGACGCCTCGGACGGCGACGGCCTGCGGTTCGCCTCCGCGCTGGCGCACCGGATGGTCGAATATGTCGCCAGTCTGAATCAGGGCCGCGAGCCGGCAGCGTCCGTGGAGCCGGAGCTGTCGTCCGAGCCGGATGCCGGCACGGACCCCGGCGGCGCCGACAGCACCCGGTAGCCGCCGAGGCCGCTGCCGGCGCCGCCGTCGCCGTGCCCCGCTTCGTCACCCTCGTCGCTGAGCACGAGCTCGACGGCGCACAGCGTCAGGATCAACAGCGCGCTGAGCAGCGTGATCAGCCAGGCGGCGAACCCGGCGCCGACCACGAACAGGACCAGCAGGGCGGCCGCCACCGCCAGCCGACCGGGGCTGAGCTGCCCCAGCATCCGCAGCCGGAAGGCGCTGACGCCGCCGAGGTAGAGCGCCACGCCGCCGCAGAACGCAAGCCTGCCGGCGGCCGACATCGGCGCTCCGAGCGACCCGTGGACGACGAGCCGAATGCCACCGGCGAACACGATGATCCCGGCGACGATCACCAGATGCAGGTAGCTGAACGAGTCGGCTGCGGCCAGCACCGGGTCGGCGTGCTCGCGCAGTCGCGACTGGGCGCGCTCCGCGAGCTCGTGGAAGTACGTCCACCACATCCCGACCGCAATCAGCAGTCCGAGGGTGGCCGCCGTCACCAGGCCCGGGCTGAGCCGCCGCTGCCGATCGGCGACGCCGACCCCGATCGAGACGATCGACTCGCCCAGGCAGATGATCACGAAATCCCCGTAGCGATCGGCGAAATGCGCGACCGCGACCCGCTGCAGGCCGCGTAGGCGCTCTCGGGTCAGCCAGACCGGCCCGGCATAGTCGATCGCGATCCCGACCGTCCACAGCGCCGCGCGCGGCCAGCCTGACAGCAGCGCGCCGCCGAGCAGCAGCGCCATCCCGGCGATGCTGGTGATGGCGAAGCCGCCGATCGCGTCGCGCCCCGCGCGGCCCTGCGCCGACGCATCCGTGTACAGCTTGAGGTGCACGAGCCGCACCGCCGTGTACGCGCACGCGAACAGCAGCCCGTAGGCGCCGAACGCGTGCGGGAGCGCCAGTCCGACGATGAAGATCAGCGCCGTGCAGGTCAGCAGGTAGCCACGCAGCGCCGGCGAGTCGGCCGGGAACGCGTTGGACACCCAGACGAACGCCGACCATGCCCACCACACGATCGCGAGCGCGAGCATCGCCTCACCGAACCGCTCCCAGCTCGTGTGGTCGGCGAGCAGGGTCGTCACCTGCGTGACCGCGAACACGAACACGAGGTCCCAGAGCAGCTCGACCGAGCTCGTCGCGCGCTCTCCGAGTGGCGCGTTCGCGTCGGCGGTTCGCTTGGGCTCGGCCGCAGCCGCCGGGCGATCGGCAGTCAAACGTCGATGGGCTCGGCGCGATCGGCGCGCCGATCGGACGGCCGGCCCGGATCGGCCGCGGCGTGCAGGTGGACGAGCGCCGACGCGTACTCGTCGTAGCGGCGAAACAGCCGGGTCCACGCCCAGCCGGAGACGCCGCGCAGCTCGGCGGCGCGGTCGCGATCGCCCGGCCGGGGCCGTCTGCCGCGCGTCGGCGCGGGCTCGCGTCCACGATCGGCGGCCGGGTCGCGGTCGACGATCGACCGGCGGCGGGCGACCAGTTCCCGGTGCTCATGCAGCGCCCCCGTGAGCGTCGCGTCGGCCAGTTCCTCGTCGAGCAGGCTCGCCTCCAGGTGCACTCGCAGGATCCGCAGCTCACGCTCGCCGACGCGGCGAGCCGCGGCCCGGCGACCGGGTCGGTCGCGCAACGCCAACCGGTCCCAGGCGTCGGCGAAGAACGCGGCGTCGCACCGACCGCCCGCCCGGTGCGCGGCGAGCATCGGGCAGATGCCGTCTGCGCTGGTGTAGGCGCCGGCGATGATCGGCCCCGCATCGAGCCCCTCGAGCATCGCGACCCGGGTCGCGCGCGGCAGCGATTGCACCGCTTCTCTGAGCTCCTGGATGGTTGTGCGGGGGCGTCGTGACATAGGGTGTGGGGCCAGGGGCCGGTCGGCGCCTGAGCCAATCTATTCGGGACCGTCGACGCGCTCAAGCGATCCCCTGGCCACGAAAGGAACCTTGCAGATGCGGCTCGGATTGATGGTCGGTTACTGGGGCCTGGGAATGGGCCCGGCAGATCAGCTGGCGGTCGTGCAAGAGGCCGAGCGGCTCGGGTTTCACTCCGCCTGGGCCGCGGAGGCCTACGGCTCGGACGCCGCGACCGTGCTCGCTTGGCTCGCGGCCGGCACAAGCACGATCGGACTCGGCGCCGGAATCTTTCAGATGCCGGGCCGCAGCCCGGCGATGACCGCGATGACGGCGGCCACGATCGACGAGCTCTCCGGCGGGCGGATGCTGCTCGGAATCGGCAGCTCCGGACCGCAGGTATCCGAGGGCTGGCACGGTCAGCGCTTCGCACAGCAGCTGCAACGGACCCGTGAGTACGTGGCGGTGGTCAGAATCGCCCTCTCGCGCGAGCGGGTCGTGTTCGAGGGCGAAACGCTGCAGCTGCCACTCCCCGATGGGCCGGGACGGCCGCTGAAGCTGACGATCGAACCGGTGCAGGACCGGATCCCGATCTACCTGGCCGCGATCGGGCCGCGCAACACGACGCTGGCGGGCGAGATCGCCGACGGCTGGCTGCCGACGTTCTTCTCGCCCGAGAACGTCGGCGAGTTCCGTCAACTGCTGCGGGCGGGCGCCGACCGCGCCGGGCGCTCGCTCGACGGCTTCGACATCGCCCCCACCGTGCAGGTCTACATCTCCGATGACCACGCCGCCGCACGGGATCTGATGCGGCCGATCCTGGCCCTGTACATCGGCGGGATGGGCTCACGCAAGCAGAACTTCTATAAGAGCCTGGTCGAGCGCTACGGATTCGCGGATGCCGCCGCCAAGGTCCAGGACCTGTACCTGGACGGTAAGCGCGTCGAAGCGGGCGCGGCGCTGCCCGACGAGCTGATCGACATGATCTCGCTGTGTGGTCCACGTGACGCCGTGCGCGAGCGGCTCGGCGCGTTTCGCGAGGCGGGGGTGGGCACGCTGATCGTCTCGCCGATGGCGTTTGATCTGCCGGGCCGCCTCGAGCAGCTGCGCGCCGTCGCCGAGCTGAACGGTTGAGCGAGCCGGCGCCGCGGCTGCGCTGCTTTCTCGGCGCGTTCGGCGATGCCGGCCACGCGTTCCCGATGCTCGCGCTCGGTGCCGAGCTCGCCAGACGCGGCCACGAGGTCACATTCGAGACCTGGACGCGATGGCGCCAGTACGTCGAGGCCAGCGGGATGCGGTTCGTCGCCGCGCCGGAGTTTCCGGTATTCCCGACCCGTGACCGTCCGCTGTCGCCGTACGAGGCGGTCGTCGCCGCCGTCGCCCAGACCCGGCCGGCCGTCGCGGCAGCGGCGGCTGACGTCGTCGTCCACGACATCCTGACGCTCGCGCCGGCGCTGTCGGGCGAGCTCGAGTCGGTGCCCGTCGCCACCCTGATCCCCCACCTCTACCCGCCGGGCGAGCCTGGCTTCCCTCCGTTCGGCCTGGGGGCGCAACTGCCGCGAACGCGGCCGGGCGCGCGGCTCTGGCGCGCGTTCGAGCGCCCCGTCGCCGCCGGCCTGCGCCGCGGCACCGCCGAGCTCAACGAGACGCGGCGACGGGTCGGGCTCGGTCCGGCGCCCGGGCCGCACAACGGTCTCAGCCGCCAGCTGTGCCTGGTCGCGACCCTGCCCCAGCTGGAGTATCCGCGCACGTGGCCGCCGCACGTCCACGTCGTCGGCCCGCTGATCTGGGAGGCGCCGGCCGCGGCGGTGCAGCCGCCGCCGGGCTCAGCGCCGCTGGTGCTGGTGGCGCCCTCGACCGCCCAGGACCCCGAGCAGCGCCTGCTGCGCGCGGCGTTGCGCGGACTGGCCGGCGAGCCGGTGCGCGTCCTGGCGAGCTGGAACCGGCGACCGCTGCCCGGGCCGGTGCCGGTGCCGGCGAACGCGCGGCTGGTCGAATGGGTCTCCTACGCGCAGACGATGCCGCTGGCGGCGCTGGTCCTCTGCCACGCCGGGCACGGCACGCTGATCCGGGCACTCACGCTCGGGCGGCCGGTGGTGGCGGTCCCGCACGCCGGCGACATGCCCGAGAACGCGGCGCGCCTGGCCTGGTCAGGCGCCGGGGTGCGGCTGCCGTGGCCGCTGCTGTCAGCGGTGACGTTGCGCCGCGCGGTACGGCGGGCGCTTGGCGACGAACGGTTGGCGATCCGCGCCGCGCAGCTGGCGGCATGGTCGCAGCTGCACGACGGCCCCGGCCGCGCCGCCGAGCTCGTGGAGCGACTGGCGCGCGGACGCTCCGTGGCCTAGCGGGCGCGTTTCGCGGCTCTCAATCCATGCGTGGCCGACGGGTCGCGGATAGCGGCGGTTTCAGCGGGCGGTCATCGCCGTGATGGTCTTTCGTGTTGGTGATCGGAGGCTGCGACGGCCCGATGACGCCAGCAAGCGGGCGCAGGATTGGCGATCTCGTAACGGATGTGGTGACGAGAACGCCAATCTTCGGATGCCAACCTTGCCGGCGCCGGGGACGCGGTGACAAGAACGCCAACCCTCGGATCCCAACCTTGCCGGCGCCGCGGAGCCGGAGCCAGGAGGCCTGAACCGGCTCCGGCCTCCGGTGCCGCGGACCCGGAGGCCTGAACCGGCTCCGGCCTCCGGTGCCGCGGACCCGGAGGCCGTCAGGTAGCCGTGATACCCGAAGCGGCACCGCCAGCGGCCGGGTGCGCCCGGGCCCAGTCGATGATCCGCTGCGAGCCCTGGATCACCTCGCCGTCGTCGCTGACGAGCACCGGCACCCAGTAATTGCCGGTCAGCTGTTTGACCTCACGCCGCGGGGTCAGGTCGTTGATCAGGCCAGGCAGCGCACCGAGCCCGTACGAGCGCACCACTTCGGGTCGGTGGCCGGCCTCGCTCAGCGCCTTGAACGCCTCGCCGCACGGATGCGCGTGTACCGGCTTGCCGGCCGTCCAGGTGCCGTAGCAAACGTAGAGTTTCATCCGCGATGGCCTGCGAGAGTCAGCTGCGGGGGTGGGACTCGAACCCACAACCTAACGGTTAACAGCCGTTTGCTCTGCCATTGAGCTACCCCGCATTTCAGTGTATTGACACACAACTATTTTGCCTGCCTAGTTCGTGCCTGCGGAGACTGTATCGGGAAGCGAGACGACGCCGCCTTCGACTTCGGCGTGGCAGTTGGAGCACAGCAGGACGCACTTGCGAACTTCTTGGCGGATCGTGTCCAGCGAGAGCGTGATCCCGTTCTGGCTGATGTGCAGCCGCTTCGAGCGCGGATCCAGATGGCGGAACTGGAGCGCTCCGAGATGGCGGTCATAGCCACAGAGGGCGCATGCGCCCCCGGCCTCGGCGACAAGTAGCTCCTTGAGGCGGCGCCGATGACGGATCACCTGCTCGGTGCGGCACAGCTTGCACCGGTAGTACCTCCGACCCTCGAGAATGAATGCGGTCCGTCCGTGGCGCGCGCAGTCCCTGACGAGCGACGACTCTGCTTGAGCGCGCCCGACTCGTGTGTCACGCGTTCGTTCCGTCGCCGCAGTGCTCAACCCGTAGCGTCGAAGCCAGTGGCGCACGGTGGCGGTACTCCGGTCGAGCGCAACCGCGATCTCACGGATCGTCATCCCACGTCCGACGAGCGCTTCGAGCGCGGCGCGGTCGATCCCGCCCTTGCCGGCGTGCTTGGCGCGGTTGGGCGCCTCGAGCCCGTGCTTGCGCATCCAGTACGAGACCGTCGACGGGTGCCTGCCGAAGCGCCGGCCGATCTGTTCGACGCTGACCCCCTGGGCCAGCAGCAGCTGCAATGCGTCTCTGTCCATGCGTTCGATCCTCTCCGTGTGACGAACGTATGTTCGCATCAGGACCGGACGGAAACGCACGACGCGTCAGACGGCCTGCTCCAGGCGCGCCACGACCTGGTGCAGCTCGGCCCGCACCCGCTCACGCTCGCGGGCCAGCGATGTCATCGGCGAGCGCTGGGCGCGGGCGCGGATGCGTGCCCGATCGACCCGCTCGAGCTCCAGCACGAGCCGCGCATGCTCGAGGCGATCCGGCGAGGGCGGCTGCCGATCGGCGCCATGCCCGGCCATCTCGCCGGCGCGCTTAGCCAGTTCGGCGACGATGAGCGCCAGTTGCTCATCGCCCGCCGGCAGCTCGGCGGTCGGCGCGCGCGTACGACCGCGGAGATGCGCGGCCGCCCGGCGCAGGCGCTCAGAGGTCAGCAGCTCGTCGATGTCGGATGCGCTCAACGCGCGTTCGCCGTCATCTGGCAGCGCCAGGCACAGCGCCAGGAACACCTGCTCGCCCTTCGGGACGCCGTCCATCGGATGGCCGGCGGCGGCCGTACCCGGGCCGCTCGCGGTCGGCCCCGGGTCCCCGCCCGCGCGACCGGCCGCGCCGCCGGTGCCGGCGCCGGCGCCCGGTGTGGTCGGCTCGCGTGCCGCGGCCTGCTCCAGCGCGCTCGCCAGCCGCGCGGGCGCGAGCTCCAGCGCCCCGGAAACCCGTCGCATCAGCTCGTCGCGCAGCGCGCTCGGCGCCAACCCCGACAGCACCGGCGCCAGCTCCGCCAGAGCTCGGTCGCGGCCTTCGGCGCTGACGGTGTCGCCGTCGGCGAGGCTCCGCTCGACCTCGAACTCCACGAACGGAACCGAGCGCTCGATCCGCGCCCGGACCCCCTCGGCGCCCTCGGCGGCAACCAGATCCGCCGGATCGGCGCCCTCGGGCAGTCCGACGACGCGCAGCTCCAGACGACCTCGGGCCGCCTGTGCCGCCTTCAGCATCGCCTGCCGTCCGGCGTTGTCGGCGTCCAGGCACAGCACCCCGGTCCCGGCGATCTTCGCCAGCGTCTCGACCTGCTCGTTGGTCAGCGACGTGCCCATGATCCCGACTGCGTTGCGGATCCCGGCCTGGTGCAGGGCGAGCACGTCCGTGTAGCCCTCGGCGAGGATCGTCCGCCCCGCCTTCGCGGCCGGGCCGCGAGCCAGGTGGACCCCGAACAGCACCTCGCGCTTGTGGTAGAGCGTGCCGTCGGAGGTGTTGACGTACTTCGGTCGCGGCCGCCCGTCGGGGGTTGGATCATCGCGCAGGCGCCGGGCGCCGAACCCTCGGACCCGTCCGCGATCATCGGCGGCCGGGAACATGATCTGCCCGCGGAACTGGTCATACACGGTCCCGGATCGGTTGCGTGAGCGGACCGCGAGCCCGACGTCGAGCAGCTCCTGCTCGCTGAAGCCGGCCGTGCGTGACATCACGACGATCCGATCCCATCCGCCGGGCGAGAAGCCGACGCGGAACTCGCGGAGTACCGCCTCGTCGAGGCCACGGCCGCGCAGATAGTCCCGCGCCTCGGCCGCCTCGGCCGACTCCCAGAGATATCTCGCGTAGAAGCCCGCGGTTCGGTCCAGCAGCCCGGTCAGCCGCGCGAACCGCTCACGCCGAGCGGCGGCCTCGGGGTTCTCGTCACGGGTCTCGAGCGCGACGCCAAACCGCGACGCCAGTGACTCCAGCGCCCCGACGAAGTCAACCCCCTCGGTCTCCATCACGAACTTGAACGCGTCGCCGGACGCCTGGCAACCGAAGCAGTGATACAGCCGCTCGTCGGGGCTGACGTGGAACGAGTCGGTTCGCTCGTCGTGGAACGGGCAGTTGCCGAAGTAGCTGTTGACCCCCGCCCGGCGCAGCTCGATGCCGCGGTCCGACATCAGCCTGACCATGTCGACCGCCTCGAACACGCGGTCGCGAGAGTCGTCGGCGTAGCGCGTCATGGGTCGAACGCCGCCGGCACCGACAGCTCCTCGAACGCGCGTATGCAGAAGCGATCGGTCATCCCGGCGAGATAGTCGGTCACCCGCACCGACAGCTCGCCGTCCGGGAGCGACGCCGGGATCTCCTCCGGATGGTCGCAGTAATGCGAGAACAGCCGCCCGATCACGAGCTCGATCTTGACGTGCTCGCGGGTGGCGACGGGACCCAGGTAGACGCGTTCGAACATGAAGTCGCGCAGCGCCGACATCGCCGCGCCGACCGCCTGCCCCTGGACGATGTCGCCGGCGAGCGCCGAGTGCTCGACGAGATCGTGCACGAGCCCGTCGATCCGCTTCTCGCCGGTCTCCCCGAGGATCGCGATCGGCTCCGCCGGGAGATCGGCGGGCGCCAGCACCCCGGCGCGGACGGCGTCGTCGATGTCGTGGTTGATGTACGCGACCCGGTCGACGAGCCGCACGATCCTGCCCTCCAGCGTCGCCGGCTGGGTGGCCCGGCCCGAGTGGTTGACGATCCCGTCGCGGACGCTGTGCGTCAGGTTCAGCCCGCGCCCGTCGCGCTCAAGCGAGTCGACCACCCGCAGCGACTGCTCGTAGTGGCGAAAGCCGGTTCCGAATCGCTCCCGCAGGCAGCGGTCGAGCGCCGCCTCGCCGACGTGGCCGAACGGCGGGTGGCCGAGATCGTGCCCGAGTCCGATCGCCTCGGTCAGATCCTCGTTGAGCGCCAGCGCGCGGGCGACCGTGCGGGACACCTGAGTGACCTCGAGCGTGTGCGTCAGACGCGTGCGGTAGTGGTCGCCGGTGGGCGCCACGAACACCTGCGTCTTGTACTTGAGCCGTCGAAACGCCTTGCAGTGCACGATCCGGTCCCGGTCTCGCTGAAACGGCGTCCGCAAACCGCAGTCCGTCTCGGGGGTCGTGCGTACCGCCGGATATGAGCGCACCGCCAGCGGCGACAGCGTCCGTTCCTCGAGTTCGCGGATCCGCGCGGCGTAACGCTCGGCGACCGGGCCGGACGGATGCTGATAGACGGCCATGTCGGATCGGTCGATCATCGCCCATCGATTCTGACAGCGGCTCCGGGCGCGCGAACCGGGTCGCGGCCAGGGCGGACCGCGAACGGCCGTTCAGGCGGACAGCAACGGGCGCAGCCACACATGCGCGTGATGCTCGGCGGTCTCGGAGATCGCCCGCTCCACTTGGCGCAGCGCCCGCTCGCCACCGTCGGGCGCCTGCGCCAGCGAGCTGCCGAGCGCGCCCACCAGGAAGCGATACGCATCCGCGTCGAGGTTGAACGACGCTGCCTCGCACGAGCCGCAGACGACCCCGCCGGCGGCGCCGGAGAAGCCGCGCAGATGCTCGGTCTCGCCGCACACCGCGCAGGCAGCCAGTTGCGGAACGATCCCCGCCGCCAGCAGCAGCTTGAGGCGGAACGCGAGGCCGTTGCCGGGCCGAGCGTGTGCGGCATCGGCGCTCAGCAGCGCCAGCTCGTTGGCCAGCAGCGCAAACACCTCGGGGTGCGGGTCGCCCGTCTCGAACAGCCGCGTGACCGCGTCACAGGCGCGCGCCGCGGCATCGAGCGTGGCGGCATGGTCGCGCAGTCCGGCGTGCGCGGCGACCGTGTCGACCGCGGTCACGGTCATCAGCTCGCTGCGACCCGCGTGCAGCACCACGCGGATCTGAAAGCCCGGCTCCAGGCGCGCGCCGAACCGGCTGCGGGCCCGCCGCGCCCCCTTCGCGATCGCACTCAGGCGACCGTGACCGGGCGTGTACAGGTGCAGGATCCGATCCGCTTCGCCGTAGCGGATCGAACGCAGGACGATCGCGTCGGTCCTCAGTGGGCCGGGCACCGCGTCCGCCTGGCGAGAATCGCCGCACGTCTAGCTATATTTTGTGAAGCGATGAAGCCGGTCACGATGTACACCACCGAGAACTGTCCGTTCTGCTCCAGCGCGAAGTCACTGCTGGCCAAGCGCAAGGTCGAGTACACCGAGATCAATCTCGCACGGGACCCGGACGGCCGCAACGAACTGGTCGAGAAGACCGGGATGATCACGTTCCCGCAGATCGTGATCGACGGCGAGACGCTCGGCGGCTTTCAGGAGCTGCTGGCGGCCGATCGCGCGGGCCGGCTGCCCGAACTGCTCGGCGTCTGAGCCGCCCTGCGCGGCGATCCGAACCGCCGCGTGAGCCGCTCCGCGCGCCGATCCGAACCGCCGCCTGAGATCGTGGGCGGCGCAACCGATCCGCGGCTCCGGCGACACTGTCGGCGATGACTGTCGACGCCGAGCCCCGCGACGGCTTGCGGCCAACCGCCCCGCAGACACGGTCGCAGCGGCGTCCACCACTGGCCTGGGTGGCGCGGCTGAGCCGCGGCCCGGCCGGGCTCGCGGTCGCCGTCGCGATCGTCACCGTGCAGGTGGCGGTCAACTACCGGACCGGGCTGATCTCCGACCTCCGCAGCCTGTACCGAGGCCATCGGCTGTATCGCGACCCGATCCCGTACGTGGACGTGCGGATCGAGTACCCGGTGATGATCGGGCTGTTCATGACCGGCGCGGCCGCCGTCACCCACGGCGTGACGGAGTATCTGCGGGTCTCCAGCCTGGCGCTGTGGGCCTGCGCGGTCGGCACTGTCTGCGCACTGTGGGGCGCGTCACGGCGAGCCGCCTGGTGCATTGCGCTGTCGCCCCTACTGCTCGTGTTCTCGCTGCTGAACTGGGATCTGCTCGCGATCCTGTTGATGGCGGTCGGGTGGCTGGCGTGGACCCGGGACCGCTATGCGTTCGCCGCCGCATGCATGACGCTCGGCGTGTTCACGAAGCTGTACCCGGTCTTCCTGCTGGTGTTCTGCTTCGCGGCGCTGGTCCGCCGCCGGGCCGACGGCGCCGCCGGTAACCGAGATCTGCTCGGGTTCGTGGTCGCCGCGGTGGTCACGACGGCGGTCGTGAATGTGCCGTTCATCGTGCTCGCGTTCCACAATTGGGCGTACTTCTGGACGTTCAACGGCGCGCGCACGGAACACGCCGATCTGCTCAGCTGGCTGGGGCTGCTGCAGCACCACCCGGCCTCGACCGCCAACGCCGTGCTCGCGGGCGTGACCGTCGCTGCCGGCGCGGCCGGCCTGTGCGCGATCTGGCGGCGGGTGTCGCCCGCCCACGTCGCCGCCGTCGTGTTCTTCATCTACATGCTCTTCCAGAAGATCAACTCGCCGCAGTACACGCTGTGGCTGGTGGTATTCGCGGCGATCGACGAGTGGGATCCGTGGACGATCGTGGCGCTGTCGATGGCGGGGCTCGTCGATTACGCCAACGCCGCGATCCACATCGAGATCGTCCGAGACCACTCGAGCCTCAGCTACTGGTACGTCCAGCACTTCTACGACCCCGACCAGGGGCTGCGGCTGGTGACGACGATCGTGACACTGATCGGGACCGTCGCGCGGCGTGACCTCGGCTGGCCGGCACGTCGTGCCGGTTAGTGGCCCACTAGGTCGCTCGGCGTGCGCGCGGCCGCGGCTGGCAATGCTCGCACACGTAGGTGCCGCGCCCGCCGACGACCAGCTTGCGGATCGTCGTGCCGCACCGAACGCATGGCTCACCCTCACGCCGGTGCACGAGGAAGCGGTCCTGGAACGAGCCGTAGGCGCCGTCGAGGTGGCGAAAGTCGTCGATCGTCGCCCCCTTGGACTCGATCCCGCTCTCAAGCGCGTCGTCGATCCCGTGGCGCAGCGCCTCGAACTGCCCGCCGCGCAGCGATCCGGCGGGGCGCAGCGGGTGGATCCGCGCCCGCCACAGCGCCTCATCCGCATAGATATTGCCGACGCCCGCGATCCGGCGCTGATCGAGGATGAACGACTTGATCGGCGCCGTGCGCCCGCGCGTGATCGCCCGCAGGTGCTCGGCGGTGAACTCGGGCGTCATCGGCTCGACCCCGAGGCGAGCGTGCAGGTACTCGTCGCGGGCCGCGACGCCGTGGATCACGTGACCGGTGCCGAACCGCCGCGGGTCACTGTAGACGAGCCGATGGCCGTCGTCGAGCTCGATCCTGACCCGGGCATGGGCCGGCTCGACGTCGGGGTCGAACAGGAACGCGCCGGTCATCCGCAGGTGGGCGAGCAGGAACGTCTCGTCGTCGAGCTCCCAGACGAGGTACTTGCCGCTGCGCCCGACGGTCTGCACCCGGTGCCCGCGCAGCTGATCGGACACCTCGTCCGGCGCCACCGGGCGGGTCCAGCGGGGATCGAGGATCTCGACCCGCTCAAGCGTGCGCCCCTCCAGATGCGGCGCCAGCTGGCGGCGGATCGTCTCGACTTCGGGGAGCTCGGGCACGCCCGTATCTATAGCTCGCTGCCGACCCCAGGCATGTGGCGGATTTGTACGTCTATACCGGACTTTTCCTCCACGCGGGCGCCGAACGCCGGGGGGCGGCCCCCCCCAGCCCCGTTCAGGACGACGGCGGCGGCTCGGCGTGCGGCAGCTGGGCACGCGGGTGCGCGTCGAAGTAGACGTCGCGGAGCCGGTCGGCGGTCAGGTGGGTGTAGATCTGGGTCGTGCCGATGTCGGCGTGGCCGAGCATCTCCTGCAGCGAGCGCAGGTCGCAGCCGCCGGCGAGCAGGTGGGTGGCGAACGTGTGGCGCAGCGTGTGCGGGCTCATCCTGTCGGCGAGCCCCGCCGAGGCGGCATGGCCCTGGACGATCTTGTAGAGGCCCTGGCGTGATAGCGGCCGCCCGCGCAGGTTCAGGAACACGTGCGACTCGTCGCGCAGGCCGATCAGCCGCGGCCGGCCGCGGTCCAGATAGGCCGCCAGCGCCGACACCGCGGAGCGGCCGACCGGCACCAGCCGCTCCTTGGAGCCCTTGCCGAACGCGCGCAGCGTGCCGTCCTCGAGATCGAGCGCCGACAGCTCCAGGCCGATCGCCTCCGAGGCGCGCAGGCCGCAGGCGTACATCGTCTCAAGCAGCGCCCGGTCCCGCAGGGCGGCAACCGCATCGCCGGACGGCTGGGCCAGCAGGCGGTTGACCTCGTCGCGGCTGAGGACCTTCGGCAGGCGACCGCGTGAGCGCGGCGGGCGCAGCTCCGCGGTCGGGTCGTGATCGATGATCTGCTCGCGGCGCAGATGGCGATAGAACGAGCGCAGGCACGCGATCTTGCGCTGCAGGGTCGCGGGCGCGACCGCGGGCCGATCGCCGCCATCCGCCAGCTCGGACACGAACTCGGCCAGATCGGCCGGGCTCACCGCCAGCGGATCGAGGCCCTCCCCGGGTCGGGCGCCGTGGCGGGCGAGGAACGCGCCGAACTGCTGCAGGTCGGACCGATAGGCCTCCAGCGTATTGCGCGACAGACCGCGTTCGAGCTCCAGCGTTCCCAGGAACTCGAGCGTCAGCTCGGTCAGCCGACGCTGCGCGCTGGGTAGCTCAGCGATCGCCATCGTGCCACCTATTCGCCGGTCGCGAGTGCGGCTCCTGCGCCTGCCAGAAACCGTTCAGCGACCGCCCCGGCCGAATGTCGTTGTCAACCTCCCCGTGCGGAGCACTGTGCCGCTAGTAGGTCCCGCGCGCCAGCTCGGCGGCCAGCCATAGCAGCGCGATCAGCGACTTCGCGTCGTGGCACTCGGCGATCGCCTCGCCAAGCCGGTCCCGCGGCCACGGCACGATCTCGATCCGCTCGCCCGCGTCGGGCTGGGCGCCGCCGTCGACCGGCTCCAGGTCCCGGGCGAGGTAGAGCCAGATCCGCTCATCGCTGAAGCCGGCGCTCGAGTAGAAGTCGTTGAGCTCTGACCAGCGGCTCGCGAGCATCCCGATCTCCTCGACCAGCTCGCGCTGGGCGCACTGCAGCGGCGGCTCTCCGGGGACGTCGAGCTTGCCGGCGGGGATCTCCAGCGAGTCGGTCATCCCGGTCACCTCCCGCGGCTGGCGGGTCAACCACACGTGTTCGGCATCGACCGCGAGGATCCCGACCGCCCCGGGATGCCAGACCTTGTCACGGGTGACGACCTCCCCGTCCGGGTAGCGGTAGGTGGCGACGCCGGCGGTGATGATCGCCCCCTGCCATTTGACCTCGGAGCCGACCGGTTCGAATCCGGTCACGGCGTCAGCGCCTCGCCCGTCAACTCCACGGCGGCCTCGTCGACGAGCGCCAGCGCGACCTCGAACATCGTCTCGAGCGCTTGCACCGAGAGCCGCTCGGTCGGCTCGTGGTTGCGCTGCACGCCGTCGGCCAGGCAGATCGAGGCAAACCCCCGCAGCGCGAACGAGTTGACGTCCGAGGCGCCGCCGGACGCGATCTCCTGCGGCTCGAAGCCGCAGTCGCGCAGCGCCCGCTGCGCCACCGCCAGCGGCGGCGCGCCCGGCTTGATCCGGTAGCCGCGGAACATTCGCTCGACGGTCAGATCGAGGTCGCACTCCTGGGCGTCGGCGGCGTCCTGGAGGTGGTCGATCATCTCGGTCGCGACGGTCGCGGCGCGGTCCTCCTCGAGGCTGCGGACCTCGCCGACGACGCGACAGCGCTCGGGGATCACATTGATCGCCGAGCCGCCCTCGATCGTCCCGACGTTCGCGGTCGTCTGCTCGTCGACGCGCCCGAGCCGCATCGCCGCGATCGCGCGCGCCGCCGCGACGATCGCCGAGCGGCCTTCCTGCGGCCTGACCCCGGCGTGCGCCGCGCGGCCGTGCAGATCGCCGATCACGCGATAGTGGGTCGGGGAGGCGACGACGACCTCGCCGATCGCCGTGGCGTGGTCGAACACGTAGCCGAACGAGCTCTCAAGCCGGGCCACGTCGAACGCCCGTGAGCCCAGCAGCGAGATCTCCTCGCAGACCGTGAACAGCAGCTCGACGCCGACCGGTGGCGGCTGCGGCGCCGACGTCAGCCGCCGCGCCAGCTCGATCATGATCGCGACCGCGGACTTGTTGTCGGCGCCGAGAATGCCGTCGTTGGCGTTCTCCCAGCCGCCGTTGACGAGGATCGGATCGACCGGCGCCGCCAGCGGGACGGTGTCGAGATGCGCGCACAGCAGAATCGAGCCGGACTGAGGCCCGCCCGCTCCCGGGATCCGCGTGAACAGGTTTCCGGCGTCCGAGCCCGCCTCAGCACCCGCGTCGTCCTCGGTGACGTCCAGGCCGATGCCTCGCAGCTGCGCGGTGACGAAGTCCGCGCACGCGCGCTCATGCCCGGACGGGCTCTCGATTCGGCACAGCTGGGCGAATGTCTCGTTCAGCCGTTCGCGCTCGGCGCTCGTCGCGCGGGGCACTAGTGGTCGCTCACTACGAGCTGCGCGAGGCCTGGACGCCGACGTGGCCGTTGGACGGCTCGCCGTCCGAGGCGCCGGCGAGCGAGACGCCCGCGTGCTCAAGGGCGGCGCCGACGAACGCGCGGAACAGCGGCGCTGGGCGCTCGGGTCGCGACTTGAACTCAGGGTGATACTGGGAGGCGACGTAGAACGGATGCGCGTCGGCGGACAGCTCGATAGCCTCGACGAGCCGATCGTCGGGAGAGGTGCCCGAGCAGACCAGTCCGGCGGCCTCGAGCCGGCGCCGCAGATGGTTGTTGACCTCGTAGCGGTGGCGGTGGCGCTCATAGACGACCGGCTCGCCGTACAGCGAGCGGATGCGGGTGGCGTCGTGCAGCTTGACCGGATCGGCGCCGAGTCGCATGGTGCCGCCCATGTCGGCGATCTCCTTCTGCTCGGGCAGCAGGTCGATCACCGGAAACGGAGTCTCGAGGTCCATCTCGGTCGAGTTGGCGCCATCCATCCCGGCAACGTGGCGCGCGAACTCTGACACGGCGACGTGCATGCCCAGGCAGATCCCCAGATACGGGATCCGCCGCTCACGGGCGATCTGGGCAGCCCGGATCTTGCCCTCCCAACCGCGGCCGCCGAAGCCCCCAGGAATCAGGATCCCGTCGACTTCGTGCAGCAGTTGCTCGACGTCCGGCTCGGCGACCGTCTCGGAGTCGACCCACTCGAGCTTGACCTTGGAGTCGTGGTGGATGCCGGCGTGCCGCAGTGCCTCGGCCACCGACAGATAGGCGTCCTCGAGCTGGACGTACTTGCCGACGAGCGCGATCCGGACCTCATGGCGGACCTCGCTGGCGCGGCGGATGATCGTCTCCCAACCGCTCAGATCGGGCTCGGGCGCGTCAACGCCGAAGTGCTCGGAGAGGATGAAGCGGTCGACGCCCTGGTCAGAGAACGTCATCGGCACGCGGTAGATGTCGTCGACGTCGTAGCCGGACACGACCGCCTCGATCGGCAGGCTGGCGAACAGCGCGATCTTGGCGCGGATCTCCTCCGACAGCCGGGACTCCGACCGGCAGACGACCATGTCGGGCGCGATCCCGATCCGGCGCAGCTCGTTGACCGAGTGCTGGGTCGGCTTCGTTTTCAGCTCGCCCGCGTGGCCGATGTACGGCACCAGCGTCAGGTGGATGAACATGCAGCGGCGGCGGCCGACGTCGACCGGGAACTGGCGGATCGCCTCCAGGAACGGCAGCGACTCGATGTCGCCGACGGTCCCGCCGACCTCGGTGATCACGAAGTCGACCTCGGAGGAGTCGGCCATCAGCTTGATCCGCTGCTTGATCTCGTTGGTGATGTGCGGCACGACCTGGACGGTCGCGCCGAGATAGTCGCCGCGGCGCTCGCGGCGGATCACGGTGTTGTAGATGCCGCCGGCCGTGACGTTCGAGGCACGGCTGGTGTTGGCGTCGGTGAACCGCTCGTAGTGACCGAGGTCGAGGTCGGTCTCGGCGCCGTCTTCGGTCACGAACACCTCGCCGTGCTGATACGGCGACATCGTGCCGGGATCGACGTTGATGTACGGGTCGAACTTCTGCAACTGCACCGACAGGCCGCGTGCCACCAGCAGTCGTCCGATCGATGCGGCGGCGATGCCCTTGCCCAGCGAGGACACGACCCCGCCAGTGATGAAGATAAACCGCGTTTCGCCGTGAGCCATCGTTCGCCTATCGAGTCTAGACACGGTCCCGGCGGCAACCGCGACGCCACTTCGGAAAATGGCGTACTTGGCCGGTGATCGTGGCCCCGGCCGGAACCACCGGTCGATCAGGCCGCGCGCAACAGCTCGCGGGCATGCTCGGACGCGGCGCTGTCACGCTCGGAGGCACCGAGCATCCGCACCAGCTCGTCGACGACCGCGTCACCGTGCAGCGCGGTGACGGTCGTCACCGCCGGCGTGACCGTCCCGTCCTTGACGATCGTGAAGTGGCGCTGGGCGAGCGCCGCGACCTGCGGCAGATGCGTGATGCAGAGGATCTGACGTCCCGCGGCAAGCGCGCGCAGGTGCTCGCCGACAGCGCGTGCCGTGTGACCGCCGATCCCGGCGTCGATCTCGTCGAACACCAGCAGCGGGGCGCCCGCGCCCGCCGCCGGGTGGGCGGGACCGTATCCGTGCGCGACCGACAGCAACGCCAGCATCACGCGTGACAGCTCGCCGCCGGACGCCGATTCGCGCAGTGGCGCGAGCGGGCCGCCGGCGTTGGGCGCGATCATCATCTCCAGCGCATCGCCGCCGCGGGGCCCGCAGCCGCCGTCCCGCGGGCTCAGCTCGAGCTCGAACCGGGCCCCGTCCATCGCCAGCTCAGCCAGCCGACCGCAGACGGCGGCGGCGAGCTTCGGCGCGGCCTTCGCTCGGGCCTGGGTCAGCCGCCTGGCCAGGCCGTCGAGCCGCTGCACCGCCTGCCGGTGCTCGTCCTCGGAGCGCTCGAGCGCATCGTCGGCGTCGCGCAACTCGACCTGGCGCTCGCGGCAGCGTTGCGCGTGAACCAGCACGTCCTCGATCGTGCCCCCGTGCTTGCGCGCCAGTCGCGACAGTACGGCCAGGCGGTCCTGCACCCGCTCCAGCGCCGCCGGTTCGTCGGACGTCTCGTCCTCGGCCAGGTAGGCGCGCAGCTCGGCGCCGACGTCCGCGGCCTCGTAGCGCAACGTCTCGAGTCGCTGGGCGAGCTCACGCAGCTGGGGATCGAGCGTCGCCGCCTGCTCAACCATCCCCGCGGCAATCGCCAACAGCTCCGCGGCGCCGCCGTCGGCCTCGGGCACGATCAGCTCGGCGGCCGCCGCGGCGGCGCGGACCAGCTGGTCGCGATGCTGGAGCCGATCGCGCTGCGCGGTGAGCGCCTCCTGCTCACCGGCCTCAGGAGCGGCGGCTTCGATCTCGGACAGCTCGAACGCGATCAGGTCAAGCTCGCGATCGCGGGCGCCCGCCTGCTCGCGCAGCGACTCGGCGAGCGCGGCCAACTCCCGCACGCGACCGTGGGCGGCACGAACGTCGGTCACGAGCTGCTGCGCGCCGTCGCCGCAGTAGGCGTCGAGCAGGTCCAGTTGCGAGGAGGAGAGGGTCAACTTGCGATGCTCGTGCTGACCGTAGAACGACAGCATCGCGCCGCCGAGCTCTTGCAGATCGGCCTGCGTGGCGGCGCGACCGCAGACGTAGGCGCGGGTGCGCCCGTCCGGCCACACCCGTCGCGCCAATACGAGTTCCTCGGCGGAATCGGGTACCCGCCCACCCACCCGCCCACCCATCCGCTCGGACGCGCGCAGCTGCGCGGGCAGCTCGAACACCCCCTCGACGTAGGCCTCGGCGGCGCCCGGCCGCACGATCCCGCGACGGGCGCGGCCGCCGAGCAGCAGATCGAGCGCGTGCGCCAGCAGCGTCTTGCCCGCCCCGGTCTCGCCGGTCAGCACGTTCAGGCCGGGACCGAGCCGCAGCTCGGCGCGCTCCATCAGCAGCAGGTTCTCGACGCGAAGCTCATGCAGCATGCGATTCCTTGGTGTACCACCCCGTCCGGCGGCAGCCGGCCACGCCCGCGCACAGCGCCACGTCGAGCGCCGCTACGCGAGCCGGCCGAACTTCTGTCGCAACCGGCTGTAGAACGAGGTGCCGGGAATCTGGGCGAGCGTGCCCTGATCGGCCGTGAACCGGGCCTGCATGCTCTCGCCGGCCTGCAGCAGGCACATCGGCCGACCGTCGACGGTGACCTCGACCGCCTCTTCACGGCTGCGGTTGTCGACCGAGACCTGATCGGCCGGCGCGACCACCAGCGGCCGCGCGGTCAGCGAGTGCGGCGCGATGAACGAGACGACGAACCCCTCCACCCCCCACGCCATCACCGGGCCGCCGTTGGCGAGGTTGTAGCCGGTCGACCCGGCCGGCGTGGCGACGACGAGCCCGTCACAGCGGACGCGGCCGACCTCGTCGGCGCCGACCGAATATCCGAGATCGGCCACGCGGCTGCCCTGCTGGCGGTTGATCGAGACGTCGTTCATCGCCAGCCAGAGGTGGCCGTGGGAATCGGACAGCTCGATCGCGGGCAGCGACAGCATCTCGAAGTCGCCGGTCAGCGCCCGCCGCCAGCCCTCCTCCGCGTTGTCGCGATCGACCGTCGCCAAGAAGCCCATCTCGCCGTAGTTGACGCCGAATACCGGCACACCGGTGCCCGCATAGGTGCGCAGCGCGGTCAGGATCGTGCCGTCGCCGCCGAGCGCAAAGCAGATGTCGACGTCGAGCCCGAGCCCATCGCCGACCGGCGCCGACAGGCTGTCGAGGTTGCCGTGCTTGCCGAGCTCGTCGACGCCGCAGCAGAGCGTGACCCCGGCACGTGCGGTCGCGGTCAGCAGCGATGCGAGCGCCGCCGCGGTCACCTCGGGCCGGCGATGGGTGATCACCGACGCGGTGCGGATCACGGCTCCACCTCGTGCGCCGCGGTGGCGATGCCCGCCTCGTCCAGCGCTCCGGCGCGGCCGGACTCGGCCAGCCACACGAACGTCTCGCGGTTGCCCTTGGGACCGGGCAGGCCCGAGCTCGCGAAGCCGAGCACCGAGGCGCCCAGTGAGCCGGCGGACGCCGCCACCGTTCCCAGCGCCGAGCGGCGCAGCGCCGGGTCACGGACGACGCCGCCCTTGCCGACGCCCGCGCGCCCGACCTCGAACTGCGGCTTGATCATCGCCAGGCAGTCGTGTGTCGGCGCCAGGCAGCCAAGCACCGCAGCGAGCACCTTCGCGACGGAGATGAACGACACGTCGATCACCGCCAGCGACGGCGCATACGGCAGCTGCGAGGGCGCAAGCGCGCGGGCGTTTGCTCGCTCGATCACGGTCACCCGCAGATCTTGGCGCAGTCCCCAGTCCAGCTGCCCGTACGAGACATCCACCGCGATCACATGCGCCGCGCCGCGCTTGAGCAGGCAGTCGGTGAAACCGCCGGTCGAGGCTCCCACGTCCAGGCAGGACCGGCCCTCCACCGCGACGCCGAACGCGTCGATCGCATTGGACAGCTTGACGCCGCCACGTGAGACGAACGGCGGCTGCGCTCGAACGCCGACGATCACATCCTCGTCGACCATCTGTCCCGGCTTCGACGCCCGGGTGCGCTCGGGCCCGAGCATCACCTCACCGGCCAGCACCGACGCGGCCGCGCGCGTACGCGACGGGAACACTCCACGCTCGGACAGCAGGGCATCGAGCCTGACGCGCGGCATCTTGCGTGCACGGCCCGGACGCGCCGGGATCAGCTGTGGGCGACTCCACTGCGCTCGGCGACCGCCGCGAGCACCCGCTCGGCGATCCGCTCAGATGTGAACCCGACCTCTTCGTGCAGCAGCGGCGGCGCACCGTGGGTGACGTAGCGGTCGGGCAGGCCGACGCGCATGAGTCGAGTCCCGCCCGCCCCCCCGCCCGCCCCGCCGAGCGCGATCCCGGCATCCGACAACGTCTCCCACACGGCCGAACCGAAGCCGCCCGCCAGCACGCCCTCCTCGACGGTGACCAACAGCTCGTGCTCGGCGGCCAACTGCGCCGCGAGGCCCGCGTCGATCGGCTTGGCGAAGCGGGCGTCGGCGACCGTGACCGAGATGCCATGCGACGCGAGGATGTCGGCCGCGCCGAGCCCCTTGGCGACGCCGGTGCCATAGCCCAGCAGCGCGACGCGGCGCTCGAAGCCGCCCGCGCCGGCCTCACGCAGGATCTCGCCGGTTCCGATCTGGATCGTCCTCGGCCGGCTCGGCAGCTCCACGCCGCTGCCCGATCCGCGCGGGTAGCGCAGCACGATCGGCCCGGCGTCGTACTTCAGGGCGGTGCGCAACATGTGGACGAGCATCGCCTCGTCACGTGGTGCCATCAGCACGATGTTCGGCAGCGGCCGCAGGTACGCGATGTCGAACACGCCGTGGTGCGTCGGCCCGTCGTCGCCGACCAGTCCGGCGCGATCCATCGCGAACACGACGTTGAGGTTCTGCAGGCAGACGTCGTGGACGATCTGATCGAACGCGCGCTGCAGGAATGTCGAATAGATCGCGGCCACCGGCTTGGCACCTTGCAGCGCCATCCCCGCGGCGAACAGGACCGCCTGCTGCTCGGCGATGCCGACGTCGTAGTAGCGGTCCGGCAGCGCTTTCTGGAGGATGTCGAGGCCGGTGCCGGTATTCATCGCCGCCGTGATCCCGATCACCCGCTTGTCACGCCTCGCCTCGGCGACGAGCGCGTCGCCGAACACCTTCGTGTACGCCGGCGGCGCCGGCTTGGCGCCCGGTACCGGCGCGATCGCCGCGGCGGGGGCGCCGTTGGTGATCGACTTGGGCTTGGCGGCATGCCACTTCTCCATGCCCTCCAGGCCGCCGTCCTCGGCGGGCGCGAACCCCTTGCCCTTGACCGTCGCACAGTGGACGACGACCGGTCGCTCGGCCGCCAGCGCCTCGCGCAGAGCGCGGCGCAGCGCACGCATGTCGTGGCCGTCGATCACGCCCATGTAGGCGAAATCCAGCTCCTCCCACCACAGGCCCGGCGCCCAGAACGCCTTGAGCGACTCCTTGAACTGGGGGCCGAGGCGCTCGAACGCGTTGCCGATCGGAGCGGGCAGCTTCGTCAGGCCGCCCTCGACCTCCTCACGGGCGTGCCACAGCCAGGGGCTCAGCCGCACGCGGTTGAAGTAACGGCTCATCGCGCCGACATTGGGCGCGATCGACATCCCGTTGTCGTTCAGCACGACGACGATCGGCGTGCCCTCGCCACCTGCCTGGTGCACGGCCTCGAACGCGACCCCACCGGTCATCGCGCCGTCGCCGGCGACCGCGACGACGTGGCCGTCCTCGCCAAGGCCCCGCCGCATCGCCTCTTTGATCCCGACCGCGTAGCCGATCGCCGTCGAGGCATGGCCGGCGCCCATGATGTCGTGCTCGGACTCCGGGATCGAGCAGAACGGCGCCAGCCCGCCGTACTGGCGAATCGTGTGCAGCCGGTCGGCGCGACCCGTCAGGATCTTGTGCGGATAGGCCTGGTGGCCGACGTCCCAGAGGATCTTGTCCCGCGGCGAGTCCAGCAGCGAGTGCAGCGCGACCGCAATCTCACAGGAACCGAGGTTGGCACCGAAGTGACCACCGATCTCGCCGACCGTGTCGATGATGTGCTCGCGTACCTCCTGGGCCACCTGCTGCAGCTGCTCATCGGTGAGCCCGTGCAGGTCGGCCGGGCCGTTGATCGTGTCCAGGAGATTCGGCATCAGTAGCTTCGCCTCGCGATGAAATCGGTTATCCGCTCGAGTTCCTCGGCACCCGCGGGCGCCGCCTGGGCGAGCGCCGTCTGGGCCCGTCCGTGGCACTCGTCGGCGAGCCGGCGCGCCCCGTCGAGTCCGAACTCGGTCACGTACGTGCGTTTGCCCAGCCGCTCGTCGGCCCCCTCCTGCTTGCCGAGCTCACGGCTCGAGCCCGTCACGTCGAGGATGTCATCGACGATCTGGAACAGAACCCCGAGCTCTCCGGCGAAGCCCCGGAAGGCCGCGACCTGGGCGTCGTCGCGGCCGGCGTCGAGCAGCAGCACGCACTCGATCGAGGCGCCGATCAGGCGGCCGGTCTTCAGCTCGTGCAGCCGCCGCAGGCCATCAGCGCCGACCGGGGCGGTGCCCGACACGTCGATGTACTGGCCGCCGACCATCCCCTGCACGCCGGTCGCCGACGCCAGCCGCGCCGCGACGGCCACGAGCTTGAGCGGGTCGGCGGACTGGCGCGTCAGCAGCAGCTTGAAGGCCTCGGCGTAGAGCGCATCGCCGGCGAGGATCGCGACGTCCTCGCCGAACACTTTGTGACACGTGAGTCGGCCGCGACGCAGGTCATCGTCGTCCATCGCCGGCAGGTCGTCGTGGATCAGCGAGTAGGTGTGGATCAGCTCCAGGGCCGCCGCCAGCGGCAGCACCGAGTCACGTCCGCGACCGATCGCATCCGCGGTCGCCAGTGCCAGCACCGGACGGATCCGCTTGCCGCCGGCGAGCAGCGAGTAGCGCATCGCCTCCTCCAGGCCGGCGGTTGCGATCTCGTCCGAGAAGCGGACCTGCTCCAGGTACCGCTCCACGTCGTCACGCAGATGCTCCGGGAAGACCGGGCGGGAGGTCGGGGTCAGCGGCAACGTCACGCCGACGGCAGTGGAAGCTGACCGGGTAGGTCTGGAAGCGGCTCCAGCGCCGCGCGGGCTGCCTGATCCACTTGTGCGCTCACTTCCGAGGCGATCCGCGAGCATTCCTCGATCGCCTGCAGCGCCCCGTCGGCGTTCAGTCGACCGGCCCGCATCAGCTCAACGGTCCGACGCAGCGCCGCACTGAGCTCGCTCACGGATTCACTCACATCAGCAAGGTTATCGACCGATGTGGCAGCACTCTGGTTGCTCATCGACGTTCGCCGACCCACAACGCAGCCTCGGAGCTCATCGCAGGCCGTCCAGCGCCTCGTTGACGAGCGCGTCGGCGCGGGCGTTCTGGGCGCGCGGCACCGACCGGATCCGCCAGCTATCGAACCCCTTCAGCGCCTCGATCGCCGCCGCGTGCAGCGGCTGCATCGACGGGTGCTTGACCTTGTAGGCGCCGGTCAGCTGCTTGGCGACGAGCTCGGAGTCGTTGATCAGCTCGATCTCACGGGCGCCGAGCTCCGATGCCTGCTGCACGCCGCGCACCAGCGCCCGGTATTCGGCGACGTTGTTGGTCGCGACCCCGATCCGCTCGCCGAGCTCGTCCACGGTCGTCCCATCGGGCGCTGACAGGACCACGCCGATCGCCGCCGGGCCGGGATTGCCGCGGGAGCCGCCGTCGACGTGGATCACCAGCCGGGAGTGCTCCCCGGCGGTCTCAGCGGCGCTCACACCGCGTCCGGTGGTCGGATTCGCGTGAGCCCACTACCTGCCCAGCACGAGACGGCCGCGGTCGTCGGCGGAAGCGTTGACCTCACGGTCGACCTCCGACAGCTCATCGAGCATGTAGCCCTGGTCCGAGACCCGCACGTGGGGCACCTCGTCGGACAGCTCGACCTGGTAGCGATACCAGCACAGCTCCCAGCAGACGACCAGGTTGACGACCGATGCGGTCGGGTCCTTGGGGTACACCGCGACGTCGGGCAGGCCGAGCGACCGCGCGATGCCGGCGACCGTCTTCGGATGCTCGGAGCCGTTGAACAGGGACACCGCCGCGGCCGTCTTGTTCTCGACGCTGGTCGGGACGGCGCGCACATGGCGCGGCTCGCGCGGACCGGACGCCCGGGCTCCGGGCGCCTCGCGGCCGCTGATGCTGCGCCGCCGCCGGGGCGCCGGACGGCGCTCGGACCCGGGCCGCCCGGCCGCGTCGGGCCATTCCGGCGGCTGCGCCTGGCCCGAGCGCGGCTCGAACTCGTCGAGTTCCTGATCGGCCTCGTCGTCGAACTGATCGGGCTGGAGCTCTCGCCGGCTGCGGAGCCGCCCCAGCAGCGAGCGGCGGGCGTCACCGCGTGAGCCGCTCTCGTCGTAGGCCGGCACGGTGCCCTCGCGTACCCAGCCGGCATGGATCGCCCGTCCGGTGCACAGCTCGCAGACCTCGTGGCGGGTGCCGCCGTGCAGGTAGACCTCGGCTCGTTCGCCGCGCAACAGCGTTCTGCCGCAGATGTCGCACGAGATGTCGACCGCCGAGGTCCTAATTGCCCTGGTACTCACGGAGACGTGAGGCTACTACGGGTTGGCAGCGCGGCGGGCACGGCTGGCCGCGCGCCGGGCTCGACGGGGCCGCGCGTCCGCCCCCGTCGAGCCCGAACGACCGCGCTCAGGCCTTGATCACGGCCTCCTGCCCCGCCCGCGCCTCGTCGACGACCTTGGGAGCCAGGTGGCCCGGAACCTCTTCGTAACGCACGAACTCCATCGTGTACTCGCCCCGGCCGCCCGTGATCGCACGCAGGTCGGGCGCGTAGGAGAGCATCTCCGACATCGGCACCTCAGCCTTGATGTCGGTCATGCCGGCGGCGCCGGGCTCCATCCCCAGCGGCCGTCCGCGACGGGAGTTCAGGTCGCCGATCACGTCGCCGACGGCGTCCTCCGGAGCGTTGATCGTGACCAGCATGATCGGCTCCAGCAGCACCGGCGACGCCTGCTCCAGCGCCTGCTTCATCGCCTGCGAGCCCGCCACCTTGAACGCCATCTCCGAGGAATCGACCGTGTGGTACGAGCCGTCGAACAGCCGAACGCGCACGTCCTTGACCGGATACCCGGCCACGACCCCCGCTTCCATCGCCTCCTGGACGCCCTTCTCGACCGCCGGGATGAACCCGGTCGGGATCACGCCGCCCTTGATCGCGTTGACGAACTCGAAGCCGGTCGGGTGGCTGGGATCGTCGAGCGGCTCGATCTCGATGTGACAGTCGCCGAACTGGCCGCGACCGCCGGACTGCTTCTTGTGGCGGCCGTGAGCCTTCGCGGATCCGCGAATCGTCTCCTGGTACGGCACGCGCGGCGGCTTCAGCGTCACCTCGACGCCAAACCGGGACCGCAGCCGCTCGACGATCACCTCGACGTGCATCTGCGACAGCCCGGCGACGATCTGCTCGCCGGTCTGCGCGTCGCGGTGCAGGTCGATCGTCGGGTCCTCCTCCTGCAGCCGCCGCAGCGCGCTGAACACCTTGTCCTCGTCGCCCTTGGTCCGCGGCTCGATCGCGAACGCCATCACCGGCGCGGGAAGCTTGATCGAGGGCATCGAGATCGGCTCGTCCCGGGACGCGAGCCAGTCGCCGGCGCGGGTCTCCTTGAGCTTGGCGACGGCGCCGATGTCGCCGGGACCGAACTCGTCGACGTGGACGGTCTCCGAGCCGTTGAACACGATCAGTTGCCCGATCCGCTCCTTCGTGTGGCTGCGGGTGTTCAGCGCCTGCGTGTCGTGGTCGATCACCCCCTGGTACACCCGGAACAGGTTGATCCGACCCGCGAACGGGTCGGCGCGGGTCTTGAACACGTAGGCGAACAGTTCCTTGTCGTCGGAGGGCTCGAGCGTGACCTCGCCGACCTCCAGGCCGCCGTGCTTGACCGGCGATGGCAGGTCGTCGACGATCGCGTCCAGCAGCCGGTTGGTGGCGAGGTTGCGTGACGCGATCCCGCATGTGACCGGAAACAGCGAGCCGTGGTTGGTGCCGTCCTTGAGCGCGGCCACGATCTCCTCGTGCGAGATCTCTTCGCCCTCCAGGTAGCGCTCCATCAGCGTGTCGGAGGTCTCCGAGACCTCGTCCATCAGCTTCTCCCGATACTCCTGGGCCCGCTCTATGTGATCGGCGGGGATCTCGATCTCGGAGCAGTTGTCGCGGGTGGCGCCGTCGTAGGCGTATGCCTTCATGTCGACGAGGTCGATCACGCCGGAGACCCCAAGCTCTGAGCCGATCGGGATCTCGGTCGCGACCACGTGCGGGCCGAACGCGGCCTTCAGCGATTCCAACGTGCGGAAGAAGTCGGCCCGCTCGCGATCGAGCATGTTGACAAACACGAGCCGGGCCAGATCGAGCTCGGCGGCCCGCTGCCAGAGCCGGTTGGTATGGACCTCGACGCCCATCACGGCGTCGACGACGAACACGGCTGACTCGCAGACCCGGAGTGCGCCCAGCGCGTCGGCGATGAAGCTGGGGTCACCCGGGGTATCGAGCAGGTTGACCTTGCGGTCGAGCCACGCGAACGACGACAGGGCCAGCGAGATCGACATCTGGCGGGCCTGCTCGTCTGAGTCGGAATCGGACACGGTCGTGCCGTCGACGATCGTGCCGAGCCGGTTGGTCACCCCGGCCTGAAACAGGATTGCCTCGTGCAACGACGTCTTGCCGGTGCCGCGGTGGCCGACGAGGGCCACGTTGCGGATCCGATCCGCGGCCTTGTGCATGCTCAGCTCCTCTCACTCGGGTGAGCGTCCTCGGACGCGTCGGTGGCGAGGAGCGCTCGAACGCAAAGGCCGACCTTACCGCCCCGGGGCATCTTGCGGGGGCGGCGGGCCGGCCGCCGTCTTTTAGTCGAGCTCTGAGCCGAGCTTGGAGCGCAGTCGCAGCACCGCCTTGGTGTGCAGCTGCGAGACACGAGATTCGGTCACGCCAAGCACCTCGCCGATCTCCCGTAAGGTAAGGTTCTCGTAGTAGTAAAGTGCTATGACGAGCTTTTCTCGCTCTGGGAGCGCCGCGATCGCATCCGACACCCGATCGCGCAGCTCGGACTCATCGACCACCATCTGTGGGTCGGGCGCGGCCCGGTCGGGCAGCGTGTCCAGCAGCGACACCTGGTCGCCGCCTCCGTCGGTCCCGCTCCACAACTCGTCGAGCGCGACGATCGTCGAGTTGGCGATCTTCAGCAGCTGTTCTTGGAATTCCGGGATCGTCGCTCCCAGCTCGGCTGCCATCTCCTCGTCGGTCGGCGCGCGTTGCAGCCGTGACTCGAGCCTGATGTTGGCCCGCTCGATCTCGCGGGCACGGGCCCGCACCGACCGCGGCGCCCAGTCGAGCGTTCGCAACTCGTCGATGATCGCTCCGCGGATCCGCGTCATCGCGTAGGTCTCGAACTTCGTCTCACGACTCGGATCGAACCGCTCGATCGCCGAGATCAGACCGCCTAGGCCGTAGGAGATCAGGTCGGCCTCCTCGACATGCGCGGGCAGGCTGGCGCCCAGCTTGCCCGCCATGTACTTCACCAACGGCGAGTACGCCACAACGAGCCGCTCACGTGCGCGAGCTTCACCGTTGGTCTTGTAGCGCCTCCACAGATCGTGGAGCTCTACCGATTTGACGTTCGTGTCCAGACCTACCCCCATCCGACTACGCCCGGGGATGCGAACCGACGTATACGGCGCGCAGCCGATCTCGTTGCACCCGAGTGTAGACCTGCGTGGTGGAGATGCTGGTATGGCCCAGCAACTCCTGGATCGCCCGCAGGTCGGCGCCGCCCTCCAGCAGGTGCGTCGCGAACGAGTGCCTGAGCGCGTGCGGGTGCGCGTCGGCCAGCGCGGGCGACTCGCGGGCCGCCAGCCGGGCCCACAGGCGCAGCCGCCGCCGCACGTCGGAGGTTCCGAGCCGCCGCCCGGACTTCGAGACGAACAACGCGGTCTCGTCGTCGTCGCGAAGCTCAGGGTCCGCCACGCGGCGCAGCGCCGGCCGGCCGGCCGCCAGGTACCGCCCGACGGCGCCCAGCGCGTGCTCGCCGGCGGGCACGATCCGGGTCTTGTCACCCTTGCCGTGGACGCGGACCACCTCCTCGTCGAAGCCGATCGAGTCGCAGTCGAGCGTGATCAGCTCCTCGGCGCGCAAGCCCGACGCGTAGGCGAGCTCGAACAGCGCACGGTCGCGCAGCGCCAGCGGCGTGGTCGCGGGGATCCGGTCCAGCAGGGCCGCGACCTCGTCGGGCTTGAGCACACGGGGGAGTCGCTGCGGGCGCTTCGGGGCCGACAGCAGCTCGGCGGGATTGTCGCCGCGCGCGCCGCGCGTCACCAGCACCGCCAGCAGGCCCCGCAACGACGCGAGCTTACGGGCGACCGTGGTCGGCGCCTGACCGCGCTGGGAGAGCGTCGCGACGTAGCGACGCAGCGAGCGGACATCGACCCGCTCGGGCGCCAGCCCGGCGGCGGACGCCCAACGGGCGAACTGGATGCAGTCACCGGCGTACGCGGTCCGCGTCTTGGCCGCGACCGCCCGCCGGCGTAGGTCTGCGTCGAATTGATCAAGCGCCGCCTGCCATGCAGGCGTGATCCGCTCCACGTCGGCCGGGGTCACGGTTCGACTATTCGCGGTACGCGTTCGCGGACCTGCCCGGGACGGAACCCGGTCTGAGTCATTCGCGGCGGCGACCACCGCTGCGGCCCGCCCCTCGCTCAGGTGCTGACGTCGACCAGCGCGCCGATCGGCGTGTACGGGTAGACCGCGGCGGCCGCTGAAAGTGGCATCTCGACGCAGCCGTCTGACTGCGGGAACCCATAGGAGCCCCGGTCGTAGTAGTGCAGCGCGTCGCCGCCGTTGAAGTAGCTGACCCACAGGATCCCGGGATCGACATACGTGGAGCCGTCGGGGTTGGTGCCCGACATCGTCACCGACGGCGCGTGCTCGAACACCGGATAGGTGCCCGTCGCGGTGCCGCCGGCGGCCGCCGTGCCGGTGTTCGCCGGCGTTTCGACCACATCGTGGCCGCTGTGCCACACCGTCACCGACTCGTCGACGTCGGCCTCATGGACCATCACGAACGTGTAGCCGAAGTTGCTCGTCTGCTTGTGGACGAGAGCGTTGATCAGCGCCTTCCAGACCGCCGGTCCGAGCACGCCGTCGGCCGTCATGTCGTGGTCTGACTCGAACATCATGATCGCGCCCTGGGTGACGACGCCGGCCTGGCCGGGCTGCCACTGCGCGATCAGCTGCTCAGGCGTGTTCGGGTAGCGCCACCGGAACTTGCCCTTCGGCGTGTTGACGGCAGCGTTCTCCTGGTCCGACACCGTGGTGCCGGGACCCTTGCCGGAGTACTTGAAGTGGACGGGCAGGTAGCCGAGCTGCGCAAGGATCTGCTGGGCACGCGTGACCGTCCCGCTCGGGACCGTCCAACTGCCTGACGTCGCCGTACCCGACTGGCCGCCGACGAGCCGGATGCCGTTGGGCATCGTGATCTGGACGTGCGCGTCGAGCCCGTAGCCGTAGCCGCTGGGGATGAACTCGATGCGGTGGCTGGAGATCTGCTTCCAGCTGCCCGTGGTGGTGGGCGTCACCGTCGGCCGACGCGAACCGAGCACCTTCGAGACCGGCTTGGAGAAGCTCAGCGTGATCGGCGTCGTCGGGTTGATCGTCTTGCCGGGCTTCGGGTAGGCGACCGCGGTGGCGTGGCTACCACCCGGGAAATAGTTGACCTGCGCCGTCGAGGAGCTCTCCCACTTGTGGATCTGCGCGGCGACGTACAGGGTCCCGGCCGACCCGCTGTGCGGCAACGTGACCGACGTGCTCGGCGAGCTCAGTACCTTGCGCGTCAGCTGCTTGGGCGAGGTGCCGTACTCATAGGCCGCGACCGGCGTCTTGAAGCGCAGCTTCAGCGGCGAGCCCTTGTGCAACGTGATGTAGTGCGTGCGTGTCGACGCGGTCGGCGCCGTGTACTTGAGCGTCAGCGTCTGGCTCTTCCCGGCCAGCCACGAGATCCATCCCGGCCGCTTGATGACGACCCGAACCGTCAGCGTCTCGCCGGCCGGTATCGGCCGCCTGGCGACGATCTCCGGATCGCCAACGACCTTGACCGGCACGAGCTTCTGCTCACGTCCGCCGATCACCGAGACCGAGACGATCTTGCCGCCCCCGAGCGGCATCCCGACCTTCGCGATGCCGTTGGCGTCGGCCTCGAGGCTGGCCTTGGCCGAGACGAACACGAGCGCCAGCACTCCCAGTATGGCGACGAGGACGAGCAGCAGACCGATCGGCAGCATCCACCGGCGGCGACGCTTGGCGCCCCCGCGATTGATCGTCGCCCCGGACAACGGCGCCTGGAAACGGCGCGGCTCCGATGGCGGCTTCAGAGGAGAGAAGGTCGCCACGTCGCCGACGATGGTAGCGAGGACGCGGATATCCGCGACTCACTAACCGTTAGCGCTTCCTTAATGCAAGCGGTCTTGCAGACGGTGCAAGCGGTCCTGCAGACGGCCCGGAGTGACCCGGATCTTGCCCTCAGCCGGGCACGCGGCAAGGTGGCGCGCCATTCGTTGACGATCGCTCGTCAACCCTCACCGTCGCAGCGTCGATCAGCCGGCAGCGTCGATCCGCGGCGTCGCGTCGGCGCTCGCGCCGTCGTTGCCCGGCTTGCCGGCGCCGCGGGCCGCATCGCGGATTCGGGCCCGCTCCCACTGCGACAGCCGCCACAGATCGCGCTTGACGCGGACCGGGTCCAGCTGACGGCCCGGTAGGTGCATGTTGGCGGTTGAGATCAGCCGCTGCTCGTCACCGGTCAGCGCCATCCACTTGGCCAGCACGTCGTCGGAGTCCGGCAGTCGCGCGCTGCCGTACGGGCGCGTCTCATCCGGGAACGTCACGCAGTACTCGTTCAGCAGCCGGTGCGTTTGCGCCAGGTAGGCGACGATCGCCCGGTGCGGGTAGATCAGGTAGGCGTAGGCGGCGCCGCCGGTGTCGCCGGCGTTGGCCGGTCCCGCCGACACGCCGCCCCAGACCCGGATGAACCCGAGGTCCCGGTACATCGCCCACTCCTCGTCGTTGACGCACGACTTCAGCAGCATCCGCGCCCGTTGCTCGGCGCGGCGTTCGCGGCCGGGGTCATACGCGATGCCCTGCACCGGCGCCCGGCGCGCTTTGTGGCGCTCCCACAGTTCGCCGGCGCGCGGGATCAGCTCCTCCGACAGCAGTGCGACCACGACCAGCGCGGCAACCAGGAGCGCCAGCAGCACCGTGCGACCCGCTAACGCCCGCCCGCCGCGCGCGGAAAGAAGATCACCCGGTCGGCGTCACGCGGGATCTCCTGGAACGTCTTGACCATCTGCGCCTCGCGACGGCCGCTGCGGTCGGTCTGCGGCACCGCAGCCCACAGCCCCACTTCCAGCTGGCGACGGAACTCCTCGATCAGCCGCAGCTCGTCGTCGGCGATCTCCACATCGCCCTCGGCGATCAACACCTCGCCGTGGCCCGGCTTCATCCTGAGGAACCGCACCGGCTTCATTATGTCAGTTTTAGGATGGACACTGGGCCGGGTCCGCGCCCGATCTGGCGCAGCCCGTCGCGGACCGCCTCGGCCGCCGCCCGCTTTGCCGCCCTCGCCGCGCTCAGCGGATCGTCGCCATGCGCGAGCCGGGCCGCGAGCACCGACGAGTGCGTGCATCCTGAGCCGTGCGATGCGTCGGCGGCGTAGCGCTCGCCGGGGATCTCCACCACCCGCTCACCGTCGTCGTAGACATCGGTGGGTTGGGCTCGGTGACCGCCGGTGACGACCACGATCCGCGGCCCGAGCGCACGGACGTCACGCGCGAGCCGCGCCGGGTCGGCGCGCTCGTCGCCGTCGGTCAACGCCCGTGCCTCGGCCAGGTTCGGGGTAGCGACCGTCGCGAGCGGCAGGATCCGCCTGATCAACGCGTTCCGCGCGCCCGGTGCCAACAGCGTCGCGCCGGTCTCGGAGACCATCACGGGGTCGACCACGATCGGCAGCCCGGGGTTGCCGGCCCGCAGTTCCGCGAGCGCCGTGGCGACGGCATCGATCGTCTCGGTGCAACCGAGCATCCCGACCTTGACCGCATCGACGCCGATGTCGCGCGCGACCGACCGCACCTGGGCGATGATCAGCTCCGGTGAGATCGCCTCGATCGCGTCGACGCCGACCGTGTTCTGGGCGGTGATCGCGGTGATCGCGGTCATCCCGTGCACCCGGCAGGCCGCGAACGCCTTCAGGTCGGCCTGGATGCCGGCGCCGCCACCGGAATCGGAGCCCGCGATCGACAGCACCCGCGGGATCTCGTCGTTGCCTCGCATCGCTCGGCGAGGCTACTGGTCGCCCCGGGGGGCCACGCCCGCTGATCGCGCGGCCACGCCCGACGACCGGGGCCACGCCCGCTGATCGTGCAGCCACGCCCGACCACCGGGGCCACGCCCGACCACCACAGGGCCCACGCCCGGCTCACCACGGGGGTGATGCATCCTGGTATCGCATATGGCAACTTAAACGCAGCACCCCCAGTGGCCGGCGTCCGAGGCGGCCGCGTCAGCGCGAACGTGGCGCGGTAACAGTCAGCCGGCCACCCGGCGACCGCCTGACGAGCCCGGCGAGCTCGAGCGCGGCGACCGCCTCGAGCCCTTGGACCGGCTCGAGGCCGGCACGGACGAACGCCGCCTGGCCCTCATGGCCCTCGTCGAGCGCGTCGAGCAGGGCCGCGTCGGTCGGCTCGAGCCAGGTGCGGCGCGCATCGGCGACCGAGCGCTCGCCGGGCCCGTACAGCAGGTCGAGCACGTCCTGGGCGTCGGTGATCACCTCCGCGCCGTCGCGCATCAGCCTGTGTGGCCCGCCCGACAGCGGCGAGCTCACCTGACCGGGCACGGCGCCGACGTGGCGTCCGAGCTGCGCCGCATGACCAGCGGTCACCAGCGCGCCTGAGCTCGATCGCGCCTGGATCACGACGGTGATCGCGCTCAGCGCGGCGATGATCCGGTTGCGGGCCGGGAACATCCAGCGCCGGGGCCTGACACCGGGCGGCAGCTCGGACACGACGAGCCCGGCGTCACGGATCCGGGTGTACAGGCGGCGGTGGCTGGCCGGGTACGGGTGGTCAGCGCCGCCGGGGAGCACCGCGAGCGTGGCGCCGATTTCGCCCCGGGCCCCCGGCGGCGCGCCGGCGGCTGCCTGCGCCGGCCGACTGGCCGCCTGCAGCGCGCCGGCGTGCGCCGCGCCGTCGATTCCGAGCGCCATGCCGCTGACGATCGTCAGGCCGGCGCCGGCCAGCTCGGACGCCAGCGACCGCGCCGTCTCGATCCCGTAGGACGACGCGCGCCGCGCCCCGACGATCGCGACGGCCGGTTCGGCCGCCAGCGACGCGAGCCGCCGCGGCGGGCCGCTGACGTACAGCGCGGCCGGCGGCGCCCGCAGCCCGAGCAGCTCGGGCGGATAGTCGCGCGAGCATCGGCAGACGACCTCGAGCCCGGCGGCGGCGACCCGGGCACGCTGCGCGTCGGCATCGAACGCCGCCAACCCGCGGCGCAGCTCGTCCGCGCGCCGGCCCGCGACCGCGTCGACGAGCGCCTCATCGGGGCACGCCAGCAGGTCGTCGATCCGCCCCCGCTCGGTCTCCAGATGGCCGCTCAGCAGCTCCAGCGCCAGCCCGCGGCGCAAGCAGCGGTCGCAGGCGCTCACGCGGACATCAGCAGCTCCGATGCCGACCGTTGTCGCAGGCTCAGCGCCAGCAGCACGTCGGACCGCCGGACGCGCTCGCGGCCGTCGAGGTCGGCGATCGTCTGCGCCACCCGGACGACGCGATGGCGGCCCCGCGCGCTCAGCGCCCCGGTCTCGTAGGCACGGCCGAGCTGCGCCAACCCGTCCTCGTCGCAGCGCACCGAGCGCTGCGCGGTGCGGGCGTCCATCTCGCCGTTGCATCGCGCGCCGCTTGCGCGCAGGCGCCGACGCTGTCGCTGACGCGCCTCGCTCACCCGTGTCAATACCTGCTCCGAGCTCGTCCGCGCCGGCGCGCGCAGCTCGGAGTCCTGCGGCCGGCGAACGTCGACGAGCAGGTCGATCCGGTCCAGCAGCGGACCGCTCAGCCGCCGCCGGTGACGGCGGAGATCGAGCTCACCGCAGCTGCAGCGATCGCCGACGCCCGCGTATCCGCACGGGCACGGGTTGGTCGCAGCGACCAGCATGAACCGCGTCGGGAACAGCAGCGAGCGCTGTCCGCGGACGATCACGACGCTGCCGTCCTCCAACGGCTGGCGCAACGAGTCCAGGGCGGGGCGCTGGAACTCCGATAGCTCATCCAGGAACAGCACGCCATGATGCGCGAGCGTCGCTTCACCCGGGCGCGGCGGCGAACCGCCGCCGGCCAGTCCGGACGGCGAGATCGTGTGATGGGGGGCGCGAAACGGCCGCGCGGTGATCAGCCCCCCGGCATGCAGCCCGGCGACGCTGTGCAACCGCGTGACCTCGATCGCGTCGGCGCGGCTCAGCGTCGGCAGGATCGAGGGGAGCCGCCGGGCAAGCATCGTCTTGCCGGTGCCGGGGGCGCCCTCCATCAGCAGGTTGTGCCCGCCGGCGGCCGCGATCTCCAGCGCCAGCAGCGGAATCTCGTGCCCGCGGACGTCGGACAGATCCGGCGGCGCGGTCGGCGGGCTGCCTCCGGTCCGCTGATCGGGCATCGCCGGGACCGGCTGACCGCGCAGCACGCCGGCCGCCTCGGTCAGACTGCGCACCGGCACGATCTCCAGTCCGCCGACGAGCGCTGCCTCACGAGCCCGCTGGCGCGGCACGAACAGTTGCGTACAGCCGGCCCGCCGGGCGCCCTCGGCGACCGCCAGCACGCCCGGCGAGTCGCGCAACTCGCCGCCGAGCGACAGCTCGCCGAACACCGCGATCCCCCGCAGCGCCGCCGCCGGAACCTGCTCCGAGGCCGCCAGCAGCGCCAGCGCGATCGCCGCGTCGAAACCCGGGCCGGCTTTGCGCAGCGACGCCGGTGCCAGGTTGGCGGTGATCCGGCGATCGAGGAACTTGAAGCCCGAGTTGAGGACCGCGGCGTGGATCCGGTCACGGGACTCGCGCACGGCGGTGTCTCCGAGCCCGACGATCGTGAACGACGGCAGACCGCTGCGGATGTCGACCTCGACCCACACCTGCCGTGGTGTAACGCCGTCGATCGCGAACGTGATGACCCGGGCGAGCATCCCTCACCAGGCTACGCCTCAAGCCGTCAAAAGTGGCGCCCTGGTCGTCGCGGAAATGTGCCAATTGCAGGGTTAATTGGAACACAATCGCGACGACTTCAGACCCTGTTGTGACGCGATCGGCCGTAACGTGGAGGCATGGACAAGCGTCTCACCCAGACCCGCACAGGACCCCCGCAACCCGACCCGCGCAAGCGGCTCGGCGCGCTCGGCGAGCAACTTGCGGCAGAACATCTGGCGCGGCTCGGCTACCGGATCGTCGGGCGCAACTACCGCACCCGCTGGGGCGAGCTCGACCTGATCGCGCACAACGGCCGGCTGCTGGCGTTCGTCGAGGTCAAGACGCGCCGGGCCTCCGGCGGCGCCGGCTCGCCGTTCGACGCCGTCGACCGCCGCAAGCAGGCTCAGGTCCGCCGGATCGCGGCCGGCTGGCTGACCGAGGTGTCCGACCGGCCCCGCGCCGACGATCTCCGCTTCGACGTGATCGGTGTGACCGTCGACGGCGCCGGGCGGCTGATCGAGCTCGAGCACCGCGAGGGGGTGTTCTAGAGCGAAGGGCGCGCCGGCGGACGGCGGAGTGGGACGAACGTCAAAGAATGGTGGACAAATCTCACAATCGCCCGCGTCACCCGCCGCTGTCAACCGCGACTGCGCACTGCGACGGCGCCCCCGGCGGGCGACGTGGGAGGCCGCCCGCGGGTTGGCGACCTCCCGGTGCAGAGCGTGGGAGGCCGCCCGTCGGTTAGCGACCTCCCGGTGCAGAGCGCCCCCCCGCGCGCTCCACACCCGTGTAACGGATCAGGCGAGCTCGAGTTGCTGATAAGCGGTCGACTGAAACGACATCCGATGCAGCGGCGAGACGCCGAGGCGCTCGATCGCCTGGCGGTGCTCCGGGGTCGAGTAGCCGACGTGCTGGGCGAACTCCCAGCCGGGATGACGGGCATCGGCGCGGCGCATGTAACGGTCGCGGGTCTCCTTGGCGAGGACCGACGCGGCCGCGATCGCGGCACTCTTGGCGTCGCCGCCGACGACCGCCCGCTGATCGTGGCCGAGGTCGCCGACGGGGAAACCGTCTGACAGGCAGATGCAGCCGGGCACGGCGACGCGGGCGAGCGCGTCGCGCAGTGCCTGCAGGTTGGTCCGATGCAGGCCACGGGCGTCGATCCCCGGAGCGCACCGCGAGACGATGCAGGCGCGGGCGGCGATCTCCATGATCACCGGGTAGAGCTTGGCCCGCGCCTCCGCCGTCTGCTGCTTTGAATCGTTGAGCACGCCGAGCGCCCGCGCCTGGGCGGGTCCGATCCGCTCCAGGTCGAGCAGCACCGCCGCCGCCACCAGCGGCCCGGCCAGGCATCCTCGCCCGGCCTCGTCGGCTCCGGCGACAAACCGGACGCCGAGCCCGCGATCGAAGCTCAGCAATTTGCGCCCGGGCCGTGCGGCACGGCGCTTGCCCGTGGCCGGGCGCCCGGCCGGGCGCCGGCCGTCGCTCCCGCGCTCCTCCTCGGCGATCGCCGGATCAGGCGGTGGCACGCCGTCGTCGCTAGAGGGTTCCGATCCGGTCGGGAGGCCAGTAGGTGAAGAACGCCTCGCCGATGATCCACTTCTGCGGGACGGGTCCCCAGAAACGACTGTCGTCTGAGAAGCCACGGTTGTCCCCCATCATGTAGTACTCACCGGGCGGAACGACGATCGTTTTGGGGAAATTGCAGTCTCCGCCGGGTTGACAGGGCGCGATGTAGGAGTCCTTCTCCCGCACGCCGTTGCGGTAGACGTGTCCGTTGATGATCTTCAGATGGTCGCCCGGGACGCCGACCACACGCTTGATGAACGTCTGGGACGACTCCTGCGCGGTCGGCTTGTCGCACGCCTGCGCGTGGCCGGCGCCCTGGGCGCTGTTGCCGCAGACCGGCTCGGCCGGATCGGCCCCCGCCGGGGGGTGAAAGACGACGATGTCGCCGACGCCGGGGTGCCTCGAAAGCCGATAGGCAAGGATCCGCTGATCGATGTGCAGCGTCGGCTCCATCGAGCCCGACGGGATCCGGTACGGCTTGACGACAAATGCCTGGATCAGAAACGCCAGGCCGACAGCGACCGCGACCGTCGCGATCAGTTCGATCAGCGAGTACAGCGGCGACTTCTGCTTCTTGGACGTTCCGGATGCCATCAGCGCCTCGCCACCGTCACAGGGTGCCGACGCGGTCGGGCGGCCAGTAGGTCAAGAACGCCTCACCGATCATCCACGAGCGGCGGACCGGCCCCCAGAAACGGCTGTCGAGCGAGTCGGGACGATTGTCGCCCATCATGTAGTAGTCGCCCCGGGGCACCGTGAACGTCTTGGGAAACCAGCATTCGCCGCCGCCGTGGCACGGGATCGTGTAGCTGTCGCGCTCACGTACGCCGTTGCGATAGACGTGGCCGTTGCGGATCGAGAGCCGGTCGCCGGGCAGCCCGACCACTCGCTTGACGTAGGTCTGACCCGACTCGCGGTTGCCGACGACGTCACAGGCCTCCGGGTCATTGCGGCCAGAGCTGGTCAGCCCCTCGCTCCCGTCCGCGCACGTCTCGGACACGGGCGGATGGAAGACCCACACCTGGCCGAGCTTCGGCCCGGAGATGTCGTCACCGATCCGGTCGACGAGGATCCGCTGGCCGATGTGCAGCGTCGGCTCCATCGATGCTGAGGGGATCTCGTATGGCTTCACGACGAACGCTTGAATCGCCAATGCCAGGCCCAACGCGACCGCGACGATCAAGACCAGCTCCGCCACCGTGCGCGGTAGCGACTTGCGGGTCTTGGTCACACCTAGTCGCCGTCTGCGGCGTCCGGTCCGGCCTGCTCAGCAGCCGGAACGGCGGCAGCGCCGGTTGCGGTCGGCGCCGCGTCCGGGACCTCCTGGGCGGTCTCCTCAGCCGTCGCGCCCTCGGCGTCGACCGGCTCGTCGGTGTACAGCAACTCGCGCTCGACCGCGATCTCGGGTCCGGCTGAGCGGCGCTCGCGGACGCGGGCGCGCTTGCCGACCCGGCCCCGCAGGTAGTACAGCTTGGCGCGCCGCACGTCGCCGCGGGCCGACACCTCGATCCGCTCGATCTTTGGCGAGTGCAGCGGGAACGTCCGCTCCACGCCGACCCCGAAGGACTGCTTGCGGACGGTGAACGTCTCGCGGGCGCCATGGCCCTGACGCTTGATCACGACGCCCTCGAACACCTGGGTCCGGCGGCGCGTGCCCTCGATCACCTGAAAGTGAACGCGCAGCCGGTCGCCGGCGTCGAACTCCGGCACCCGGCGCAGCTGAGTGCGCTCCAAGCTGTCGATAACTGTGCTCATCGCAAAAAGGAAACTCCGCTTGTCACATGGATAGGGACTTACCCACCCGAGCCGCCCACCCATGCGCGCGCAACCCGCTCACCGGGGCGCGCCGCGTCACCGCGTCGGCCACCCCGTGCGGCGGCCTATGGTAGCGGGTCGTCGTCGGCGCTATGCACGTCCGGCGCCGCGGCCGGCGAGGCGTCGGCCCGGGCCCGGGCCCGGCTCTGGGCCAAGCGCCACTCGGCGATCCGGCGGTGGTGGCCGGACAGCAGCACCTCCGGCACCTCCCAGCCCCGGTAGGACGCCGGGCGCGTGTAGTGCGGGTACTCCGGGCCGCCCTCGAGCGCGGCACTGAACGATTCCTCCAGCGCCGAGTCGCCGTGTCCGAGCGCTCCGGGCTGCTTGCGCAGCACCGCGTCGCAGACGACCATCGCCGGCAGCTCACCGCCGGCCAGCACATAGCGACCGATCGAGACGCGATCGGTCGCGAAGCGCTCGAGGATCCGCTCGTCGAACCCCTCGTAGCGACCGCACAACAGCGTCAACGCCGGCTCGGACGCGAGCTCGTCGACGAGCGGATCGTCGAGCAGGCGACCGCTTGGATCCAGCGCGATCACTCTGCGCCGCGCGCGCAGCGCGACCGGATCCTCGCCGTAGTGGGCGCGCAGGGCCGCCTCGACGACATCGACCCGCAGCACCATCCCGGCGCCACCGCCGAACGGGGTGTCGTCGACCTGGCCGCCGCTCAGCGGCGTGTGGGTGCGGTAGTCGACGAACCCAAGCTCGTTACCGAGCGCAACCGCGTTGGTGACGTGGCGTTGTGATGCGAACCATCCAAACGCCTGAGGAAACAGGGTGAACACGTCGATCTGCATCTACGAACCGCTCCACGTGATCGCGGCCACCACCATTAGCCGTCCTCGCCGAGGAACCGCAGGTCGACGTCGATCACGCGCCGCTCGATGTCGACGCTGCGTACGGCGTCGCGGACGAGCGGCACGAGCAGCGGCGGCGCGGCCGCGGCGCGCGCGTCGCCGTCCTCGGGTGCGCGGCGCACCTCGAGCACCTCGCACGACGGCAGCGCCAGCAGCGCCGAGACGACGCCGACCGGCCGCTCGCCGTCGCACACGGCGCAGCCCTCGAGGTCCTGGGCCCACCACTCGTCGGGCTCGAGCTCGGCAACGTCGGCGCGCGCCACCATCAGCTCGGTCCCGGTCAGCGCCTCGGCGTCCTCGCGCCGCTCGCACCCTTCCAGGCGCATGATCGGCCGCGCCGAATGCCCGGCCAGCCGTGTCACCCGCCGTACCGATCCGCCGACCCTGACCTCGGAGCCGATCCGCACGCCGGCGAGCACCGACTCGGCGACCCGGCCGAGGTGAAAGCTGCCGTCGAGCCCGTGCGCGCGCCCCACGGTTCCGGCCCGCAGCCACTCGGGGCCGGCGCCCGGGGTCACCCGTCGACGATGTCGACGAACACGCGCCGGCGATCCTTGACGCCGGCCACCTTGATCACGGTACGCAGCGCCCCGGCGGTCCGGCCGCCGCGCCCGATCACCGAGCCGTAGTCGTCGTCGTGGACCGAGAGCTCGAGCACGACCGAACCGTCGTCCTCGATCAGCTCGGTCACGCGAACCGAGTCCGGGTGCTCGACGAGCCCCCGGGCCAGGAAGTCCAGCAGCTCGCGCACCGGCGCTCCCGGATCAGGAAATGTTCTGCGTGCGCAGCAGCTTGCGCACGCTGTCGGACGGCTGCGCGCCGCGGGCCAGCCAGTCGCGGATCCGCTCCTCGTCGAGCACGATCGTCGACGGGTCCGTCTGCGCGTTGTAATGGCCGACGGTTTCGATCACCCGACCGTCGCGCTTGGAGCGCTGGTCGGCGACGACCACGCGCCAGATGGGGTTCTTTCGCCCGCCGATGCGGGTCAATCTGAGTCTGACTGACATATGCGAGCGATCAGGTTAGCGTGCGCGCTCAACGGCCGCCCTGGCGCATCAGCGCGCCGAGGTCCGGCATCTTGCCCTGCGCCACCTGTCGCATCACCTTGCGCGACTGTTCGAACTGCTTGATCAACTGCTTGACGGCCTGCACGTTGGTGCCCGACCCCTTCGCAATTCGCAGTCGCCGCGAGCCCTTGATCAGCTCCGGATGCCGGCGCTCCTGGGGCGTCATCGACAGGATGATCGACTGCAGCCGGTCGAAGTCACGCTCGTCGATGTTGACGTTGCGCAGTTCCGCGCCGATGCCCGGGATCATGCCCAGAAGCGACTTCAGCGGGCCCAGCCGCCGGATCTGGCGCATCTGGTCGAGGAAATCGTCGAGATCGAACTCGGACTTGCGCAGCTTGCGCTCCAGCTCGGCGGCCTGCGTCTCGTCGTAGCCGGACTGTGCCTTCTCGATCAGGGTCATCACATCGCCCATTCCGAGGATCCGCTGCGCCATCCGGTCGGGGTAGAAGCGCTCGAACTGATCGAGCTTCTCGCCGGTGGAGGCGAACAGGATCGGCTTGCCGGTGACCGCCTTGACCGACAGCGCGGCGCCGCCACGGGCATCGCCGTCGAGCTTGGTCATCACGACCCCGTCGAAGTCGACGACCGCGGCGAACTGCTCGGCGACGTTGACCGCGTCCTGGCCGGTCATCGCGTCGACGACCAGGAGGATGTCGTGCGGCTTGATCGCCTGCTTGATCTGCGCCAGCTCGTCCATCAGCTCGGTGTCGACGTGCAGCCGGCCGGCGGTGTCGACGATCAGCACGTCCTTGCCCTCGCTGCGGGCGCGCTCGGCCGCCCATTTGGCGATCTTGACCGGGTTCTCGTCGGTGCCCTGCTCGTAGACGGCGACGCCGACCTGCCCTGCGACCTTGACGAGCTGCTCGACGGCCGCCGGGCGGTACACGTCGCAGGCGGCGACGGCGACCGACGAGCCCTGCCCCTTCAGGTACCGGGCCAGCTTGCCGGTGGCGGTCGTCTTGCCGGAACCCTGCAGCCCCGCCATCAGCACGATCGTCGGCGGGCGCGGTGAGAACGCCAGATCCCCGGCGGCACCGCCCATCAACTCGGTCAGCTCGTCGGAGACGATCTTGATGACCTGCTGGCCCGGGTTCAGCGCGCCGACGATGTCGGCGCCGAGCGCCTTCTCCTTGACCGAGCTGGTGAAGCTCCGGACAACCTTGAAGTTGACGTCGGCCTCCAGCAGCGCGAGCCGGATCTCGCGCATCGCCGCATTGATGTCGTCCTCGGTCAGCGTGCCCCGCCCGCGGACGTCCGCCAGGGTGGCCTGAAGCTTCTCTCCGAGTGACTCGAACACGACAGAGAGTCTAGGCGCGCGCGGCGCTCAGGAGACGAGGGCGCGGGCGAACTCGCCGGCGTCGAATGGACGCAGGTCCTCGAGCTGCTCGCCGACACCGATCAGCTTGACCGGAATCCCGAGCTCGGAGGCGATCGCGAGCGCGATCCCGCCCTTGGCGGTGCCGTCGAGCTTGGTCAGGACGATCCCCGTGACGTCGATCGCCTCCGCGAACATCTGTGCCTGACGCAGACCGTTCTGACCGGTCGTGGCGTCGACCGTCAACAGCGTCTCATGCGGCGCTTCCGGAATCTGCTTGGCGATCACCCGCCTGACCTTGGTCAGCTCGGCCATCAGATTGTCCTGGGTGTGCAGACGCCCGGCGGTGTCGATCAGGACGACGTCGGCGCCCTGGCGGCGCGCCTGGTCGATTGCATCGAACGCGACCGAAGCCGAATCGGCGCCGAGGCCGCCCTTGACGAACCCGACCCCCGCCCGCTGAGCCCAGATCTCCAGCTGCTCGACGGCGGCGGCGCGGAACGTGTCACCGGCAGCCAGCACGACCGAGCGGTGCAACTCCTTGCTCAGGTGCCAGGCGAGCTTGCCGAGCGTCGTCGTCTTGCCGGTGCCGTTGACGCCGGCGACGAGGATCACCGTCGGCTCGGCGCGCAGGTCGATCCGGTCATCGCCGGTCTTCGCGATCTCGGTCAACAGCTCGACCAGCCGATCCGACAGCTCCTGGCCGCCGGTCAGCTTGTCCTCGGTCGCCTCCTGTTCGAGCTGGGCAACGACCTTGGCGGTCGTCGAGGTGCCGACGTCGGCGTAGATCAGCGCCTCCTCCAGCCGCTCCCAGGTCTCGTCTGAGAGGTCCTCGAACAGCGTCGCCTGGATCTCTGACTGCAGCGCCTGGCGCGTCTTGCGCAGGCTCTCGCGCAGCCGCGCGAACCGCCCGATCCGTCGCGTGCCCGGCGGCTGCTCCGCTTCGGGCTGGCGGCCGTCCGCCGGCGGTTGTCCGTCGACGATGAAGATGTCCGACCAGTCGCGCGCCATGCCGGCGGCGACGTTACCAGCGGCCGGACCGGCGCCCGGACCGGTGGGTACAGTCAGCGCATCCGAGCGGCGGGGGTGACAGCGATCGCGGTGGTGGTGCTGGCGGCGGGTTGCGGCTCGAGCACGCAGCCGCCGCTCACGGCGACGCGCGCGCAGGTCGTTGGGACCTCATCGACGAGCTCGTCATCGACGGTGACCGGCAGGGTCCCGACCGCGCATCCGCAGGCAGTCGAGCCGACGGCCGGCCAAGGCTCATCGGCCAGCGCCGCCGGGGGCACGGCGGCGAGCGGCTCTGGCGGTGGCGCGCCGTCGGCGCTGTCAGCGCACCCGAAGCTGAGCGGACCCGCCAGCGTGACCAGCGCCCCGGCCAAGGGCGCGCCGACCAACGCCCAGATCCGGGCGGCGCTGGTCTCGCTGGAGACCGCCAAGCGCCGCTACCGGCTCGCTCAGATCGACTTCTCGGCCTCGCTGCTGGACGCGGCGGCGCTGCCGGCCGGACAGTGGTACACGAGCATCGCGTCGTTCTATGACCTGTTTGGCAACGGCGTGGCGTGCGGCGGGATCCTGCACCCGTGGACGCTCGGGGTCGCCAACAAGACGCTGCCGTGCGGGACGCGTGTGATCTTCCAGTACGGCAGCCGCGCGATCGAGGTCAAAGTGATCGACCGCGGCCCGTACATCGCCGGGCGCGAGTGGGATCTGACCGCAGCGACGGCCGTCGCACTGCACTTCCCGGGGCTCGGCCCGATCCACTGGCGCCTGGCCCAGTAGGAGCGCCCGCGTCAGGCGGCCTGCTGCTCCGGCGGCGGCAGCTTGCGCGAGATCACCTTCGAGATCCCGTCCGAGCCCATCGACACGCCGTAGAGCGAGTCGGCGGCCTCCATCGTGCGCTTCTGATGGGTGACGACGATGAACTGCGCCCGTGACGAGTACTGCGCGAGCAGCGTCAGGAAGCGGCTGATGTTGAGATCGTCGAGCGCCGCCTCGACCTCGTCGAGGATGTAGAACGGACACGGGCGCGCCAGGAACACGGCAAACAGGAACGCGAGCGCGGTCATCGACTTCTCGCCGCCCGACAGCAGTGACAGCCGCTTGGGGTCCTTGCCGGCCGGCGTGATCTCGATCTCGACCCCATCGAGATCCTCGGCCTGATCAGCGGGATCCCCGGCCTCATCGCTCGCCGGCTCACCGGCTGTGCCTGAGCTCGCACCGTCGTCCTCGCCGTTGGAGGCCGCGGACCCGGGCAGCGGCTGACCACCGATCACGGGCGCCGGGCGGCCGGCCCGATCGGGCTCGGCCACCAGCGCGAGACTCCCCTTCCCCCCCGGGAACAGTTGGCTCGCCAGCTCCTCGAACGCCGTCGCGGTCGCCGAGAACGTCTGCTCGAACGTCTCCTTGATCTGGCGGTCGATGTCCACGATCAGCTTCTGCAACTCGCGCAACGAGGACTCCAGGTCGGTGCGCTGGGCCTCGAGCTCCTCGACGTGCTCGAGCGCCTCGGCGTACTCCTCCTGGGCCAGCGGATTGACCGGGCCAAGCTGCTCACGCCGGCGCCTGACGCGATCCAGGCGTGCGGACAGCGACGCCCGCTGCTCGTCGGCCAGCGGCTCGGCCGCGGGCTCGGGCTCGAGCTCCAGACGCGCCGCGATCTCCTGCAGCTCGGCGCGGGACTCGGCGGCATGATCGCGGCTGCGCTCGAGCTTGATCTCGGCGGCGGTCAGCGCGTCGTTGCAGGTGCCCATCCGCTGATGCAGGGCCGCCTCCTTGAGAGCGCACTCGCGCAGCTGCGCGCCGGCGTGCTCATCGGCCTCACGATCGGATACCAGCGCCGCCTCGAACTGCGCCAGCAGCTGGCCGACCGCCGTCGCGCACTCGCGCAGCGCGGCCAGCGCGTCGTCGACCTCCGGAATCAACGTCTCGTCGCGTGCCACCGAGGCAGCCTGCTGATCGAGGCGACGTTCGCGGTCCGCGCGCTCGCGAGCTACACGGTCGAGCATCGCGCGCTCCGCGGTCAGCTGCGCGGTCAGCTGGGCTCGCCGGTCGGCGCCCGGGCCCTCGTCGGGCGCGGCCCGCCGGCGGTCGATCTGCGCCGCCACGCGTCGGCGCTCCTCGACGGCCTCGTCGTGGGTCCTGACCGTGGCGCGGTGGGCCCCGACGAGCCGGTCGCGCTCAGCGTCGGCGGCCGCGACCGCCGCGGCGGTGCGCTCGACCGCCCCACGGGCATCGAGCTCGGCCTGGACGGCCCGCTCCGATTCGGAGAGCAGCTGCTCACGGCGGTTTCGTTGGGCGAGCACGCGATCGTCGCCGACCGCCGGCGCCTGGCGAAGCTCGCCGGCGCGGGCACTCCAGACACGACCGGCGCGGGTCACCGCCACGCCGGCGAACCCGGCCGAGCAGTCATCGAGGCTGTCGAGAACCCACGTGTCGGCCAGCAGCCGCCCGACGATCGCGAGCGTCGCCTCGTCGCCGCGGATCTGCGCCAGCAGCAGCTCGGCGCCCGCCGACGGTGCGGCCGGCGATCCGTCCGTGGCTGGATCGGATCCTGCGACGAGCGCCCGACCGCCGTCGTCGCCCGCACGATCGAGCAACGCGCGACCGGCGTCGATGCCGTCGACGACCGCCGCCGCCAAGCGCCCGTCGAGCGCCGCGGCGACCGCCAGCTCGTAGCCGGGCGCGACCTCGAGTGCATCGGACAGCGAGGTCGCGCCGTGGATCGCGCCGGCGTGATTGCGTAGGAACTGGTTGACCGCGGCCAGCTCGCCGCCGACGCGAGCCGCCTCGCGGCGTGCGTGCTCGGCGCCCCGTTCGGCCTCACGGATCGCGCCGCGAGCGGCCTCGGAGGCGCGGTCGCCGTCGCGGCGCTGATCGAGCGCCGCGGCGACGGCCCGCTCTGACGCGACGATCCGCTCGCCGGCGGCCTCGAGCTCTGACTCGAGCGCTGCCAGCTGCCGGGCCAGCTCGGCCTGACGATCGCGCTGCAGCGCCTCCAGCTCCGCCTGCAGCGCCGTGATCCGCGCCCCCGCCTCGGGATCCTCGTGGGCCGCGGCCAGCTCGGCCCGCAACGTCTCGATCGTCTGACGTGACTGCTCCAGCCGCTGGGCGACCCGGGCCCGGGTGGCGTCGATCGACTCGGTCCGATACGCGATCCGCTCGCGCGCGGCGCGGGCGGCGTGCGTCCGGTTCGAGAGCAGCTCGCGCTGCGCGCTGCGCGCGCGCAACGCGTCCTCGGCCTGCTGACGGCGGGCACCGACGGTGACCAGCTCGGCAGCCAGCTGCGCGCGCTCGGAGCGCACCCGCTCGGTCTGCGTCTGTGCGGCCTCGCATTCGGCGCCCCGGGCCCGCAGCGCGTCACGGACGAGCTCCCAGCGAATCTCGAGCGTCTGGCGCTCGAGGCGTTCGTGCAGCTCGGCGGCCTCGGCCTGGCGCTTGAGCGGCCGCAGCCGCGAGCGTGCCTCCCGCTCGACGTCCAACGCCCGATCGAGGTTGTCGTGCGTGCGTTCCAGCTTGAGCTGCGCGCGACGCCGACGCTTGCGGTGTTTGCCCAGGCCGGCCGCCTCCTCGATCAGCAGCCGGCGCTCACGCGGCTTGGAGGTGACCAGCGACTCGACCCGCCCCTGGGAGATGACCGAGTGCATCTCCTTGCCCAGCCCGGTGTCCGACAGCAGCTCGAGCACGTCGATCAGCCGGCAGCGGGCGCCGGCGAGGCGGTACTCGCCCTCGCCGGAACGGTCCAACCGACGGACGATCGAGATCTCCGAGACACCGAGCCCGAGCGACTGCTCGGAGTCGTCGAGCACGAGCTCCACCTCGGCCGTCGACGCGGCCTTGCGGCCCGGCGCGCCGCCGAAGATCACATCCTGCATCGACTGGCCGCGGACCGCGACCGGCGACTGCTCGCCGAGCGCCCACAGTACGGCGTCCGTGACATTCGACTTACCTGAGCCGTTGGGGCCGACGATCACGCTGACGCCCGGGCCGAACTCGAGCCGGGTCCGGTCCGGGAACGACTTGAAACCCTTGAGCGTCACCGACTTCAGGTACACGAGAGCCTCCGTCCGGCGCCGCTGCCGCTGCACTCCGTCATGTCCCGAGCTCCCGCATCGCCGACCGTGCCGCATGTTGCTCGGCGTCCTTCTTGGAGCGACCGGTGCCGGACGCGATCTCGTCGCCGGCGATCCGGGCCGAGACCTTGAACGTCCGGTCGTGCGGGGGCCCGGTCTCGTCGACGACCGCGTAGATCACGGTCTCGCCGCGTCGCGCGAGCCGCTCTTGGAGCGCGGACTTGAAATCCACCGGGCGTTCGAGCGCCTCCTCGATCTCGGGCGCAAACGCCTGCACGACCGCCGCGGCGGCGATGTCGTAGCCGTGTTGCAGATAGACCGCGCCGATCACCGCCTCGATCACCGACGCCAGCACCCGCTCGGTGGCGATCAGCGCCTCGACCGTCGGCGCCACCGCCTCCGGCACCGCCGCCCGCAGCCGGGCCGGCACCCCGAGCCGCTCGGCGACGGTCCGGCAGGACCTGCCTGAGACCGTCTGCGCGCGGATCTTCGTCAGCCGGCCGGGGCCGTATTGATCGGGCTCCAGGCGCGGGAACAGATGCGTCGTGATCGCCAGCCCGAGCACGCTGTCGCCGAGGAACGCCAGCCGCTCGTAGGATTCCGAGCGCTTCTCGGTCCAGGAGGAGTGCATGAACACGGGCGCGGCCAAGTCGGCCGGCAACCCGTCCAGCAGTTCCCGCAGCGCATCCGCGGACTCCAGATCGCAGCCGTTGGGCTGCACGAGCTCGTCGCTGACCGTCACTCAGGTTCAGCGCCCGTGCTCGCGGTCGCCGACTGCGCCGCCACCGCCGCGGCGTCACTCGCGAGCACGAAATCCACCGCCTGGCCGACGGTCAGGATCCGGGCGGCTTGCTCGTCGGAGATCTTGACGCCGTAGGAGTCCTCGAGCTCCTGCACGAGCGTGTACAGATCGAGCGAGTCGGCCTCCAGATCCTGCCGGAAGCGCGTCGCCTCGCGGACCACCGCCGGATCGATCTCCAACTCGTCGGCCAGGTGCGCGCGGATCAGCGAAAGGACCTGCTCACGGTTCATAGGCGGACCACCCTAGCCATCGGAGCGGACGCGTTGTCAAACGGCACCGTCTTCCTCCTCTCCCCCGACCGCTGGGCTGCGCAGCGCGCCGGCGGCGGCCAGGGCGGACCGCACGGCGCTGATCACATCCTCCTCCACCCCGTGCGCGGCGACCTCGATCGCGCGCTGAAAGCCGCGGCGCGTGAAGCGACCGTGGGCGACCACGCCGAGCCGGCGCAGGCCGAGCAGATACGCGCCGCCCGGCCGTTCAGGGTCGATGTCATCGCGCAGCCGTCGCATCGCGGGCGTCAGCAGCCAGCCGCCGAGCTTGGCGCGCCGGGAGCTGAGCATGGCGTCGCCGACGCCCCGCAGCGTACGGTCCGAGACGCCCTCGATCAGCTTCAGGGTGATGTTGCCGATGAACCCGTCCATCACGACCACGTCGGCGACGCCCTCGGTGATGCGCGTGCCCTCGATGTTGCCGACGAAGTTCAGCCCGGTGCCGACGCTGCCGGTCAGCTGTTCGTGCACGTACACGAGGTCCGGGGTGCCCTTGTTGGGCTCCTCGCCGTTGGACAGCAGCGCCACCCGCGGGTGCTCGCAGCCGAGCACCGCCTGCGAGAACGCCGAGCCCATATGCGCGAACTGGACGAGGTGCTCCGGCCGGCAGCTGACGTTGGCGCCGACGTCGAGCAACAGCACCGGCGGGCCGTCCAGCATCGGCAGCGGCAGCGCCAGTGCCGGTCGGTAGATGCCGCGGTCGCGCCTGATGTTGAACAGTCCCGCGGCCAACGCCGACCCGGTTGAGCCGCCGGACACGAGCGCCTCGGCCTCGCCACTGGCGACCGCCTTGGCGGCGCGCACGATCGAGGCGTCCGGTGTGGAGCGAACCGCATGCGCCGGATCGGATGCCTTCGCGATCGACACGGGCGCGTCGATCACGGTGACCCCGGCGCCGACCTCGCCGATCTCAGCGGCAGGTCCGTACAGCAGCACTTCGATCCGACCGCCAGCGGCGGCGCTGGTGGCGCCTGCAGCGACCTCGGCGGGTCCCAGGTCCGCCCCGCCCGCGTCCACGGCGACGGTGACCATCGGTGCCGGAGGGTCAGTCCGACTGTGACTCGGTCCCGGCGATGACCTCACGGCCCCGGTAGCTGCCGCACACGGGGCACACCCGATGCGGGCGGCGCGGGCTGTGGCACTGCGGGCACTCGTTGTAGACCGGCGCCGACAGCTTGTGCTGCGCGCGGCGCTGAGCGGTGCGGGCGTGTGACTGCTTCTGCTTGGGGACGGCCATCGAACGCAGCAGGCTAGCACGCACCCTCGCACGGGCGCGATCGGTCAAGCTGGTGCGATGACACAGGCTGGCAGGCCACGCAAACGGGCGGTCCGGGCAACGGTCCGGGGCGCCGCCGACGCGCCGGCGCTGCTGACCGCGGTGGTTGCCGGCGCCGAGGCGACCGGCGCGCTGGGCTGGGTGCGCGACGACGGTGATGGCCTCGTCCGCGCTCACCTGGAGGGCGCGCCGGAGGCGGTCGACGCGGTTGTGGCGGTGATCCAGCAGGCTGCGGCCGGCGCCGAGCTCGAGCGGGCCAAGGTCGAGGGCCACGAGCAGTTCGCGATCCGCGGGGTCAGCGCCGGCCGGTTCGTCGTCGCCGAGCATCAGGCCAGCACGCACCACTACGACCTGCGGCTCGAGGTCGACGGCCTGATGCGCTCATGGGCCGTGCCGCGTGGCCCCTCGCTTGACCCGGCGGTCAAGCGCCTGGCGGTCCAGGTCGCCGATCACGACCTCGACGCCAACCTGTCCGAGCGGCCGACGGCAGCGGACGGGCACGGGGCGATCGTCTGGGACCGGGGCGAGTACGAGCAGGGCGGGCGGGTGCCGTGGCCCGAGGCGCTGGAGCGCGGCCACGCCGTATTCGTGCTGCACGGGGTCAAGCTGGAGGGCGGCTTCGCGCTGCAGCGGACCGGTGATGGCGGGGCGGGGCAATGGTTATTGATCAAGCGTCGCGACGATTGGGCGCGGCCAGGCTCCGACATCGCCGCCGAGCGGCCCGAGTCGGTGATCAGCGGCCGGACGCTGCGCGAGCGCTCGACGCCGCCCGACGCGACCGGTGGGCTTCGCTAACCGTCGAGATGGAGCTCGGACAGCTTCGCCCAGCGCGGGTCGGCCGGCCGCTCGTGGGAGTGGTCGGGGCCGGCCTGGTTGAGGTCGGCGCCGCAGATCGTGCACAGGCCGAGGCAGTCCGGGCGGCACAGGAGCAGCGCCGGGATCTCGAGCGCCAGCGCGTCACGAGCCCAGTCGCGCAGCTCCAGCACGGCCGGCGCGACCTCGCTGACGTACGGTGATTCGAGCTCCTCCCCGCCGCCGGGCTGGGAGACCTCGCGGGCGTCGATCGCGAACGTCGGCGCCGCGTCGGACAGGCAGCGCATGCACGGTCCGGTGACCGCGACCTCGAACCGCAGACGCAGCGCGTAGCCGTTGGCGGTGGTGCGTGAGACGTCGAGTCGGAGGGGCACCACCGCGGGCTCGGTCAGGTATTGCTCGCCGCCCAGCTCGAGCCCGCCGAGCGCCACCGCCAGATCGAACCGCCTGCCCTCGCCGCTGCTCATCCGGAGGCTGCCCAAATCAAACGTGTCCGCGCGCCGCTCCATCGATTCGAGCTTATCCGTGCCGATCGCGGTGTTTCGCCTTCTAGCCTTCGTCAGATGTCGGACTGGTTTGAGAGCTACGGCTTCGCCGAGGTGTTCCCCGAGCTGATCATCGGCGCCTACCCGCTGGATCCGGACGACGTCAACGCGCTCGCCTTCCACGGCGTGCGGCGTGTGCTGAACCTCGTCCAGGATGCCGAATACCGCGCGGGTCAACGCGACCAGGTCGAGGCGGCGCTGGCCCGCCGCGGGATCGAGGAGGTCCGGCTGAGCATCGTCGACTTCGGTCATCTGCCCGCTGACGCGCTCGATCGCGCGGTCGGCACGGTCGTCGGCTGGATGGACGAGTGCGTCCGCAGCTACGTGCACTGCCGCGCCGGTTGGCAGCGCTCGGCCGCGGTCGCCGCGGGGGCGGTCGCGGTCTTCAACGACGTCGACATCTCGACGTCGCTGGCCTGGGTGCGCCGGCAGAAGCCGAGCGCAAACCCGCTCCCACACCAGCGAGCCGACCTGTTCGAGTGGTGGCTGAGCCATGGCCGTCAGCAGGCCGCAGCGCATCGGATCACCGACGCGCTCGCCGAGATGTCGCCCGACGCGCTCGCCGAGATCTCGCCCGACGCACTGGCCGCCCGCTCGGCTTGAGCCGGACGCCGCGTCACTCCGCGGCCCGCAGCCGCCTGGCCGCGACCTCGTCGCTGGCCGACACCGAGCCGCCCAGCTCGAGCTGCGACTCCGCCAGCTGCACCCGCCGCGCCGACAGCGTCACGCGTTCCAGCTCCGGCATCTCCGCCGACTCGGCCACGACGCCGTGGTCGGCGAATCGCCGCGCCCCTGGCAGGATCCGGGACTCGTAGGAACCAATCGCCTCGTTATAGGCCCGAACTGCGCCGTTGAGCCGCGTTCCGACCGTCGACAGCAGTGTCGATAGCTTCACCAGCCTGACGTGCAGGTCGCGTCCGAGCTCTGACACGGCCTGGGCGGACTCGGCCACGCGCTCCTGCTGCCAGCCGTAGGCGACCGAGTGCAACAGGGCGAGCAGGGTCGTCGGGGTCGCGATCACGACCCGCTGGGCCATCGCGTCCTCCAGCAGCGACGGATCCGTCTCCAGCGCGGCGCCGTACAGGTGCTCGCCGGGCAGAAACATCACCACGAAGTCCGGGCTTGAGTCCAGTCGCGACCAGTAGGCCTTGTCGGCGAGCTGTTTGACGTGCTTGCGCAGCAGCCGCGCGTGATCGCGCAGATAGGCCTCCCGCTCGACCTCGTCGCGCGCCTGGTGGGCGTCGAGCACGGCCTGCAGGGGCGCCTTGGCGTCGACGACGACGTGCTTGCCGCCGGGCATGCTGATGATCAGGTCCGGTCGCAGCGTCGACTCGTCCCCGGGCAGTGAGGACTGCTCGACGAAGTCACAGTGGCGGATCATCCCGGCCGCCTCGACGACGTTGCGCAGCTGCATCTGCCCCCACTGGCCGCGGGTATTGGGCTTGCGCAGCGCGGTGACGAGCGCGCCGGTCTCGGTCCGTAGCCGCTCGCCGGAGTCTGCCAGCGCGCGCAGCTGCGCCTCGAGCCGACCGCGCGACTCACGGCGCTCCTGGTCAAGGGCCAGCAGCTTTGAGTCGACCCGGCCGAGCTGCTCCTTGATCGGCCCGACCAGCTGCTCGACCGCTGCCCGGCGCTGCTCGAGCTCGCCGTCTGCCTTGGCCTGGGCGGTCTGCAGCTGCGCCCGCGCCATCTCGGTCAGCTGCGCCATGCTCGACTGCAGCGCGTCCGCACTCAGCGCCTTGAACGACTCGCCGAGCTGACGCTGGGCATCCTGGACGGTCGCCAGGCGTTCGGCCGCCCGCTCGCGCTCGTGCGAAAGGTCGGCGCGGACCTGGACGAGCTCACGGTCGAGCTCGGCGGCACGGTCGGCCTGCACCACGAGCCCGCGCAGCCGCGGTCGCAGCGCCACCAGCACGAGGCCGGCGCCGATCAGGATGCCGACGATCAGGAAGAGGATCTCCACGGGCCGACAAGCGTTGCGCGTGACCCGGACGGAACGGGAGATTCATTGCAGGCGCCCGTCACGGACGCGCCGGGCCGATCTGCGATCAGTCGATCCGCGGATGCGCGGAGCCCGGCCTCAGACCTCGACCGGCTCGTCCTTGCCGGCCAGGCGATCGCGGCCACGCTGCACGGCGGCGATGAACTTCGAGAGGTTGACCTCGAGCGTGTTGAGGATCTCGTCGGCATAGTCCTCGGCGCCGAGACGGATCTCACGCTCTCGTGTACGGGCGTCCTCGATGATGTCCTCGGCGGCCCGCTCGGCCTGCTTGGTGACCTCCTCGTCGGAAATCAGCCGTTCCTGGCGATCGCGCGCCTCCTTGACGATCCGCTCGGCCTCGCGCTTGGCCTCGGCGAGCATCTCCTGACGCTCCTTGACGATCCAGCGGGCCTGCTTGATCTCCTCGGGGATCGTCGCGCGCATCTGGTCGAGGATGTCGTAGATCTCCTCCTTGTCCACGCGAACCTGGTCGGTCAGCGGGACCGGCTTGGCGTTGTGGACGAGGTCGTCCAGCTTGTCGATCAGTACCAGGACATCCATCTAGCGCACCTCTGTTTCGTCAGCGGCCGAGTCGTTCCTTCAAGGCCCGAGCGACTTCCTCGGTGACGAGGTCGTCAATCTCCCCCCCGAAGGTCGCGAGCTCCTTGACACCGCTCGATGAAATGAAACTGTACTTGGGTGAGGCCATCAGGTAAATGGACTCGATTTCCGGTGCCTGCCTGCGATTGAGCTGGTTCATCTCCAGCTCGTACTCGAAATCGGAGATCGCGCGCAGTCCCTTGACGATCGCCGTCGCCCCTCGGTCGCGCGCGAACTCCACCAGCAGCGAGCTGAACGTCTCGACCACGATGTTGGGCAGCGCGCTGGTGGCGTTGCGGAGAAACGCCACCCGCTCCTCGGCGCTGAACAACGTCGCGCCCTTGCGCCACGGCAGGTTCACGACCGCCACCACGACCTCGTCGAACATCTGAGACGCGCGGTTGATCACGTCCAGGTGCCCGAACGTGACCGGATCGAACGTGCCCGGGCAGAGAGCGATGCGATTAGTGGGTGCCATGGATCTGAATCAGGGTGTCGCCGTAGCGGCGTTCGTCGAGCAGGGGCAGGTCGAGACCGAGCGGTTGACGCCGGTCGGATTCGGCGACGACACGGGCTCCCGGGGCGAGCGCCCCGGCCAGTGCCGGCGTCAGCCGCGCGCCGAGCGGCCTGCCGTGGCGGTATGGAGGGTCGAGGAACACCAGATCGTATTGACGCGCGCGTCGTTTTGCCTGCTGGCACCATCCAACGGCGTCGTCGCGGACGACTTCGGCGTCGATCCCGAGCGCGTCGAGGTTGCGCCTGATCGCCTCGATCGCGGCCGGCGAGCTGTCGACCAGGGTCGCGTGCGACGCTCCACGTGAGAGCGCCTCGATCGCCAGCGCGCCGGAGCCGGCGAACAGGTCGAGCACGCTCGCCCCGTCGATCTCGCCGAGGATCGAGAACAGCGCTTCGCGGACCCGATCAGACGTCGGCCGTGTCGCCCGCCCGGGCGGCGCGTGCAGCTTCCGTCCGCGACGGCTACCGGCGATCACGCGCATCGCGAAGACGGTATCGGGCGATCACGCCCGGATCGGCGCAGCCGCCTCGTCGCCGTAGATCGAACCCAGGGCCACCGACAGCAGCGCGTGCTCGGGAGCCGCGAGTTCCGGATCGTCTGAGTCGATCGCCTCGGCCCGCAGCCGCGCGCGCTCTTGTAGCTCGCGGTCGCGCGGGAGTTCGGCCACGCGGAACTGCGCCAAGCCGCTCTGACGCACGCCGATCAGCTCGCCCTCGCCGCGCAGCTCAAGGTCGATCTCCGCCAGCTCGAACCCATCCGAGCGCTCTGCGACCGCCTTCAGCCGTGGCGAGGCCTTCGGCCCGAACAGCAGGCACAGAGACGCGTGCTCGCCACGGCCGATCCGGCCGCGCAGCTGGTGCAGCTGTGAGATCCCGTAGCGCTCGGCGTCCTCGACCAGCATCACGGTCGCGTTCGGGACATCGATCCCGACTTCGATTACGGTCGTCGCGACGAGCACGTCCGCCTCGCCCGCGGCGAACCGCGCCATCACCTCGAGCTTGTCGGCCGAGCGCTGCTGGCCGTGCATCAGCAACACCCGGAAGTCACGCAGCTCGCCGGCGCGCAGCCGCTCGAACTCAGCCGTCGCGGCCCGCGCCGCCAGCAGCTCGGACTCCGCCACCAGCGGACAGACGACGAACGCCTGGCGCCCGTCGCGCAGCTCGGAACGCATCCGTTGATACGCCCGCTCGCGCTCGCGCTCGGTCGAGCAGACATGCGTTTGGATCGGCCGGCGACCCCGGGGCAGCTCGGCCAGCACGGTGAAGTCGAGATCCCCGTAATGCGACAGCGCCAGCGTCCGCGGGATCGGCGTCGCGGTCATGTGCAGCATGTGCGGCCCGCGCCCCGACCCCGCCTTGGCGTCCAGCGCGGCACGCTGACGCACCCCGAACCGGTGCTGCTCGTCGATCACCGCGACCGTCAGCGAGCGAAACCGGACGGGCTCCTCGATCAACGCGTGCGTGCCGACGATCAGTGACAGCTCGCCCGACTCGAGCTTGCCGAGCAGGTCCGAGCGTCGGCGGGCCGGGGTCGAGCCCGTCAGCAGCCCGATCGGAATCGCCTCCCCCGCCATCAGCGCCTGGATCGTCGCGAAGTGCTGCTCGGCCAGCGGCTCGGTCGGTGCCATCAGGGCGCCCTGAACGCCGTGCTCGACCGCGCGCAGCAGCGCGTACAGCGCGACGACCGTCTTGCCGGAGCCGACCTCGCCCATCAGCAGCCGCTGCATCGGCTCCGTTCGCCCCAGGTCACCGTCGATCTCCGCGAACGCACGGCGCTGATCGTCGGTCGGCGCAAACGGCAGCAGCTCGTCCAGCCACCGGCTGCTCAGCGACGGCGGCTGCCCCAATGCGGCCGCGATCCTGGCGCCGCGGCGCAACCGCCGCCGCCGCAGCAGCGCCAGCTGCACCAGCAGCAGCTCCTCGAACGCCAGCCGGCGCCGGGCGGTCTCGTGGCCGTCATCGGAGCCGAGGTGGATCGCCGCCAGCGCGGCGCTGCGGTCCGGCAGCCGTTCGACCGTTCGCAGCCGCGCGGGCAGCGGCTCCCAGACGTCGGCGATCGCGGCCGCGTTGTCGCGGACGAGCGCGAGGATCTGGGTCGAGGAGAGACCCTCGGTCGCCGGGTAGTGGCCGACCGCCTGATCGCCGCTGCCGCCCCCGGCGTCGCCGGTGATCGCGTGCCCCTGCACCCGAAAGCGGCTGCGCGACTCGTACTTGCCGTGCAGCATCAGCCGCGTGCCGGCGGCGTAGCGGGAGACGAGCCACGGCTGGTTGAAGAACGTCGCCTTCATCGCGGCGGTGCCGTCGGAGACCGTCGCCTCCACCAACGGCCGCATCCCGCGCCGGCGCACCGGCCGGCTGGTGATCGACAGGACCTCGACGACGACGGTCGCCGTCTCCCCGGGGGTCAGCTCGGCGACGCCGCGCGCCTCGCGATGGTCCCGTGGCAGATGCTCGAACAGATCGCCGACGGTCTCAAGCCCGAGCGTCTGCGCGCCCTGCTCGGCCTTCGCGCCGCCCGGGAGCCGCAACGGACGCGCCAGCCGCGAGGGGTGCGGATAGCGCACCGGCGCGTCGCTCAGCTCCGCCGGACCGAGCGGGCGCGGGCTGGCGAACGCGGTCGCCGATCTCGATGGCGCGGTGGCTGACATCTCAAGGCCCGATGTTGGCGAGTGCCGCGGCGGACGCCGGGCTGCTACGGGCGACGCGGGCGCGCGTCGGGAGCGTCGGCCGGCTCGCGCATGTCGAACACGGCGACGTGAGAGACCTCGCCGACGGCCTCGAACAGCGCCTTCGCGCCGGCCGGATCGTCGGTGTGGACATGCACCTTCAGCGTCTGCGCATCGCCGACGACGAGCACCGAGTCCCCCAGCAGCTCGAGCTCGGCGACGAAGCTCCGGGGCTCCAGGCCGGAGCCGGTCACCGCGAAATTCGTGCAGTAGCGGTACGTGATCGAGACGTGATCGGGACTCGCGCCGGGGGCCGGCGCCTGCAGCGCCGACCGCGGCGGCGGGTCTGATCCGCGCAGCGCGGCGACGATCCCGGCGAGCAGTACCGTCAGCCCGTAGCCGCCGGCGTCGACCACCCCGGCCGAACGCAGCGCCGCCAACAGGTCAGGCCCGCGCGCCACCGAATCCTGCCCGGCCTGCACCGCCAATTCGATCACGTCCGCGATCGCGAAGTCCTGCTCGGCCGCGGTGACCTCGGCGGCGAGCCGTGAGTCCGGGCGATGGGCAAGCTCCGACGCGACCCGATGTGCCATCTCACGCACGACCGTCAGGATCGTCCCCTCGGCGGGCTCGCGGACCGAGCCATACGCCTGGTCGACGGCGCGCGCGAGCGCCGCCGCGATCAGCACCGGGTCGACGAGCTCACCCGGACGCGACGCCAGCTCCTCGGCGGCGCCCCGGATCAGCTGCGACAGGATCACGCCCGAGTTGCCGCGCGCGCCCAGCAGCGCCGCTCGCGCCACCGACGCAACGATCTGATCGCGGCCGATCTCGTCGCCCGAGGTCGCCTTGGATGCGTCGGCCAGCCGATCGAGTTCGTCCAGCGCCGCCTGCAGCGTCAGCACCATGTTGTCGCCGGTATCGCCGTCGGCGACGGGAAACACATTCAGCGCGTTGACCTCCGCGCGCTGCTCGTCGAGCGCGGCCAGCCCGGCGGCCAGCAGCGCCCGGACGCGAACGATGCTGGGATCGGCGTGGCCGCTGTGATGCTCGGCGGCGCCCGATGCGGACACCTCTCCCACTAACGAGCTTTGGTGACCTTGCCGGCCTTCAGGCAGCGCGTGCAGACGTAGACGCGACGTGGGGTGCCGCCATCGTCGATCCGGACCCGTTGTAGGTTCGGATCGAACCGGCGTCGCGTCGCGACCATCGAGCGGCTGCGGTTGTTGCCGAAGGACGGGCCCTTGGCGCACACGTGACAGATCTTGGCCATCGCGGGCAGTATAGGAGGCGTCCGACGATATCTTCCAGCAACCAGGGCAATTCGCCCGGCCCGCGCGGCGGCGGCCCACACGCCCGACCTAAGCACTAGGATTTCCCGGCGCAAGCTCGTGCCAGCCGACCGTCCCGACAGGCCTTCAGAGCGCGGATGAGCTCGTCGTCGCATTCTGGCGACCAGCTGCGTTTCCCGTTCTCGCTGCCCAACCGCTACCGGGTCAAGCGTCACCTTGCCAATGGTGGGATGGCGTCGGTGTGGTGCGCCGACGACCTGGAGCTGGACCGCAGCGTCGCGATCAAGGTGCTGGCCGAGCGCTTCGCGCACGACGCCGAGGCGCTGCGCCGGTTCAAGCGTGAGGCCCGCGCCGCCGCCCGCGTCGGCACCCACCCACACGTCGTCACCGTCTATGACGTCGACGTCACGCCGTCGCACCCCGATGGGCCTGGGCGCGCGTACATCGTCATGGAGTACCTGGCCGGCGGCACGGTCGCCGACGCGATCCGCCACGACGACATCCGCCGCCAAGAGGCGATCCGCTGGCTGCGGGAGGCCGCCTCCGCGCTCGACCACGCGCACGCCGCCGGGATCGTCCACCGTGACATCAAGCCGGCCAATTTCCTGCTCGACCGCGGTCGCGTCCTGCACGTCGCCGACTTCGGGATCGCGCGGCTGAGCAGCGAGGAGACGATCACCTCGGCCGACCAGCTGTTCGGAACTGCCGCCTACCTGTCACCCGAGCAGGCGCTCGGCAACGAGGCGACCAGTGCCTCGGATCGTTACGCACTCGCCGTCGTGGCGTTCGAGTTGCTCGTCGGTGAGCGGCCGTTTCATTCGCCGCACTTCAGCGCGCAGGCGCGCCAGCACATCGAGACACCCCCGCCGGCCGCGTCGGAGTGCAACCGGATGGTCCCACCGGCCGTCGACCCGGTATTCGCGACGGGACTGGCGAAGGACCCGGGGCATCGCCCGGCCTCGGCCGACGAGCTCGTGCGCGCGCTGGAGCGTGCGTTCGGCGAACGCCGCCCGATCCATCGCCAGTTCCCGACCCGGCGCGTCGCCGGCCCGGGGATCGACGCTCCCGACCCACTGACCGAGGCCGCCCGTGGCGGACGCGGACGGCTGGCGCCGTCGCGCTCGGTCGCCGCGGTCGCGGGGCGCCGGGGGCCTCGTCAGCCGGCCCCCACGTGGACTCCGCGCTCCCCGCCACCCGGTGGCAGAGCTCCGCGCCGACGGCGACGGCGGCTCGGCGCGCTGGCCGCGCTGCTGGTGGTGTTCGTGATCGTCGGGATCGCCGCGGCTGCCGCGGCCGGGGTGTTCAGCGGCTCGTCGAGCCACCGCACGCTCGACGCGCTGGCTGCGGGACGCTCGGCCACCCGCGCGCGGACCGCGCTCGGGCATCCGACCTCGGCCGCCACGACCCGGGCCGCATCGGACCCCGCCGAGCTGGAGGCCACCGGCCACCGGCAGATGCTGGACGGCGACTACACGGAGGCGCTGCAGACCCTCAAGCAGGCCGTCTCGACGGCGGATCGCAGCTCCAGCACCTACGCATACGCGCTGTATGACCTTGGTCGCACGATGCTGCTGTCAGGCGATCCGCAGGCCGCGATCCCGGTCTTGCGCGAGCGTCTGTCGATCCCGCTGGAGACGGCGATCGTACGCGCGACGCTCAACCAGGCGCTGCACGCGGCCGGGCAGCCGCTGCCGACGACCGCGCGAACGCAGGCCACGTCGACGTCGAGCACGAGCACGACCACGACAAGCTCATCGACGACGACGACCAACCCGACCCACCGGGCGTCCGGCGGCGCCGGGGTGGTCGGGTCCGGCACCGGCGGCGGGTCCGGCACCGGCGGCGGGTCCGGACCGGGCGGCGGCAGCGGTGGCGGGGGCGCGGGCGGACGGGGCTCCACGAGCGGCGGCGGTAGTTCCGGCGGCCACGGCGGGAGCGACTCCGGGGGCGGCGGCTCCGCGGGCCAGGGCTCCGGGCGTGGCGCCGGCGGCAATGGCTCCGGCGCCAGCGGCGCTGGCAACAGCTCCGGCGGTGCCGGCCTGACCGCGCAGCTCGCCGCGTCGGCCTGACGCACCGCCGACGCGGGGCCGTGGCGAGTTCCTGCGGGTAGCCCGCAGCAACTCGCCAAAGATCCGCCCGAGCTGGTCGGCGCCCACGCGCTGGCGCGCGTACTTGGCCGGACGCAGGCGGCGGCGCGATTTGGCCGGACTCAGACGGCCAGTTGCCGGCGGACGTCGAGCGCGGCCAGCACCGCTTCGGCCGCGTGCGCACCCGTGTCGCGCTTGTTGCCGCCGGTGACGCGCGCCAGCGCCTGCTCCATCGTGTCGACCGTCAGCACGCCGAACGCGCACGGCACGCCCGTGTCCAGTGCGACACGGAGGATCCCGTCGGCGGCGGCCGAGCAGACGTAGTCGTAGTGGTCGGTCTCCCCGCGGATCACGGCACCGAGGCAGACGACGCCTTCGAAGCGGCCCGACGCCGCCGCGTACCGGGCGATCGTCGGCAGCTCGAACGCTCCGGGGACCGAGAATGCGGGCACGTCGTCGACACCGGCCTGCGTCAGCGCCGCCCGCGCCCCCTGCTCGAGCCGCTCGGCGAGCTCGGCATAGAACCGCGCGACGCAGAGCGCGACGCGCAACTCAGCGCTCATCGGCGAGCTCGCGTTGGCGGTCGGCCTCGTGCTGGGCCTCGATCAGCTCCTCGTCGTGCTCGCGCCGGCGGTCTGACTCGTGCTCGGCCTCGATCATCTCCTCGTCGAGCGCAAGCCCCTGGTGGTGCAGGATGTGACCCATCTTCTCGGCCTTGGCGCGCAGGTAGGCCTCGTTGTGCGGGTTGGGTGCGTGCAGGATCGGGATCTGATCGGCAACCGACAGCCCGTAACCGGCCAGACCGGAGATCTTCTTCGGGTTGTTGGTCAGGATCCGGATGCTGGTCAGCCCGAGATCGGACAGGATCTGGGCGCCGATGCCGTAGTCACGCAGGTCAGCGGGCAGCCCCAGCCGGAGGTTGGCATCGACCGTGTCCAGGCCCTCCTCCTGCAGCTTGTAGGCCCTCAGCTTGTTCAGCAGGCCGATCCCCCGCCCCTCCTGCGCCAGATACAACAGCACCCCCGAGCCCTCCCGCTCGATCATCGCCAGCGCCGACTCCAGCTGCTCGCCGCAGTCACAGCGCAGCGAGTGAAAGACGTCGCCGGTGAGGCACTCGGAATGGACGCGGACGAGCACGTCGGAGCGGCCCTCGACATCGCCCTTGACGAGTGCCACGTGATGCTTGTCGTCGACCAGCGAGCGGTACCCGACCGCGACGAAATCTCCGAAGGTCGTCGGCAGGGTCGTCGAAACGACCCGTTCGACGAGCTTCTCGTGGCGACGGCGGTAGGCGATCAGGTCGGCGATCGTGACCATCTTCAGCCCGTGTTTGAAGCAGTACACGGCGAGGTCCTCGCCGCGGGCCATCGAGCCGTCCTCGTTCTGGATCTCGCAGATCACGCCGGCCGGGTTCAGCCCCGCCAGCCGGGCAAGGTCGACCGACGCCTCGGTGTGGCCGGTGCGCTTAAGCACGCCGCCGGGGTTGGCCTTCAGCGGCCGGACGTGGCCGGGCTTAACGATGTCCGACGACCCCTTGGTCGGGTCGATCGCGACCTGCATCGTGTGCGCCTGATCGTGGACGCTGATCCCGGTGGTGACTCCCTCCCGCGCCTCGATCGTGACGGTGAACGGGGTCTCGTGCGAGCTCTCGTTCTTGAGCGTCATCATCTCCAGATCGAGCTCGTCGCAACGCTCCGGGGTCATCGCCAGACAGATCCAGCCCCCGGCCTGACGGGTCATGAAGTTGATCGCATCGGGCGTAACGAACTGCGCCGCCAGCACCAGGTCCCCCTCGTTCTCCCGGTTCTCGTCATCGACGACGACGACCATCTTTCCAGCCGCGATGTCCTCGAGGGCCTCCTCGATCGTCGAGAACGCGGCCTCGGGGGTGGTGGTGGGGCTCATCGGCGCATCAGCCTCTCTACGTATTTGGCGAGCACGTCGACCTCCAGGTTGACGACGGTCCCGACCTGGGCCTCGCCGAGGTTGGTCCGTTCAAGCGTTTCCGGGATCAGCGACACGGTAAAGGATCGGTCGCCCAGGCCCGAGACCGTCAGCGAGATCCCGTCGACGGTGATCGATCCCTTGTGGACGATATATCGCAGCACCTCGTCGGGGGCCGCGATCTCGACCTGGCGTGCGAACCCATCAGGCGCGATCGACGCGATCCGGCCGACCCCGTCGACATGGCCCTGGACCACGTGCCCGCCGAGCCGGTCCGACGCACGCAGCGCCAGCTCGAGGTTGACCGGCGATCCGGCACCGGCCTCCGCCAACGAGCTGAGCCGCAGCGTCTCGTTCATCACCTCGGCGCTGAAGCGATGCTCGGCGACCGCCGTCGCCGTCAGGCAGACGCCGTTGACCGCGATCGAGTCGCCCTCCGACAGCTCGCCGGTGAGCTCGCTTGAGACCGTCAGCACGACCCCGTCGGCCGAGTGCACGACGTTGGTGATCTCGCCAAGATCGGCGATCAGGCCGGTGAACATGCGTGGGCCTCCACGAAGCGTTGCGCCACCGCTACCACTCCTTGATCCGGGCGGACACGAGCAAGTCGTCCTCGATTCGCTCGCAGTCGAGCGTGAGCGCCCTGACAGCTTCCGAGATCTGCTCGACCCCCTCGCCCTCGAGCGGGTCACGCGCCGTCCGGCCGCCGAGGATCACCGGAGCCAGGAACAGGCGCACCTCGTCGATCTCGCCGGCGTCCAGGAAGACGCCGGCCAGATGCGGTCCCCCCTCGAGCATGATCGAGGCGATCCCCTCCGCGCCGAGCTGATCCAGCGCCGAGCGCAGGCGCGCCGGCTCGTTTGCGCCGGTCGCGACGATCACCTCGGCCCCGTGGGCCTGCAGCGAGGCGGTCGCGGCGCGCGGCGCCGCGCGCGAGACGACGACGGTCAGCGGCACGTTGCGCGCGTCGCGGATCAGCTGGGCCGACAGCGGCAGCCGGCCGAGCGAGTCGAACACGACGCGCCGCGGTTGGCGGATCGAGCCCGCCCCCTCGATCCTCGCCGTCAGCAGCGGATCGTCGGACAGCGCCGTGCCGATCCCAACCACGACCGCGTCGGATTCGGCGCGCCAGTGATGGGAGCGGGCCCGTGATGCCGGGCCTGAGATCCACTTCGAGTCGCCGCTGGAGGTCGCCACCTTGCCGTCGAGCGTCATCGCGGACTTGAACAGCACCCACGGCCGCCCCGTCCGGGCGTGCTTGCGAAACGGCTGGTTGAGCAGGCGCGCGCGGTCGGCCAGATCGCCGTCGGCGACGACGATCTCGACGCCCTCGTCGCGCAGGATCCCGAGACCCCGTCCGGACGCGTGTTCGGAGGGATCGTCGGAGGCGATCACGACTCGGCGGATCCCGGCGCGGCTGATCGCGTCCGTGCACGGTGGCGTCCGGCCCTGGTGCGCGCACGGCTCCAGCGACACGTACAAGGTCGCCCCGTCCAGCGGTCGGCCACCCGCCGCCTCGATCGCCTCCACCTCGGCGTGAGGACCGCCGAGCGAGCGGTGATATCCCTCGCCCAAGACGCCGTCGGCGGTCGCGATCACGGCGCCGACGAGCGGGTTGGGCGAGACCCATCCGCGTCCCTGCTGGGCGATCTCGATCGCCCGTGCCAGGTGTCGGCGATCGGTGTCGGTCGGCTGAGTCATCTGCCTTTCTTAATGTAGTCAGGCGAGCATCGGCCGATCGTCAAGCGGTACACGCTCATCTCCGGTCCGGGACGCACGTACTGGGTCGGGTAGTAGTCGATCGACCAGTCGAAGCTGAACGGGACCGCGCGCTTGGTGGTCGAGAACGGGCTGACGTGGTAGATGAGCTTGGCGTCGTTGGCCAGCTGGGCGTAGTAGGCGATCGCCTGCGGGGCAATCTTCGGCTGCGCAAACGACCGTCCCGCCTGCAGAGAGCCGATCACCACCCAGCAGTAGTCGGCCTTCGCGTACTCGGTCAGCAGCTCCGGACGCAGCGAGCGCTCGTACTGATCGAGCCCGACGAACGCGTGCTGGCCGGGCGGCAGGTGACGGTCGTGATCGTGGATGTCGACGTCGGTCAGGCTCGTGTCCCACAACTTCCAGCGGGCGCCGCTCGGGGTCGCCGTGTCGACGCGCCCGATGTCGTACCCCCAATTGTCGGAGACCACCGGCTCGACGACGATCTTGGAGCCGGCCGGAATGTGCTTGACCATCCACGCGCGGGTCAGGTTGCGGGTGTCCGGCCGCGACAGCACGCGATCTGAGTGCAGCACGGTGCTGACGCTCTGGGCCAGCAGCAGGATCGCGGTGACCGGGATCACCGCGGCGATCGGAACTCGGCGCTCGGCGATCAGCCAGCGACCGAACGAGACCGCCCCATAGGCGCCGAGCAGCGCCACGATCGGGAACGTCGGCATCAGCCAGCGACCGAAGAATCGCTGCTGGTCGCCCATGTAGATCATGAACGCGATCGGTGCCGGGATCAGCACCAGCGCCGGCGCCAGCCGACGGCGGACCAGCAGCGCGATTGCCCCGCCCACCGCCGCCAGCGATGGGACCCAGCCCAGCCCCCAGGTGTAGGTCCACAGATAGAACGCGGTTCCGCTGGTGGCGGTCGTGCCGAGCTTCTCGGGGTCCGAGCCGGCGGCCAGCGCCTGCTGCGTGGTGACCCCCTGGTGAAACGCCGAGAAGTCCAACAGCGAATACGGGTTGGCGATCACGAACGCGATCGCCGCGGCCGCGATGCACAGGCCCAGGCGCCACAGCGACTGTAGGACCGTGCGACCCGACAGGCCATCGCACAGGCACGCGGCCACGAGGCAGACGAACGTGATCGCGCCGGTGTACTTCGTCGCCGCCGCCAGCCCGCAGCCGATCCCGGCCAGCACGTAGTCGCGCCGGGCCCCGTTGCGCAGGACGCCCGCCGTTCCGTACAGCGACAGCGCCACCGGGGTCAGCGTCGGGGTGTCGTTCAGCGCCAGGTGGCTGTAGAAGATCGGCAGGAACGCGAGGCCGAAGATCGCCGCGGCGACCAGCCCGACGGTGCGATTGAAGAATCGCGCGCCCGCCAGGTAGGTGAGCCACACCGACAGCGTGCCGAGCACCGCGACGACGACCCGCGCGACCACGAACACCTCGGTCGGATCGGTCGCGTACGCCCGGCTGACCGCGTCGCCGGACCCGAACCACAGCTCGAACACGATGTTGAGCAGGTACGAGTAGGCGGGCGGGTTGAGGAAGTAGTTCGGGTTGTAGTCGTGGGAGAAGTACGCGATCGCCCGAGGCACGTAGTGGCGTGCCTCGTCGGAGTTGTAGCTGTAGGGCAGGCCCTGCTTGATCCCCCACAGCCGGAGGCCGAGCGTCGCCAGCAACAGCAGGGCCAACGCGATCCGGTGGAGGTGGCGTTCGGTCACCCGCGCGCTGGTGCGGGTGTCCTTGCCGCGACCACGCCGGGGCCAGGACCACACCGGCGACGACCGCCAGCCCGGCCGCGAGGTCGTATCCGCCGATACCGCATCCATTCCGCGCCGCGCCTGCCGCTACCGTTTGCCCGGGATTTCCGAGTGTCCACGGGCGGCTCGGGGCCCGCCACCGGCGCCTGAGCCGACGTCATCCGACATGAAGCTGATCATCCAGATTCCCTGTTTCAACGAGGAGCAGCAACTGCCGCACACGCTGTCGCTGCTGCCTCGTGAGCTCGACGGGTTCGACGTGGTGGAGTGGCTGATCATCGATGACGGCTCGACGGACAAGACGATTGAAGTGGCGAAGCACAGCGGCGTGCAGCACATCGTGCGGCTCACCAATCACAAGGGTCTGGCCGCCGGTTTCCAGGCCGGATTGGACGCCGGTCTGAAGCTCGGCGCGGACGTGATCGTAAACACCGACGCCGACAATCAGTACGACTCGGCCGACATCCCCAAGCTCGTCGCGCCGATCCTGCGGGGCGACGCCGACATGGTCATCGGTGACCGCCAGGTCGGGACCAACGAGCACTTCTCCTGGCACAAGCGCCGGCTGCAGCGGCTCGGCTCGTGGGTCGTGCGCCACGCCTCCGAAACCGAAGTACCCGACACGACCTCAGGATTTCGCGCGTACAACCGTGAGGCCGCGCTGCAGATGCAGGTCGTCTCGAAGTTCACCTACACGCTGGAGACGATCATCCAGGCGGGCAAGCTGACGGTCGCGATCGACCACGTGCCGGTCCACACGAACCCGACGACGCGCGAGTCCCGCCTGTTCCCGTCGACGTCGGCCTATATCCGCCGCAACGGCCTGTCGATCTTCCGGATCTACTCGCAGTACGAGCCGCTGCGCGTGTTCTGGACCGGCGCGCTCGTCATGGGCGTGCTGGCGCTGGCGGTGTTCGTGCGGTTCCTGGTCCTGTTCATCGGCGACCCCAGCCACGCGACCGGACACATCCAGTCGCTGGTGCTCGGCGGCGTGCTGTTCAACGCGGCGATGCTGTTGGGAGCCCTGGGGGTGATCGGCGACCTGCTGGCCGCGCAGCGGACGTTGTCGCAGCGGACGTTCGAGCGGGTCCGGCGGATCGAGCTGGAGCTCGGGATCAAGCCGTCGCATTATGAGCCCGGCAACCCGGGCGGCGCACCGGGATCGGGCGGTTCCGGCACCGGCTCGGACGGCTCCGGTCCCGGCGGCTCCGGCGGCGACGATCCCGACGCGCCGCCGGCGGGACCCCCAACCCAGCGCCCCGATCCCGCGCGGGAGCGACTCGGCGTATGACCGCCGGCCTCGCCGTCCCGACCGGCAACACGTTCGACAAGTACGGCTCGACCAACCCGGTCGTCCGGCGTCTGATGTCGGGTTTTCAGCGCACCCTCGACGAACTGTTCGCCGACGCGGCTCCGGACTCGGTGCTCGACATCGGCTGCGGCGAGGGTGTGCTGACCGAGCAGTGGGCTAAAGCCCTCGGATCCGGCCGGGTCGTCGGCACCGATCTCGACGACCCCAAGCTCGCGGCCGAGTGGGCCACCCGCCGACGTCCGAACCTGCAGTTTGAGGCGATGCCGGTGCAGTCGCTGTCGTTCGCCGACGACGAGTTCGATCTGGTTGCGGCCACCGAGGTACTCGAGCACGTCGATCATCCCGAGGCGGCGGTCGCCGAGATGGTCCGCGTCGCCCGGCGGTGGGTGCTGGTGTCGGTTCCCCACGAGCCACTCTGGCGAGCGCTCAACATCGCCCGCGGCGCCTACCTACGAGACCTGGGCAACACTCCGGGTCATCTCAACCACTGGACCCGCGCCGGCTTCGTCCGGATGCTGGGCGCCCACGGCCAGGTCGTGCAGACGCGTTCGCCGTTCCCCTGGACGATGCTGCTTGTCCGAACCTGACGCGCGCGGGCGCTCGTTCGGGTCGGGCGCGCGGATCCTGTCGATCGGGATCGCGTCGACCGGAATCTTCACCTTCGCCTATCTGGCGACCTCCAGCCACGTGCTGTCCAAGCGCGACTACGGGCTGGTGTCGCTCTGCTGGTCGATCATGTTCGTGATCCTGTCGGTGATCTATCGGCCGATCGAGCAGCTGCTGTCGCGGACGATCGCCGATCGCCGCGCGCGAGGGCTCAGCGGCCATCCGTTGCGGGTGCCCGCCGCGATCCAGCTGGGGTTTGCGCTCACCTTCGTCGCGGTCTCGCTGAGCCTGCATCACGAGATCGAGCACGGCGTCTTCCAGGGCAGCTCGGCGCTGTACTGGATCCTGTTCGCCGGCGTGATCACCTACGCCGCCAGCTATTTCGCCCGCGGCTGGCTCGCCGGCCATCAGTACTTCGCGCTGTACGGCGGGCTCGTGTTTCTGGAGTCGACCTCGCGTTTCCTGTTCCCGCTGGCTGTCGCGGTCGGGATCGGCTCCGGACTCGGCGTGGTCGCGCTCGGAATGGCGGTCGCGCCGTTCGCGTCGCTGTCGGTGATGCCGTTCGCGCTGCGACGGATCCGCGGTGCCGGCCTGCACGGGCCGGCGGGGGCTGCCCGGGCCTCGCACTCGATCCTTGAAGGATCGCTCGACGCCGACCCTGAGACCGCCGAGATCCCGATCGTCGACGCAGGCGCCGAGGGACCGGCCGCCGCCCAGATCGAAGAAAGCGCGGCCGACCTGTCGATGCGCCGCGGCGCCGGCTTCGCCGTATCGGTCGTCGGGATCATGTTCTCCGAGCAGACGCTGATGAACGCGGGGGTGCTGATCGTGGCCGCCGCAGCCGGTGGCACCGACATCACCAGCGGCCTGACCGGGTTCGTGTTCAACGTGATGTTGATCGTCCGCGCCCCGCTCCAGCTGTTCCAGGCGGTTCAGACCTCGATCCTCCCCCACCTGGCCGGTCTGGAGGCGCGGGAGTCGGCCGACGAGTTTCGCCGCGCGATCCGGATCACGGTGCTCGTGATCGCCGGCTTCGGGCTGCTGGTCGGGCTCGGGCTGCTGGCGATCGGACCGCCGGTGATGCGGATCTTCTTCTCCGATAAGGGCTTTCACTACGATCGCGTCGGCCTGGCGCTGGTCGGCTTCGGGATGGGCCTGCATCTGATCTCGGGCACCCTGAACCAGGCGGCGCTGGCGCGCGGTCGCGCTGCTGCCGCTGCCGCCTGCTGGCTGACCGCGGCGGCGCTGTTCGTCAGCTTCCAGCTCGTCGATGTCGCGCACCAGCGGATCTGGCGCGTCGAGATCGGCTATTTCGGCGCGACCGGCGTGCTATGCGCGCTGCTGTGGCTGCTGTACCGCCGCGGCGGCGCGGGCGACGCGGTCCCGGCGACGCCGCCGCTCACGGGCGAGCGTGTCGCGGTGGCGCCGACGCCGCGATGAGCTCCCAGCCGCCGTGTCCCCCGGCCGCCGTGCCCCCCGGCCGCCGTGCCTCCCGGCCGCCGTGCCTCCCGGCCGCCGTGCCTCCCGCCGGAGCGCCCCGCCGCCATTCACGCTGGGCGAGAAGCTGGGCAATTCTGGCCGACCGCTCCGGCCATCCTCGCCAAACCCAGTTCGCGCTCAGCTCGCCCCGGCGGCCGACACGATGCTCAGGTACGCCGCGACCGGATCGTCGGAGCCGAACACGGCCGAGCCGGTCACGAGCAGGTTCGCGCCTGCCGCCACGCAGGTTGCAATCGTCTGGTCGTGCACGCCGCCGTCGACCTCGAGCGCGACGCGGTCGGGCAGCATCGCGCGCAGCCGTGCAAGCTTCCCGGCCGAGTGCGGGATGAACGACTGGCCTCCCCAGCCCGGGTTGACGCTCATGCACAGCGCCAGGTCAAGCGAGTCCGCGGCGATCTCCGACAGCGCGTCCGCCGGAGTGGCCGGATTGATGGCGGCACCGGCGGTACAGCCCGCATCGCGGATCGCCTGCAACGCGTAGTGCAGATGGGGCGTCGCCTCGGCGTGGATCGTGATCCCATCGGCGCCGGCCGCGGCGATCTCCTGCAGATGGCGCTCGGGCCGCTCCACCATCATGTGGACATCGACGAAGCCGCCGGCGTCGTGAACCAGGTCCGCCACCGCCGAGACGACGACCGCTCCGAAGCTGATCTGGGGCACGAAATGCCCGTCCATCACGTCGACGTGGATCACCCGGGCGCCGGCATCGAGCACATCGGACACCTGTGAGCCGAGCCGGGCGAAGTCAGCCGACAGGATCGAAGGCGCGACCCGCAACTCGGTCAGCAGTCCTCGCCGCCCGAAGGTGTCTGCGGACGCGCTCACACCGCGACGAGCATCGAACCGTGGCAGTTGTTGCAGGCGACGATCGCCGTCGTCGACATCCGAACGATCGTCGAGTGCTCGCCGCAGTTGGGGCAAACGGAGACGAGCTCGTAGCGCTGCAGGCAATAGACGCAGCGGTAATGGCCCGGTACCGCCGTCGGGCGGAGCCACGGCTCGTGGCAATGCGGGCATTCCGGACCGAGATTGAGCGCTGGTTCGTTCACTGCTGAAACTACGAGACTAACCGGTCACCGTTACGTCACCGGCGCCGAAACCGCGCGATGAAGAACCCGTCGGTGCGATCCACGGACGGCAGCAACTGCAGATGCGAGGTCCCCGGATCGCGGCGCTCGAACGGATCCGGCGTGAAATCTCCGTTGCGCGCCAGAAACCGTTCGACGACCGTCTCTCCCTCGGCACGGGAGATCGTGCAGACCGAATAGACGAGAACGCCGCCGGGTCTGACCGCCGCCGCGCCCGCCTGCAGGATCCGGGCCTGCAACGCCGCCGTCTCGGCAATCCGCTCGGGGCTCGTGCGCCAGCGAACGTCCGGTCGCGACTGCAGCGTGCCGAGGCCGCTGCACGGCGGATCGACGAGAACCCGGTCAAACGCGGCGGCATTGCCGTCAAGCGCCGTCGCCGCGTCGGCGACACACACCGTCGCGACATCGGCGGCGTGCATCCGTTGCAACGTCCGACGCAGCCTGTCGGCGCGACGCGGATTGCGCTCGACGCAGACGACCGCGCCGTCGGCGGCGAGCAACGCCGCCAGCTGCGTCGCCTTGGCGCCCGGCCCCGAGCACAGGTCCAGCAGGCGCTCGCCCGGCTGGGGTTCGAGCGCGTCTGCAGCCATCATCGATCCACGTGACTGGGGCATGATCGCCCCCCGCGCCCAGAGCTCTGAGCCGTGCGCGTCGAATGGCCCATCGAACACCAGCCCGTAGGCCAGCCCCGGTGCCGGCAGCGTCGCTACCGGTAGACGCGCCCGCACGTCTGCGACCGTCGCGACCAGCGTGTTGACCCGCAATGCCGACTCCGCCGGCTCGTTGACCGCGGCCAGCAGCGCGCGTGCCTGATCGGCTCCCAGCTCCTCGAACCACAGCCGGGCCAGCCACACCGGCACCGACCGCAGCAGCGCCGCCCGCTCCGGCGTGGTGTCGTCGAGCTCGGCGAGGATCGCGGCCCCGTCGCGGGTCGCCCGGCGCATCACCGCGTTGACCAGCCCGGCGGCGCGCGGCGCATCGTGCTTGGCGAGCTTGACGGACTCGTCGACCGCGGCGTGCTCGGCGACGCCGCCGAGCAGCAGCAGCTGCGTCAGGCCGAGCCGCAGCGTGGCCAGCACCGATGGCTCGAGCTGCTGCATCGGCCGCCCCGCCAGCCGCTCGATCAGGTAGTCGAGCGTCGCCCGCCGTTGGACGGCCGCATACGCGAGCGCCATCGCGAATGACCGCTCACGGGAATCAAGGCCCGACGCCTCGGCGTGGAACGCCCGGTCGGCGTAGGCGCCCTGCTCGAACACGCGGCGGATGACCCGATAGGCGCACGCCCGCGCCGGCGACACGTCGGCCGCCGGACGGTCGACGGTCGCCATCAGCCGCCGCGGCCGCGCAGGAACGCGGCGGCATCCATCGCGCGGCGGCCAGGAGGCTGGACGACGTCGAGCCGCAGGGTCGTCGCGCCCGCGCAGCCGAGCAACACCTCGCCGCCGGCATATGACAGCTCGCCTTGGCCCGGATCGCTCACGAGCGACGGCCTGCCGGTCGCCGCCAGCACGCCCAGCCGCTCCCCCTCGCCGGTCACCACCGCCGCGCCGATATGGGGCGTCAG
>Ga0302326_10000530_pt1 | contig 106091 bp, 69 predicted proteins | sample Palsa_T0_3_FD_202264 | JGI IMG/M metagenome (GOLD analysis project Ga0302326, IMG submission 202264) | Peat permafrost microbial communities from Stordalen Mire near Abisko, Sweden - Palsa_T0_3 | ecosystem: Environmental > Terrestrial > Soil > Palsa > Peat permafrost | place: Sweden: Abisko... | reverse complement strand
CGGTGCTCGTGGATCGTGATATGTTCAAGCAGCTTCTTCTTGCCGGTCTGTTGGGACTCGCGCTTGGAGGCATCGTCCTGGTCGTTTTGCGCCGTCTGGACGACCGGCCGCATTCGCTGACTGAGATACAGGACCTTTTCGACGAAACGGTATTGGGTCAAATCCCTCACGTCCGGGTCAAGGACAAGAAGGCGGGCGTTCCCGTTTTGACGGAAGACGACCAGCGGCACGCCTTGGCCGAGGCCTATCGCTACCTTCGTTCTTCCATCATGTTTTTGTCGTCCAACGACAAACCGCCGCGGACCATCCTGGTGACGAGCGCGATCCCGGGGGATGGAAAATCCATGACCGCGGCCAATCTGGCGGTCATGCTGGCGTGGTCGGGCGCGCGGGTGTTGCTGGTGGACGCGGATTTGCGCCGGGGCAGCATCCACCAACAATTTGCAGTGCCGGCCGCGCCGGGACTGGCGGAAGTCCTGGATGAACAGCAGGCCTGGGCGAGGGTCGTCACGCGGAATTCTGTTGACAATCTTTCCATCGTCCCGCGCGGAACCACGCCACGCCATCCAGGCGAACTGTTCGTCAAGTCCATCAAGGAGCAATTTCTCAAGGAGGCCGGCGGCCAATACGACTTTGTCCTGTTGGACAGCCCCCCGATCATGGCGGCGGACGACGTTTCCAACCTTGCGCCATTCGTGGACGGCGTGCTGATGGTCATTCGGGCCAGTTACACATCCGCCCGCGTGGCGCGGGCCGCGCTGGATTTATTATACCTGCGGAAAGCCAAGGTCCTGGGGATTGTGTTTAACGGGGTGAGCAGCGCCTGCGGCGATTACTACTACTACATTTAGAGGTCACGCAAACCGCAGTTCCAGCAGGGAAAAATCGTCTTCAAGCGTATTCGCGCTGCGGGTCTTCAAGGCGCTTTTGAATCTTTCCGCCGGGCGCATTTTCCGCACTTCCGGAAGGCTGAAGCCGGCCAGAAATTCCCGCCATGTTCCCACGCGGTCGGCGCCTTGAAAAATCTCGAACACGCCGTCGCTCAACACCAGCAGCCGGGAGCCGTGCGGGACTGTTTGCAGCGCGCTGCTGAAGCGGGCGTCATCGAAGCAGCCGATGGCGGGAGTTTCGGTGCTCAGGCAGAGCGTTTGATCATGGCCGTCAGCCCCGGGGGCCAGCAGCAGGGCCGGAGGATGGCCGCCGCTGGCGTAACACAACTCACGGCGCGAAGCGCAGTAAACGCCATACCAAATGGAGAAGTAAAGGTTGTGCTGGTCCTCCATCCGAAAGGCCCGGTTCAGGGCGGAAAGCACCGCGGATGGCTGGCGAAAGTCAGTCCCCGGCAGTGTTTGCAACCGAAGCGAGTTCATGACGGAGACCGAGAGCAGAGCCGCGCCCACGCCGTGTCCGCACACGTCCAGGAGATAAATCGCCAAATGCCCGGCATCGAGCCAGTGATGGCCGAAGGCATCTCCGCCGAGTTGCGCGCCGGGCTGAAAGCACCACTCGGTTTGCACGGCGCCGGTCAGAGGCGCGGGCAGGAGGGAGCGCACGTAAGCCGCGGCGTCGGCCAACTCAGCCGCCAGGTGTTGTTGGGCGCTTAGGAGCGCCTGGTGCGTCGCCTTTTCTTTATCCCGCAGCCGTTTCTTTTCCAGGCAGGCGCCAATTCGGGCGCGCAAAAAGACTGGGTTGAATGGCTTGGCCAGGTAGTCCTCGGCCCCCATTTCGATGGAACGGGCGATACCGTTCTCTTCGTCCAGCGCCGAGAGCATGATGACGGGGATATCGCGCAGCGCCGAATCCGCTTTGAATTTTGCCAGGACCTGGAATCCATCCAACCCAGGCATGATCATGTCCAGCAGGACGAGATCGAACTTTTGCCGGCGCGCCAGCGCCAGGGCCTGCACTCCGGTGGAAATGGCTGAAACGGTATAACCGCTGCGCCGCAACCGGCGGGCCAGCATCTCCCGGCTACTTTCGTCATCGTCCACCACCAAGATCGCGCCCTCATCCTTAAAAAGCGCCCGCGCAGTCTTGGGCAGCGGCACCTTGAAGCTGAAGCCCAGGTTCAAGGCCACCGGCTGATCTGGAGTGCCGGAAGGCTCGCCGCCATCAGCCTGGCTGGAGAGAATTGGCTCGACTAAATAGGCCTCCATCAGAGCGAGCCAGTTGCCGGCGGCATCGCGTATTTTTCGGAGATCGGGAACAGCCGCCAGGGTGGCGGGGTCTTCGGCTTGCTCAATCAACAAATCGCTGTAGCCGACGATGTGATTTACGGGCGTGCGCAACTCATGGTAAAGCTGATGGAGATCGCGCTGAAGGAAGAACTGGTCCTCGTCGAAATACCGGCCGATCAAGTTCTGCAACTCGCGTCCGCCAGCATGGATTCGTGTCAGGTCTTGCGCGGCCTCCTTGGGGAGCTTCGCCTCCTCCATCAGCATCTCGCAATACCCTAGAATATGGTTGATAGGCGTCCGCAACTCGTGCCGCATCCTCGAGAGATCCACCTGCTCGGCTGGCTTATCCTGGCCGAGATTTGGCGCGCCTGCGCTCGTGCCTGGCACTATTTGCTCCACCACGTGACGCCAGCCCAGCGCCGGTTCGCTCTCCGCCGTCACCTGCCTCTGCGCTTTCTCCGATCCCGCCGGCGAGCGTAACGGAGCGATCCCCACCTCCCCCACCTCGCACACCTCCAACGAGGCTTCGATCCCTTTCAAATAGTAAGACCCATGATTAAGCCACGCCAAGGGACCCACTCCGGCCACGTCCTCGCCCTTGAGCATCTGCCGGGCGCTGTCGAAGGCCGAGCGGGTCAGCAGAATCTGCCCGGCCTGGGCCAGGTCCATGACCCGCGCACAGGTGTCCACCTGGATGCCCGTCAACCCCTTGGGATTGACAGACCCATCATGCTCCCGAATCACCACCTCTCCCACGTGAATCGCGATCCGCTCCTCCAACCGCGCCGCCAACCCCTGGTTCATGGCCCGTAACCGAGCGTGCAGAAGCAGCCCAAAATGGACCGCGTCCGAGGGCCTGGTGAACACAATCAAAAAGGAATCCCCCGCCGTCTCGATCTCCTCCCCGCCTTTGAAGCCTCGCAGTAACTCCCGGACCAGCCCATGATGTTGCTGGATCAAGCTCGCCCCGGTGCGGTCTCCCACTTTCTGCTTCAAGGCGGTCGAACCGACCAAATCGGTGAAGACAATGGTAATCAGGCCCGTCTGGTGCCGCGCGGGCTGATCCGGCGCATCACCGGCGCCGGGGGGAATGGGCGGTTCGGTGTTCGGCCTCACGCGCGTTGGGCTGTCGTGCCCAACAGCTTCTGGATTTTCCCGAGGAGCCGATCCAGATCAATCGGCTTGGTGTCGTAGTCATCGCAGCCCGCCTCACGCGCTTTGCGTTCATCGCCTTCCATCGCGTGTGCGGTCAGGGCGATAATCGGCACCGCGGGGCTTAACGCCTTGATCTGCCGGGTCGCCTCCCACCCATCCATCACCGGCAGACTCATATCCATCAGGATGAGGGTCGGCGTCTCGGTTCCGGCCATGTTGACAGCCTGCTCGCCATTGAAGGCGCATACGACCGAGTAGCCCTTGCGCGTCAACCGCCGCGAAAGCATGTCGCGATTCATTTCGTTATCTTCGACCAATAGTATTTTTGCCATAGCCTGTCTTTCGTAAAAAAAAACGCCCCCTGGTCAGGTTCCTCGCGTCAGCGCCTGCACTTCGGCCACGAGTTCCTTCATGCTCAAGTTGCTTTTCCGCAAAATCCGGGCCACTTCGCCATTGAGCCGCATGCGGTCTTCCTCGGTAATATCCTTGGCCGTGATGACGACGACCGGCACCAGCCGGCAGTCGGGACGCTGGCGCAACTCTTGCATGAATTCGAATCCGTCCATTTCCGGCATCATCAAGTCCAGCAGGATCAGCGCGGGCACCTGTCCATTGAGCCTTTGCAACGCCAATCGTCCATTCTCGGCCTCGATCACTTGCCAACCTTCCTTGGCCAGCGCGCGCCGGAGCATCTCGCGGGCTTGCTGGTCGTCCTCTACGATGAGGACGTATTGGTGATTGGTGGGTTTGCGATATTTCAGCAGCGCGGCATTCAGCCGCCCCCAGTCAATTGGCTTGGTGAAATAGTCCGCGGCCCCGAGGGCGAATCCGATCTGTTTCTCGTCCACCACGGTCAACATGATGACGGGAATGTTGGCCGTGGCGGGATCGCTCTTGAGCGCGGTCAGCACCGCCCAGCCATCCAGGCCCGGCATCATCACATCCAAAGTGATCGCTTGCGGTTTGAGTTTCCTGGCCTGTTCAAGCCCAGTCCTGCCATCGGACGCCAGCTCGACATGGAACCCTTCCTTGCTCAAACCCCGTGCGATCAAGTCGCGCGCCGTGGCCTCATCATCAATCACCAGCACGGTTGAATGTGGAGTGCGGTCGGCGGTTTGCGCGGTGGGCACGGGGAGTGTGGCGACAAGTGCGGAGTCGCTATCTGCTTCCTTGACTTCCATCGGCAGCGTTACAGTAAAGATACTCCCTTGGCCGGGTTCGCTGGCGACAGTCAAATCCCCACCCATCAGGCGGCAAAAATTACGGCTGATCGTCAAACCCAAGCCGGTGCCGCCGTACTTGCGGGTGGTGGAGGCGTCGGCCTGGGCGAAGGCCTCGAAGAGCCGGCTCATCTGCTCTGCCGAGATGCCGATGCCCGTGTCACTGACGATGAACGTGACGATGGGAGCGCGGGCGTCTCGCCCGCCGCTTCTGGCGTCCTCGCCGGAAGCTCTTTGAGTCATGTGACGCGCGAGGGGAGCGGCGGGATCATCGGATGCGCTGGAGGGTTCGAGGCGGGACGCCTCGAACTGCGACCGGGACGATCGCGCTCCCCGATCCACTCGCAACGTGATCACTCCCTTTTCCGTAAACTTGCTGGAATTGCTCAGGAGATTAAAGAGCGTTTGGCGCACCTTGGTCATGTCGGCGCGCATCCGGCCTATGTCCGCCGGACAAACGACGTCGAGCCGGTTGCCGTTTTTGGCCACCAGCGGTTGCACGGTCGTGGCCACGTCATTCACCATTTGCGCCACGTCAAACTCCTCGAGATACAGCGTCATCTTGCCCGCCTCGATTTTGGAGAGGTCAAGAATGTCATTGATGAGTCCCAGCAGATGCTTGCCGGCGCCATGGATTTTCTCCAGGTCCGGCCGGAGACCGTCCTGGCCCAAGTCTGAGACCTCTTCCTGGAGCATCTCGCTGTAGCCGATAATGGCGTTGAGCGGCGTGCGCAATTCGTGGCTCATGTTGGCCAAGAATTGGCTCTTGGCCATGCTGGCGGCGTCGGCGGCTTCCTTGGCCTCAGCCAATTCCTTGTTCGTGGCCACCAAGGTGAGGCGCGCTTTGCGCTCCTGTTCGAGCATCTGTTCGCGCAACCGCTCTGCCTCGCGCCGCTTGTTCGCATAAAGCATTCGGGCGACGAAGGCCCAGCCGAGCAAGCCTGCACACCCGATTCCGCCCGGAACCATGATCCAGGCGTTGGCATGCCACGGCAGTTCCAAATTGATAGTCGCCAGCGTCGGCTCGGAATAGCGCAGGTCCTGGCTGATGTATTGGACGGCAAATGTGTAAGCGCCGGGTTGGTTCGTGGTCCAATCGAAGTGTGTTTCGGTGGTTGGCTTGGACCACGGACCATTCCTGGCCAGTTGGTCTGAGGAAAGGTTGCCACGAGAGACCTGGTAACGGAATTGCTGTTTCTCGGGCCGGGTGAGCCGGTCAATGTAACTGTAGTCAAAAGTAAGCCGGTCTCCGGTCATGAGCTTCGGAAGCTGGGAGAGGTCGCTGTATTGCTTTTCGGCGGTGACGAGAAGCGTTGGACGGTATTGCAGAGGCCGGCTCTTCTGGTAGCGGAATAAGCCGTCAGACGTGCCCAGCCAGATGGTTCCATCCCGGCTTTGACGTATAGCCTTAACATCTGTTTCCTCTTTATCGCCCTGTCCAGCGTTGAGGGCCAAGGTTGACCAGGCCACACCATCGAAAAGTGAAACCATTCGGTCATGGCCGAACCATAGGACGCCGTCAGCGTCGTTGAAGATGCTGAAGGCAACGGTTGCGCCCATGCCATCGGCGGGTGTGTACGTCTCAAACTTCTTTCCGTCCCAGTGGGCGGCGCCGAGCGTGTCCAGTCCCACCCACATGCCGCCTTTGGCGTCCGCAAGCAAGGAGAGAACACGATTGTCTGGCAGCCCTTGCGGAGCGGTCAGATTGTCAAAGCCTTTTCCGTTCCAGCGAGAAATGCCCGCGCCGTACGTTCCCAGCCAGAGTGTCCCAGCTTTGTCTTCTGCGATCCGGGAGATGTTGTCGTTCACCAGGCCGTCGGCATGCGTAAAGTTCTCGAACCGCTTTCCATCCCAGCGGGAGAGGCCGCTGCGGGTTCCGATCCAAAGCTGGCCTTGTTTGTCCTCGCGGATCGCCCAGACAACGTTGTTGGCCAAACCATCGCTTTGCGTGAAGTTTTCAAATCGTCCGCCGCTCCAGCGCGCCAAACCGCCCCCTGTGCCGAACCACATCGCGCCTGAGCGGTCCCGGCAGATCGCCGTAACGTAGTCTTGCGGCAACCCGCTGGCCGTCGTGTGGCTCGTGAACTTTTTGCCGTCCCAGCGCGAAACGCCGCCGCCCGCCGTGCCAATCCACATCCCGCCGTCGCTGTCCTCGGCCAAAGCCTGGACATCCTTATTTAGCAACCCATCGGCCTTGGTGTATTGCACAAGACTTTCGCCATCAAAACGGGACAACCCAGCCAGAAATGTCCCGAACCACATCACGCCGTCCCGGTCCTGATGAATCGCGTGAACGCGGTCTTGCGCCAGTCCGTCCGCCGTTGTATAGGTCACGAAGCTCGTGCCGTCGAAGCGTGTGACGCCGCTTTCACGAGTGCCGAACCAAATTCTCCCTTTTTGATCCTCGGCCAGGCACATAATTTCGCTCGGCGGCAAGCCATCGATGGCGGTGTAATTCACGAAGTTGGAGCCGTCCCAGCGCGAGACACCATCGAGAGTCGCAAACCATATTGCTCCATCGGATGCTTCGAGAAGGTCTTTGACGTTATTATTGACCAGCCCATCCGCAACGGTCAAAGTGACAAAGTTCGTCCCCTCCTTTCTCGCCACCCCGCCGTAAAAGCCGAACCACATCTTGCCGTCCCGAGTCTGGATGATTGCTTGCACCCAATTATTCGACAGCCCATTGGTCGTGGAATAATTCACAAACCGCTTCCCGTCCCAATCGGAAACCCCGCGATCTGTGCCAATCCACACCCCACCGTCCCGGTCGGCGCAAATGGCATTGACGTAATTGGTCGAAGCCAGGCCGTCTTTGTCGGTGAAGGTCTGGAATTTCTTCCCATCCCAGCGAGAAACCCCAGACCCGTAGGTTCCGAACCAGAGAGCGCCCGACTTGTCCTCGGCCAACGTGAGGGCTGAGTCGCTCACCAGACCGTCGGCCTTCGTGTAGTTCACAAAGCGCCGGCCATCCCAGCGGGAGACGCCGCCGCCAAAAGTCGCAAACCACATTATGCCGTCTTTCGTCTCATGTATGCCCACGACCTGATCGTGGGGCAGGCCATCCATTCGCGTGTAAGTCTTCCAGGTTCCTTTCTTGAACGGCGCGATCTGAAAATTCACGTCCTGCTTCTCCTGCCCTCGCACCACCGTAAATAATGCGGCATTGGTTGGGTAGGTAACGGACGCAGTTGCCGGAAGCGGCTCCCCCGCCTCTGCCGCGCGCTCGGCCCCACTCGGAGCGGGCGATAAAGACGAGTTGATGGCCAGGTCCGATGTGGCTGCCGCGTACACGTATTCGCCCGGCACCTGGGCGCGGACGCAGTAGCGCGCCGGTGGCAGTTCACCAAAACGGAACTCCCCTTTGGCATCAGTACGCGCGGCAGCCTTGATGAAAGACTCGGCCACCGGGAAGGGCGAGGGCGAGTAACCTTCCAACTGCCAAGTGAGCACACAGAAGTAAACCGTCGTGCGCCGAAGCGCATCCACTTTCACGAGGTGCTCTCCCGGCTCCAAATCCACTGATTCCTTCTTCTCGGAGCCAGTTTTGGTCACGCCGAGGTCAATCACGGTCTTGCCATCTATGAACAGGCGGGCGCCGGGGCCGCCGGCCAGGTCGAAGGTAATGCGCCGGGGCCGGTCGAGCGTGAAAGCGCCCGTCCAGCGCGCGTAAAAGCTCTCGGTGTCTCCCACCCCGTGGAGGATCAGCCAACCGTGGCCTTTCGGGAATTTGATTTTAGGAACTCGCTTCGTCACCTCAGGTTTGGCATTGGCAGGCAAATCGGGAAAACTCTCGGGTCGTGACGGCAGCCGAAAGTATTCCGCCAACAGCCCATTGGTCATGAGCGCGAACGGCGGCGCCTCGGTCACCGCCTGGACAACCACGGCTTCCAGAGGCGTCTGATCGAACGCCACGACCTTGCCGGAGAGGCTGGAGAATTCGCGCAATTTCAAGTCGAGTTTAGTCTCGCTGGACTGGAACACGAGGTTGGTCAGAAAGAGATTCAAACTGTGGCCGTCCGGAGTGGCTGAATGCGCGGACAAAGACCACGGCTTGCTAGTCTGCGCCAGGAGGAAGCGGACTTCGCCCCTGGCATCCGCCCTGGCCTCCTTCGCGGGCTGGCCTTCTTGCTCCAGACTCACGGTGGCGCCCAGCAACAGATTGTCTTTCGCGTCGGTCAGCTTGCCCACGAACATGCCGGTATAGCCCAGGTCACTGGCGGCGGGCGTGGCGGCCGGGACGACGTGCGCGCTTCCGCGGAGTTCACCATCAAGGTGGTTCGGAGTGGCGTCGCGCCCCGGCTGAGAGGGATCATCGAAATTCCACAATCCCGCCAGGCCGTCTTCGCGGCCCGTTAACCGCTTGAACATGTTCTCGCGAATCTCTGACTCGGTTCGTTGCGTCGCCCATACACGCACTTCATCCATGGCGCCTTGGAGGTCAGGGAGCGTGGAATCCCTCCTCCAATTGTTCCGTCCGAGATAATTATGGTCGCCATTTTTGATGTCGGCGAAACTGCCTCGGTGGGGATCTGTGAGCGCCAACAAGCCATTGAAATAAACTTTCAGGCCATTTTTGCCGGTCACAATCGCGAGGTGACACCAGCGATTGGTTTGAACGGCGCCCGGACTCCTGAGTTGGACCTGCTCTTGGCCTTCGGCGTTATATAACGAAAACTCAAGGTCGGAATTGCTCTCGACATTTCCGATCTGCATTCCCTGCTCTTGTTTGCCGAAGTCGAAAAACCGTGTCCAGTTTCCAAGCCGGTCCCAGCGCACCCAGCCTTCCACGGTGGCTTCTTCGAGGTCGTTGAAGATATTGCTGGGAAGCTCGATGTAACTCTCGCCGCCGCCGAACTGGGCCGAATAGTTGGTTGAGGCGGGAGCAACCGCGGCGGCGGGGGTGGGTAATTGAATGTCCGCCCGGTTCGGCGGCGTCCGCTCTGCGACGGTCACGATCTCGCCTTCCGCAAAATAAACCGGGCTGGCGGCGGCGGCGGCGCGAACGCGATACTGGCCTGGTGTAACATTCCTGAACCGATACTCGCCCCGCGCGTTGCTCAGAGTGCTGACGCTGAGGCCAGTCTGGGAGGCGCTTTCCAGTTGCACCCTGACCCCGGCGCGCGGCTGCTTTTCCGCGGAAAGGATGCTGCCGAATATGCTGGGCGCTTCGAAGAGCTTGAAGCCAAACGTCTTGTGGTCGCCTGAGGCAAAGCTAAACCCGTTGGTCACGTTGGCGAGACCCTCCTTGGTGGCCTTGAGGTCGTAGGGTTGTTTGTTTGGGTTCGCCAACCACAGCCGGTATTCACCGGTGAGGCTGGAGCGCGCAGTCAAAACGGCAGCCCCATTTTGGCGCAGAACGACATCCGCATTGCGCAGGGCGTGGCCATCGGCATCGGTAATCGTGCCCGTGATCACAGCCGGCACGGCAAATTCCCCCGCGCCCGGCCGGCGTTCCTCCACGACCTTCGCGTGGCCGTGAAATGTTCCGTGGTGCCGTCCCGGCGAGGAGTCGTTGGCGGTACCATCGTTGAAATTCCAATAACCGGCCAATCCCGGTTCATCTCCGGTGAGGGTTGTGAGCATGTTCGCCCGAATCTCCTCCTCGCTGCGCGCCGTGCTCCAGACCCTGAGGTCATCAACTTCCCCTATGAAGTCTCCTCCGTTCCAGTGGCCGATCCAGTTCGGCGCGCTGCTGCCAATCCCGGAGAAACTGCCCGTGTAGGCATTGGTCCCGACCAGAGCGCCGTTGAGATAGAGGCGCATCCCGCCCTTGCCGGATACTGCCGCCACGTGGCTCCATGCGTTGGTAGTGACCTTCGTGTCAGCAATGTTTGCATTGACTCCAGGCGCGCCGCAGATGAAGAAGTTCAGAGTGCCGTTGCCGAAAGTAGTCCCTACGCCCAGGTCGCGTTGAAAATCGCCGGAACTAAAGAATCTCATATCGTCCGCCCCCGTCGCGCCCCATTTCACCCACGCCTCAACCGTGGCCTCGTTCAGGTCTTTGAAAATATTCGGCGGCAATTCCACGTAGCTGCCGTTACCGTCAAGTTCGAGCACACGTTCGCTGGCGGCCGGAGTTTCAGGTTTGGAGGGCGAGGATGGGCTGGCCGTCTGAGCCACACCCGCAAAGGCGAGGGCCAGCAACCCAAACGCCAGCAGGAGCCAGCCTTGCGCCAGCCGCCACAGCAGCCTCATCGGAAGGCGTTTTGCAAAGCGCGCACTCATGATTCGGTAGGCGAAAGGTTAAATCCCGCAAGGCCGATGTCAAGACGCCAACAACGCCCCTGATCCTCGCGTAGCGAACGGACGTTTTCGGATCGGGGAGCACACGCGCCTTCGCGTGTGGCCATCGGCGCCCTCGCCGATGGCATCCCCAAATTCCATAGGAAATGTAGGAGATCCAAAGATGTGGCCGGCGATGGCGCGTGTGCTCCCCTGAATGTTTCGCGCCCACCTTTGGCGAGGATTTGGGAAAGCGTCCAGGCTCGATGCCGGGCAGCCACATCGGGTTTCGGGTTGCCGGGAAAACTCATTATTACTTTTAGTCTGTCGAATGCGCATATAGAATCGGTTAAGCAAGTTATAGACAAACATGCCATCGCCTCAGAAACACGAGGAAGCGCTGTTGCGCGCTGCGTCCGAGTTGCTGCCCGGCTGCGGGAGAGAGCTTTGGATGCCCGCAGCAAGACCCGCATTGTGGACCCGCACACGGCCTTTGGCAGCCAGGCGCTTCTCCTTTCAAAGGACGCAGTGGAATATGTGGTGCGGCGATGGGACGCTGTCCCGGGCTTGCAAGACATCAAGATTTTTCGCCTGCTGGCCCGCTTGGGGAACCCCGTTTTTTATCATGCGCCGTCGCTCGTGCAGCACATTGGAGCGAACAGCACCTGGGGCGGGGGATTTCACCAGGCGTCTGATTTTGATCCAGCGTGGAAGGCGTAGCCACCCGGCGCCTTGGATTCACGGCTTGCCTTGGGATGCGATAGCGATTATCAAGACCCATTTATGGACATGCCAGTGACGCTTTCTTGGCTGAGCCGGCTTTGGGTCGCCGCTTTGTGCCTGACGGCCGCGGCGCAATCCTCGGCCGCCACCATCACTTGGGGATTAGCGACCACGGTGGCGGGTGACACGGATGTGAAAACCAATGGCGCCCTGGTCTATGCCTATGACGAGAGCAACATTGGCCAAACGGTGAATGGAGTGAGCTTTGCGGACGGTAGCAGCCAGTACGCGTTGGGCGGTGGCGACGTGACTTTTTGGGGATTTGACGGGGGAGTTTATGATGGTTTTGGACCTACGGCAGGCGGCAGCATTTCCGCCAGTTACAGCAATGTCCTGACTGGAGGCGCTTGGAGCACCAGTGCCGGTAATGGCGTGGTTACGTTGAACAACCTCACGCCCGGCCGGGCCTACCAAGTCCAATGCTGGGTGGCCGATTATCGGAGTTACGGGATTGATCGAATCGAAACCTTCTCGGGAAATAACGTCCCGACGCTCGGCTATAATCCCGGCCAATATGCGATCGGCGCGTTCACGGCCGACAGCACGAGCCAGTCAATCACCTTGAGCGCCAACGCGAGCGTTCAGATCAACGCTCTTCAGGTGCGCGATGTCACCACCGCGCAAGGGCCAACGGCGGGCGGTTGGGCCAGTCTGACCAATCTCGCCATCGGCCAGACCACCCTCATCACCGTGACGGTCACCAATGGGACCAGCCCGAGCATCACGAATGTCACGCTCGACGCCAGTCAGCTTGGTGAGGCGCTGCCCATCGTCCTGAACCCCGCCGGCGGAAACGTCTTCACTAACACCGTGACGGTGGGCGCCGGCACGATCTATGGCAACCAGACGTTGCCGGTCACCGTGATGGATGGCGGCGGCCAGCAGGGCCAGGCCGGCATCGCCGTCTATTTGGCCACTCCTGCGGCCTACAAGACGCCGGCGGCAGATCTGGAGATCTGGCGCTCGAACCGCTTCGGCATGTTCATCCACTGGGGGCCGGTCACCCTCACCGGACTGGAGATCAGTTGGTCGCGCGCCAATTCCAACCCGCAATGCCCCAACAACGGCCCCACCCCCGTAGATGTCTATGACAGCCTTTACACCCAATTCAATCCGACCAATTTCGACGCCAGCAACTGGGTTGCCGTCGCGCAGGCGGCCGGTATGACATACATGGTGCTTACCGCCAAGCATTGCGACGCATTCCTTCTATGGGATTCCCAGGCCTCGGATTACAACATCATGCACAGTCCGTTCCAGCGCGATGTTTGCGGAGAACTGGCGGCCGCCGCCCATGCCGCCGGGATGAAACTGGGCTGGTATTTCTCGCCGTGTGATTGGAAGGACCCGCGCTTCCGCACGACGAAAAACCCGGCGTTCGTCAAAACCATGCAGGCGGAATTGCGCGAGTTGCTCTCTAATTACGGCAAGATTGACATCCTCTGGTTCGATACCGACGGGGAGACCAATTGCTACGACGTGACCAACACCTACGCGATGTGCCGGAGCCTGCAGCCGGACATCGTCATTGATAACCGGCTGGATATCGGCGCCGACTATAATGGGCCGCTCATCGGGGCATGGGCGGATTATTACACGCCCGAGCAAGTCATCGGCGGTTTTGACAATCAGCAGGCGTGGGAAACCTGTATGACCCTCGGCACGCAATGGGCCTGGAAACCAGACGACACTCTCAAACCGCTTTCGCAATGCCTGAGCACGCTGCTGCTTTGCGCGGGAGGTGATGGCAACCTGCTCCTGGATCTCGGCCCGATGCCGACAGGCGCGTTCGAGCAGCGTTATAGCGATACCATCGCGGGCATGGGGGTCTGGCTCGCCCAAAACGGCGAGAGCGTCTATGGCACGCGCGGCGGTCCCTATCAGCCGGCCGGCAACTTTGCCAGCACGCGCAAGGACAATAATATCTACCTCCATCTATTCCCGCCGCAAAGCTATGTGACTCTGCCTGCGCTGCCGACAAATATTCTGTCCGCCTCGGTTCTGACCGGCGGCAGTGTCACCTGCACCCAAACCGCCCAATCCGTCGGGTTGCAACTCTCGCCCGACGCCCTCACCAACTTCGTGGCCACCGTGAAACTCACTCTCGCCGGCTCGGCCATGAATATCCCCGTGCTGCCGGCCGGGACCTTGTCTTCAGCTCCGACCACGAATATCTGGCAGGCGCCACAAACCATCACCTCCAGTTCGGAGGTGAACACGCAGGGCGTGATCGTGATCGCCCGCCAGGCGACGGGCAGCGACTTCGGCGGGAATGCCGACCAAACCGTCAATGGCGTGACGTTCCTCGGAAACGTGAACACGGAAAATGGCGTGACATTTGCGGTGGGAGGACAAACCGGTTACAATCCCACCACCTTTATTTCCACAAAGACCCTCTCCGGGCCGGATGCGGCGGCCTACGAGGAAATGTTGGCTGGCGCTTGGTATGGCGACACCACTCCGGTGACCCTCGGGTTGGACGGCCTGACGATTGGTCATGATTACCTCATCCAGATCTGGGTGGCCGATTTCCGGGCCTATACCAACGCCCGATCCGAAACCGTGACGGCCGCCGCCGGAACGGATATCCATGCCCCGACGTTGCTGTACTTGACTGGCGATGGCGCGGACCCCGCGAGCGGGACGGGTCAGTTTGTGGTCGGCGCCTTCACCGCAACCGGAACCAGCGTGACGTTCAATCTGACCGGCAACCAGAGTTCCCAGCTCAACGCTTTCCAGCTCCGGGACATCACGCTCCCTGGGCCGCCACAACTCACTTGGTCGGTGAGCGCGACGGTGCTGACGCTCTCCTGGCCGGCGGATTACCTTGGCTGGACGCTCATGATGCAGACCAACCGCCTGGAGCAGGGGATCAGCGCCAGACCAAACGACTGGATGCGAATCGCGGGCACTGCGGCGACCAACCAGTTCACCACACCCCTAACCGGAACCAGCCCAACGGAGTTTTACCGGCTCGTATATCCTTAAGTCTTCCAATCATTCCCCTGCCCAATTCCGAGTCGTTTTTAAACCTCACAACGGCAGCAACTTACAAATATCGTCGCTTAACGATGGCTCTTCTTGGCGGAAAAAAGGCCGTCTTTGGCAGAAAAAGAGGGGTCTGTCGGAAAATATTTCACACTTTTTTTTGCTGTTTTTCTGTTTTTTGGGATTATGCGCGTTGCAAGCCGTTGTGTTTCAAGGACAAGCCGCGGTCAAACCCCTGCCAAAAAAATCGTGCCAAAAACCTACCGTAGGTTTTCTGTTTTTCCCGTTTATGACATAATCGGCCCATGAATAGTGAAAATACTATTGAACTTAGCCGGAACGATTCAGATGGATTTGGGAGCGCGACCGTCCCGGTCGCCCTGGTCGGCGTCTCGCCGGCCAGCCGTACGATGATTCTGCCAACACCATTAGCCGCGGGACCGAAGGGCGGGAGGGTTTTCGGCGAGACGCCGAAAATGGCGGTCGAGACGACCGCGCTCCCCAAAGCAAATTCATCGTTCCGGCTTAGAAAAGCTGCTCACGCCGGAACAAAACGACGCAGAAATAGAGAGGAGGAACGAAGAAAAGAGGAGGCGCGTCAGGGAAATCCTCGGGATCCCCTGATGCGCTTTGAGGTAATATAGGCAAATGCAGGCAAATATAAGTAAATCGCACCAAATATAACCAAAAATTTTATTTTTTTTAGCAGTGCCTCAGTGACGGCGGTAAAACGGGCCATGTGACTTTTTCATTCTTTTGTTGCATTTGTATGTATGGCTTGGCGCCGATCAAGGCTGGTCAAGCCTGATCGAGCCAATAAAAAAATAAAAAATCCTGCTGTGCGCTCAAAATCACAAAAATGCCGTTGGCAGAAACTCCGGCGCAAGCTATGTTTAAAACTCTGGTGAATTGGACTCGTCATTCGTCGCCGTGAGTCCGTGCTTTAATGAAGCGCCGCACATTGAGGCCCTTGTCGCCGAAGTCCGCGGATATTTGCCCAACATCCTCCTGTTTCTGTTCATCCTCTCTGAAAGTCGGTCCGGCCGGGTTCTGTATGCGTTGTTCCGGTTCTCAAGGATGGGCTGGCGGGCCGTACTTCTTCAATTGCCGGTGCTCGATCAATTGCACGCTCTGCTTGAAGCGGTGCAGCGCCAGGCTGTTGGCCGTCAGCAGCACGGTCATCATAAAGAGCAGCACCAGCACGATGATCACCGCCGAGCCGGAGCGCCGCGCGGAATTGGGAATGCGCGTTTTCGTTTTCATTTCATTTTGATGGCGGGCCGGACGGCACGGCTTCAAAGGTAAAGAATGGACGGCAATGTTCCGGCGCGCCGCGGGTGAGCAGTTCCACCTTCCAGCTCCAGGCCGTCACCTCGCGCCGGGCATCCTTTTCCATGCGGGACGATTTGACGGCGGGCAAAAACCGGGTCAACGGAGCGCCGGCGCCGGCCCGGCGCCAGACCGCGTGGCCGTCAAACCGGTAATCAACCGTGGCGTTGGATTGCACCAGGCGCAGCGAATCTTCCGAAGCATCAACGGCCAGGGCCGCGCGAATGTCATCCCGCCAGCGTTCGCCCGCCTGCAAGGCGCGGACCACGTCGTCCACGTTTTGATTGAGGCGTTTGGAATTGTCGGCGCAATGGTTGTAGGCCGCGAAAGCCAGGTTGAGGACGACCACGAGCAAGGCCATATACACCAGGCATTCGATCAGGAGCGCGCCTTGTTCGCCGCCGGGGTTTCGACGCCGGAATATTTTATGGCATATCGGTTTCACGAGTCACGATGCCGCCCTGGTTTTTGGCCGCGGGCAGCCATTGCAGGCGCAGATGCCGGTCTTGCCGGGTCAGCACGAACCGTCCCGGCGGCAGATTGGTCGCGGACGGGTTTTGGACGCTGTAAGTTTGTGTGCCTTCCTTGAAGGCGCGCCCTTCTCCGGCCCGCAGAATCTCCATCTCGCCATCCACCACCTCAGAGGCGATGGCCCGATGGTAATAGACGCCAAACTCCCTTCTCTCGCCGATGAAGGACAAGCTGATCGGAATCATCACCAGGATCAGAATGCCCATGGCCACGAGCATCTCGATCAGGGCCATGCCGTGTTGTGTTGGATTGCGCTTCATTGCTCAAAAGAAATCAAGACGGTGAAAATGCCAATGGCAATCAGGCCGGCCACCAGGCCGTTGCAAAGAACCAGGCCGGTGGAAATGAGTTGGGAGGCCGTCTGCTCCTGCTGGAAGGCCTTGGCTTCCAAGGACTCCATCCAGCCCGAGAGCGCCGGCAGGAACCCGCCGTGCTGCGCGGCGGCGTTGGCCAGGCGCCAACTGAATTCGCCGGCTTTGTCAAAACGCCGCAAGGCCACTTGAAGCTGCCTGCCCGCGGCGAGGTCTTCCAACGCGCGCCGGGCGCGATTCACGAATACGTGATTGGCAGTCGCCTCGGCGGCCAGGGTAACGGCGGCGGGTTCCGGCGTCTCGGCGTCAAGCAAAAGGGAAAGGGTGGCGCAAAAATCCCGTTGCAGCCGCCGCCGGCGCCACGGCAGCGCGCACAGAAGCCGGTCGCGCAACGGCGCCAGCGGACGGCCGATGAAGTTCCACAGCGGCGTTCTAAAGATCGAATCGAATTCAATCCTCAAACCAAGACCGCTGCCGGTGAACTTCCACAGCGGCGTATCCTGCACGGGGCCGGGAGGGGCTTCGCGCCGGTCCACCCGCACCCAGCCGTAATCGCGCGGGCCGCTCACGTAGAAAAAGACCCAGCACCAAAGAAAGAACGCCAGCAGCAATTGCGCGCACACCACCCAGGAACCGAACTGTATCACCAGCAAAAGGATCGCCGGCGTCGGTTGGTCATAGATTTCTGTAATTTCAAGAAACTTCGGGAATATCAGGACCTTCAGAATCAAAATGAGGATGGGCATGGTTGGCAGCATGATCAGGTTGCCGATGACCAGGAAGTTGAATCCATTGCGCGTTTGCGAATCCGCGTCCCGCAGCACGCCGCGGCAGGCAGGCAGCACTTTCCTCACGTCGCCCACCTCCTCGCCCACTCGAAGCGTGGCCGTCACCTGCGGCGGCAATAAATTCGGGACTTCGGCCAAGGCCTGGCTCAGACGGTCGCCTTCCCGCAAGCACGCGGCCATTTGCTGAAACAGTTCGCCGAGAGAACGGTCGCCCGTTTCCGCGGCACGGGCCAGAGCGTTCTCGGGCCGCTGGCCCTGGCGAAATCCGGCTTCGAGGAGATCGAGAAAAATCCGTGCCCGTTCCCGCCGGCGCAAAGGCCCGCTAAAAGCGTGATAAATGGCATAGGCCGCCAGCGCCACTGGCGCGAAGAAAAAAAACAGCCACAAAGCGCTGCTGGCGGCGAAATCCCCGGCTGTCCCGACGCCAAAAAACGCCAGCATCGGGAAAGCAATATTGCCAATTTGGGTGTGGATGCTCATTCGGAAAATTGTCGCAACAGGAAGATACCCCCGCCAAAGAGGAAATGAATCATGGACGTGAGTTGCACAAGGATGATAAATCCCAAGGCCAGGATGCTCACCGGCAACACCGTTTGGAGAAAAACTTCGCTCCGATACAACGCCCGGTCATAATACATTTGCGCGGCTTGCGTCAGGCCCAACTCAAAGTCCTCGCCCTGCCCCGCCACCAGCCAGAAAAAGAGCGGCGGCACGACTTTGGAATTCGCGCCCAGGTCGGCGAATTTGGGCGCGCCTTCGGCCAGCCGGCCCTCCCAACGGGCCAATTCATCCCCCATTTTCGTGCCGCTTTCCATTTGGCGCAGCAACGCCAGCGCGCTCTTCAAGTCGCAGCCGGTCTTGAGCATCAAGGCCAGGGCCGAGGAGAAGCGGGACAAATGCGCTTCTTTGAAGCCAGGCAAAATCCAGCGCGCATTTTTTCGCCATCGCGGCACCGCCAGCACCGCCAGGACGCCGGCCAGCGCCAAGCCGAGCAGGAACAAAGGCATGAGCATGCCGGCCAAATAAGTCATCGGCCTGGGTTGGTCCGGTCCACCGAAGAGTGGATAGCCCAGCGCCGATCCCAGGCTGGCCGAGAGCGGCCCGGCCACCGCCAGCAGGAGAAACGACAGACCGAAGCAGAACACCAGCACAATCAACGGATAGATGAGCAAGGTTTTCAGACGCGTCCAGAGCACGTGGGCTTTTTGATAATAGTCCGCCAGCAGCGTGAGCATGGCGGGGAGGTTGTTGCTCTTGACGCCCACCCGCACCATCTGCTTGTAAAAATCCGGCAACTGGCGGCTGGCCAGGGCTGTGTCCAGCGGCGCGCCCCGGCTCAAATCCGCTTCCAGCGCCTCGAATTCCTTGCGGAACTGACCGCGCCGCATCGTCGCGCACATCTGGCGCAAAGCGGGTTCGAGCGGGATGCCCGATTTCAACATCCCCGCCAACTGTTGGTTCAAAAAAGCAAATTCGTCGTATTTCACTGTCCAATTCGACAAGGGCGGCCCTTGTTCCTCACGCGCCAACTGTTAAACTCCCGCCATGACGATTCTGCCGCTGGTCGAGCGCGAATTGCGGGTTCGGGCGCGCAGCCCGGCGGGCTATTGGCTGCGTTTCACAGCGGCGCTGGCGGGAATCCTCGTGTGCCTGCCCATGCTGGCGCTTCGCGGCGGCGCATTGCCCACCCAGGCGCAAAGCGGCGCGTACGCCTTCAATGGCCTGGTCGTGGCCGCGTTCATTCTTTGCTGCTTCTCCGGCTTTCTGAGCGTGGACGGAATCAGCCGGGAGCGGCGCGAAGGGACTCTTGGATTATTATTTTTGACGCGAGTCCGGGCGTTGGACGTGCTGTTGGGCAATTTCGGGGCGGCGGGCATGGCCAGCTTGTGCGCGCTGGCCGCTTTCGTGCCGGTGCTCATTGTGCCGGTGCTGACCGGAGGCGTCAGTGGCGGCGAGGCTGCCCGCAAAGTGCTCGCTTTGTTTGACACGATGATTCTGTCGCTGGCGGCGGGTTTGTGGGCGTCGGCCGGCGGGCGAGGATGGTCGTCCTGCGCGCGTTCGGCCGCCGGGCTGCTGTGCCTGCTCATCTTCGGCCCGCTGTTGCTGGGATCGCCGCAACTCTTCCGCGTGGATCTCTCAGCGCCCGGTCCGCTCAGGGCGCTTGTGGCGGCCAGCGATGCCAGCTATCGAAGGTTGCCCGCGCCGTACTGGGTTTCCATAGCCATCATTCACGCAATCTCATGGCTGCTGGTGATCGGCGCTGGATTTCGATTGCACCGCGCGATCCGCGCGGACGATGAAGCGCCCGCGAAGACCGCCAGCCCCGCCCGGACGCGCAAACGACTCATGGCCAGCGAAGCGCCGCTGGAGTGGTTGATGCGCCGCCAGCGCGGCGTCGGATCGGTGGTCTGGGCTGGGGCGCTGCTGAGAGCGGCTTATTACCTCGAGTTTATGTTTTTCGTGAGATACACCCGCTTAAGGATGGGAGGCTATTCCATACAGGGCATGGGCTTGTCATGCTCCGTGGTGGAAGACTGCTTGTTCGCCTGGGTGGCCAGCCGGTTTTTTATACAGGCCCGGCGCTCCGGTGAATTGGAACTTCTTCTGACCACGCCCGAGGGTGCATGGACCCTGGTTGCGAGCCAATGGAACTGGCTCCAGGGTTTATTCCGCTGGCCCCTGGTGGTGCTCGTCGCGCCGCCAATTATCCTGACTTTTATCAACATGCCAAAGGCGGCGGGTTTCGTGGTTGTTTCCAGCCCTGGGCTGATTTTCTTTTTTCTGAACAGCGTGGCCGGCGTGTTCGCGTTGTTGAGGGTTGGGATGTGGTTCGGCTGGTCGGAGCGTTCACAAACTCGTGCTCTAATTCGCACCATCATTGTGGCCGCCGCCGCGCCTTACTGTATGGGGCTGCTCGCATCTATTGTGCTGATGCGAATTGCTTCACCGTGGATTTTTTCCGTTTCGAGCGGTCCGATACGTCTTTTGCCTATTTTGGTTCAGAACGCCCCTCAAGTTGTCTTTCTGCTTTATTACCTCTGGCTGATCCGCTGGGCCAGGCGCCGCCTGGCAACCGCATTGAGGCCCGCCGCAGGTTGCAGGCCAGTGTGAACATTGCGCTGGGGCGCATCTCAGTTTTTGGTCGGGTCGGCGAGTCAGAACCTCACAAGAGCAGACCCTCTCTTCCGTCTCATAACGATTGACAAATGGACGGTGCTGAGTCACATTGGAAATGAGTCCTGACGGTCGTGGTCGTTGCTGTGTTTTCTGTGTTGTTGGCATGATGAAGATGCGATCTTTTCAGTTGGTCGTGATGTTGGTGTTGGCTGTCGTTGGCCGGATACAGGCGCAGCCAATCATCCAGCAACAGCCGTCCTCCCAAGTGAATCTGCCGGTGGGCACCAACGTTCAACTTTGTGTCGCTGCTTTCTCCACCAACAGCCTCCAATACCAATGGCTCAGAAACGGCGTCATCGAACCCTTTGCCACCAATTCCTGCCTGGACATTGATGACCTCCAAGCCACCAATTGCGGCGCTTTCAGCGTTCTGGTGGGCGATGGTGTCGGCGTTGTCGTCAGCCAGCCGGCGGATGTCACCGTCCAGATCAACGCCTTGGCGGGAGAGGACATCGTGGCTCAGGCGCTGTCGTTGTCCACGGTCACCAGCCCGGTGCGCAGTGACAATATCAATGCCGTCAAAGAGCCGGGCACACCTTATATCATTCCGAACGACCCTGGGGGAAGCGAAATTTGGTTCCGATGGTCGGCTCCGCCGGGGGCAGCCGGCGGCGTTGTCGTCTTTAGCACGCTGGGAAGCGATTTCGACACCACGCTGGGCGCTTACTTCGGCGCCTCTCCCGGCAACCTGGCGCCGGTGCCGACGGCCATCAACGATGATGACACCGCCGGCTACTTGAACAGCCAGATCCTCTTTTACGCCGAGCCAGGCGCCACGTATTCGATTGCCGTGGATGGGTTCTACGGCGCGCAGGGCCATGTCGTTTTGAGCTGGACGTTTTCCCCAGGCTCCGCGTTGTTTCCGCCCAGCGTGCCCACTCCTTTGGCGATCGCGGTTTCCAACGGTGCCAGCCTCATTCTCAACGTCCCCTGGTCGCAGGACGCCACTTGCGATTGGTTCCAGAACGGGCAGATTGTCCCCAGCCCAGGCGGGGGCGTCCTGGTCCTCACCAATGTGGGCGATGCCACGGTCGGCTCGTACGTGGCGGGCCTCCTTAACCCAAATAACCCGAATGGCGTCTCCGATGTGTCGGAGCCAACTTTGGTGCAGATCAATACGCTGCAAGACGGCAGCACGGACACCAATTCCATCGCCTGGGTCAAGTTCCGCGACTCAGCCAATAACGCCTTTCTTCAGCCAAACGCGAGGAGCCACCGCATCAAATTGGGCGGCGGAGACACTGCCGGCTTCAGTTGCTCCCAAGTGTTCAGCACCGTCGGCAATCCGGACGAACCAGGCGAGCCTGTGATCGCCAATCAAATCGGCGGTCATCCGAGTTGGTACTCTTACGTCACGCCTGCTTCCGGCCCGCTTCTCGTCAGCACCGCCGGCAGCGACTTCAATACACTCTTTGGAGTATTCATCGGCCCCGGCGACAGCTTCAGCACGCTGACCAATATCGGCTCCGGCTACACGACCAATTATTCGCTCAACGGCCAGCCTTCCGTCTATATCCCCAATGTTCCCGGCGGCCAGACCAACTACATCCTTGTCGAGGGGGAGAATGCCGCCAGCGGGGTCGTGCATTTGAATATCTACCTCGGCACCCTCTGGTTGAACATCGCGCCCACCAACGGCGGCACGGTTATTTCCTGGCCTGCCGCCGGCGGGACCAATCTCCAGGTCTCCACGCAACTGGCTCAGGGCTGGCAGCCGGCCAACATGACGATCACGACGGCCAATAAGATAAACTCGGTCTTCGCGGCCATCGGCGCCGTTCAACAGTACTTCAGGCTCATGGAGCCTGCCTCAGTTTTCGGACCGTGATTTTCTTGCCAGAAAGGGCGCCCAACCTTATCATCGCGCTCATGGAGTCCCATGAGCTTTTGCGTGAAGTGTTTCAGAAGGTCAGCCCCAAACAGGCCGCCGCCGAGATGGGTCTTTCCCTTTCCATGATCTATAAATGGGCCGAGCCGCCTGCCAGCACCAGCGGCGCCGCCAATCCGCTGGATCGTATCGCCGTTCTGGTTCGCTGCAGCGGCGACCACAGCATCGTCCAATGGATCTGTCACAAGGCCGGAGGCTTTTACGTTAGAAATCCCAGCGCCGAACATCCGCATCCCCTCCATTTGGTGCCCGCCATGAACAGCGTCGTCCAGGAATTCGCCGATCTTTTGTCCGTCATGGCCGCCGCCGCCGCCGACAGCACGATCACGTCCGCCGAATCCAGTTCGATCCGCGCCCGCTGGGAGGAACTCAAGTCCGTCACCGAGGAGTTCGTCCAGTGTTGTGAAGAGGGCAATTTCCGCGAGATGAAAAAAGCGCCGCCGCCCAAGAAATAGTCCGGGCATGAGACTTTCGCGGGCGTGTTTGATTTGTGTTTTCATGGGATTGCTCTGGCTGGGCGGGCCATCGCACACTGGTGCAAGTCAAGTGTTTCAAAGCGATCTGTGCGTTTTTGGCGCGACTTCTGCCGGTGTCATCGCCGCCGTCGAGGCGGCCCGGGAAGGCCGAAAAGTAGTCTTGACGGAATCTGGCGGACACGTGGGCGGCATGACGGCGGGCGGCCTGAGCGAGACGGACATCGGTAACAAGGCGGCCATTGGCGGTTTGGCGCGGGAGTTCTACCAACGCGTGGGCCGGCACTACGGCGTCGCTGTGGCCTGGAAATTTGAACCCAGCGTGGCTGAGGGCACTTTCCGGGAGATGCTGAATGAACGCGGCGTGATCGTTGCTGACAACCAGCGTCTGGTCTCCGTTCAAACCAGCCACGCCCGCATAGAGAGCCTGACGATGGAGGACGGCGCGATTTTCCGGGCGCGCGTTTTTATTGACGCCAGTTACGAGGGCGATTTGATGGCCAAGGCCGGCGTTTCGTATTTCGTCGGGCGCGAAGCCAATGCCACCTACCACGAAACTTTGGACGGCATCCGTGCCATCACGCCAAAACACCAATTCATGGTCGCCGTTGATCCTTATCTCCGTCCCGGCGATCCATCCAGCGGTCTGCTGCCGTTCATCCAGGACCAACCACCGGGCCAGGCCGGGGAAGGCGATCATTCGGTGCAGGCTTACAATTTCCGGCTCTGCCTGACGCAAAATCCAACCAACAAAATGGCCATTGATCCGCCCGCCCATTATGACCCGGCCCGCTATGAATTGCCGGCCCGTTACATCGAGGCCCTGGCCGCCGCTGGCAAGCCGCTCCGCTTGGGCCAATTCATGGACATCCACCCCATGCCGCATGGCAAAACCGACGTCAACAACAACGGCGGTTTCTCGACCGATTTCATCGGCGGCAACGAGGGCTATGCCGAAGGCAGTTACGGCGAGCGCGCTCGCATCTGTCAAGCGCACGAGGATTACACGCGCGGCTTTCTTTATTTTCTGGCGTCCAGTCCGCGCGTTCCGCCCGCGCTGCGCGCCGAGATGCAATCCTGGGGCTTGTGCAAGGACGAATTCACCGACACCGGCGGCTGGCCCCATCAACTTTACATCCGCGAAGCCCGCCGCATGGTTTCCGACTACGTCATGACGGAGAACAACTGCCGTTATTCCATCGTGTTGCCTGATCCCGTTGGCTTGGCCGCCTACACGATGGACTCTCACAACTGCCGGCGCATCGTGCGCGACGGGCGAGTGGAAAACGAAGGGGACGTGCAAGTGGGCGGATTTCCGCCCTACCAGATCAGCTACCGTTCGCTGACGCCGCGCGAAATCGAATGCGAAAACCTGCTCGTGCCAGTCTGTCTTTCGGCCAGTCACATCGCCTACGGCTCGATTCGCATGGAGCCGGTGTTCATGGTGCTTGGACAATCTGCCGCCATTGCGGCCGGGCTGGCCTTGGACGAAAGAGCGGCGGTGCAGAGGATTCATTATGATGAACTGCGTCGCCGACTGCTGGCGGCAGGACAGGTGCTGGAGTGGCCCAACGCTTCCAAGCCCACCATGCCGTAAGTTGCGACTGCTTGCGATTACTTGCGACTGCTCGCGTAAAAGCAGCGCGTGGCGGCGCTCGTGATGGTGTTGAAACAAACCTGGAATTATCTGGAATTATCATGGAAATCAACGACTTGCGTGAGTTCGACCCGCCTTCGCCAAGCCTACGGCGCGGCAAGCCCGTCTTCTGAGTCCTTCCAGGTCTGGCAACCGCCTGGACCGTCTGCGCAGCCGGGACAGAAGAGCATCGCGCAGAGGCGCAGTGAGCGCAGAGAAGAACGGAAGATAACGCCGTTTTAAACAACATCGCGTCAAGAGTTCGTTTCCTTTTAAATTTTGGTCATTCTCTGCGATCTCCGCGCCTGTGCGATTCACTCATTGCGTCCCGCTTTGGCGCGGGCAGGTTGTCAATCTGTTCCATAGCGTGGACGATTTTGCCACAAGTCGGGAAAAACAGAAAACCTACGGTAGGCATTTAGTACGCTTTTTCGCAAAAAAATTGCATTTTTCACTGTTTTTTGGGACCTCGGAAAAAATCCGGTTTGCAACCTGCACGGAATCAATCATTTACAAACGGGCCAAAAACACGCCCTTTATGTGACATGGAGGATTTTACGGACGGGGTGGTCGGCGGCCATTTTCTTCGCAACCCGATGAGGATCAATGTGTTCAGCGCGAAAATGGCCTTGTTTGAAACCCTCCAATTTACTGTAAAGAAGAATGCACTCCCTTTGCGAAACCTGAAAAAAACGTCCAAGACGCTGGCGCGTTCAAGGGGCGCTTCCGAAGGGCCGCAAGGTCTTGGAGTGCGGAGCGCCAGCGCCGCTTTTCAAAGCGCCTAGCCGTGACGAGCAGGCCAAGACCAAACGCAAAGGCGCAGCGCGGGAAACCGCAACCAAAATCCCTGTGGCCCGAGACTCGCGCAGGCGCAGAGAGCGCGGAGAAAAAGTTTTGCCAAAAATGCAGACTTCTCCAACATTGCACTGCAAAGGAAGCAAGGGCAGGAAGCGAATTTGGCCCCATGGCCAACGACCACCATTTGGTGGGTCGAAAACGCGGCTCACGAAACTCCGTAACGAAAGTAGAGCGCCTGAGCCAGATTTGATTCCCGTTATTGTCGTCCTGGAAGGTACCGTTGCTCTTGACACGCTACGGGTAATTTTGGAGAGTGAGTGGGTTGAAATTCACGTCCCATTCGAGCCAGGCGCCCGCGGTCGCCCTCGGCTTGATCCTGCTGGCGGTGCCAGGCGTGCTCCGTGCCCAGTATATTATCAGGCCCGCGAGCGCGCCGCTCCTGCCCGGCGTCCGGAACGGGTTTGCGCGCGCGATGGTTCTGGGAGCCCTCATGCTGCCGCAGGACTTGGCGGTGGCGTTGCAGGTCGTGTTGCTGCCCAGCGCCTTGGCCACGCTGACGGGAGTGGGGGCGTGGGCGGTGGCGCTGAGCGGCGCCCTGCTGTGCGGAGCGATGTGCTTTTACCTCATGGTAGATCACATCCTGCTGGTCAACTTCAGTTTTCGCCTGCGCCACTACTTCGCCGCGCATATTTTTCAAATATCGAATTACACGGAGTCCGCGGAAAGGCTCGGGGTGAAGATCGCGCGACTGATCGTTGGTTCGGCGGCGGTGATGACCCTCGCCTTCCTCCTGATGTTGGGGATGTGCGCGCTTGCCGGCCGGCCTGAACTGACTCCGGGCCTTGTCTTGGTTGCCGTCGGCGCGTTCGGCGCGGCCCTGGGAATCACGCGATGGACGCCTCCCCGGACCGCATTCCGCATCAACAATATCATCTTCAGCGAGGAATGCGAGTTTGCGCGCGAGTGCTGGGACCGTTATCAGCCGCCCCGCGTGGCGCTGGTCCCCGGCCGGGACTTCGCGTTCCAGGAAAAATGCGTTTACTCGTCCCCGGCCCATCCTCTGTCCCGCCAGACCGACGCCTACACGGGAGACTGCCAGTTCGAGTTGACGCTGGCCGGCAGCTCGCGCCCCCATGTCCTGCTTCTGTTCATGGAGTCGCTTCGCGCCGCGAACATTGGCGTCATCGGCCGTGATATTTCGGCCAGCCCGGAGTTCGACCGGTTGAGCCGTGAGGGCGTCCTGTTCACCAACTTCTACTGTAATGGCATCCAGACCACCCGGGCGGTGACGGCATCGTTGTTCGGCATTTTGCCCCGCTTCACGTTTGCGCCGGAGCAAAGCGACATCAAACGACTGCCCAAACTGCGCGGCCTGCCGCAACTGTTTGCCGAATTGGGCTATCTGAACGGTTACCTGCATAACGGCGACCTGAAGTTTGAGAACCAGGACCAGTTCTTCACTCGAAGCGGCTACCACGAGTTGGTAGGGATGCCTGAAATGCAAAAGCACTATCCAGAGGCCAAGAATCTCGGCGGCTGGGGTATCCCGGACGAATTCCTGATGCGACACTACGCGGACTGGCTCGCGGCCCACGACCGCGCCGGCCGGCCGACCTTCGCGACGCTGTTCACCATCTCCAACCACCACCCCTTCACGATCCCCAACGGGTTTGACGTCCCGGCCTTCGACTGCCACGGGGACGAGCAGAAGGAAAGTTTCCTCCGGTCATTTTACTACTCGGACTGGTGCCTGGGATTGCTCGTCCGCCTCCTCCGGGAACGGTCTCTCTACGACAAGATGGTGCTCTTCGTCCTCGGCGACACGGGGCAGCCTCTGGGGGAGCATGAGGGTAACTATTGCCAGCAAATTTTTCTTTACGAAGAGAACATACACATCCCCTTGCTCATCCTGGCGCCCGGGCGGTTGCACCGCGCGGTGACCGTGAGCGAACCGGGAAGCCAAGTGGATCTCCTGCCCACTTTTATTGACCTGTTTGCACGGCCGTTTCGCCACCACTCTTTCGGCTCGTCCTTGCTCCGCCGCCATCCGGGCCGCAAGGTGTTCTTCAACAATCCCTACGATTTCGGCACCGTGGGCCAGCGGCAAGGCCAATGGAAGTACCTCTATGAACAACTTGGCAACCTGTCATACCTTTTTGATTTGGCTGCGGATCCAGGCGAGATGACAAATCTCGCCGACGCCTGCCCGGAGAAGGTCGCCGCCATGCACCAGGAAACCGACCGGATCAACCGGACCTTCTCCTATCTTTACCGGCGCGACCGGTTCTGCTGAGGCGTCGGCGCCTTCAATGTTCCGGCGTCAGATTCACAGAAAATGGGGTCACCCTGGAGTCTGTCGGACCCCTGTTGCGCTTTCGGAAGTTGAACCACACCGCGAGTCACGGCACTTTGCGGTGTGCCATGCCTTCCATTTTTTCACGCGTCCACTGCGTTTTTGGGATTGGGAGGATGGCCCTTGAGGCGGCAGATGCCGAAGGGAATTCCTGTTGGATCAAGCAAGACGGCCATGCTGTCGCCGTCCGGCAGAACGGAGGCTGGAGGGATGTATCAGTTGCAGTACAATTCCGACTTGAGTTCGGGCAACTGGAGCAACCTGGGCAGCGCCTTCACGGCAACCTCAGCAACAACCAGCACTAGCGACTCCCTCACGAACGGCCCGCAACGGTTTTACCGGCTGGCGCTCTTGCCGTGAGGATTTGCCGCCTGAGGTACTGAAGTCCTATGATGCGAGGTACTGTTTTAGGCAGCAACGATTTGGTTCAGACCCGTGATCGCCGTATCCACTTGTTCCGCTTTGGCGCGACCGATTTTTCGGCTCAATCGCTGAACCGAGAGCGTGCGGATTTGGCTGATCTTCACCCAGGATTGTTTCGGCAAATTTGCGTCGGTCAGTTCCAAAGTGAGAGGGAACCCGGCTCTTTGGGGCTGGCTGGTGAGCGCCATCGCAATCACGGTTCCGGACCGCTGATTGAAAATCTCGTTGCTCAGAATGAGCACCGGGCGTTGGCCAGCTTGCTCGTGTCCTTTGGTTGGGTCGAGGTCAGCCCAATAAATATCGCCTCTTAGTATTTGGGCCATTCGCCAATCTCCGTGGCGAGTCCTTCATCCGCCATCGCCTGTTCCGATTTCGGGTCCAGTTTGGCGCACTCCCTGGCCAATGCGGTCCTGTCCATGCGGTTGATTTTTTCGCACACGGCTTCTTGGACTGCTTGACTGCGGCTGCGGAACGGCCGCTTTTTAACCAATCTATCCAGCCGCCGCAAGACGGCGGCGTCCATGGAAATGGCTACCTTTGTCGCGCTCATAACAATGGTTAAACTGTATGCTCCGGCCCGAATTCGGTCAATTCTTGCTTTCGCGTCCCTAGCGCAATGTTCACAACGACCACCTGTCGGGATGCTCACGACTATTGTCCCAAGCAACAGCCCAACTGGTAATAAACCCCAAGCCCTGTTGGTGCGGGGGCTACGCCTTCGCGCTCCCCTATTGCGCTTTCAGAAGTTGAACTATGCAGCGTTCCAAGGCACTCTGCGGTGTGACGAAGATTCCAATCATTTCAGTCGAGCAGATGCGCCAGTGGGAAAAGGCCACGTGGGCAGCCGGCAGGACCGAGCAGGAGGTCATTCAGCAGGTGGGCCGGCTTCTGGCGCAACGCATTCTCGAATTGACACGGCCCGGTGACGCGGTTTGGATCCTCGCCGGCAAAGGACATAACGGCGATGACGCGCGCGCCGTCCAGGGCCTTCTTTTGGACCGCAACCATTTGCTGATGAACGTGGAGGACCCGCGGCAAGGTTTGACCGAGTTTTCGCAACGCCTCCAGAGTCAAGACGTCCGCCGTGTGCGTTGGATTGTGGATGCCCTCTTTGGAATCGGCCTCGATCGCGCGCTCGATGAGGATTGGCGCAAATTGATTGAGGCGATTAACGGCTGCGGCATTCCGATTCTCGCGGTGGATGTCCCTTCCGGTTTGAACGCCGACACCGGCCAAACCGAAGGCGCCGCAATCAAGGCGGCGTTGACATTGACCCTGAGCGCGCCGAAACGGGGCCTGCTCGAAGCGCCGGCTTACACGGGACGATTGGAAGTGGCTTCTGAAATCGGCCTGGTCCCCTGCCCTTTCGAGACGGAATTGAACTGGACGGTAGCGTCGGAATTTGCCGGGCTGCCGCCGCGCCGCGAGGTCATCGGCAACAAGGGTGATTACGGGCACGCCGCCATTGTGGCCGGCAGTCTGGGCTATCATGGAGCGGCGGTGCTGACGGCGCACGGGGCGCAACGCGCCCAACCGGGCCTGGTCACGGTTTTTCCACAAACCTCCGTCTATGTGCCGGTGGCTGCCCAACTGCAATCGGCCATGGTGCATCCGTGGCGCGCCGGGACGCCGCTGCCCAAGACGTGCAGTTCCATCCTGTTCGGCCCCGGCCTGGCGGCGGAAGATTTGCCGGATGCGCTGAGAGAAGATTTGCGTTCACTCTGGCGCGCTTCGCCGCTGGCCATGGTCGTGGATGCCAGCGCGCTGGATTGGCTGGAACCCGGCTCCGTGGCCAGCGAGGCCGTCCGCGTGATCACCCCGCATCCCGGCGAGGCGGGCCGCCTGCTAGGCACGTCCGCCAAGGAGGTGCAGGCCGGGCGGCTGGCGGCCCTGCGCGCGCTGTCAAAACGATTTAGCAATTGCTGGGTCGTCCTCAAGGGGCAACAAACGCTGGTGGGCCGCGCCGCCGGCGAGGTCTTTGTCAACAGTTCCGGCAACCCGCACCTGGCGCAAGGCGGCAGCGGAGATTTGCTGGGCGGCTACGTGGCGGGCCTGCTGGCGCAACCGGCCTGGCGCCGGGACCCGTTGCTGGCCCTGCGTTACGCCGTCTGGCAGCACGGCGCGACGGCGGACCATCTGGCGGAGACCCAGGTGAACTGGACGGTGGAGGACTTGGCGCAATGGCTTGGAAGAATCAGACCGTAGCGCAAATAATATTTCTGACGCCACATCCTCTTTTCCATCCTGTCCATCCTGTCCATCCTGTCAAAAAATCAGTTCTTCAACTGCACCGTTCCGGTTTAGGCGCTCAGGTGGGATCGCTTGCTTGAAGTCAGCCGGGCGAGCTTGCAAAACGCTGTCACGGAGGCACAGGCAAAGAGAAGAGCGGAAGCAACCAAGCATGCCTTGACACTCGATTCACGGGGACTGGCGAAATGCACGAGTGAGGAACTAATCGCAAAGACGAGGATGTCGCCGAGGAAGTGAAGGAGCAGCGAAGGAAGAATGGACTGCGTGAGGTAGGCGAGCAGGCCATAGACACAGCCCGCGGCAAGATAAAACGGGGCGTTGCGAGCGAGGGCGGCAAGACCGTGGGACAGGTGGATCAAAACAAAGAAGACTGAAGTAATCGCAATGGCGGGAGCCGGGCCGATGAGCCGTTCAAGAGGAGCCTGCATGAAGCCGCGAAGGCCGCCTTCCTCCGCCAAGGCTGTGATCGCCGCGGCGATGATGGCTGCTCCAAGAAGGACGCCAAAAGGCAAGTCCGCTTCAGGAGCGCGCGCCGGGGGAGTGGAGAGAAAGCCCGAGGCCGCAAAGAGCAACCAAAGCGACGTGACGGCGGCGAAACCGGCCAGGAGTGCCCAATTGAATTCCGCCAGATCGAGCGGTTGCGCCCGAAACCAGCGTTTGCGAGCCGCCGAAGTGGATTTGGGCCAGCCGCTGCCATTAAGATATGCCGTGGCCGCGCATAAGTAAGCGAGGCCCGCCGGGATGGCCCACGGCACGCACGGTGAGAGACGCAGGTTCAACACGGCGAGCACGGACCACGGGACCGCGACCGCGACAGTCACAGCCAGGCCCAGCCCAACATGTTTGCAGAGCGTTCCCGCAAGGTTTGGCGCGCGACGTGTCACATACAAGCCGTTATCATGGACGATTATCATCACCCACTCAAACGCCATTTTGTTTCAAAGAAATTCCATGGCACCGCCACAAATTGCTTTCCTTGGCGGCGGACCTTTGCTATGCAACAGGCATACATGAGAAGGTTTGTCATTACCCTGCTTGGCTGGATGGCCATGACCGCGTCGGTCGCGAGCGCCGGCACTTTCCCGCTGATGGATGGCACAAAGATCGTCGGCTCACTCGACTCCATCGCGGACAAGGGCGTCGTGTTTACGCTGGATAATGGCGAGCCGTCGTCACGAATCGAGTGGGACAAATTCACGCCGGAGGCATTCACGGAATTGATGGCGGAAGCCAAAACGGACAAAGACCGGGCGCTGCTGGAGCCGTTCATCGAAGCTATCCCGCAGGAAGTGGCCAAACCAAAGGAAATCGTGATCAAACCAGTCCAATTCCCGGACCGGCCCAAGCGCGGCGGCGGCATTTTCGCGCTGTTCGGCAGCCCGGTCGGCTGGTTTATTTTGCTGGTGTTGTATGCCGCCAATTTGTTCGCCGCCTACGAGGTGTGCGTTTATCGCCGGCAACCTGCGGCCACGGTGTGCGGCTTGGCGGCCATACCATTTTTCGGCGTGTTGAGTCCCATTATTTACGGAGCGATGCCAACACAGAAGCCGCCTCCTGAAAGCCGCGAGCCGGCGGCGCCGGTTGAGGAAGAGGCGGCCCCGCCGCAAGCCGCAGCGGTTCCAAACGCGCCCAGAGCCTCGGACGCGCCGGGATCGCCCGGCTCCGTGCCCGCGCCGGCGCCGGCGCCGGTATTGCCGGAACCGATTGTCTTTCAACGGGGCGAGTTTTCATTCAACCGCCGTTTTTTCGAGACCAAGTTCACGGGATTTTTCCGGGTCGTTCCGACCGAGGCGGAGAAGGATCTGGTGCTGTTGATCAAGGCCAGCCGGGGGCAATTTGTGGGCCGCAGAATCAGCCGCATCACGCCCAATGAACTCGGCCTGGAAATCGTCAAAAACAATGTGACTGCGGAGGAGGCCATTCCATTTCTGGAAATAGCCGAAGTGCAGATCCGGCATAAGGACAGCCTCTAACCCATCCCCCGGCGCACCCTAACATGAAAACCCTGAAATTCCGCACCATGCTCTTGTTCGGCGCCCCTGGCTCGGGCAAGGGAACGCAAGGCCGCATCCTGGGCCGCATCCCCCATTTTTACCATTTCTCCTGCGGCGAGGTGTTCCGCCACCTGACGCCGGACACGGAATTGGGGAAAATATTTCTTGACTACTCCAGCCGGGGGCAATTGGTGCCCGACGAGCCGACCATTCGCCTCTGGCAGCATAACATCCAATCGGCCGAACTGGACGGACGGTTCAATCGCAAGACCGACCTGCTGGTGCTGGACGGCATTCCGCGCAATCTCAGCCAGGCCCAGATGCTCAGCCACCTGGTCAATGTCCGCCATGTTTTTTATCTCCGTTGCGCGGACATGAAAAAGCTGGTGGCCCGGCTGCAACGCCGCGCCCTTCGCGAAAACCGGCTCGATGACGCCAATGTCGAAGTCATCCGCCAGCGCCTGGAAACTTATGAGCACGAAACGCGCCCCGTGCTCGAATTCTACGGGCATAATCTGGTGAAAAGCATAGATTCGACGCAGACGCCGATCAATGTTCTGCGCGAGATTCTCAATGTGCTGGCCCAAGCCGAGTCCTGATGCCGTTGCGACTCGTTTTCATGGGAACCGCGGAATTGGCCTGCCCCAGCTTGAAAGCGCTGCTGGCCTCCGGGTCCTCCGCGGTGCTGGCGGCGGTGACACGGCCGGACCGGCCCAAGGGGCGCGACTTGAAGCCGCAGCCCCCGCCGGTGAAGACCGTGGCGGAGGCGGCCGGCCTGCGCGTCCTGCAACCGGAGAGCGCCCGCGATCCCGCCTTCGCGGCCGAATTGGCCGCCTTGCAACCGGAGGTGATCGTGGTGGTCGCCTACGGCCAGATTCTGCCGCCGGCGGTTCTGGATTTGCCCAAGTTCGGATGCGTCAATGTGCATGCCTCGTTGCTGCCCAAGTATCGCGGCGCGGCCCCGATCCAATGGGCCATTCTCAACAACGAGCCGCAAACCGGCGTCACCATCATGAAAATGGCGGCGGGCCTGGACACGGGCGATGTTCTAAGCCAGCGCGCCACGCCCATCGGCCCCGACGACACCGCCGCCATGCTGCATGACCGGATGGCCGCGCTGGGGGCGGAGTTGCTGGCGGCGACGCTTCCTTCTTACGTCGCGGGCGGCATCACACCGCGACCGCAGGAGGCCGCGGCGGCAACCTACGCGAGAAAGATCATCAAGGCGGACGGTCATCTGGATTGGACGCGCTCCGCATTGGAGTTGCGGAATCGAATACGCGCTTTTACCCCGTGGCCCGGCGCCTTCGTCCATTGGAGCGCGAGGGGCCAGCCGCGTTTGTTGAAAATCTGGCGCGCTTGCATTGAGCATCGCCAGGGCCGTGCGGGAGAAGTTCTCCAGGCGGACAAGACGGGCTTGGTGGTCGCGTGCGGGACGGACGCCCTGCGCATCGAGCAATTGCAGTTGGAGGGAGGTCGCGCCATGACGGCGGCGGAATTCCTCGCCGGCCACGAGATCAAGCCTGGGGACAGCATCGGTTGAGCGAGAGCCGCTCCTGCCAGTCTTAAGCAATAACACCTTGATCACGTCGAAAATTCGGATTTTTTAATTTTTCCCCTTGACATTCTAGGTGAGAATTTTAAACTCCCCTAGAATATCTATTGAAGACTATGCAAAATTCGAAAGCTGAACTGCTCCAGGGCACCCTGGATCTCCTTATCCTCAAGACACTTAGTACCGGCCCGCTCCACGGGTACGCCATTGTCCAAAGCATCCAGCGGCGCTCGGAGGATATGCTGGTCGTGGAGGAGGGATCACTCTATCCGTGTTTATACCGCATGGAAGAGAAAGGCTGGCTTGCCGCGGAATGGGGCAAGTCGGACAACAACCGCCGCGCCAAGTATTATTCGCTGACCCGCGCCGGACGCAAGCAACTGGAGGAGGAGACGGTGATTTGGGAACGCGTGCTCCGCGCCATCACGCTCGTGCTGCGGGCGGCATGAGCCGGCGATGATCGCGAAGAGGGTCAATGAGCCGCAAAAGCCGGTTGAAAACCATGAGCAATCCAACCACAAGTCATCAGACCGAATCAGAAACTTTGCCAACCGGTGAACCGATGATCCGGCTGCGAAACGTTGAGAAATGTTACCAGACCAAGGCGGGTTTCACATACGTCTTGCGTCAAATCATCCTCGACATCGCGGACGGCGACTTTGTCACCATCATGGGGCCTTCCGGGGCTGGGAAATCGTCCCTGCTGGGGATTCTTGGTCTCTACGACCACGCATGGGAAGGCGAGTATCACTTCCTGGAGCATCCAGTGCATCGGCTTTCGCCCAAGGATCGGGCAGCGCTCAACAAGCGTTACGTCGGATTCGTCTTTCAGCAGTTCCATCTGCTGGACGACCTCACGGTGGCGGAAAATCTCGATATGCCGCTTTCCTACCGCAACTTCCCGAAATCCGAGCGGCAGGCGATGGTGGCCGATGTTTTGGACCGCTTCAACATCGTTGGCAAGAAAGACCTCTTTCCTACGCAGCTTTCCGGCGGCCAGCAGCAACTGGTCGCCGTGGCGCGGGCGATCCTCGCCAAGCCCAAACTGATCCTGGCCGACGAGCCGACGGGCAATCTTCATACCGATCAAGGCCGCGAGATCATGGAGTTGTTCAAGAAACTCAATCAACAAGGCGCAACCATCGTGCAAGTGACCCACAACGAAGCGTGGGCGGCCTATGGCCGGCGGATCATCCGATTGAAGGATGGGTGGATGGAGAAATGAGCGTGATGCGTGAAAACAAATAGTCAATCAAGTGGTCAAAACGGCCAGCGCTCTGTCAATTGTGATTTCCGGCCGCGCACGGTCGAAACCGAGGACCTCCGAAGCATCCAGAATTTCAATGCCCACCAGTTCGTCGGCCGCTCCGTAGTCCAGAAAAACCTGTTCATTGACCTTTGCTGTCGTGACTTCGCCGCCACGTTTGTCAGTCAAATAGATGTAGGCTGCGTCCACTTCCGGGTCATAAGTGATTTTCATAGAATCGCTTCAAAAGTAAAATGTGAGCACGGTGACCGCCACGTATCGGTCCGGCAACTCGGCCACGATTCAAAACCGCGGATTGACGCGCCCCGGAAGAAGGTCAGCGTCGCTATAAAGGTCAGGCTCTTCTTTAAGGAAATCGAAGGCGCCGCTGGCTTCGGCCAGTCTGGCAATTTGCGCGCCGCCCGGATCATCCGGCTCCAGCGCCAGCACGGCCAGACGGGTGCGCGCGGGCAAGGACACACCGGCGGGCAATTTCAACACGCCGTTGGCCTCGACACTGACTTCGATAGTCTTCACGACATCAGATTAGCCTGTGAAAGCCCGATTGCCAAGCCGCAACATTCGACCTCCAACACGCACTACTTTCGATGAACTGGCCTCAAAAAACACGGTTTCGTCTGCGCTGGTTTCGACGGCGAGCAGTGAAACAGGAAATTGACGAAGAACTGTGTTTTCACATCGAGCAGCGTACGGCTCAGAACATCGCTACGGGCATGTCGCCGGAGGAAGCGGCGCGCGAGGCGCACAGACGATTTGGAAACTTCCAAACTGTCCGGGAGCAATGCCGGGAAAAGAGCGGCGCGAGCTTCGGCGAAGCGGCCTTCCAGGACGTTCGTTTTGCCCTGCGGATCTTGCGGAAGAATCCCGGCTTCACCATCGTGGCCGTGCTCACGCTCGCGCTCGGGATTGGGGGCAATACCGCCATTTTCAGCGTCGTCAACGCCGTATTGCTCAAACCGCTTCCTTATCGGGAGCCAAATCGTATCGTGATGTTGTGGACAGACAACCCGTCTCTCAATCTCGGCTTTCACGAGTTACCACCGACGCCGCCGGACTTGCTCGAATGGCAAGACCAGGCCAAATCCTTTGAAGAAATTGCAGGAATCCGACCGCAAACTGCCGATCTTTCCGAGCAAGGCGACCCCGAGCGAGTGGGAGGGGCGCAAGTCACGGCGAACTTTTTTGCTCTGCTGGGAGTGCAACCGTCCTTGGGCCGCGTGTTCTCGACTAAGGAGGCTCAACCGGGCCGGGACAAGGTCGCTGTTATAAGTTATGGTCTTTGGGAGCGGCATTTTGGCGCGGACCCGAACCTCATTGGAAAAACAATCGCCGTAAACCGCGAGCATAGAACGGTGGTGGGCGTGATGCCGCCGGGTTTCAACTTCCCGCGCGGAGCCGAGATGCCGGCCATGTATGGTTTGGCTCCGCGCACCGAGGTTTGGCTGCCATTCGCGGAAAAAGCCGAATACTGGGCCAATGATGATACTCGCGATTTCATAGCGATTGGCCGGTTAAAGCCCGAAGTCGCCATCTCCCAAGCGCAAGCCGAGATGAGCGGGCTGGCGGAACGCAAGGCAAAGGATCATGCCTTAACTCACGCCGGCTGGATAGTCCACCTGCGTCCGCTGGCTTCGCAAATCAGAGGCAAAGCACGCCCCATCCTCCTGGCGTTGATGGGCTCGGTGGGATTCGTCTTGATGATCGCGTGTGTGAACGTCTCCAACCTCCTGCTCTGCCGGTCTGCCGCGCGCCGCAAGGAAATGGCCGTGCGCGCCGCCGTCGGCGCCGGACGCAGACGGCTGATTCAGCAGTTGCTCTCGGAGAGCGCGGTTCTCTCACTGCTCGGCGGCGGCCTCGGATTGCTGCTCGGGGCTTGGGGAGTGCGATTGATCCTCGCGTTAAGTCCGCCGAACATTCCACGCCTGAGCGAAACGGTGCTTGATTTTCGCGTGTTCGGGTTCGCGCTCTTAATTTCGCTGGCGACTGGCGTGGTCTTCGGCCTCGCGCCAGCCTGGCAAGCCTCGAAAATTAATCTAGCCCAGGCGCTCCAGGCCGGCGCGCGTTCCGGCGGAGCGCCCGGAAGCCATCGGTCTCTCAATCTGCTCGTGATCGCCGAGGTTGCGCTGGCTTCGGTCTTGCTCACCGGGGCGGGATTGATGGCGCAAAGTTTTCTGCGGCTTCAAGCGGTTGACCCCGGGTTCCATCCTCAACAAGTCGCCGCTTTCGATGTCAGCCTCTTTGGCGAAAAATACGACGGCCCATCCCGAAGAGGCCAATTCTTCCACGAGACCCGGGAGCGATTGGCGAAACTGCCTGGAATGCACTCGGCTGCGGCAATTTCGAGTTTGCCTCTGAGCGGCTCGGAAAATCTAAATCACCTTTCCATCGAAGGCGCTCAACTCGATGGGCGGGAAGAACCCATTACTGAAAACCGGATGATAACGCCGGGCTATTTCGAAACAATGGGCGTTTCTTTGCTGCGCGGCCGGGATATCAGCGACCTTGACGGCGCTCAACAGGAACGGGTTTGCATCATCAATCAGACCATTGCGCGTCAATTTTTTCCGGGCGTCAATCCCATAGGCAGACGGCTGAAGCTGGGCCGAAATTCTGACAAGGCGCAGTGGCTGACGATTGTCGGCGTCGTGGGCGACGTAAGAGGATTCGCGCTGGAGGTCAAACCGAAACCACAGGTTTATTCGCCGCTTGATCAAAATTCGCAGAATGAAATGACTTTCGTCGTCCGCGCAGACGCCGCCCCGGCCGCGTCGGTGGAACGGGCGATTCGCGCCGAACTCAAGTCGCTCGATCCCGCCCTGCCGCCCGCCAATTTCCGCACGATGGAAAGTCTGGTCGGGAACGCGGTCGCCCGGCCGCGTTTCAGCGCGATTCTCCTGGGTTTATTCGCGACCACGGCGCTGGTTTTGACCGCGATTGGCCTTTACGGGGTCGTTGCCTACACGACGGCCCAACGGACCCGCGAAATCGGCATCCGGCTGGCGCTGGGCGCCAGCGGACACAGCGTACTGGCGTTGGTCATTCGAGAGGGAATGTGGCCATCTCTGATTGGGCTTGCCTTCGGCATGGCGGGAGCGCTAGCCCTCACCCGCCTGCTCGCAAGTCAGCTTTACGAAGTGAAGCCAACTGATCCGGCAACATTTTTTGGCCTGGCTGCGATTCTTCTCCTCGTGGCCTTGGCCGCCTGCTACCTCCCTGCGCGGCGGGCGACCAAGATTGATCCAATGACCGCGCTCAGATACGAATGAACGCACTATGAATCCCTTCCACACAATCTGGCTTAAACTTCGTTCGCTCGGACAACGGCGGCCGGTGAAACAGGAGATTGACGAGGAACTGCGCTTTCACATCGAGCAGCGCACGGCGGAGAATATCGCCGCCGGCATGTCGCCAGAGGACGCGGCGCGGGAGGCGCGCAAACGCTTTGGCAATCTGCAGGGCGTGCGCGAGGAATGCCGTGAGGTTCGGGCCGGGAGTTTCAGGGAAACGGTCATGCAGGATATTCGTTTCGGGCTGCGGATGTTGTCCAAGAATCCCGGCTTCACTGCCATCGCGGTTCTCACCCTCGGGCTGGGCATTGGCGCGACGACGGCGATTTTCAGCGCCGTTTATGGCGTGCTGATCAGCCCTTATCCCTACGCTCGTCCCGGCGAAATCTGGGCGCCCGGAGTCCAAAGCGCGCAGGGCACCCAGGTGATGCGGCCCTATCGGCGGGATGAATTCGAGGCCATCGCAGCGCTGCCGGAGTTTTGGGAGGCGATGGGCACGTCGCCGGGAAGTGTGCTTTTGACAGGCGAATTCGCGCCGGAGACGCTCACCGCGCCACGGCTCTCGCTCAACGCGTTTCAGTTTCTCGAAGACCAGCCGGTCCTGGGCCGGACGTTCGGACCGGGCGATGTCGCCGCCGCGGGGCAGCCGGAACCTGTCACTGTCATCAGCTACCGGCTGTGGCAAAATCTATTTGCCGGCGATCCCAAAGCCCTTGGCCGAACGCTGCGCCTGGATGACCAAATGTACACCGTCATCGGCGTCATGCCGCCGCGATTCGGTTGGTGGACGAGCGACGGCCTCTGGCTGCCATTGGCCAACAAGCCGGACGATGCGGGACGAATTTTCCCGATCGCGCGGCTCAAATCGGGAGTGAACCCTTCCGTGGCCCGCCAGCATTTGCACGTGCTGCAATTGGAGCTGGCCAAGAACAATCCCGCTGGATTCCCCAAGGAGAAGTTTGAATCCACGCTGACCAACTATCTGGATATGACGGTGGCCAGTGGCGAGATGCAGCGAACTCTGTATGTGCTGTTCGGCGCCGTTGGTTTTCTGTTGCTGATCGCGTGCGCCAACGTGGCCAACCTTCAACTTGCCCGCGCCACGACCCGCGCCCGCGAAATGGCCATCCGCTTGTCTATTGGCGCGGGACGCTGGCGGCTGGTGCGCCAACTCCTGACCGAGAGCGTGCTGCTTTCCGTGATGGGTGGTGTGCTGGGCCTCGCCTTTGCCCTCACGCTCACGCGGCTGATGGTCGTGTTGATGCCCGGTTTCTACGTGCCCAACGAGGCGAGGATCGAGATCAATGGTTACGTTCTGCTGTTCTGCATCGCAATCTCCATGCTCACCGGGATTGTGTTCGGGCTGGCGCCTGCGTTGCAATCGTCCCGCTGCAATCTCGCTGAGGCGCTCAAAGACGAAGGCCGGGCCTCCAGCCCGGCTCGCGGCGGACGCTTTCGGGCGGCGCTGGTGGTGGCGGAAGTGGCCTTGTCCGTCGTGCTGCTGGTCTGCGCGGCGCTGACCGTCCGCAGCTTTCTGGCCCTGCAGCGGATTGATCCGGGATTTCACGCCGAACACGTCATCACTCTTGATTTGAATTTGCCGTCCACGCACTACGCCACGTTGAGCCAGCGCAACCAGTTTGGTCAGGAGCTTCTGGAACGTGTCCAGCATATTCCAGGAGTGCAGGCGGCGGAACTGGGCAACGGAGGTCTCCCATCCGGTGGGCCAGATTCGACGTATTCGATAAACGGACGGCCCAGTTCCGAGCCTCAATCCATCATCGTCAATCTGGTGGCTGCGGACTATCTGAAGACTCTTGGCATTCGGCTCCTCCGCGGCCGGATGCTCGACCAGCACGATATGTTGCGGCCGGACCGATTCGCCGTGATCAATGAATCCGCCGCCAAGCTCTGGCCGGCGGGAGAAGACCCGGTCGGAAGCCGGCTTCGGCTGGATATATTGCAAGGGCCGGGCGGATCATCAGTCCTCTTTTCAACCAATAGTTCGCCAGATGTCACGGTCATCGGCATTTGTGCCGACACGCGCAACGACGGATTGACCGGCAAGCCCCGCCCCGCGGCGCTGGTTCCTTACACGCTCATCGCGCCGCAAGATCGCACGCTGGCCATCCGCACTTTCGGCGACTCGCCCGCGCTGATGAGCGCCGTGCGCGACCAGATCCGGTTGATGGACCCGCAACTGCCGGTGCGCAACGTGCGCACCATCGAAGACGCGCTACGGGACGAAACCGTCCAACCCCGCTTTACGATGGCGCTCTTCAGCCTGTTCGCGGTGTTCGGCCTGGCGCTGGCCACCGCGGGCATCTACAGCGTCCTTTCCTACATGGTTACGCAACGAACGCGAGAGATTGGCGTCCGCATGGCGTTGGGCGCGCAACGCACAGATGTCCTCGGCCTGATCCTGAAGGACGGCGGCCAGCTCGCCGTTCTTGGAATTCTTCTTGGCACGCTTGCAAGTCTAGCCGCGGCCCGGCTTATGGCCAGCCAAATCCAACTTTTCCAGGTCGGATCAACCGATCTGGTTTCGTTTCTCGCGGTGGCGCTGCTGTTGAGCCTCATCAGCGCCGTGGCCTGCTGGCTGCCCGCGCGCCGGGCGACCAAGGTTGATCCCATGACCGCGCTGAGATATGATTGACAAACCCATGAATCCCCTACGCGCCATCTGGCGTAAACTGTGTTCGCTCGGGCAACGGCGGGCGGTGAAGCAGGAGATTGACGAAGAACTTCGCTTTCACATCGAGCAGCGCACGGCGGAGAACATGAGTGCTGGCATGTCGCCGGAGGAGGCGGCGCGGGAGGCGCGGAAACGCTTTGGCAACTTGCAAACTGTCCGTGAGGAATGCCGGGAAATTCGCGGAGCAAGTTTTGGCGAGGAAACTCTGAGGGACATTCGCTTTGGAGCGCGGATGCTGTTGAAGAATCCTGGTTTTAGCATTGTGGCGATTCTCACGCTGGCGCTCGGCATCGGCGCGAACACGGGCATTTTCAGCATCGTCAATGGGGTCCTCCTGAAGCCGCTGCCCTACGATCAGCCGGGCCAGTTGGTGCAGGTGTGGGAGGCCCCTGAACCGGGCAAGCGGGTTACAGTTTCGCCCGGCGCTTTCCTGGATTGGAAGGAAAACAATACGGTCTTCGAGAGTCTATCGCTGCGGGAAGACATGGCCATGAACCTCACCGGCGAGGGAGAACCGGAAAGCCTCAGCGGGTTGGGTATGTCCGCCAGCGGTCTGCAAATCCTGCGGGCGCGACTCCTGTTTGGCCGCGGCTTCGCGCCCGATGAAGATCAACCGGGCAAAAACAAGGTGGTCGTGCTGACCCAGGGATTCTGGAAGCGCCGATTCGGCGGCGAAACAAATATTGTGGGTCGGGCGATTAAATTGGCCGGCGAGGATTATACCGTGATTGGCGTTCTTCCGCAGCGCTTGCTGCTGTGGGACAAGGCGGAGTTTGTCGTTCCCACGGCGATCGCGGCGCGCGACGCGAACCAGCGCAGCGCCGACTGGCTTCAGGTTATCGGCCGGTTGAAGCCAGGTGTGTCAGTCCAGCAAGCTCAGGCTGAGATGAACGCGCTGGCAGCCCGCCTCAGACCGCTTTATCCGGTTTCGAGAAAGGACTGGGGTGTCACCATCGTTCCATTGAACGAGCAAGTGACCGGCGACATCAAACCGACGTTGCTGGTGTTGCTGGGCGCGGTGGGGTTCATCTTGCTCATTGCCTGCGCCAATGTCGCCAACTTGCTTTTGGCCAGGGCCTCGGGACGGCAAAGGGAAATCGCGATCCGCACGGCGCTTGGGGCCAGCCGGGGACGGCTCGTGCGCCAGTTGCTGGTGGAGAGCGTGGTGTTGTCCAGCCTCGGCGCCTTGCTTGGTTTAGCGGTGGCATTCTGGGGCGTCGGTGCGCTGCGGCATCTCACTTTTGTGAACCTGCCTCGCGCGAATGAGGTGAGCCTTGACTTGCGCGTGTTGGGCTTTGCTCTGGTCGCCTCGCTGCTCGCGGCGTTGGGGTTTGGCATCGTCCCGGCTCTCCAAGCCTCCCGACCCAATCTCAGCACGACACTCAAGGATGGCGCGCGCTCTTCAGGGCTTGGCGCGCGGAACCGCGTTCGCAGCGCGCTGGTGATCGCGGAAGTGGCGCTGGCTCTGATTCTATTGACCGGGGCCGGCTTGCTGCTCAACAGCTTCTTCCGCCTCTCGAACGTCCCGCTTGGCATCAATCCTCGGCACGCCCTGACCATGCAGGTGACGCTGCCGGACAAGCAATACCCTGACGGCGAACGGCGTGGCGCTTTCTTCGAACGAGTGCTTGAACACATCGGAAACCTTCCCGGCGTCGAGGCTGCCGGAGTGATCGGGAACTTGCCTTTGGCAGGCAATGCGGCCATGACCAGTTTTTCTGTTATCGGCCGCGCGGGACAACCGGAGGAAGGTATTGACACGGATTTTGACTTTTGCACGCCGGGCTATTTTCGCGCGATTGGAACGCCGTTGCTCACAGGCCGCTGGTTCGACCCGCGCGACAAAGTCGGAGGGCCCCGTGTCGTCATCATCAACAAGGCCTTCGCACGCGAACACTTCCCGAACGAAGAGCCGCTGGGAAAACGGATTCATCTCGAGGTTTTCACGAAAAAGATCGACGAAGGCTGGGAAATTGTGGGGGTGGTGGGCGATGCCCGTCAACGCCAGTTGGGCGCACCACCGCACCCAACTGTCTATCGGCCGACGTCGTTTAGTTTTTTTGGCGGTGGCGGATATCTGGTCGTCCGAACAGCCGGCGCTCCTTTGGCGATGGCCGAAAGCGTGCGCAAGGCCATTCTGGAAGTTGATCCGAACCAGCCAGTGGCCAAAGTCCGAACGATGGAAGAGGTCATTGCCACCTCGTTGGCCCCGCGGCGCTTCATCTTGACAGTCCTGGGCGGATTTGCGGCAGCGGCGTTATTGCTGGCTGCAATCGGTCTTTACGGGGTCATCGCTTATTACGTCTCGTTGCGCACCCGCGAAATCGGCATCCGCATGGCCCTGGGCGCGACGCGTGGCCACGCGATCTCAGTCGTGTTGCGCCAGGGAATGAGACTGGTGGGCATCGGCGTTCTGCTGGGGATTGCTGGTTCCATCGGCTTGACGCGCGTCTTGGTGAACATGCTTTACGGCATTGAAGCCACGGACCCGCTGACATTCTCCACGGTGTCGCTCTTGCTGGCGGGCATCGGATTGCTGGCCTGTTGGCTGCCGGCCCGCCGCGCGGCCAAGATTAATCCGATGGAGGCGCTCCGCTACGAATAATCGCACTATGAACCTCTTCCGCACACTTTGGCTTAAGTTTCGCTCGCTCGGGCAACGCCGGGCGGTAAAACAGGAAATTGACGACGAACTGCGCTTCCACATCGAACAGCGCACGGCGGAGAATATTACAGCCGGTATGTCGCCGGAGGACGCGGCGCGCGAGGCGCGGAGCCGGTTCGGCAACATGCAGAGCATCCGTGAAGAGTGCCGCGCGACTCGTGGGGCGAGTTTTGGAGAGACAACACTACAGGATGTTCGTTTCGGCCTGCGGATGTTGCGGAAGAATCCGGGCTTCACCGCGGTGGCGGTGCTCACTTTGGCGCTGGGCGTCGGCGCTACGACGGCGATTTTTAGTGTTGTCAACACCGTCCTGCTCAATCCCGTCCCAGGCCCGCAGCCGGAGCGAGTCGTTCAGATTGCCGAACGAATATATACGCATGGCAACTTCCAGGAGGAGAAAGAAAAGCCCTTTTTCGTGGGCGTGTCGCCGCCGGAGCTTGATGCGCTCCTGGCCGGACGGGAATTTTTCTCTGACCTTGCCTGGTATGACTCCGTCTGGACGGATCGGAAGACGGAAGATTTCGTCTCGCAAACGAGGGGCTCCATGGTCTCGGGCGATTTCTTCAAGATCTGGCGCATTCAACCCATCCTGGGCCGCACTTTCGCTCCAGACGAAGCCACCCCTGTGAGTGAGGACGACATTCCCGTCAAGGACTCAGTCATCGTGCTAAGTTACTCCTTGTGGCAAACGCTCTTTGGCGGCGATCAGGCTGTCATTGGCAGGACCATTGAGATGAGCGCACGCCATTTCACCGTGATTGGCGTGATGCTGGCCTGGTTTCAGCCGGAAGGGGCTTATCCGATGTTCTGGTTTCCAGCCGAACCATTGCGCTTGCCGCCGACGACGATGCGCCTCGGCAATACACGAGTCGTGGCCCGTTTGCGGCCTGATTCAAGCACGCAGCAGGCTCAGGCCATGTTGGACACCGTTGCGGGACGCCTGATGAAAGATCACGAAGGGGACGTTCGATTTGGTTACGGCGTGGATTGGCGTAAGCGGCCGCAAGGTTTAGGTTTCTGGATACGCCCCTTGCGAGCCGAGTTTGACGGCAGTTACGGCACGGAGGACTTCCGGCGAACGCTCTACGGCCTTCTCGGCGCGATTGTCTTCGTTTTGCTCATCGTCTGCGCCAACATCGCGAACCTGATGCTGGCGCGGACGGAGCGACGCCAGCACGAACTGGCCATTCGCGCGGCAATCGGCGCAGGCCGGGCGCGGCTGATGCGGCAATTGCTCACAGAGAGCCTCCTGCTCGCCTGCCTCGGCGGATTGGGCGGAGCCGCCGTCACTGTTTGGGGGATGAAGTTGTTGCTTTCAATGGTTCCACCTGGCATGCCCCGCTTGCAGCCGGTCGCCGTGGACGGCCACGTGCTGGCTTGCGCGCTGTTGGTTTCCATCGCGACAGGGCTGCTCTTCGGACTGATGCCGGCCTGGCGCGCCGGCCGAACCCAACTTGGCGAAGCGCTCAAACAAGCGGGGACAGGGGCGACCGTCGGGGCGGGGCGCAGCCGCTACCGGAGCGCGTTGGTGGTGGCGGAAGTGGCGCTGGCGGTGGTGCTGCTGGCGGGGGCGGGGTTGATGATTGAAAGCGTCATTCGGATGCTGCACGTTGATCCCGGTTTCGATCCTGAGAATCTGCTCTATGTAAATCTCTCGCTTCCCTGGGAAACGTACAACGACCAAGCTCATCCTGAACGCGCGCGCCAATTGAGGAACGTTTTGTTCGCCCAGTTAAACGAACGGCTAGCGGCCTTGCCCGGCGTCAAGGCTGTTGGCGTTGGCAAACACGGCGCATGGTCGGAGAAACTCAAAGTTGGAGGTCAGGGCGAGACAGTCGAACTCGTGCGCGAAGGCTGCGGCACGGGTCCGAACGACCTGTTTCGCGCCATGCGCATTCCCCTGCGGGCGGGACGATTCTTTGAAACCCAGGATGTGGGCGCGGAGACGGCGATTATCAACGAAACTATGGCGCGCACGATCTGGCCGGGCGAAAATGCCGTGGGCAAAAAATTTGGCGGCGACAGTTCGTACGGCAGTCAGGTCTATCAGGTTGTGGGCGTGGTCGGCGACATCCGTGACTACAGTTTCAAGCAACCCGTCAGGCCGACGTTTTACCGGCCCGTCGATGAACTTCGTCTCGAAGGAATGGCCCCGTTTCTTGTCATCCGCACTCAGGCCGACCCGCAATCGCTCGTGCCGCTCGTTCGCAAGGAATTGAAGGCCGCAGAGCCGGCCATGAAGAAGCCGGCGATTAGCGTGGTGCGTCAGAATATTTACGACAGCACCCAGGCCCAGCGCACCTATATGATTTACCTGGTGGTGTTCGCAGGCGTCGGCCTGCTGCTTTGCGCCATTGGCATCTATGGCGTGCTGGCCTACTCCGTCGCGCGCCGCACTCGGGAAATAGGCATACGCATGGCCGTGGGCGCGCAACGCGCAGATGTGTTGAAGATGGTAATGGTTGAAGGAGCGCGCCTGGTCTTGATTGGCGTCGGCGCCGGGCTGCTGGCGGCATTTTGGCTCACGCGATTCTTGCGGAGCCAACTCTTCGAGGTCAGCCCAACCGATCCAGTGGTAATGGCCGAAGTGGTCCTGCTCCTGTTGGCCGTGAGCCTGCTGGCCTGTTACATGCCGGCGCGCCGCGCGATGAAAATCGAGCCTATGACAGCATTGAGATACGAATGAATCCCTTCCGTACATTCTGGCTAAGGCTTCGCTCGCTTGGACAACGGCGAGCGGTGAAGCAGGAGATTGACGACGAATTGCGCTTTCACATCGAGCAGCGCACGGCGGAAAATATTGCTGCGGGCATATCGCCGGAGGAGGCGGCGCGCGAGGCGCGGAGCCGCTTCGGCAACTGGCAAAATGTGCGCGAGGAGTGCCGCGAGACTCGCGGCTCGAGCTTTGGTGAGGCGACGTGGCAGGACATCCGCTTCGGCGCGCGGCAATTGCGCAAGAATCCGGGTTTTACCGCCGTGGGCGTGCTCACTTTGGCGCTTGGCATCGGAACCTGCACCGCCATGTTCAGTCTTGTCCATGCCGTGCTGTTGCGGCCGCTGCCCTTTCGGGATTCCCGACGTTTGGTGTGGATCGAAAATGAAGGTACGGGAGGAATGTCCGAACGGACGACCCGAGTGGACAATTTTCTGGAATGGCGGGCGCAAAACAAATCATTCGAAGAATTGGCCGCGTATTTCGCCTTTTTTGATTACTTTCGCTACACGCTTATCGGCAGCGGCGAACCCCAGCGTCTGCGCGGCGTCGGCATCTCGAAGAACTTGCTCGCCGTTCTTGGCGTGCAGCCGCTGCTGGGCCGCGGTTTTACCGACGAAGAGTGCGCCTGGAACGGACGCAAAGCCGTGATGCTGAGCCATGCCTTTTGGCTGGAGCACTTTGCCGGCGACCCGACCGTGCTGGGCCGCTCCATCAGCCTGAACGGCGACCCGACTGAGATCGTCGGCGTGCTGCCGGCTTCCTTTGATTTCGATTCCGTGTTCGCTCCCGGAGCGAAAGTGGAACTGCTGCTTCCATTCCCATTGACGCCAGAGACTGCGATGTGGGGGAACACGCTTTTCGCCATAGGAAGGCTGAAACCGGCCGTGACGATCCAGCAGGCCCAGGCAGAGTTTGAAGTCATTTGCCAGCGCGTGGCTCAGGCGCATCCCGAGCGCGGCTCTTTCGGATCCCGGATGACGGGCCTGGACGCGAGCATCCGCGGAAACTTCCGGCAGCCCATGTTCATGCTCTTCGGGGCGGTTGGCTGCGTGCTGCTGATTGCCTGTGTCAACCTCTCCAATCTCCTGCTGGCGCGGGCCAATGCCCGGCGTCAGGAGTTTGCGGTGCGCGTGGCGCTGGGGGCCACCCGCTGGCGACTCATCCGCCAGGCGCTGACTGAAAGCCTGCTCCTCGCGCTCGGCGGATGCGCCTTCGGCGTTCCACTGGCATTTGCGGCGACGGCAGGTCTGGCCCGGTTGCAGACCTTCAGCATCCCTCTCCTGCAAACAACCTCCGTGGATGCGACGGCGTTGGGGTTCACCATCGCCATCGCTGGTTTGGCGGGTTTGTTGAGCGGAACGCTGCCCGCCCTCCAGTTGTCCCGTGGGAGCGTCCGCAATCGTCTTGATGCGGCTGGCTCGCGCGGGAGCGGCGGCGGGGTGGCGGCGCTGGCCCGCAAGGCGCTGGTGATTACCGAAATCGCCCTGGCATGTGTCTTGTTGGTCGGCGCCGGGCTGCTGATTCAAAGCTTCACCAAATTGCTGGATGTCAATCTTGGATTTCAACCAAAACAGGCCGCCGCCTGGCGGGTGGACCCGCCGCGTTCCTTCAAATCCCATCTGGAGAAATGCCAATACTATGATCAATTGGTGAGCCGCATCGCGGCGATGCCGGGCGTCGAATCCGCTGGATTTAGCGACGCGTTGCCCTTGGGACGAAACCGCACTTGGGGCGTCGCGGCCAAGGGGGTCAGTTACCCAAATGGAGCCATGCCGGAAGCGTTCGTGCGCATCGTGAATCATCAATACCTCCAGACGATGCAGATTCCACTGCGCGCGGGACGTTTCTTAGAGGAAAGAGACACCGCCGATTCCGAAAAGGTGATCGTCATCAACGAAACCATGGCGCGAGCGCTCTGGCCGGGCGGGGATCCGCTCGGACAAATCGTCGAGGTCAACGGTGAAAGGCGAGTCGTAGGCGTGGTGGGCGACGTGCGGCACAGCAAGCTGGAGGAGCCGGGCCGCGCCGAGTTTTATCTGAGTTACCGGCAGATTGATGATTGGAACGCGCTGGACCTCGTCGTCCGCACGACCCGTCCGATCGCCTCGCTCGCGCGTGATGTGCGGGTCGTGATGAAGGAGTTCGATCCCACGCTGCCCAGCACGGAGTACATCACCCTCAGCGGCATCGTGGATCAAGCGGTTGCGCCCAGGCGTCTGATCACGTCCCTCTTGGGCGCGTTCTCGTCGCTGGCGCTCTTGCTCTCGGCCATTGGTCTCTACGGTGTCATCGCCTACTCAGTGGGACAGCGGACTCGTGAGATTGGCATTCGTCTCGCCGTTGGCGCGCAACGCGGCCAGGTAGTGAACATGATCGTCGGGGAGGGACTCAAAATGGCTGTCGCAGGCGTCGTCCTCGGGCTGATGGCCGCGCTGCTCCTGACCCGTGTGCTCAGCAGTTTGTTGTTCGGCGTCACGGCCACCGATCCTTTGGTCTTCGCCGCAAACGCCGCCATTCTCATAACCGTCGCACTTCTCGCCTGCGCCATCCCCGCCCGTCGCGCGGCAAAAGTTGATCCAATGGAGGCTCTGAGACAGGAATGACTGCACTATGAACTTCTTACGCACAATCTGGCTCAAATTGCGCTCGCTCGGGCAACGACGAGTCGTGAAGGAGGAGATTGACGAGGAATTGCGCTTTCACATTGAGCAGCGCACGGCGGAAAACATGAGTGCTGGCATGTCGCCGGAGGAAGCGGCGCGCGAGGCGCGGAAACGATTTGGCAACTTCCAAACTGTCCGTGATGAATGCCGCGATGAACGTGGCGCGAGCTTTGGGGAGGAGACATGGCAGGACGTTCGGTTCGGCCTGCGGATGCTGCGCAAGAATCCCGGTTTCACCACAGTCGCAGTCTTGACTCTCGCGCTGGGCATCGGAGCGAACACAGCCATTTTCAGTGTTGTGGATGCGGTGCTGTTGCGTCCGCTCCCTTATCCCGACTCCGGACAATTGGTTTCGTTGAGCGAGCGGGGACCCGATTGGTCGGGTGGATCGCTTTCATATCCGAATTTCACTGATTGGAGGAATCAGCAATCGGTTTTTGAAGGATTTGGTGTTTACACCGGGGGTAATTTTACACTCACTGGCGCAGGCGAGCCTGCCCGGCTGGAGGGGATGCTGATGTCGGCGGATGTGTTTGCGGCTTTGCGCGCGCAACCGGAAATCGGGAGGGTTTTCCGCGAAGACGAAGACAAGCCGGGTGTCCCGCCGGTGGCCGTGATCAGCCACGCGCTTTGGCAGAATCGCTTTGGCGGTGATGCCGCAATTGTCAATAAAACGATCAACCTCGACGGAAAACCTTATACAATTTTGGGAGTCATGCCCGCGGGATTTGAATTTCCCGACAAGGTTGACCTCTGGCTGCCGGTAGGCCCTTCTTTCGCCGACTCCAATATGCAGAAGCGAGACAATCATCCCGGACTGTTCGGATTGGCGCGTCTCAAGCCGGGAGTTACTCTCGAAAAGGCGCGAACCGATTTGGATGCTGTCGCTATTCGCCTGGAACAACAATACCCGGAGTCCAACAAGACCCGGCGCGTCCAGATCGACAGATTATTGGACAATAAAGTTGGAAACGTCCGCCGCGCACTCTGGATTCTCCTCGGGGCGGTCAGTTTTGTGTTGGTTATTGCTTGCGCCAACGTCGCCAACCTTTTGCTCGCGCGCGCAGCGGCCCGTGAGAAAGAAATGGCTCTGCGCGCGGCCTTGGGAGCGGGCCGATGGCGAATCACGCGACAATTGCTCACGGAAAGCGGCTTGCTCGCGCTGCTGGGCGCGGCAGTGGGCTTGCTTTTCGCCAAAGGCGCCCTCCGTCTGGTGGCAGCCCTTGCCGGCGAGAGTATGCCGCGCGCGGCCGAAATCAGCCTTGACCCGCGCGTGCTTCTGTTCTCGGGCCTGGTGGCGGTGCTCACAGGCATTTTATTCGGCCTCGCCCCAGCGTGGCACGCGAGCCGCGTCAATTTGCATGGCACATTAAAAGAAGCGGGGCGTGGAGCGACATCCAGCCGAGCGGGATTGCGGCAGGGGCTTGTCATTGCGGAAGTCGCGCTGACTTTCGTTCTCCTGGTCGGCGCCGGCTTGCTGCTCGTAAGCTTTCATCGCCTCTTGCAGGTTAATCCCGGCTTCGTAGCTGACCGCGTTTTGACGTTTCACATCAACTTGCCTGGGGAGAAGTATCAATCGGATGAGCAGCAGATTCTTTTTTACCAAGCCCTGCTCGAAAAAGTGCGCGCCTTACCCGGTGTGCGAGCCGCCAGCCTTGCCTCACAGATTCCCCTGGATGAAAACGGCTGGGATATGCTCTTCCTGATTGAAGGGCGACCCGAACCGCCGCCTCATCTTCAACCCTCGTTGCAAGTTCATCTCATTGCGCCCGATTACTTCCAGGCCATGGGCATTCCGCTTCTCCAAGGGCGTGATTTCACGGAACAGGACAATCGAGAGCGCCTGAGGGGCGCTTCATCCGGTAATGATTGGGGCGCCGGACTCAACTCGATCATCATTGATGAAGAATTCGCAAAGCGCTATTGGCCCAACCAGAATCCACTCGGCCAGCGTATCCGGATTCCTTGGGGGGAACGCGGGAAACAACCGATCGTGACCATCGTGGGTGTAGTCGGGCGCGTTAAACAGAATCGCTTAAGCGAGCAGGGTGGGATGGTGCAGGCCTATTTTCCCTTTTATCAGCAAACGCTCCAGCGCGTGACTGTGGTGGTCAAAACAACGACCGAACCCGCCGCCATGCTGGCCACTATGCGCCAGCAGGTTTCTCAACTGGACCCGGCGCAGCCCATTTTCGGAATATACACCATGAAAGAAATGCGCGACCATAACGTTGCGCCTGATCGGCTTAATCTCGGCTTGCTTGGGGGGTTCGCCGCCCTCGCCTTCATTTTAGCCATCGTCGGACTTTATGGCCTTCTGTCCTTCACGGTCACTCAGCGGCAAAGAGAGATCGGCGTGCGCATGGCTCTTGGCGCCCAACGATTCGATGTTCTCACTCTCGTGGTGGGGCAAGGGATGCGGTTGGTCCTAATTGGCGCGTTCATCGGACTTTTGGGATCATTCGCTTTGACCCGGGTTTTAACCAGCGTGCTTTTCAAGGTCGAGCCTACAGATCCACTAACTTTTGTCACCGTGACGTTCGCACTTTGCGTCGTGGCCTTGCTGGCATGCTATATCCCGGCTCGTCGCGCAATGCGAGTCGATCCAATGGAGGCTCTGAGACACGAATGAACGCACTATGAACCCCTTCGGCACAGTCTGGCAAAAGCTTCGCTCGCTTGGGCAACGGCGAGTCGTGAAGCAGGAAATTGACGAGGAACTGCGCTTTCACATCGAGCACCGCACGGCGGAGAACATTACCGCCGGCATGTCGCCGGAGGAAGCGGGGCGCGAGGCGCGGAAGAGTTTTGGTAACGTGCATAGCATCCGTGAGGAATGCCGCGCGGTTCGCAGAGTGAGTTTTGGAGAGACCACATTGCAGGACATCCGCTTCGGCGTGCGGCAATTGCGAAAAAACCCCGGCTTCACTGCCGTAGCGTTGCTCACTCTAGCGCTCGGCATTGGCGCCAACACCGCCATTTTCAGCGTCGCGGACCGCTTATTGGTGCGCCCATTGCCGGTACACAACCCCGAACGGCTGGCATTGTTGGGCCTCCAATATGACAATAACTATTCCTTCGATGATTTCAACTATCCTCTGTTTCGCGATTACCAGCGGGGCAATACTGTGTTCAGTCAATTAGCGGCCACGGGGGAAACGACGGTCGGGCTTGGCGACGGCGCCGCCACCCAACGCCAGCGGGCGTTGTTGGTTTCGGGAAACTACTTCCAGATGCTGGGCGTGGAACCCGCGCTCGGACGAACATTCGACCAGAACGAAGGGGTGGAGATTGACGACGGGCCGGTGGTAGTTCTGAGTCATGGACTTTGGATGCGGCACTTTGGCGCTGATCCGCGGGTTATTGGCCGAAAGGTTACTTTGAACAGGAGCGTTTTCACCATCATTGGCGTGACTCCACGTAAATTCGGAGGCACTACGCGCGGCCAAGTGCCGGATATCTACGTGCCGATCACCATGTTTGGCCAGTTAACATCGCTACGGCCCGGCGGAGAGCATCCGCTGAGAACGCGCTTTTTGGTATGGAATCAGATTCTCGGGCGCCTGAAAGAAGGCGTGTCACGTCCGCAAGCCCAAGCAGCCATGCGAAAGCTGGCACAGGAAATCTACGCCGTCACACCTTCCAACACGGACACCAATGTTGTCGTGTTGCCCGGCGCCCAGGGATTCGCCCAAGGTACGCGGGAAGCCCGGCTGCCTCTGGCCCTGCTCCTGGCCGCAGCCGGGTTGGTTCTGGTTATTGCGTGCGCCAATCTGGCAAACCTGCAATTGGCCCGCGCTTCAACGCGGAGTCGAGAGTTTGCGGTGCGCATTGCCCTCGGCGCCGGACGCGGACGATTGATGCGCGGCTTGCTCACGGAAAGTCTTATTCTCGCTCTGTTGGGTGGAAGCCTCGGTATGCTGGTGGCCATTTGGCTCACAAACCTCCTGGAGGGTTTCCGCGTGCCGGGGGCGTCCTTCGAGTTGGTCGGGCGCCTCGACGCTCGGGTGTTCGTCTTCACCCTATTTGCTTCGCTGGTCACAGGCGTGGGCTTTGGTCTGGCCCCAGCTTGGCGGGCAAGCCGCCCCTCGATTGTGCCGGAACTCAAGGGCGGCACTGGCACGGAGATGGGTGGGCCGCGCTGGAGACTGCGAGATGCGCTCGTAGTGCTCCAAGTCGCTTTCTCGCTGCTTCTGCTGGTTGGCGCTGGCTTATGCGTGCGCAGCCTTCAGAAGCTCCAGACCATTGATCCAGGCTTTGAACCGTCCAAAGTAGTGCTCATGTCGTTTGATCTCGGCTTGAACGACTATTCGGATGAAAAGGCCGCACAATTCGCCGATCAACTCTTGGAGCGTGTCCGCACTGTGCGGGGAATCGAAGCGGCGAGTCTTGCCACGGCCACGCCCCTGGACGGCAACCTCGGGGGAATAAGCATTGACCGCCTTGAGGATTACGAAAAGAAACCTGACGAACATCCATCAGCAGATCTCAATTTGATTTCGCCGGGCTTTTTCCAAACCTTGAGCGTGCCGATTCTCGCGGGAAGAGATTTCGCCGCGTCTGACGCCGGCCTCAAAACCGTCATTATCAACCACGCCTTCGCCCAACGTTATTGGCCCGGACAAAATGCCGTTGGCAAACATCTTTACATACGCGCCTTTGGCGGCAGCCAAGGCGGAGCTTGGGAAATTGTCGGCGTTGTGAAGGATGTGGCCTCACATCGAGTGCAGGATGCCCCGAGTCCCGCGATGTTTCGTCCGCTGTCCCAGTGGCCGGCAAAAGCGTTAACCTTGTTGACCCGAACAGCGGCCAAGCCGTCTGCTGTCATGCCCACCTTGCGCGGATTGGTCAGCTCGCTGGACGCAGATGTGCCCGTCTTCAACGTTATCACCATGGAACAACAAAAGGATGGGATGCTTGCCCTCCAGCGAATGGCCGCGCTGCTGGTCAGCGGATTCGGGGCGCTTGCGCTTTTGCTCGCGGCACTCGGAATTTTCGGGGTCCTGGCTTATTCAGTCAGCAGACGGACGCGCGAAATCGGCATCCGCATGGCCCTTGGCGCAAGGATTGCGAATGTTCTCAACCTCGTCATGTGTCAGGGCTTGAAGCTCGTTCTGATCGGCATGTTGCTTGGCCTTTCAGGCGCGTTGGCGCTGACCCGTTTGTTACGAGGATTCCTTTACGAAATCAGCGCGCTGGACCCGCTCACTTTCGCTTCGGCGCTTGTTCTTTTGACCATCGTGTCTGTTTTGGCGTGCTGGCTCCCTGCCTGGCGCGCGTCGAAAGTTGATCCGATGGAAGCTTTGAGACACGAATGATTTACCAAACTTATGCAAAATACCATTCCCTTGATTCAACTTGAAAACGTGCAAAAGGTGTTTCTCACCGACGAGGTGGAGACGCACGCGCTCTTTAGCGTCAACCTGGAAATCCGCCACGGCGATTACGTGTCCATTTCCGGGCCGTCCGGGTGCGGCAAGTCCACGCTGCTTTCGATTCTCGGCCTGCTGGATTCGCCGACGAGCGGCAAATACGAATTGCGCGGGGAGCCGGTGGCGCATCTTGATTACGCGAAGCGGGCGCGCGTGCGCAATCGCGAGATTGGCTTCATTTTCCAGAGCTTCAATCTCATCGGCGACCTGACTGTGTGGGAGAACGTCGAATTGCCGCTGACCTATCGGGGTTTGACCGCGGCGGAGCGGCGCGAACGCGTGGACGAAGCCCTGGCCAAAGTCGGCATGACCGCGCGGGCGAAGCATTATCCGGCGCAGCTTTCCGGCGGACAGCAACAGCGCGTGGCGGTTGCGCGCGCGCTCGGCGGGAGGCCGTCCATCCTGCTGGCCGATGAACCAACCGGCAATCTTGATTCGAAAAACGGCCAGGCGGTGATGGATTTGCTGCGCGAATTGCACGGCGAGGGCGCGACAGTCTGCCTGGTCACGCACGACGAGCGTTACGCCCGTGACGCCCAAAGGGCCATCCACTTGTTCGACGGGCAAATTGTGAACGAGCCAGCGGCGGCACACTGACGTTTATGCAACGGATTCAGCCCACAACCAGTCGTGAGTCCGGGATGGACGTGCCGATTTCTGCCGAGATTCGGCGCGGGCGCAAACGGCGGCGCTGGATGATGGGCGGCGCGGGCGTTGTTGCGCTGGCGCTGATCACGTTCGGATTGTCGCGGCTCCAACCTGCCGCGCCGGGGGTCGAGAAGGGTTCCCTCTTGCTCGACACCGTGAAGCGCGGGGAGATGCTGCGCGACGTGCGCGGCAACGGGACGCTGGTGCCGGAAGACATTCGCTGGATTTCGACGGTCAATGCAGGGCGTGTCGGGCGGATTCTGGTGCTGCCCGGAGCGCGCGTGGAAGCCGACACTGTGCTGGTGGAATTGAGCAATCCGGAGGTCGAGCAGGCGGCCTTTGATGCCGAATGGATGCTCAAAGCCGCCGAAGCCACTTTCGCCAATCTGCGCGTTCAGTTGGACTCGCTCAAGTTGACCCAGGAATCAACCGTCGCCAGCACCGAAGCAAATTACAACACCGCCAAGATGGACTTCGATGTTGATGAGGACTTGGCGAAAAGCGGGCTGGTGCCCGCGTTAACGCTCAAAGAATCCAAGGCCAAAGCCGAGGAATTATTAAAACTCCTCCAGATCGAAAAAAAGCGATTCGAAATCGGGGACGACGCGGCCAAGGCCCAGCTTGCCGCACAACAAGCCACCGTGGACCAACTGCGGGCGCAACTGGCGCTGAAACGCCACCTGGTGGAGGCCCTCAAGGTTCGCGCCGGCATGGATGGGGTATTGCAACGTTACGGCGCCCTGACGGAGAGCACGCCGATGCAGGAAGGCCAACAATTGACGGCAGGCGCGATCGTAGCACGCGTCGCCAACCAGGCGAAACTCAAAGCCGTCCTCAAGATCGCGGAAATGCAAGTCAGAGACATTGCCTACAACCAACCGGCGCAAATTGACACGCGCAACGGCATTGTTCCCGGTCATGTCGTGCGCATTGATCCGGCTTCGGAAAACGGCACGGTCACGGTGGATGTGGCGCTGGACGCGCCCTTGCCCAAAGGAGCACGCCCAGACTTAAGCGTTGACGGAACCATCGAGCTGGAACGCCTGGAAAATGTGCTCTATGTCGGGCGTCCCGTCCAGGGCCAGGCCGACACCAAAGTCGGCCTTTTCAAAGTGGTGGACGGGGGCAACGCGGCCATTCGCGCGCCGGTCAGCCTTGGCCACGTTTCGGTGAGTTACGTTGAAATACGCGAGGGTCTGCAAGCAGGCGATCAGGTGATTCTCTCCGACATGTCGCAGTGGGACGCCTACGACCGCATCCGGCTGAATTAAGACCATGCGCTTCGTGAGCATTAGTCGCCGTCTGTTGACGTTGCTAGTCGTCTGCGCGCCGATTGCGTCGTATTGTCAAACAAATACATTGGAACGGCCGCTCTCCCTGGCGCAGTGCTTTCGCCTTGCGTTGGATCATAATTTCGACGTCAAGATCGCCCGTTACAATCCCGAAATTCAACAGCATACCCTCAGCGCATCATACGGAGCATACGAACCGACCTCCGCGTTCGCGGCCACACGCAGTTTCAGCGCCGCGCCGGTCGCGTTGAACACCCTGGGCGAACCAGTCACCGGTCCCACGAGCTATGGGGATTCTTTCACGCCTGGAATCACGGGCATTTTGCCCAGCGGGCTTGGCTATAATCTCGGCGGCAATCTCTCGGGTCTCAGCGAAACCGGCACGCCTGAAAGCGTCAACGCCTCGACTTCGCTCCAGCTCACGCAACCGCTGCTCAGGAACGCCTGGATTGACAGCACGCGCGAAACCATTCAAGTCAACAAGAAGCTGCTGAAAATCAGCAAATTGGCGGTGACCGAGCAAATCATCACCACCCTCACCAGCGTCGAATTGGCTTATGACATCCTGATTATTGATCAGGAACAGGTCAAAGTTTATGAGCAGGCCTCACAACTTGCGCAACGCCTGGTCAACGAGAGCAAGTTGCGGGTCACCGCGGGTTCCCAGGCGCCGCTTGACGAAAAAGAGGCGGAATCCCAACTTTCCACCAGCCAGGCCGACTTGCTCGGCTCACAAGGCGCCCTGCTCGCTCAAGAATTCGCGCTAAAGAATTTGTTGAGCGACAAGCTCTCAGAATGGGATGGGGTCCATATCAAGCCCACGGAAAAGCTCCTCGTTGTTCCCTGCAACCTCAATCTTCATCTCAGTTGGAATCGAGGCTTGTCGCAACGACCCGATTTATTGGAGGCCAGGGAAAATGTCGAACGCCAAGGCATCGTTCTTAAGTACCTTAGAAATCAGATTTATCCCGAACTCGACTTGATCGGCAGCTACGCTTTTACCGGCACCGGGGCCGGCTACAACGACGCCCTGGCCGGAATCCAAAAGGCCAACAGTCCTTCCTGGACTTTCGGAGCACAGTTGACGATGCCGTTGGCGGGCAATCGCTCCGCGCTGGAAACCTACCGTTCCAACAAGGCGCAAAAGGAGCAATTAGTGGCGCAACTCAAGCAACTGGAACAAAACATCATGGTGCAAATCGCGGTTTCGGTGGAACAGGCCAGGACCCGGTTTGCTCAAGTGGATGCCACCCGCCAGTCCAGGCTATTTGCAGAGGCGGCGCTGGAAGCCGAACAACAGAAACTCGATCACGGACGGAGCACGAGCTTTGTGGTGGTTCAGCTCCAGCGCGATCTCACCACGGCCCGACTGGCTGAACTGGCCGCCGTGTCTCAATACAACCAAGCCTTGGCCAACTTGGCACTAAACGAAGGGACGACATTGGAACGGGACAAATTGAGCCTGGAATTTAAATAAACTTTACTTTGTCTGCGCCTCGGCCTTGCGCTTTTTGGCTTCTTCGATGACCCGTTGCTCCAGTTCGCGCGGCATTTCGGAATAATGATCGAGCTTCTCGCTGTGCAGGCTGCGGCCCGCGGTCAGGGAACGGAGAACGCTCGAATACTTGTAAAGCTCGCGCGCCGGAACCTCGGCGCGGATGACTTGAAACCGGCCTTCGGCTTCGATGCCCAAAATCCGCCCGCGACGGCTGGAGATGTCGCCCATCACTTTGCCCAGGCAATCTTCCGGGATGCGGACCTCGAGGTGATGGATCGGTTCCAGCAGGCAGGGGCGCGCCTTCATGAAGGATTCCTTAAAGGCAAAATAACCGGCGATCTGAAAGGCAATGTCCTTGGAATCCACCGGGTGCATCTTGCCGTCGTAAAAATCTATCTTGACATCCACCACCTTGTAGCCGGCCAGGATGCCTTCGGCGCAAGCGTTCTCCACGCCGTCCTGGACCGAAGGCACATAGACGCGATCCACGTTCTGGCCGGAGAGCGATTCGGTGAATTCCACTCCTGAATCGCGCGGCAGCGGCTCGATGCGCATCCAGACCTCGGCGAATTGGCCCGCGCCGCCGGTTTGCTTCTTGTGCCGGTATTTGGAGTCCGCCGGAGACTTGATGGTTTCCCGGAAAGGCACTTTAGGCTCGCCCAGTTCGACGTGCGCGTTGAAACGGCGGCGCAGGCGGTCAACAATAACTTCCAGGTGCAGTTCGCCTTGCGCGGAAATAATGGTCTGATGCAATTCCGAATCCACGCGATAGACAAAGGTCGGGTCTTCCTCGTGCAGCGCGGCCATGCCGGCGGCGACTTTGTCTTCCTCGCCCTTGGCGGTGACCTGGAGGGAGGCGTGGATGGTGGGTTGCGGATATTGCACTTTGGCCAGCTTGACCGGGCGCGAACCGGCGCAAAGCGTGTTGCCGGTGTGGGTGTCCTTCAACTTGACAACCGCGCCGATGTCCCCGCCGTTCAATTCCTCCACCGTCACGCGCTCGCGTCCGTTGAGGATGTAAATCTGCCCGATGCGCTCGGTGATTTGACGGTCGGTGTTGTAAAGCTCCATCCCGGCCTTGAGCGAGCCGGAGTAAACGCGGAAATACGACAGCTCGCCAAAATGCGCCTCGTTGGCCGTCTTGAATACGTGCGCCACCGGTTCGGGATCGGTCAGGCGCACCTCGGCCACGCCGCCCGCGGCATCAACGGCGGCGTAACGCTTGCGATCCACCGGAGAGGAGCCGTACCTGGCGATGAAATCCATCAGGCGCGCCACGCCCACATTGATTTCGGCGGACGTGCAGAACAGCGGGATGAAGTGCTGGCTCTGCACGGCGGTATGGATGCCGGCGCGCAGTTCCTCCTCGGTCAGGCCGCCTTGATCGAAGAATTTCGTCAACAATGTGTCGTCAGATTCCGCGATGTGCTCGATGAGTTCGCCGTGCAATTTTTTGCCCGCGTCCTCCCAAGGCCCCGTGGCCGGCAATTCCGCGAATTTGCCGTGCCCCGCCGCCAGATCGTAAGTCACGATCTCGTTGCGCAACACGTCCAGCACCTGGTTGAAACCGGGACCGGGATTGATGGGCAGATTCATGGGAAAGACGCCCGGCCCGAAATGGTCCCGCGCCTCGGCCAGCACTTCATCAAAATGCGAATTGAGCTTGTCCACGGCGTTGACCACCAAAATTTTTGGAATGCCGAAATCGGTGGCGGAATTCCACACCCGTTCCGTGCCGACGCCAATGCCGTGTTGCGCATGAACGACCACCAGGGCGAAATCGGCCACACGCAGCGCGCTCAAGGCTTCGCTGATGAAATCCAGGTAGCCGGGGGTGTCGAGAATATTGAACTTCTTGCCCTTCCAAGTCGCGCGGAGGTGGGAAGTCTGCACGGAGATCAGGCGTTGTTTCTCGCTGGGGTGATAATCGGAGACGGTGGAGCCGTCGGCAATCCGGCCCATGCGTCCGATGACACCCGCGCAAGCCAGCATGGCTTCGCACAACATGGTCTTGCCGCAAGAGGCGTGGCCGACAACGGCAAAATTCCGGATATCTTGTGGTTCATATTTTTGCATAGGCCGGAATTATTGCGCCTCTCCGCCCGTCTGCCAAGTGCTTTTACAGCGCAACTGGACAACACTGCAAGTATGGTTTAGTGTTTTTGCTGAAAGATTCGCCGTTTTCCAACGTATCATTGTATAGGGGCTTTGCTGAATCATTTGTGGGTGACGGGATATAGGCTTTGAGCCATCGTCCCAAGCAACAAAGCGTACTGGCGGTGAGGATTTGGACTCGGGAGAAGTGAGTTTTCGATTCAGATTCCGGCAGCAGAAAAGGCGGTTTATATGCCAGTCGGCAAAAAACAGGTGCAAGCCGAGGCGGGCCGAATTCCCAGCCCGGAGGGCGCTGTCGCTCTTACCTTGACCCCGCGCGAAGTGGAAGTCCTTAAACTTCAGGCCCAAGGATTGCTCTATAAAGAAATTGCGGCAACGCTCCACGTGAGCGAGCACACGGTCCACAACCACCTTTATTCGCCGCGCCAGAAACTTCACGTGCATAATGCGATCGAAGCGATCAACGCAGCCGCTCGGCTTGGTCTCTCGATTTTGAAGTGATTCGCGCTGCAACCGCGTCCGCGCATAGGCATTTATGCCTATATGCAGGATTCGAGAACAGTGGTAGAAATGGATGCGATGAAAGTCCCGAAGAGAATGCCGCTAATCTGTGTGAGTGTCGCACTCATTGGCTTCTGGGATTTGCTCGCAGCCAGGGGGCAAGATACCGCGCAGAAGGACAAGCCCTCTGCCCGCTCCGTGGCCTCTACCGAGAGTCGGAAGGCACCGGCTGTCGAAGCGGAAGGTGTTTCTCCGCTCCAAACATTTAAGAATTTCCTCTCAAGTACACCTCTCATTGAAAGCATGGTTTTCAGGGTGCGCATGCCGGCAGACACAAACGCGCCTTGGCGAGCGGACATTCCTTTCTCGTCATCGCAAAATTTCCGGTATTATGAGGCGCGCTGTCAGCCGGGAGCTTTCTTTTTGCGAGAGGTCTCAGGTCCGGATGCGCTCCTCGACGAGCGGATCCCGGGGCGCCTAGCCGCGGTTTTTGACGATCAAGCTTGGTTCCATTATGGGCCGAGCTACCGCAAGGATATTCTTCACTTTGGCGTTGGTCCAAACAACCGCGTTTCTGAATTCGTGCATGTTAACTCCCATGTGTTCCGCTCTGTGTTGAGCCTTGGCCTGATGTCCGAGGTAGGCGCAGTCGAGTGGGAAGGAAACCGGTTCCATGTGCGGAAAGATGGCACGCCAGCGCGTTTCCTGAGCATCTCCGGTCTGTTGACCAGTTCGTCTGCGGGTTTGGTTGATTCACTGCGGGTGACCTATTCGACCACCAATCGTGATATTGATTGGGTAATCCGCTACGGCTACCAAGACGCTGGCCTGCCAGCAGGTCTTCCTTCTCTCATCCGTTGTTTCACTTTCAATGACGATCAGGAAATCGAGCGCGATGAATATTTGATTAGCAGCCTCAAGATGGCATCGGCGGCAAAGGGGATTGAAGCGTTCCGGCCTGATCAGTTTGTGGCGACTAACCGTTGGCAGGTGCATTTTTACTCGAATGATGAAGTTTACCTTCTCCAGACGAATGGCTACCGCAGGCTGATCGAGCGCCAAGGCCTCATTGTCCAGAAAAGGCCGCCGGGCGCGCGCAGCCCCACTGAATTGGCGGCCGTTTATACGCTTTGGGCAGGAGCAAACTTTTGGATGTTCATCCTCGCTGTGAGGATGAGTGCAGGCAAACAAAGAAAACAATGAACATGAAAAGGAAACGAAGAATGAAATCAAAATTAATTCCAATTATAGGAACACTAATCGCGGGACTCATCGGTGCCGCAGGAGTAGGGTGCTACAATGCAACCTCTGGCTACTGCCGTACGACTGGTCAAGAAGCAACCTCCTTCACGCTTCCGTGCGGCCAGGGATCGGTAATCTATGCCACTGCTGATTGGGATGGCGTAACGGAGTCTGAAACTAACGCGCCGTACGGCTCGGGAATGGACATGTCTGAACTCAACTTCTGCCAGGGTCCCGGTGAGTATGATGACTATTGCACTAGCGAAGAGGTTGACGTAGATACCGCCATTGACTACGCAATACAAACTTGGTACACTGTTCTCGGCGGTCCACCATGTGGATAAAAGGTTGCACGGGCCACGCTTTGTTTTGGCGCCGCATGTATTAGGACTGGGCTGCCGCACCGCCTGGGTCTAGGCGAGGCGGCAGCTTCGCCCTACCAGAAACATCAGCAATTACTTATGACATAGTATAGTTGAGGCTAATTTATGACGCCACAAAAGATTTCGTACAAAGGGTTCCTTTGGTCAGCAGCAGTTCTCCTGCTGCTGACTGCTGGCGCCAAGCTCTACAGCTCCACCGGATCAGCCAGAATTGTCACCGCAACGGATCCGCTCCTTCACTTGAGATACCGCACGCTCTTGGTCGGATTGGGCGCACTCGAAGCAGCTATTGCCGCCTACCTGCTCTTCGGCCGCCATTCCGTGGCAAAGCTGTGGCTGGTCTTCTGGTTGAGTAGCAATTTCCTGATGTATCGGTGCGCCAATGCTTATCTGCACCTCAAAACGTGTCCATGCCTTGGCACCATCGCCAGTGCGCTTCCCCTCAAGAAAGGAGAAGTTGACTTTCTGCTTCTGACGACTGTCCTGTGCCTTTTCTTCGGGTCTGGATTCACCCTCGTATCAATGTTGAGCGAGCGACGAGCAGCAAAACAAATCGCTGCCATTGGGGAGAAATTTGGCAAGGAAGCGCCAGAGAAAATGGAATTGCATGATGGCGAAGGCGTCGTCACAGACCAAGTGCCGCAGTCTCCCCGTGGCCAGGCAATCTGACATGCTTGTTGACTTTCGAAAAGAAGGCGTTATGGTACTCTCTGTGAGTGGCTTGGCACCAAATTGCCTCTTGGATCACGGGCATGACCGTTGCGGTGGATCGCCCTCAAAAACCGCGTTCACAGTGATCGAACTTCTGGTGGTTATCGCCATTATTGCCATTCTGGCGGCGTTGCTGTTGCCGGCGCTGAGTCGCGCCAAGGAGCAAGGAAATAGCACCGTTTGCAAGAACAACCTCCGGCAGATGGGCATTTCTTTGGCGAACTACACGGGAGATTACAAGGTTTATCCGTTATTTGAGTATGGTCGTGTCGTGCCTCCGCCCATGCAAGCCGATTTTTATTGGTATGAAGAACTACAGCCGTACACCGGCGCCACGATGAACACGAACGTCTATGCTGGCATGGCGGATTCGACCAGTCAACTTTACCTATGCCCGAGCTACGCGCGGGCCGTTGGCTCCGTTCCAATTTGGAACAATGCCTTTTTGAACGCTTGGCAGGGTTTTGGCCCATACGGCTATAACGCTTACGGAATAGCCAACGACCTCGGCGTGGGAGGCGCCGATATCGATGCTTCCATTAATGTGCCGACCAAGGAAAGTGATGTGGTCAGCTCATCCCACATGATCGCCATCGGCGACGCTAATTTCGGACCGTGGCCCGTTCAAACCAACTCGGTAGTGGGACAAACTTGGCTCGAATTCGCTCCGGTCCGCGCTTTGTACACGTTCGGTATGAACGAAGGCCCGCTGTGTCTGTCTGCCGACGCCAGGCGGCATGACGGGAGCCGAAGAAACATCGTGTTTTGCGACGGACATGTTGACAGCCTCACGCTGGCGCAATTGTTCAATTACAATAATGACGGGGTGTTGAGCCTGTGGAATATAGACTATCTTCCGCATCGGGAACTCCTGCCATTGGGCCTGCCCTGACCTGGAATTCTACGGACAACCCATACCATCACAAACCAACCAATCTGCCATATGTGTTGATTTCCGGGAGGAAAGGATTACATTACGAATTGTGAGTGGTCTCACCCAAAATTGCCGCTTGGATGACGAAGTTGACCTTTGCGCTGAGTCGCCCACGAAAACCGCGTTCACTCTGATCGAACTTCTGGTGGTCATCGCCATTATCGCCATCTTGGCCGCTTTGCTGTTGCCAGCCCTGAGCCGGGCCAAGGAGCAAGGAAATAGCACGGTTTGCAAGAACAACCTCACGCAGTTGGGCATCGCTTTAGCGAACTACGCGGGAGATTATAAGGCTTATCCGTTTTATGATTATTCTCGTGACGTGCCGCCGCCCATGCAAAGCAGTTTTTTTTGGTATGATGCATTGCAGCCGTACTCCGGCGCCACGATGAACACGAACGTCTATGCTGGCATGGCAGACTCGACCAGTCAACTTTACCTATGCCCGAGCTATGCACGGGCCGTTGGCGCCGTTCCAATTTGGCCCAATGCCTTTTTGAATGGTTGGAAGGCTTTTGGCGCTTATGGCTATAACTGTTACGGAGCATTCCTCGCCTCTCTTGGCCTGGGAGGCAACATTACCGGTACTTTTATTGATGTCCCGACTAAGGAAAGTGACGTGGTCAGTTCATCGCACATGATCGCCATCGGCGACGCTAATTTCGGACCGTGGCTCGTTCAAACCAACTCGGTAGTGGGAAACGTTGGCCTCCTATTCGCTCCGGTCGGCGCTACGCAAACGTTCGGTATGAACGAAGGCCCGCTCTGTCTGTCTGCCGACGCGAGACGGCATGACGGGAGCCGAAGAAACATCGTGTTTTGCGACGGACACGTTGACAGTCTCACGCTGGCACAATTGTTCGATTACAATAACGACGCGGTGTTGAGCCAATGGAGCATAGACTATCTTCCGCATCGGGAACTCCTGTTTTCATTGGGCCTGCCCTGACCCGGAATTGCCATCTTGTACGGGGCAATTCGTGATATTGGCATCTCATTTCAGCCCTCAGTTAATCATGCCTTCATGTTTTCTTGGCGTTGCGGTTGGCCGCACTCCGCCCGCTCGGCGGGGCACTGTTTCATCAAGAACGTGGAGTTTAATACATTTGGCAGTGACAATCGGTGCCTTGGCAGGGCGGCGCTGCTTGCGTCGCCGGGTCTGCGCAGGCTGCGCGGCAGCGCAGCCCTACCGGAGAGGGGGATTCATCGCGAAAGGGGAGTGGTGAGAAAAAAAGAATTTAATATGTATGATTGCATTCCCATCTAATGATGGTAGTATGGAACAGGTGTGGCGCACCGGCGCCCTGATCTTTGACAATTTGCAGAGGGGGGGAAGGAGGGGAAAATCGGAAATTGGAAAGCAGAAAGTAGAAATTGGCCGTGGAAGGCAAGAGAAGAGGCGGGACGCCTCTTCCACATTCCACAGCGGCAGCGATCAGACGACGGCAGATGGACATCCGATACCGGCTAATACCGCTCAATACCGGCTAATATCGCCTTTGGAAAAAATAAAAATCGGGAAAATTGAGCCATGGAGAACAAGGCGGGAAGCCTCGTCCAAAGACGAATGGCCGCGAAAGAGCACAAAGATCGCAAAAGAAAGCAAAGCAATTGACATAACCTCTTGTCTTTGTGTTCTTTGCGTTCTCTTGTGGCAAAAGTCTTGTCTGGAAAACCAGCCGGCCAAGCTTACGCAAGTTGTTGATTTCCATGATAATTCCAGATAATTCCGGGTTGATTCTTTCATGGTCATCATGCTCTCCGTCCAAAAGCGGCAATATTTGCCGCCGGAAGACGGTTGGGCGAGGGCAACTTCTTGCAGATTGGCCGCGGTCAAATGCTTCGATAACTATCGCCTAGTATCGCCTACTTTCGCCTGGTTTCGGCTACTTTCGCCTACTTTCGGTTTAACGTTTTTAAAAAATCATGCCATGCGTCCAAAAGCGGCAAATTTTGCCTAATCTCGTCCGGGCAAATCGGCGTCAATCGGCGTCAATCGGCGTCAATCGGACTGAATCGGAGCAATCAATATTGTTTTGAGGCGACAGCGCGGGCCATTCGGAGTTGCAAGTAGTTGCGGGGAGTCAAAACACAATCTTCAAGTTGTCCGGGTAGGCTCGCGATTGAGTTCTTTTTGCGCGGCCCGCAAGGCTTCGAGCATCTCCGCGGCGCTGGCGTAGCGTTGCGAGGCGGCGGGCTGGCAGGCTTTGCAGATAATCTCGTTCAGCCGCATGAATTCAGGTTGCTGGACCAATACGGTCATAAGCTCCGGGAACGAGTTTGGCGCTTTTCCAGTGCTGATAACGTAAAGAACCATGCCCATGGCGTAAAGGTCCCCCGAGGCAGTGCCCGGCGGCTCGGGGAGCGGCGGCATGTAGTAATTCGTGCCCGCCCATGTGAATTTATCGCCGGCTTTGCGGACCAGTCCGACGTCGGCCAACTTGGGCTGGCCGTTCACAAAGATGATGTTCTCCGGCTTGATGTCGCGATGCACCAGCCCCTGTTGATGAAGAAAATGCAGAGGCTCCAGCAATTGAATGCCGATGCGAATACATTCCGGCGGGAGCAATCGGCCGCTGTCCGTTTGTCCGCGCAGGCTGGCCAGATCGCGCGGCCTGTAAGGCGCGCCCTTCTCCTGCCAATCCGGCTCGAGCGGGTCGCCCAATTCCATGACGTAGTAGAAGTAGCCTTGCTGGTTGTTGCGATTGACATGCTCAATGTGCAGCAGGCCCAGATGCTGGTTGGAAACCGGCTTATAGCTCTGGATGCCGCGGAATTCGCGCTCGTAGGAGGCTGCGTCCTGGAATTTGGCGCGTTCCATTTCCTTGAGCGCCTGCCATTGGCCCGTGGCATTGCGCGCCAGCCAGACTGTGCCGTAAGCCCCTTTGCCGATGGGTTCGCCCACCGTGGCGTAGCCGGGGAACCGCTCGAGGAAAAGCACGGTCTCCCGCGGCCTGCCGCCCCAGGCCCAGGCCAGCGCGCACGGCACCTGGCCACCCGCGATCACCAGCCAGGGAAACCAGTAATTGCTAAAGTAACTCCACGAAACAAACGCCAGCATGACGGCGAGGGAAATGCCGGCGGCGGCCAACCCGGCCGGCACTGGTTTGAGTTGACAGAGGCCGCCGCCGATCAGAATACCGGTCAGCGCCAGCAGCGCGGCCTCGATCCAAGCCGGGGGCCGTCGCAGCCAGTCGCCGTTGACCAAATTCAAGAAAGTCGTGGCCATGATTTCCATGCCGCCAACGGCCTTTCCGTTCCAGAGGGTGAAGGGCGTGAGGAATTTGTCACGTTCGGGAAAACCGGGATCGCTCTTTTCCGGGCGGTTGCCAATGAAGACGATTTTGTCGCGGAAGTAACCGGGCGGTTTCGCCAGCGCGAGGTAATAGGGTATCGCTTCCCACGCTCCGTCCGGGCCGTAATAGCGCAGCCATCGTTCTTCCACGGCCGGATCGAGTTTCTTGCCGAACGTTTCGGCCGCAACCCAACCCAGGCTGCGGAAATCGTCTTCTCGCGGCGCGAAGAAGGGCCAATGCCGCCGCGCCATTTGGAGAGTCGGCGGGTCCGCGTAGCCGATCCCGCAACCTGCGGCGGCGTTGAGAAATCGCTCCAGGGGCGGCCAGACGCTCGCCTTGTCCAAGCCCGGATGTTGGGAATCGAGAATGTCCGCCATGAGCACGACGTGGCCTTGCTCCCGCATGGCATCGGCCAACGCGGAGTCGGTGGCGTCCGTTTGCGCTGATTTGAAATGGACGTCGAACACCACGAGGGAGGATTTGTCGGCGGCCAGCTTTTTCAACAATTGCGCGTGCAAGGCGCGGTCCCAGTTTGCTCCGCGCTTTTGGCCCAACTGTTCATAAGACTCATCGTCCATGAACACCAGGGCGACGCGGTTGGTCAAGGCGCGCGAGCCGAAGCGGAAGAGGTAATCGTAGCTGGTGTTGACCCAGGCCTCGCCCAGCGGTGTTCCCCAAAGCAGCCAGCCGCACAGCACCGCAAGCGTCGCGCCCACCAGGGCGGATTTGCCAAGCCTCTTCTTGGAGCCGGCGCCGCCGCCCACGTCACGCCTCGCACCAAAGACGGAGGCCCACCGGAAAGCCCTGTGCAGGCCCGGCAAAATCGTTTTGGTGACACTTGCAGCCATTCCGTGGTGGAGTTTAGTGAAAATCAGGCCGGGAAAAAGTGTTTTTCGATATCCTTTTTCTCTTTACAAGCCAGTCTTTTGGTGAGAAAAGAATCCTGCGAAGCGCCCGGCCATCAAACCGACAGCGAAATGGATGTGCGGAGCGGGCTTGGCAAGCCAGGAAACGCGCATGAAATGAAAGGCAAAATATGAGCCGAAATATTGCAAAACAGAAACGTGCAAAAACAACATTCCACCCCGACTACCCGCTGGACAGTCAGCTAGGCGAAGTGAACACAAAACTGACATTTCACGTTTCTCTGTCCCGACAGGATCTCAAATCCAAACTCCATCATAGGTGGTTATTCAACGGATGTCCCATTATTCCGGTGATCGCGAAAGCCTTGCGCTTGACCGTGAGCGGCCCGGATTTGATAATTGAAAAAGCGAAGGAATTACATTGCGGGTATTACTGTTATCAAAATGAGACTGTGCCGGTGAGACCAGGAGATATTATAAAGCGCAAGGTCAGTGAAACCGCCGAACTGCAGATGTTCAGCAATTGTTCTATCGTCCTTTCTTGCCTTCCGAAGGCGGGGTCTAGCGGTGGTGGCACGGCGTGTCCGGGGCCATACATAGGCTTCGCTGATTATAACAATTCAAACGATCCATCCGGAGGCTGGTATTTTCCAAATGGGGGACAAGCTTTTGATCCCGCCGATCCTAACCATACCTGCACCGACACGGTGGTGTATCACCAGGGCGTTCCTTTCACCAACCGTGGTTGCAACACCGCCACGAATGATATACCAGCAAGCGTCTATCCCTATCACTTCACAATCTACTTCAAGAAGACCGTCCCGCCTGTGGCTTACCCGCTAAAGCTATTAATAACGTAATCAAGATTCGGCCTTGGACGTCTGTCGGTCAGAAGTTAAAGGTTGCTTGTGCCGCGAGAGTCCGGCGGCGAGGAAGCTCGTTATAAAAGTCGAGCGGCTCAAGCCTGTAATCACGATCCAACAGATTAAGAAGACCGATGCTGATCCGGGCCTGCCGTCGCGGAAAGCGATAGCCCGCCACGATGTTAAGCTGCCAAAAATCGTCCCCCGGCTCGGCCGGCGAGAAACCTGTGTTGCTTTGCAGGCTCCAGAGCGCGTTGCATTGCGCGAACAGTCCGCTTGGATGGTTCCAAGTTGCATCGAGGTTGACCTGATGCAAAACGGCGTTCACGGTGGTCATGCCATTCACCAGCGGCAGGAATGGGTCCTCGACTTGAGTTAACTGCTGCGTGAGTTGCGCCTGAGTCACCTGATACTTCACGCCAAGGGAGAAATCCCGTTCCACCAATTGATTGGCGGTGAACATCAGCGACCTCTCTGTGTAATCCAAATGTTGCCGCGCGCTGGCAGGTCCTTGAAGCGAGTAAGTATAGGTGACCGGGTTGAGAGTCAAAAAGTAACCGCCGAGGGATCTGTCAAAATCTGCATTGATCAGTTGACAGTTCAGCCCAAGATAGGTGCCGGTCGCAAACTTCTGCTCCAAGGCGACCCCGAAGGTCTGGAACGGTGTAGCGGGTAGGGGGCCTCCCACGGCGGTTTCCGGCACAACGTCGCGGTAAGCCTGGGTGAATCCGGCCACTTGGGAAGGTTCGAGGCTCAGGCTTTGTTCGAAGCTGGCGCCCGTCAGCGATCGAGTAAAAGCAAAGCGCACGGTGGTGTTCTTGAACGGAGTCCACACCAGGCCCGCCTTGGGCGAGAGCTGGTCTCTCGTTGTTTCTTGGTTGGAGAGCGGCGCGTAAAGATAATTTTCCGGCAGCCTGACCCAATCGTAGCTGATTCCGCCCTGCAACCAAAGGCCGTCCACCACCTCCCAACGGTGATAAACATACGCGCCAAGTCGCTCGATGGATAGAGCTAGGTCTTGAATAGAGGCCGGTTGGCCGGGATTCGGAAAGCCCGGCAGAACATTGTTATAGGAAACGATTTCCTCGTTGTCAACACTCAGGCTGCCGTAGGCGAACTTCAGGCCTGCGATCGTGTCCTGCTGGTCGTTGTAGCGCACCAATTGTTGCAACTCCATCAAATACATCGTGAGGTCCACGTGATAGCCTTCCACCATGGAAATCGGGTCGGCCATTTTGGCGAAGGAGTCAAACGCGAAGGATTGGCCGTTTTGATCCGAAAACGAGGCCCGGTCGGGCACCCGTCCTGCCAGCACAAGCGTATCCATGCCGGGCTGCCACTGGCGGTGATAGCCGAGGATGAGCGAACCGTCCTGGTACTCCTTGCTGCGATAAGTGGTGTCCGCCGCGGCCGGATTATAGCGTTCCTCCACATCGCCGCCCTCAGTGTTAAACCAGCCTGCTTGGGCGAACAAGGTGTCCGTTGGGTTCATCTGCTGTTTGATTGAAAGAGTTTGATTTTCTTCCTGAATGTCGTTGTTGGCCCGTTGCCCCGGATCGCTGCGATAGTAGGTTTCAAGGGAATAGCTGGTGTTTCCGAACGTCCCATATTGTGCGGCATCTTGGGTCCAGGCGCCGCGGCTGAGATACTCTGTGCTGGAGGTGAAATGCAGTCCATCGCCTTCGAATAATTTGGAGTATTCTTCCTGCGAGATGGTTGGAGAAAGCGTGCCCGCGCCTACAGGCGCCAGCAAATTGGCCAGCAGATATTCTCTCGTCTCCGCAGGCTCGTAGCGAAGATTCACCAGATTGGGATCCTCCAGTTGATGGTAGCTGTCCGCCAGAAACAAGTGCGCCGAATAATTCGCGTAATCGCTGTTGGCGGCGCTGGCGGCTTCACGGAAGGCCACGTCGGGCATGCCCGCCTCATCATAAATGCGGGCCAGATTGGCGCTGCGCACGGCGCGGTCTTGATCCAGCAAAAGTCCCGAGCGATAGACGCCGCGATTGTCGTTCAATTCTTGCGACTTTTCAAGATCACCAATCGCGTGGTTGATTTGGTTGTCCTCTTCGTCCAGCAACGCTGAGTACAACCAGACTGTAGGGTCCTTGGGATCCAGAGTTTTGGCGATCTGAATCTCTTTGAAAGCCCGGCCGTTGTCGCCGGACTCGCTCCAAGCCTTGGCCAGATAACTGCGCAACGAGGCCCGTTGCGGTTCCATCGCGGCGGCGATCAGCAAATCGTCGCGTCCGCCGTGCAAATCCCCGCGCCGGATGCGGCACAAACCCCGGCCCAGCCAGGCGTTGCCCAGGGCGGCGTCCACCGCCAGCGCGCGATCAAACCATTCGATGGCTTCGCTCGTTTGGTTCCGCGCCGCCAGCAGAAAACCTTTCAACGCCAGCGCCTGAGCGTTGCGCGGTGCAAGATCGAGGGCCTTGTCCAGCGCCTCCGACGCGCGGTCGGTGCGTCCAAAGCTGAACTCAAGTTCAGACACGCGCTCCCAGCCAAAGCCAAAATTGGTATCGAGAGCCACCGCTTTCCTGGCCAGTCTGAGCGCCTCCTGGAGTGAGAAGCCCGCGATGGCGCGCGACTGTTCAAAATAGGAAACGGCCAGAAATTCGGTTGCCATTCCCAAGTCTGGGACAGAGGGTTGCGGTTCCCGCTTCACGGCGGCGATGAGTGTGCGCAGCGCCGCGGCAAGAGGTTGAAATTTTCCCGAAACGTCCGTGACTGCGAGCGCCGAAAGGTCCGCTTCCGCCCCGGGCACCTGGCCGGCCCCCAGCAGCAATGCGGCGTGATACACCCGTTCGGCGTCGGAACCAGGTTGTTCTTTTTCAGGGTAATACTTGAGCGCGGCGAGCAAATCTCCATGGCGATACTCGGCCATGGAATGGCTGAGACGGGTTTGCTCCCCTTCCGTGAAGGGCAGCTCGTTCAGGTCGAGAACACCGGGATAGTAGAAACACCATTGCAACAGATTCATGGCGATGAAGCCGGCGGTGCGAAACGGCGCATGGCCCTGCTCGGCCACCGCTTGTTGACCGTTCGTGAGCACCAAGCCGGACATCTCGTTGCTGAAGTTGACTCTGCCGTCCAAGACCGAGAGTGTTGTCCGCTCGACGCCGTTGGACGCGCCGACTTCCATGACAAATTCGGTGCCTTCGATGCCGGCCAGGGCGCCGCTGGTGATAACCTTGATGCGGCCCGGCTTGCCTCGATGGAAAAAGGAGAGGATGCCATTGAGGAAATGCAGGCCGTGGGCTTCATCGCCAGGGTTCAGCGGCTGGATTTCCAGCTCCGACAGGGCGCCGAACCGCAGCACGCTTTGGTCGGACCAGCGGAGGGCGACGGAACTGTTGGCGCCAGTGCGCACGCGGTCGAGAGCGGCGAGAGTTTGATTGGTGGCGGTCAGCACCCAATTGGTGGTCCCGTGCCACATGATCTCCACCGTGCCGCCAAGTTCCACGATGCGAATGGCATCGTCGGTTTGCGCGCAAGCGGGTTCGGCCCAAGGCGCGCTCAATCCCAAACTCGCGAGCAGTACTACCAGCCTGACGATTGTGATCAGTGGTTTCACATGCGGTCGCTTTTCCATTGCTTTGTGGCAGACAACTTTTAAGTCAGCGGCGGCGTTTAAGCAAGGGACCCATTTGGGCCGGCTCAGCCGCTGCGATCTGTATGGGATACGCGGCTTTCGCTCCGATCTTTCAGGAATTCTTGAAAAAATAATTTGAAAGATTTGTGCCTTTGGCACGTAACACCCTCAGGAATAAACCGAATACAGAAAGAAATACTATGACAATGACAGACATGCAAATAGATTATCGAGCCACAGATTATCGAACAACGGATTATCGGGCGGCGAGGGTGGCGCCTAGGGATGTCTATGAGAATAGCGTGCCCGCAGCCCCACGCACGCTCAGGCGGGCGATTGAGGCGACGGTGGACGAGATCGGGGACGAATCCATCACGGGGTCATCGCCCGACGAAGCCCCGCCCTTCGCCGAGGCCCGCGCCGTGCTGGGGGCGTTGACCCTTTGTTACGCGCGTCAGATTTACCATTCCGCCGACGCGGCCTTGGTGGTCGCGCGGGAACTGTCTTTTCTCTGCCTCTGCGGGGGAGAGTTGCCGGACGCGGATGCGCTGCGCCGATTTCGCGCGGAGAACCGCGAGGCCCTTCACCGCTGCCTCACGGCGGCGTTGCATTTCCTGGTGGAACAAAAAATATCCTCGGGCGTGGTGACCAAGGTCAACGTCCTGCAAGTCGCCGAGGAGGCCCACCGGCGGATCATCATGGCCATGTTCGCGGACAGCATGGAAAGCGATGGGGAAATGGAACGCGCGGACGATCGGCTGTCCTAGATTTGGTTTTTGTTTGCCAACAGTCGCGCGCCAGCGCATTAGTCGTTTGTGTCAAAGAACGAGCACGACCTGATCCGCACGCGCGCGACTCTGCTTGGCCGGATGAAGAATTGGAGCGACCAGGCAAGCTGGCAGGAGTTCTTCGACATTTACTGGAAACTCATCTACAGCGTCGCCCGCAAAGCCGGCTTGAGCGACGCCGAAGCGCAGGACGCGGTGCAGGAAACGATGATCTGCGTCGCCAAGCAAATGCCCTCCTTCAAATACGATTCCGCTCTCGGCTCGTTCAAGGGGTGGCTGCTCCATCTGACGCGCTGGCGCATCCTGGACCAGTTGCGCAAACGCGGCCCGCTGCCCCGTCAGCGCCAAAGCGCCGGCGACACTGCGCGCACGGCGACGATCGAAAGATTGGCCGACGAAAACAGCCCGGATTGGGAGGCGATGTGCGAGGCGGATTGGGGAAAAACCATTCTGGAGGCGGCGATGGCCCGGGTCAAGGGCCGCCTTGATCCGCAAAAACTCCAAATCTTTGACTTCTACGTGAACCGGGAGTGGCCGCCGGAAGACGTGGCCCGAACTTTCAACGTGACCGTGAACCAGGTCTATTTGGTGAAAAATCGCGTCACTGAATTGCTGCGAGCTGAAGTCCGGCGCCTGGAGAAAGAGGGCATGTGAATCATGTAAATCCTGTTGAAAAACGAATCACTTCCTGCGCCGCAATATCGTCAGCATGGGAAATGATTGATCAACGCTGTAGGTCTGCGTCAGGCGCTGCACCTTCTCTTGGGCGTAGTAGGCGACGTCGTTCTTCAAGAAGACAAGCGCGTCCGTGCGGCTTTCCAACAAGCGATTGAAGTAGGTGTCCTCGTCGGCTAAGGCGAAGGATACACCCGGATGCCACCAGATGGGCTGGCCGCGCGGGGAGGGTTTGCCGTAAGCCGCGTAAGCCCATTGAATGCGCGGGCCAAACCAGAGCGTGGAGGAGCTCTCCCGGCGCACAACTTCGAGCAATTCACGGTTCACTTCAAAAAAAACATCGCCGCAGTGCAGCCCTTGGAAAAATCCGCTGTCCAGGACGTGTTTGGAATCGTCGTACTCAAAGAAGAGCGGCATGCCGATGGCTTTGATGCGATCCCGCCCGATGCCTTGGGCGATGCCGCCGGCGGCCAGAACCACGCAGACCCAGGTAAGGTATCGGTTCCACGCTGTCGGCAGGGAAAAGACCGGCCCGCTCTCAGGGATGGTGGTCCAACGCAGTTCGGCCACCAGGAGAATCGCGCCAAAGAGCACCAGAGGCATGTCAATCAGTTTTTGTTCGCCGTTATTGATGAATCCGTAAAGTCCCACGGCCAGCGCGACCAGGGCCATGAGGGGACGGCGCGAGAGCAACGCGCGCCGCCCTTGAAAAATGGCCGCAGCCAGCGGCAGCACGACAATGGCCGCCGCCCCTATGGCCGCCCTTCTGGCCACGGGGCTGAGGTCTTGCAGGAATTGTTTGAAAGTGACTCCGCGCTCGGCGACGCTCATAAAACCCTTGAGCATGCCCGTGAAGCTGAGTTGATTGATCCACAGAAATATTAGAAACGCCGCCAGCGCGCCGGCGGAGATGAGCAGCGTTTTCCAGCGGTGCCGGGGAGAGAGAACAAGGATGATCGAAACAAACAGGACCACGGGGCCGGCGACATTCGGCTTCATGGTAACGACGGCCAGCAGCGCGACGCCGTAAGACACCATCGCGCCTCGCGCCCCAGGCCGGTGAAGCCAATACACGGCCGAAAGAAAGTAGAGGACGGCGGTGACGGCCGTGATGGGGTTATACCACCAGTAAGAAGCCAGCATCAGCGAGATGGCCTGAAGCGCGATGGCCCAAAGCAAAGTCGGCCAGTGCCGGCCAAACAAGGCCACCAGCAAATACAGCGACCACCCAAAGCTCACCATCGAGAACACCGCCGTTATAACAACGAATGACCGCCAATAGACTCCAAACCATTGGAAGGCAAATTTGGCGCCGAGGATAAACGCCACCGGCAACGTGCAGGGAAAATCCACGTAGGCTTTTTGCCCGTTGAACAAACGCCAGCCGGCATCCACCAGCGCGCTGTGGTCGAACCCGCCGATTTGATGCATTCCATAGCGGCGAATGAACACGGCCATGCCGGCGCACGCCGCCGCCGCGACACCGTAAAACAAGCGAGCCTTCACGGCCGCTTGCGGCGGCGCCGGATCGAACCAGCCCAACGCCGCGGCGATGATCCCAACCGCGCCCCCGAGCACAATGAAGCCGGTGACGAAATCCTGATGGGCTTTTTCTCCGGGGGCCGCGCTGACTCCCGCCGAGAAGGTCATCATCCCGGCCAGGAAAATCAAAACGCCAACAGCGATGCCGGCCGGTTTGAACCAGGGGCTCGTTTCACCTTTTGGTGTTTCTTTCTTAATCTTAATCCTACTCTTAATCTTAATCTCTTTCATGCAAGATTAAGAGTAAGAGTAAGATTAAGATTAGGACCAGGATTGCGCCACCCAAAAAAAGTGAACTGCGCCCTTGAACCAACGCCCGGATTTCTCCGCTTTTGAGGATGGCTGCGCGACATCAGGAAATCCTGTTCGCCGCGCGGCCCATTTCACGCACCCAGTCAAGCATGCGCTGGACGCCTTCCTGCCGCCCCACGCGCGGTTCCCAGCCCAGAAGCCGCCGGGCTTTGGCAATGTCGGCGACGAAAAATTTCTGGTCGCTGAGCCGCCAGGGCAGGCGGCGGTATTGCAGGCGCACATCGAGCCACTTTTCGAGCAAGGCAAAAAGTTCGAGCAGGGAGCAACTGTTGCTCATGCCGCCGCCAATGTTGAAGGCCTGGCCGCGCGCGGTTTGAATGTTCCGCGCCGCGGCCAGATAGCATTCAACCGCGTCGTCCACGAAGAGCAAATCGCGCACTTGCTTGCCGTCGCCGGAAATGGTGAAGGGAGCGCGTGCGGGGTCCTGCTTGGTTTCCAGCGCCTGCCGGCAAAACCAGCCTACCCATCCCTGGTCGAAAGTGGCAAACTGGCGCCCGCCAAAAATAGTCGAATGGCGGAAGACCACCGTGTTCAATCCGAAGACCCGCGCGTAATCCAGCATGTATTGGTCCGCCGCGCCTTTGGAGCAGCCATAGGGGGTTTGGAAATCCAGGGTCACCGATTCATCAATGCCCTCCGGGCAATCGGGAGCGGTGTAACGAGTCGCCTCCTCTTGCAGAGTGACTCCCGCCAGGTCGCCATATACTTTGTTGGAAGAGGAATAGACGATGGCGCAGGGCAGCTTGGCCAGGCGCACGCTTTCCAGCAAGTTGAAGCTGCCCACCACGTTGGTCTCGAAATCACGCCGGGGATCGTTCATCGAAGTCGTCATGGCCACCTGGCCGGCTAGGTGAAAAATCGCCTCCGGCTGCGTCTCCCGGATGACGCGATCCAGTTCGTTGAAATCCCGCGTGTCCCCGCGCCGGAAATCGCACTCGCCCTGCCCCTGCAACCAGCGCAGGTTGTCCGCCGCCCCTTCCCGGCTCAAGTTGTCAAATAGAACGGGCCGCCCGCCCTCCTGGAGGAGCCGGGCGGCGACGTTGCTGCCCACAAATCCACAGCCCCCGGTGACTAGAGCGGTCGCGGCCATAATTATTCGCCCTGAGCGCGTGCTTCATACTTCATCTTCATCAAGCGCGCAAGAGTCACGGCGTAGCCCAAGGCGAAGAGCAGCAGGTTGCGCTTGGTCTTGCCCGCTTTGCGTTTCTCGAATACGAAAGGAATTTCCTTGATGCGATAGCCCGGATGCGCCGTGGCCAGCTTGACCAGGATTTCTTCGACGATGTCGAAGTTGTTGCATTTGAGATGGAGCGCGCGCAGGTCGTCCCCGCGATAGAGCCTGAAACTGTTGGAAACGTCGTAGCATTTCAATCCCAGCGCCAGGCGAAAAGCGACGTTTACCATCAGACTCATAAAAATCAGCAGCGCGGGGTTTTCTGTCTTTCCACCCTGAATATAGCGGGACGCGATGACCAAATCGGCGTTTTGGCGTTGTTCCCACAGCTTGGGCAGGAAGGATGGGTTATGCGAGCCGTCGGAATCCATTAAAATGACCCATTGGCCCCTGGCTTCGCGCTGGGCGGTGCGGATGGCGTGGCCGTAAAGAGGCCCTCGCTCGCGCGGCGCGTAGCGGACGCCGTGTTTCCGGCAAACCTCCGGGGTGCCGTCGCGCGGCTGCTGAGTGTCAATAACAACAATGTCGTAACTCGCTCCCAATCCAGCCGCCGCCTTGTGGAGTTGCGGCAGCAATATCTCCAGGTTGGCGGCTTCCTCGTAGGCTGGCAGGACGACGCTCAGTTCGGGATTGGCGGGCGTGTTTATAGCGTGGACCTCGGCTTTTTTAATTTCAGGTTCGGAAAGGATTCGCGGGCCAATTCCCAGATGGCGTAAGGGAAATTGGTGCGTGGCCGCCAATGCAAAACCTCCCTGGCTCGCGAAATATCCGCCGCCAGAAATTTCGGCTCAAACCGCGCGTAGTCGCGCGCGCCAAAGTTCAACTGCACGTCCAGCCCGATTTGTTCCACCACGTCCTGCACCAGTTCCTTCAAACAAACGTCGCTGCCGCTGCCGAGATTGAAAACGTGCGTGCCCCGGCCCAATTCCTGCCGCTGCAACACCGCCTGCGTGATCCCGCGCGCAATGTCCCCGGCCGCGCAATGGTCGCGCACTTGATCGCCGGGGGACAGATCGAACGGCTTTTTCTCCGACGCCGCCCGCAACAGCGAGGGAAACAATCGCGTGCTGGTGTCGCCCGCGCCGGAAAATGAAAAGGGCCGCAACACCACCAGCGGCACGCCGAACTCCGCCGCCGCCGCCCGCATCAACATATCGGCGGCGGCCTTGCTGGCGCCGTAGGGATGCTCGGTATCCAGCGGATCGCTCTCCCGCAAGCTCCGGCCCTGATCGCGATAGCTCAAGCCGGTGCTGATATAAACAAACTGGCAGCCGGAGATTTGCGAGACGCTCTCGCACAGGTGCAGGCTCACATCCACATTGAAGCGGATCAATTCAAACCACTCCGGGCGCGGAAACCTCATGCCGCTGGCGGCGCAGTGCAGAACGCTGGTGGGTTGAAACTCCTTGATGACGCTGGCCACCTCCTCCCGGCAAAAGAAATCCAGCCGCCGGTAGCGAACCCGCTCGAACTTCTTTTCCGGCGCGGAGTTGGCCCGCAACAAGGCCAGCGTCTCCGTTTTGGGCCATTCGGCGACCTCTTCCAAGAGATTGCGCCCCAGGGTGCCTGTGGCCCCCGTGACAATAAACCGGTGGGTTTGCCCCTCATCAGGCAATTCGGACATAATTCCAGCGCTGGCTTTTCACAGGCCGCGCATCCTAACGGCTGTCCCGCGATGATTCAACCGCATTTTTGCGAAATCATCGCCTTTGCGGTGCAACATCCCGAATCAAGCCCCGCGCTGGCGAAGAGAACATTCTGCTGCTGGAGATCGCCATTATGCGTATATCCATACACTCGGATTTGGGGAGCGCACGCGCCCCCGCGTGCATCCAACCGGCGCCCTCGCCGGTTGGTCTTGCGTGTCCGGCTTCGCCGAATGGTGAGGAGAATATGAGCAGTGGGCTGTGGTTGGCGAGAGATCAGAACAAATTGTGGGCGGACGCTAGCGCGTGGGCCAACCACTGCACGCGGGGGCGCGTGCGCTCCCGGAGCAAGTGCATGATTCCGGCTTGGCAATTCAAACCAAATCCGCGTCCAAGGATTCATGTCATAATTCACGTCTTGCCGTTTGGCTGGCAGGCAGTATGCGCGTCGCGGGCGGCTTGGAGGCAAGTTAAAACACTCTCTAAACGAAGAACCGAAGAACTTGCCCCAGCGCAAGCCATCGCTTTGGCCAAGGTGCGAGTATCACTGTAAGGTGTAGCTTTGGCTTGATTCCAAAATAAGAAGGGCAGAAGCCCAATGCTCGACAAACCTGGCTCGTTCATTGCGAACTGTGCCGGATAACGAGCACATCTGAGACGGTCGAAAAAAGCTCACCTTTCCAAGTGAACTCAATTCGTCGGCCCGGATCATTACCGCATGCGTCCAAGTAGCCGCGAATCTTCTCTTCCATGAGCGGTTTCGCTCTCTTGAGTTTCCAAGAATCGAAGTAGTTCCGTTGGTCAACAAGCACGAGGAAAAAGCGGTTTGAAGCGTCGAAGCGTCGATCTCCCTGGTTCTCGTAAAGCCACCGAATCAACTCATCGGGATCTCCCTCGAGATCAGCGACCAGAGCATTCCGGAAATTCACAAGCTCTGCGATGAGGATTTTGCATTCCGGCGACGGATGATCTGAAACTTTAGCCCACAGGTCTTGAAGAAGGGCGGCATCCGCCAAGTCAGTTGAAATTGGCAAGCCGTGAGCGCGCGCAGCTCGCTTCAGTAAAGTCAATTCAGGGCGGAGGTCGGCGTCTTGGCGTTTCTCCTTTAGGTAGCCTTCAGGGAGGTAAGTTACTTTGAGATCGAACGGGACATCGCGGACGAAGAAATCGATCTTCTTAACAAGGCCAACCGCTGGAAGAACGTTCACGTGGTCTTTGAAAATATCTTCGATAATGATCGAGGTCCAATGGTTATACCACGAGCACACCACGTAGCCGCGCATACTTGCCAGTAACTCGTTCTCGACGCACCGACATAGCTCTTCGTAGTCGGTGATTTTCTTTACATAATTGTCCACGATGGTTTTCTCCAAGCTGTTCTGGTGCAGGCCGCCCCAATTGAACTCCTGAACCCGATAGAGCTGGTTCACCAAAACGGTCTCCCGAACGCGTCGCTTTTCGCGTTCCTCGCAATAAATATCGCGAGCGCACCTTTCAATCGTTGCAGTGCTGATGCCGCCGTTGAACGCGGCATCGAACAGTTGACGTGCGCCTACATCCGGTCGCGCAATGCCTGCCGTCTGAAAGAGGCGTTCAAGATACTCCGTTCGGTTCAAGGAACGGAGTTTGAGATATCGCCTTCCTTCATCGTCTCCAATGAGATCGTTCAGACGGTCTTGTCGAAACAGTGCGTCCGCTTGGGCGAAAGATAAGGGCATGATTATGTCTTCGGCGTAGGCAGCTTGAACATCCATCCGGGAATAGTAGCAAGGGAACGGCCCACCCCTTTGGAGCGTGAGAAGACGAGACCGAAATCCGTGAGCAATGCTCCGTCTCTGTTGTCTTGAACAACAGAAGTCGCCGAATAAACCAACGGAAAGCAGCCGCAATAGACCATGCCCGCGATATTCGCGCTGGCTGAAAAGCTGTTCAGAAATTTCCAACTCGCCTCGGTGCGGGCATTGAAGAACAATACCAGGAAACCACTTTCGCGTAACTTGTGGCTCGCGATTTCCAGAAACTTCGACATGGCGAGATTGTAACCGAGCAGTTTCTTGGATCGTTCCTTTGCATTCGAAACCACTATTTCGGAGTCGAACGGTGGCTCTTCCCCGAGAACGACATTCCATAATTCAGAAAGTTCCAGGTAGGGAATGCGGTCGCCGTGCGGCGGATCAGTGATGACCAAATCAACGGAGTTATCGGGAAGTTCTGGCAGCAGACCAAGACAATCTCCATTGACAATCGCATGGTCGGCGTCCCCATTACATACCTCCGAAAGCGTGCCGGCCTTGGCAGCAACTTGGAGAGACTCAGACTCGGCGACCGCCTTGATGAGCTTTTTAACTCGGCGCTCAAAGCAATTCCACACGTTGACCTCAAAATGCTGCTCAGGCCGCCAATAGCCGATGACCCAAGAACCGACCTCCATCCTCTCCTTGCTGACGCCAGTCGTCTTTCCCCGGCCAGTGATGGCGAAGACCATCTTGCTCATCTGACCGACAGCAGCCGTCAGAGACAGCAGCAGCGGTTCTTGAATCGCTGATGGCAGGTCGTCAACCGCTGCGAGCAAAAGCTCGATGTTGCGCAGCGCCCTCCCCGTGAACAACTCCCGCAAGCTCATCGAAGATGTCGAATTGATGCGAGAGTTGGTGAAGAACCGGGGAGCCCGCAGCCGCCGCGGCTGGTAGGAAGCGAATCCTTCGGCCAGAGCAAGGTCGTGTTCGTCCGGAGGCAATTCCACCCGTTTGCGACTCTTCCCGTTCGCCTGCCAAACCATCTCCATCACATCCCTGCGCCAAACGTAGTGGGTCGCGTGACGCTTCTTCGCTGTCGCGTAACTTTCGAGAATCGCGTCCTTGACGAGGGTGCTAACGTGAGCGAATGCCTCATTTACGGCGCGCGCCGGAGGAAGCGACACCAGCAAACGTGCAATCCTTACGGCGGCGGGATTGATGTCCACGCCGACGAAACGGCGATTCAACTGAACTGCCTCGAGCGCCGAAATGCCAGAACCGAGGAATGGGTCAATGACCAGACCGCCCTCAGGGCAAAGATGCTGTATGAGGTAACGCATCGGTTCAGCCGGCTTTTTGCCCCAGTATTTGTGAAACGCGTAAAGGCCGCGATACGCCGCTGGGTCGGCCAGCGCAGCCGCTTTGGGAGCTTGAACAAGCTCTGGAAAGGCGAGTTGCATCACCTACACCTTTCCTTTCGTTCGACGGATTCCGGCGTACATGACCCGGGCAAGTCCGGCGAGACGGGATTGCTCCGCCCCTTGCTGGTGAGGTCTTGTTCTTGGTTGTCGAGGGTATTCATTTCGAACTTGAAAGAACTCGTTCCAGCAACCCGGTTCTTCGGCCCTTTCGCTCTCTACTCCGGCCCAATCGCGGAAAAACCTAATCGCGTTGTGCCGGATTTCGTTCCAACTGATCGCCATAGGAAAGGAATGTGCGCCGATAAGCCCTTATCGTCAATCTTCGTCGTCGAAGCGCTTGGAAATCTTTACAATGAAGGCAACTCACAGATTTTGCCCCATTTGAAAGACTGCCTTTGGCAGTAAAATCCCGCCGGCGCGCAAAATACTTGAATCATTGTTGTGGAATTCCCAGCAAAGCATGGTAATATGGGGTGTTGAAGGCGCTCAGGCGCTTGTTCTTTGAAAGTTTGAAAGTAAAAGGGGGAAAAGGCAGAAAGCAGAAAATTGAAATTCTGCTTTTGCCAAGGCTCCCGCCCCCGTCGAAGCTTCCACCTTCGCCAAGGCTTCTGCCTTCGTTAAAACTAGGGCGGACAAGATGGTGGACAGGACGGCGGACAAGTCGGCGCGGCAAGAGGATGGCTCCAATACCGCCTATTACCGGTCAATACCGCCTATTACCGGCTAATACCGCCTTCAAAGAATAAAAAGCAGGCCATTGCGTGAAATTCACGCATTTCAGCGAAACCCAAGGACGTGAATGCGGCGAAAAACAATGAAAAATCACCTGCATCGTTTGGCAGGAATCGCGGTCGGTTACGGTAAGTTACGGTAAGTTACGGTAAGTTACGGTCAGGTATAGTCAGTTACGGTTAGTTTCGGCTTGACGGGTTCTTTAGGTTGGTGCCATCCAGAAGGCTAAAGTCTAATGGCCAGCCAAAGATTTTTAAGATTTGGGCGTCGCGGCGCTCCGCCCACCCCATGAGAATACCGGTGGGGCGAGCGCCGCAAGCCTCTGACGTTGCAGGGGGGCGATACCCTTGGACCTGCCAAAAAGCGGGATGCGCCCGGCGAGGGCAGCGAGGGCCATCCGGCCATTGCAATATGGATGGAACCTTACTATTCTGCCCGCCCTTGCCAGTCTTGAACACTGGCCAATATGCTGATTGTGCAGAAATTCGGGGGAACGTCGGTCGCCAATCCGGAGCGCATCAAGAATGTCGCCTCACGGGTGGCGCGTTGTCGCGCCCAGGGCAGCCAGGTGGTGGTGGTCGTTTCCGCCATGAGCGGCGTGACCGATAGGCTCATCAAAATGGCTACGGAGTTGACCCCGCTGCCGAACGAACGGGAAATGGATATGCTGCTGGCCACCGGAGAGCAGACCACCATCGCCTTGACGGCCATTGCGCTGCAAGCCCTGGATGTCCCGGCGGTCTCTTTGACCGGCGCGCAAGCGGGCATCACGACCGACGGCGTTCATACCAAGGCCAGGATCAAGAACATCACGCCCCGGCAAATCCACTCCCTGCTCAGAGAAGGCAAGGTGGTCATCGTTGCCGGCTTTCAGGGGCAGACGCCCGAGGGGCAGATCACAACTTTGGGCCGGGGCGGATCGGATTTGACGGCCATCGCCCTGGCGGCCGCGCTCAAGGCGGACCTGTGCCAGATTTACACCGATGTGGATGGTGTCTATACGGCGGACCCGCGGGTCGTGCCGGGCGCGCGCAAATTGGCGGAAATCTCCTACGACGAAATGCTGGAATTGGCCGGGTTGGGCGCCAAGGTGATGCAATCGCGCTCGGTCGAATTCGCCAAGAATTTCGGCGTGCCTTTTGAGGTCCGCTCCAGTCTCAACGACAACCCAGGAACCATTGTGAAAGAAGAAACTCGCAGCATGGAAGGCGTCGTCATTCGCGGCGTCACGCTTGACGAAAACCAGGCCAAGATCACGCTGGTGGAAGTGCCGGACCGGCCCGGCGTGGCGGCGCAGATTTTCAAAGCCATCGCCGAGGCCAATATCAACGTGGATATGATCGTGCAGAACATCAGCCACACGCCCAACGCCCCGGCCACGGATCTGTCCTTTACCGTGGACAAGCCGGACTTGCCCAAGGCGGCGAAGATCATTGATGGATTGCGAAAGGCCATCGGCGCGCGGGAGGTGATTGCGGACGAGAAGATCGGAAAACTGAGCATCGTCGGCGTGGGCATGCGGAGTCATCCGGGCGTGGCGGCAAAGATGTTTGAGACGCTGGCCGGTGCCGGGGTCAACATCCAGATGATTTCGACCAGCGAGATCAAGATTTCCGTGATCGTGGACATTACCAAAGGCAAGCAAGCCATGCGTTTGGTGCATGACGCGTTCCTGGAAAACACGGCCTGAGAAAAAGAGGCGCGCGGGCCGGCGGCTCCTTTCCCCTGTGGGCGTTATTGGGGCGGCCCCAGCAATTTTTCCAGTTCCGCGCTCTTTTTATGGCCCAGCTCCACGGCCCGCCGGTAGTGCCAGCGCGCCAATTCCGGGGACGGCGGCTTTTCCTCCGCGTAAACGAAGGCCAGGTTGAAATGCGCGTCAGCATACTCCGGCTCGGAGGCCAGAGCTTTGCGAAACGCGGTCTCGGCCGCGGGCCGCATTCCTTTGTCCGCCAGCACGCAGCCGATGTAGTTTTGCGTGCCGGCATTGGTGGGATTATACTTGGCGGAACGGCTCAAGGCGTCGAACGCCGCGTCCAGGTTATCCTGGCGGTAGCGCAGGATGCCCAGCAAATACAGGCTTGGCGCGTCGTCGGGATCCAAGGCCAGTGCGCGCTTGACAGTCTTCTCGCACTCGTCCAATTGATTCATCAGATACTGCGCCCGGCCCAGATAAGAGAGCACATAGACGTTGTTTTCGTCTTCATGGAGGATTTCCTGGTACTTTTCCACCGCCTTTTTGTAATCGCGCTCCATCTCGGCGCGCGCCGCTTCCCTCATCCACGCCTCGGCGCCGGGCGGCAACTCCTTCATGGAATGAGCGATATGTTTGCGCTCCGGCGGCGCGGCCGGCATTTGGGCCGGGGGGGCGGGTGGATTCTTTTTCAGGATCGCCAATTCCTCCGGCGTGTAAGGCACCGCCTGCGCTTCCAAAACCGCCAGACGGGAGCGCAGTTGTTCCGCTTGCGCGTCCGTTGCTGCCGGGGCTGCGACCGGAGTGGCCGCGAGTTTTGCCTTCAACTCGTCGCGTTGCCGCGCCGCTTCGGCCAGTTGCGCGCGCAATTGATCCACAGTCTCGCGCAATTTGACCACGTTCTGGTCGCGATGCGATTCCGCGTCCGCCAAGTCCTTGGTGCGGGCGGCCAAATCCTCGCGCAATTTGTCGCGTTCGGCGGCGAGGTCCTTCGCTGTGCCCTCGTTGGCGTTCGCCGCGATCTTTCTTTGGGCGTCCGCCAGAGCCTCTTTGAGTTGAGCCATTTCAGCCTGGGTCGCCGCGGTTTCCTGGCTGGCGCGCGCCTTCAAATCGGCCAAAGCCTGGTTGGCCTCGGCCAGTTGCCGGGCGGCTTTGTCCGATTCCGGGGTCGGAGTGGTTGGCGGCCTGGCCGCTTGGGACTGTTGGAGGGCGACAGCGAGCAAATCCTTTTCCTTTTGCAGCGCGATCATTTTCTCCTCGGCTTTGGCCAATTCGCGAGGGCTGACAGCCGCGGGTTGAACGGAAAGCGCCTCTTTGAGCTTGTTTTCCAACTCGGCGTTGGCGGCGGTCAGCGAGCGGACTTGCTCCTGCAAACCGGAAATCTCGGTCGCGGCGGTGGTGGCGTTTGTCGCTGTCTTGGCCGGAGTGGCGGCGGCAGGCGCAAGAACGGGCGTGGGTGGCGCCGCCTTGGCCAACGCTGCAAGTTGTTCGGCGACGTAATCCAGGCGGAAATTGACAATTTCGGCGTTCCAAGCCGGATGTTCCTCCTTGAGCTTTTTCAAAGCCGTTTGGGCCTCAAGGTACTTTGCGGCCGCTTGCGGCGCGTGCCCGCCTTGCTGCAGGTTGTCGGCTTGAATGACCTCGTTATAAATGTCCAGATACTGGTCGTCCGGGCCTCCCGCGCGGGAGGATCCGGTCAAAACGAGCAACACGGCCAGAAAAGCAATCCATCTCATAAGCGTGGGATAATACCGGCCCGCTGGACGACTTGGCAAATCATTCCTCCTGGCAGATCCTTACGGGACCACAATCCGGAAGTAGCGCGAGGTTTGCGAGATCACCGGCACCGCTTCGGTATAGGACCCGATGGTGGAATGCGCGGTGATGTTGCCGGCCACGGACCAATTGGCGAGGTTGGTGGAAACCTGAATCTGATAGGTCGTGCCGGCGACGGCGCTCCAATACATGGTGAAGCCGTTGGTGGGGGAAGTAATGCTCGCGCTGACGAAAAGAGGCGTGCCTAGCACAGGACCATTGGTGATGATGGTGGCGGTGATTGAATACCGGGCGCTGTTCGTGGAAAGATTGGGCACGGCCGCGTACCAGATGTTGCTCAAATTGGTCAAGGAAATGTTGGTCACGATGGTCACGGATTGATTACTCGTGCCGCCGTTGAAACTGCCGATATAGAAGTCCTCCGGCGTCGGAAAAACGCCGTCGCCGATCAACAGTTGCAGGTTGCCGTTGGTGGAGATATTGGTCACCGTGAATTGGACGGCGGCGAAGTTGGTGTTGGTGATGGTGAATGAATACATCACGTTGGTGGGGAACCCTGGCGGCGCGGGCGGCTTGAGGTCCCGATAAGTGTAGTCGGGATAGTCGTTGAGGTTTCTAATGAGCATTTCGCCTGCGCCGACGTAAGTCGCCACAACCGTGTAGCCGATAATGTTCGTGCCGGGATTTTCGACCGACACATACCAGGTCTGCGGCAGTCGCGGCAAAGCGTCATTGACGGAGGCCATTTGCAGCGGGACCGGCAGGGAATTGGTGGTGATGACGATGAACTGGTCATTGGTCCCTTCGTTGAGGCTTTCGTAATCGAAGCTCAGCGGGTCGGGCACGGGCAAGCCGTCGCGCACGTAGAGGTCCGCCTGGCCGTTGGTCGGGTTGAGAAGCTGGAAGGTCGCCATGACGGCATTGGTCGGAACGAGGAAGGAATAGAACTGCGGCCCATTGGTGCCGATGGAAGCGGTCACGGGAATTCCGTTGCTCAACGCGGTGATGTTGGTGTTGGAGCCAACATCGAAGTCCACCCGCAATTCAAAAGATTCGGCGCGTGTGCCGGTGTTTTGCACACCCAGGAAGTAGCGTTGGCCGGGAATCAGCGGCGGCGGCGCGCCTTGGGTGGTCAAGGTGTTGGAGCCGGCTCCGGAACCGGTCAGAGTGACCAAGGCCACGTCGCCGGGCAAGGTGCCAGTGGGCAAGGCGTCCTGGTTGAAGAACAAGGTCATGGGGCCATTGGCGTTAAACAGGATGTTGGTGGCGTAATTGGCCGTCGCCGGCACATCCACGCCGAAGTAGGTGAAGCCGGTTGTTTTAATTCCGTTGTAGGCGACGTGGTTGGTCAAAACGATGAGGTGGACGTTGGTGGAGGATGTTGTCAACTGCAACGTCCAGCCCAGCAGCGCGCCGTTGGCCGGCAGCGGCGAATCCTGGCGCGCGTCCCAGACACTCAGCGTCCAGCAGCCCTGCGGATTCTGGCCCAGGAAGGGCGTCAGCGGCTCCTCCGGCAAATAGAAGTTGTTGTAATTGGTGTAGGGAAGCTGGACCACTGCGACGTCGTCCAGCAGGACACCCAACGGGTTGCCGGCCAGCTCGATGGTAGTCTGGTTGCTGACGGCGACGAAGCTGTTGGTGTAGGCAATCCAATTGGTCGCGTCGAAGTTGGTGACGATGACGACGTTGGTGGCAATCCCATCAAAGGCGACCCGGAAATTCGGGTAAAGGGAATTGGTGCTGTATTTGCCGGAACTTCCGGCCGTGTAAATGGCGGCGACTTCGGCTGCGGTCAAGGCTCGATTGTAGATCGAAGCCTCGTCAACCTGGCCGTCGAATGGCAAAACAACCTGGCCAAAATCGAAATCTGACCCCATCAACACAGAATTGGTATCGTAACCAATCTGCTGGCCCGAGCCTCCATCTGTGACGACATCGCCGTTGAGGTAAAGCGTCTGGTTCTCTGTCTCGCTGTCAAAGGTGTATGCGACATGGTACCAAATACCAGGGACAGGAGTGAAGGGATAGACGAGTTCTGCTCCTATAGCAGTGACATTGCCGACGGTCCCGCGAAGTGCTACAACCCCGGATAAGGACTCCAGCCAAATCTGGTAAGAATCGAAGAATCCGGTGCCCACAGGTTTGCTCATAAAACTGGCTCCTTGACCGGTAATGTTTGGCTGGATGGTGTTGGCGTTGATCCAGCATTCCAAGGTCACGCTTTGGGGTCTCAAGGAGGATGAATCCGCGACCTGGACATATTGGTTTGCGCCGTCAAAACTGAAGGATTGCCCCACTTCGCCCGCGGCGTAGGACGCGCCGTTAATCAAGGTGCCGTTGTTGGTGGCAATCAGGTCGTTGGGGTTGCCGTTGGCGGGCCACCAACTGATTACGCCTGGGTTGTGCGCGTAATAGCGCAATTCGTAGGCCACACCTGGCACGGTCGCAAAGGTCTGCTTGAGCCGGCCCGTGGCCAGGGCCAGGTAATTGGCGCTGTCATAAGAGATACCGGGGTCGGCCATCACTGTCACCTCGTTGGTGACCACCACCCATCCATCCACGCTTCGACCGTTGGTGTAGGTGCCGACGGGGACGTCTCCGAATGTATTGCTGGCAACAACGACCAGGGGAGTAACGATGTTCGTGGCGTAGGGCGGGGGCGCGAATTTGATCGGCTCATGGGTCAAATTCGTGTCTTCAGTGAAGGTGGTATAGATGAAATTGCTGGAACCGCTGTTGGTGACGGTAATGCCGAGGTTGGTGGCGAGCACGCCGCCGCGGTTTTCAAACAACACGATGCTGGTGCCCTGCGGGCTTGTCAACTGCAGGACCAAATCGTCCAGGTTCGTGTCATCCAGGCGCACGCCCACGCTCAAATCCTCCACCTGCTGGCCGCTGGTAATGCAGATTTGCGTGCTGTTGGTCGTGCCGTCGGTCGTCAGTGGAATCAAGGTCCTGTTGGTATAAGTCTGCACTAGATTGGGCACGAAGTTGTAGTCAAAAAAGATTTGATTGGTAAAGGTGACCGTCGTGTCGCTGTCATTGAAGATTCCGTAATACCAGGTCCCGCCGCTCAAGGGCAGAGGCGAGTTGGTGCCCACCAGCAGATAGCCGCCCGGAGTTTGCAAGCCTTGTCCAGCAGTGAACGTAAGGTTCGTGCCATCCACATTGGTTTGCGTCACGTTATTGACATCGTTCATGTAGATGCCGAGGATCGCGCTGCTGCTCCCGTTTTGCATGGTCACCGCGTTGGTCAGATAAATGGCGTCATTGGGCACGACGACATAGTCGAAATACGCCTGGTTCGCCCCCAGAGTGATCACAATGGGACCAATCAGCGGTTGCGGGTACACGGTCACGCTGAAACCGATGATCTCGCCGCCTTGGAAGGCCGAATTGTCCGTTTCTTCCAGCATCCACAAGGGCGGGATAGTCTGGCCCATGAAATTCGCCAATGAGCCAGGCCCGTCGGTATGAACCCCGCCGAACCCGTCGGCCAAGTCGTTGTAATAGTTGGTAAATATCTCACCCACGGGCGGCCCGGTGTAATCATTGAGCACCACCTGCGTGGTCTGCTCCGGTTGAAATACTCCGTACAGATCGCCGGGGTTGGCGTGATCTATCGTCAGGGAAACGGTCACTTTGCGAATGGTCGTGCCAAAGGACTGCTTGCTGGCAAAGGCCAGCACCCGCGCCGGCGGCAACCCGAACACGTCGTCCGGTATCGTCACTGGCAACCCGGAGCTGTAATAGGTGGTGCTGCCATCCGGATTTTGGCTGCCGAAAGGCGCTTGCTGGGCCACAGCGTAAAATCCGAAATCAGCCGCCTGCTGATCCTCCGACTTGACTCCAATGTAATAGACCTCGTTGGGCTGGGAGTTGCTATAGATGACGGTTTGGGTCCCGTCGCGGCTGAGCGACATATCATCGGGTGTCATGGCCGCGAAAACGGCGGGGTCCAGGTTGGTCAGGCCGGGGTTGGTCGAAACGTAGAGGTCCACGTCCGCTCCATTGGTGCGCGGAGCGATCTGCGTGGCCAGGTTGGGCGGCAGAAAGGTGGCGAAGGCCACGTTGGTGGCTTGGTTGGTGGGGCTGAATTGATTGTTGGTGAAAATAAAGAAGTGCCATTGCGCCGCGTTCCCGTTGGTGTCCCTGTTCGTGTACAAAATCCCGTTGGCGTAAAGGTTCGGTTCATTGGCCCCGACCCGCTGATCGAGCAGCGGTGTGGCGTTGCTGACGATGGTCACCAGGTTGGAAGCGCCTTGCAGGAAGCCCGTGAGCGGCCAGGTCAGCAGCGGCAAACCAAGGCTGTTGGTCATGTTCTGAAAAGGATCCAAACTGGCTAGGCGTCCGCCGGAAATCCCGCTGCTGCTCATCGTCAAGGGAGAGGTCAAGGCGCTGTCATCGCTCGATATGACCAGGGCGTAATCTTGGGCGATCTTGTTGGTCTGGGTCGTGGCGGCGTTGACGTTGACACGCGCGCCCAGCACCGTCACCGTCAGCGGAAACTGGACCGGCGCGTTGGAACCGTCAATATAAACGTTCTGCACGTTGTTGATGAAATCAGGCGCGTCGCCGGAGTTGTTGGTGGTGAAAATGTCGCCGCTCAAAAAGTCATTGCCCAGCCAGATAAGCGCGTTGCTGCCGGCGCCGCTGGTAACCACGAGGTCCAGGTTGTTGACCAACGCGATGCCGGCGGCGGGATTTCCGGGCGGATCCGTCCAGACCAAGGTGACGCGAACCGGAAAATTCGACGCATTGCCGTCCGCGCAGTTGATTTGGTAAGACTGCCACTCCCCGGTGGCCAGAGCATCATTGGTGGATTGATTGACCAGGAGCAGGGATGTGTTGGCGCCGTTGGCGTTGGTCAGCGAGGCGGGCAGGCTGTTGGGGAGGTTGGGCAAACCCCAGCCTTGCTCGTCGGGGCCTCCGACGTTTGTTGAACCTGTCAGTTGGGTGTTAAAGTCGTACTGCTGATTGATGCTGCGCGAGCCGTTGATCAACATGGCCTTGAGCAGGGCCGGAGTGGGATTCGTCGCGTTCAACTCCGGGTGCGATTGCAGAAACTCCTGCATCAAAGCCAGCATGCCTGATACAGCGCCCGCCGCCATGCTGGTGCCGTATTGATACACATAATAGGGCTTGAGCACGCTGTTGAGATTGCTGATGACGTTGTAATAGCCGCTGGCGTTGGTAATGGAAACTCCCAAATCGTTGGTTTCGACCAGGTAAAACGTCAAGTCATACGACACCGGCTGGACCTGGCCATTGGTCGTGGTGACGCCAAAACTCCAGGCCTGCCCGGCCAGATTGGCGGTCAATGTCACATAATTCGTGATGCCTTGCGGCTGCGTTGGCACGATGTTGGTGCCGAGGACTTTTTGCCCCTGCCCTGCCGGCGCACCCAGAATCAGCAGGTCCGGAAACGGATTGGGCGATTGGCTGTTTGGCGTGGCCTCGATGATCAACTCTTCGGTGTCCGCCGGAAAATTCGACGGAACCAGAGGCAGCGCGTAGTCATTGATCTGGCCTGGCTGGACGACCTGGCCTGCAAACGGGTACGGCGTAACCTGGGTCGAATAAGTCGGATCCACATAGTCGGTCGCACGGCACGAAATGATAAACATTCCGGGCGCGACCACGTCCGGCTTGAAGCGGCCCGACAACCCCTCCGTCCCCGGACTCACATTGCCGCAACTGGAGAACCAGGCCACCAGGTTGCTGTCGTCCGTCCAGGATGCAAAGATGGCATTGGTGCTCACGCCGTCAAAAGTGACCTCATTGGTAATGTTGCGCGGGGCGTCCACGGCCCCCACCGTGATCACGTTCTTGGCCGTCGCCGGGGAAACGATGGAGCTTTCTGTGCCGCCGCCGCCACTATAGTTGCCGTTGCCTCCATCGCCGGCCGCGAAGACAAAGAGCAGCGGTTGCTCGCCCGGCACGCCCGGTTGGGCGTCGCGTGTGGCCTGATCAAAGCTGGCGGCGTGCATGTCGTAGGCGGTGACGCCGTCGTAACCCCAACTGTTGTTGGAAATCAGATTGGTCGTCCCCAGTTCCACCGAGGCATTGGTCTGCAAGGAGGCGTCCGAAACAAAGCTTCCTCCTTCCTGGTAGGCCGCGGCAATCGTTGTCCCAATCTCCAAGCCCAGCGACTGGCTAAACAAGGTCGCATTGGTCGCCTTGCCCTGGAATCCGGCTCCCGGAATGATCGAACCCGGCACCGCGTTGCTTACGGTGCTGGACTTGCTGCCGTTGCCCATGATGCTGCCAGCCACGTGCGTTCCGTGGCCCTCGTAATCGTAAAGCGCATTGGACGCGCCTCGCAGCCGAGGGGTCCCACCGGGACCTTTAAAATCCGGATGAGTGGCGTCAACCCCGGAGTCGTTCATGTTGACTGTCACGTTGGAGCCGCTCAGATTCATGTAGTTGGAAGTCACATAGAGCGTGTTGGTTGCAACGCCCAAGGCCGCGCGAGTCAGGTCGTTGAGCAGGCGGCGCGAGGCATAAGGCTCGATCTCCTGCGCCAGGGGCAATTGCGCGACCGCCGCCAGTTTGTCGGGCGGCACCATGACTGTCAGCGTCGGTCCAAACGGGCTGCTGTCCTCAGCCATCAACTGCGCCCCCAGGGCCTGCAACGCCGCCAGCGCGGCGTCGCGCTGGCCGGGAAACGTCGTCACGTTCAGAGCGCCGGACTGCGACGGCTCTTGCTCGACCGCCGCCGGCAACAGGTTCATCGCCAGTTTGTAATACGGTTCGTAAGGTAGCACGGCTTGGAACATGGGGTCGCCAGCCATTGCCCTGGCCTGATCGGGCGTCGCCTGCACCAAAGCGGCGTTATTGGGAATATAGGAAACAACTGTCACGCCATCCTCTTTCAACCGGTCGTAAATCCTCCGGTCCATCGCCCCGTCCGACTGCACAATATAACTGCCCGGTGCTCCTTTGGCCCGCAAATGAGCCGGAATATCCAGCTTGAGCGGAAGCTGCGTATCAATCAGGGCATTGCGCAGAATGATGGCATGACTGCTGCGCTGCAACTGCTTCTCGGTCTGCCGCGTGTTGCTCAGGCGGTAGGACTTGGTCTTGGACGAATTGCGGGTCTGAACGATTTTTGCCGAACGAGGGCCGGACGGCTGGACCGCCTCGGAGTGGGCCGCCTGAGCGCCGCGAGAAGCGCCGATTTTGTCCCCGTAAGTCCAGACCCAATATGCCGCGGCGAAGAGCAGCAGACTGAGCAAGAACCATGTTCGCGGCCTAAAACGCATGATGACCTCCGAATCTTAATCGTAATCCTAATCCTAATCTTAATCTTAATCTCTCACCGTGTCCACGAAAGAGATTACGATTAAGATTAGGATTAGGATTACGATCAAGAGAACACGAGACAGGCGCGCTCCCGGGAATTTCGCATTGTTTCATGACGTGGATTGCGCTGAACATGGACGATCAATTGCCCGACTCAACGTTATAGCTGTCTATGACCATCTTCAGGCCGTTGGTATGAACCAGGTGGCAAACGGTGCGGGTAAGGCATTCCCCGGTGATTTCGTAATTGGTGTAAGTATTGGCGTTGGCCCCAAGGCCGAGAAAAGGCGGCCCCTTGGGCTTGAGCGCCTGGCCCCAGGCAAAAATGACGAATTGCGGCTCGCCTACCTTCAACAAGGAGAGCACCTGTTGCGGGATGCGCTCGACCACCTCGTCGGTGCAATACGGGACGTCGGCGGCGTTGCCGCCGAGGAATGGAGAATTGACGGTCAGAGCCGGCGCCCCCAGGATGTAGCCAGCCTTGTGGAAAATGCCGTTGGGCTGAATTGAGCGGAACGCGTTGATTCCGTATGGACCATCCATCAGGTTGGTGAAGTTCTGTGCGATGCCATAGGGGCGACCGTTGTTGTTGGGCATGATCTGGACTCCGCCGTAGGCGTTGGTGAGGGCGATGACGCCTCCGAAAACCGCCGCCCAGGCGGCATCGTTGGTTTGATTGACCGACAACAAGCCGCGAGCGGCGTTATCGTTGAGCGCGGTCGTGAAGACGTCCACCAACGGCCAATCATTGGTGGGATAGGTCTCCGGGGCATACGGGGCGGTAACCCAGTTTGGGTTGGCCCAATTGGACCAGAGAGCATAGCTTTGAGCGGGGTTTTGCGAAGTGTCCGCCTTCAAAAAGACCGTTTGCCAGGGGGTTCCGCGATGAACCCGCCCGATCCAACCGACGCCGGGGAACTTGTTGGTCGGGAATTGCCAGGCGAACGAATTCGTGATGAGAGGGTCTTTGAAGAGCATGTTGTTGCCGATGGTGTCCCGCGCACCCCACGGGGCGTAACGGCCGCTCACAATGCCTATGGAGTTGCTGAGTGGAGGCGGCCTCGGCGAATTGGGGGCCGAAACGTCGTAGGCTTGTTGCGCCGATTGAATGTCACTTGACCACGTCAGGTCCTCCAGCGTGTAATGAACCAACGGGTCGTTTGCCACCCAATTCGTGGGAACTTGGATGATCCAAGTGGGGTTATACGGACAGTCCAGGACCGCATCAGGGCTGTTGCCCTTGCCGATCAGATCCAGAGCGAAAGTCTGATTTTCTTCCTCGCCTGTGGCGATTTGATTGAGCACTCCCGCGGACATTGGGGAAGTGGGAAGACTGGTGGCATTGCCAGGAGCCCAATAACTGCCAACGAGACCTCCGCCGCCATTGAAGTTGAGTGGATTGCTGTTTTGCAGGGCAATGGCATTGGTCAAACTCACGGAAACTCCAAACGGTCCGAGATTCACGAAATCAAGCACGGGCGCGCCTTCGCGAGGGTCGCCGTCGAACAGCGCATAGACAATGTGATTGGTCACGTTGAGCGTCCAATTGTAAACAGGCCACCCTTTCTGCTGCATGTCGCTCGGCAGGAATGAGGTGTCTTGAATGTTGCCATTGGTCACTACCAGGTAATAAAATCCATTGGGGTTTTGGGTTGCTGAAAAATATGATTCCGGCAAGGTGACCAGGTTAGTGTTGTTGAACACCGGAAGAACCCCGGCTTTGCTCCCCACGTTGCCACCGCCGGGATTCCATATAAACCCCGCCAGATTAAGTGTGTTTGAAATGGCCAAAACAATGTTTGTGCCAAAGTTGTATTCGTTGGTTAGCTGGATGGTAATGTAATTCGAGAAATAGTAGTGCAATGATCCAGAGGCGCCGGAAAAGGCGGTCGGATATGGATTCCACGAATCCATCCCGACGCCATTGGTAACCGCCATGCAGAAAAACTGGTTGGTGTATTGAGGCGGGCGATTTGTTTGCACCACCCCGCTTACAATGTACCTAGGGAACAGCAGCTTCCGCTCCAACAACACTTGGGTCCCGCAATTGTAATGGTAGAATCCCGGAAGGCCCTTGTTGGCGGCCACCACCCACGGTATCCCGGCCACATTCCCATTGGTGTCGAAATAGATGGTTTTTCTCAGCACATTGGTCGCGGCCTGGAAAGGCTTGAGCATCTGATAGTAGGCGTCGTTCGTCACCTGCACGTAGCCGGCGATATTGAGACCGGCGTTGGTTGTGCCCGGACTTAATACCTGGAAAACGGGCCGGAAGACTGACGGGTGCCGGACCGGCGGCAGACCAGCGACCTCCGAATCGTAGTTGGTGGGGTTTGTCGCGTCAAAAATGTTGGCCGCCAGTTGCAACATGCGGTGAACAGTAGCGTCATAATGAACTCCCGGATAGCTCGCTCTGTAAATTGGGATATTCGTCACCCCGCAGTAGTTTGACGTTATCGTGTAATAGCCCCTTCCGCCGGCGACATAGTAGTTGGAATAAACGTACCCCTGCGACCGCAAAAGCAGTTCCGCGGCGTTGGTAAAGAAGTTCACCGGCCTCCAGAAAACCAGGTTGGTCGCCATGGGGACATAGGGAGCGTTAACGTTGGTGATTTGGACCGTGTTGTCGTAATTGATATTGACTTTCGTGCGCAATGTCGGTCTGCCGTTGTCATCATAAACCCATACGCCATATTCCGGGCTGGACCCCATCCCGATGCAGGAGAGCAATCGCTGAAAGGTATATCGGTCATCCGTGTTGGTCCTTTGCGAGGCCAGTATCATGCGATTGGTGAAATAGAGAGAGGTCTTGGTGGGATCGAACAAATCCTGCACATCGAAAAACAGGTTCGTTTGGTAACTGCCCGGCCAAGGCTCCGTTACCAGCGTCTTATATGCAGTCGGTGTAACTGGGTAGTTTGTTCCATTGTAATCGAAGGGAGCATTCGTCGGGGAATCGGCGCAATAAATGTCCATGTAGTTGTTCAAAAAATCCAAATGGTTCGACGGGTAGTCGAGAAACAGACTTTCCAAGTAGTAATTAGGCGGCATGTAGCGGTAATGGAGGATGGCTTCCGCGTCGTCAAACGCACTCCCTCTGTTTGGCAAGCCGATATTGCCCAGGTTGGGGTTGGGAGGACGGTAATCATATCCATTAAGCTGATAATTGCCCGTGCTGCTCTCGTAGGCATATGGGCTGACAGCATCCAGCAGTGCCGCAAGATTGAGTTCCCACGAACCGATGCCCTGGTCCCGTGAAAAACCGTCGTTTTCGAAACTGGGGCCAATGCTCATATTGGTCAATTGGCCCATTTGCGCCGGTTCGAGCGCGCCCTTGAGAAAGTTGTGGATATAATTCAAGTCCAGGGTCTTGCCGATGGGCAAAACGAGATAGGCATAGCGGCCGATAAATTGGTTGCTGCTGGAATGGTGGTAAAGGGGATTCTTGAGGACGCCGATGAACTCGGGTTCTCCGTTCAAAACCGCGTTGGAACCAAGAACGATTTGTTCGGGACCAGGAGGGGGGTTATCGTTGATGAGTGTGGGCTGATAGCCGTTCGTTTCAAAACGCCCATTGCGGTTGATATCAACCCAGAAACGAAAATCGTAGTTGTAGGGGAACGCCGTGTTGGTGACGACAAATACAGGCGGGCGGGGATCGTAGTATAAATTAGCGATGTTTTGCACCCAATCCTCTTGGAATTTTCCTATGTTGGCGAAAGGCCTCCCGGGGTTGGCAAGGAAGTCATAATTGACGTTGTTCGGATCGAAAACACCCTTCTCGGCATCGTTAAAGCCACCGGGATAGATGTAGTTGCGCGAGACCGTGTAATCATACTGGAGCGCATCGCCGCTGGTCAGAATTTGGGCCATGATCTCCGCCTGGGCGCGCGCCTGGGCGGCCTCGCTCATGGCCCGGGCCGTGGTCGTGTCCAGGCTGGCGCTGACGGCGGATTGGTTGCGGCGGGACATGGCGAGAAAGGCAATGGCCAGGAAGGTGATGACCGAAAGCATCAACAGCGTAATGACCAGCGCCACGCTATCCGTCCACCGCCGGCGGCCGGCTGCTGTTGGGGCTATGTGTAAGTTTAAGTTCATCGGGTGGCGGAGGCGACAGTGACACGCTGGCGGAAGACTTCCATCTTGGGAGCGGCGTTGGTGGAGAGGAAATTCACAAGTGCGGTCGCATTGCCCGCCAGGCCGCGGAGCCGGGCCAATGCCTCCGGCTCCAAAATGGCAAATTCCAACTCCACGCTGTTGGGCAGCGTGTTGGACGCCGGGTAGTATAGGCCATCAGCTAGGATCGGATAGGAAAAGGACGTGCCGCGAGTGTAATCGTTCTCGTTGCCATTCTGGTCGAAGGCGCGAATTCTCAAGTCAATGACCCCGTCCGCGACTTTATGCCAGTAGTTGTTGGGAAAGGAGGGATACACGCTGTCAATGTTGCTGTAGAACTGCGAATAGAGGTTATTCGTAAACACAGGGGCCAGGGCCGTCCAATTGGTTTCATAGCGGTACAATGTGCCCAGGCCGAGGCCGGGATAATTGCTCACGGAATAACCCACGCCAACCCAGGTGGTGTTCGTATGTTGCAGGATAAAAATGTCATTCAACTCGTTGGTGCGGACGGCCACGCCGTTCTCGTAATTGGTAATCATCGTGACGGCGGTCGGTGTGCCCCAGAAGAAATTGATCTCGTTGGAATTCTGCGCGTCGGACATCTGCCGCAGGTCGCCTGTGATCATGTCCATGATCGCGCGACCGGAATCAGTGATGGTGTTTTGCTTGATCCCGGTCTTGAAGGCTTTCTGCGTCTGGATCAACATCGCCGTCAGGCCCAGCACAATGAACGAGAGCATGGCCGTGGAAACGAGCATCTCCAAAATAGTCAAGCCCGCACGCCGGCGGGGCGGGTGGCTCAGTTTTCTCATGGGCAATTGTATTTTCACAAGTTCGGCGCCGCTCCGACGGCATAGGTTTGCGGTTGGAAAAACCAGCCGGTCACTCCGTTGGTGGTCGCCTGGGCCATTTGAGCGGCGACAAGCGATCGGTAAGTCTGCCGGCCCGGGCCGACTCTGCCGTTCTGCAAGACCGGCCAACTGAAGCGCAAGCGCACGTCAAATAGATTATAAATCAGCGCGCCCGTGTAGGTCGGCGTGCCTGAGTTCGGAAGGAGGTAGGGGGAATAAGGGAGTTGCAAGCCAAGAGTCGCTTCCACCCACCGATTGGAGAGGATGAGGATCTGATTGGGATCCGCATTCGGGAGTAGAGAGTAAGCGTACCAATTGGTGGTGGAAGGGGCGAAGCTGTTAAACGGCGTGATCATGACCTCCATCTGATAAGTGAACGCCATGACGCTGCTCACCCCGGTGTTGGCCCCGTTTTGCTGCTCTGTCGCCGGCCCGCTCAAGGCCCGCACGGTGGCCGTGATGTCAAAATAATTGCTTGCAAAAGAGGGCGAAAGAAAATTGTTTTGCGGCGTGCTCAACAGTCCGATGATTTCCGCGCCGCTGTTGAAATTGCTGAAATTAACGGTGTTGTTGGTGACGCCGTTGACCACGTAATCAACGCGGATTGCCTGAACGTAGTTGGTCAGGAAATCCAGGCCCTGGGCCGAATTGGCGATCACGGAAGAACCGCCCACGTTGAGAATAGTAGCGCCGTTGCGAATGGCATCCAGAAAGTAAGGCGCATCCTGGCTGATGAGGGTGTCTTCGCGGTTGTCCTTCTGCACGTCCAGACCGGCGGGGAGGATGCCAATGATGGCCACCAGGGCGAAACCGATCACACCGATCGCGATAGCAATCTCGATCATGGTGAAGGCCAGTTCGCCCTGGCGGCTCATCTCCTTGGCGTCTGCTGCCTGAAGTCTCGGGTAAATGTTCATTGAAATTGGTTCTGCATCAGCGTCGCGCGCGCCGTCATCCAATCAATCTCGATCAGGTTCGGGTTCTTGGCGTCGTTGCCAGGCGGATTTTCGGCCCAGTTGGGTTGCTCGAACAAAGGCAATCCATTGGTGTCTGTGGGATAGAAAATACTGCCGCGAGCCAGGGCGATGTATTGGTTGGTATAAGGAGTCATCAGCGACCCTTGCGGCGAAAAGCCGATGCAGGGCAAAGGCATGGTTGTGTTCGGAGGGTAAAGGGATGGGAAGGGGACTTGGATGTAACTCCACGGTTGAATGACATTGTCGATGGTGATGCCAGACAAAGTGTTGGTCGTGAATAGGTTCGTCTGGTAGTAAGTAGGCGTGAATTGAAAGGGCGCGAAGAAAACTCCGGCGGGCAGGACACGCCAATCGGTCACATAACGCGCGTGATGCTGCCCTGGTTGGTCGCCGACCGACCCCGTGCTCACCAAAGCGTAGGCGCTATATTGATGAGTGATCAGGTTGGTCACTTGATGCCCAGAAATCGGGGGTGATGCGTATTCAAAAGCATTACTGGTCCAAAACATGGGCGGCAAAAACACCATGTACACCGGCGAGCGGTTGCGCATCGCAAGCTGGCGCCCCAGCGCCACGTCATCCAGCAATTGCAGCGTGGCGGCGTTCATCGAGTTGGCTTGGCCGATTCCGCCCACGTGCGGCAAAGCCAGGGCCGCGATAAAACCGATGATGGCAATGACCATCATCAATTCCAACAACGTGAACGCGCGCAACCCGCGGAGAGGACGTCCGCTACGAACCGCCGCCACGGAGCACCGGCTCGCCGCCGATCCGGACACGCGACGGGCGTTGCGCCGGCAAATCACGAGCGGACCAATCAAGGGCGAGTCCAGCCATCGCACCGGCAGGAGCCGTGGGCCGAAATCGCGTTTTAGTGTGGAATTCATAAGGGCGTTACCAGTTGCCGTTGGTGATAATGACCAGCTTGCCGCTTTTGGTGCCGATGGAGAACTCGGCCCAAAGATCGTAGCTGGTCATATTGTGCCGCATGGAGGACGAGGAATCGTAATGCCAAAAGTTGTTCGTATTGCCCGGGATCAAATCGGCCGGAACGATCAGGCCGACAATAAGCGGGTTCTTGCTGTAAGGCGCGTAATCCTTGGGGGCTGGGCCGGGTTGGAAAAAGTTGTGCGGTTCAAGCGCGTCGCCGTTGGCGACTCCGGCGCGGTAAAAGACCCCTTCAAAAGCTGCCGCAGTGAGATTGTTGGTATTGAACAAAGCCAAATTGGCGCCGTTGTTCAAATTGGTCGCTCCGGTCAATTCGTAGGCCAGCGGGTTGGTGGCGGCCAGGGCGTCGTAGAGTGTCGGATTGTTCGTGTTCGCAATCAGCAAAGCGTTATCCGGCGGGTAGTAATTTAATTTGTTATAGTAATTGTCAATCATCGTGATCAGCTTTTGCTTCTCCCCTTCGACGGCGACAATCTTCTTCTTTTGCGCGGCGGCCTGCCCCATGGTGACTACCAGCGTGACGACAATGCCCATGATCGTAATGACCGTAAGCATCTCCACCAGCGTGAATGCCTGCCAGGAGCGGTCGTGCTTATTTGGTTCGGTCTTCATGGTTGTGCCGCTATCCATTGGCCGAACGCGCCCCCAGCTTTTGTTCCCGCATTTCCTGCTCCATTCGTTCACTGAGCCATTGTTTGATCATGCTTTGGTAATTGAGATAGCGCGAACGAGCCAGGCGCTTGATGCGCGCGAGCATCCGCGGATCAATGCGCAACGTAATCGTGATCGAATCGGCCAATTCGCTTCCAGCCGTGACTGAGGACTCCATCAACCGCACGTCAATGCGCGTTTCGGCCCAATAGGCCGCCTCCGCCTCTTCACGGTCGAAGATCGGAACCTCATCCCAACAGGATATGGCATTCATAAAACGAAATTATAGCGCTAACGCCTGATTCACCTTACGTTGATAAACAAACCGTTCCTCCGGCTCGAACGGACGCGCGAAAATCACGCGAGCCTGCTTGCCGTTTGTGCGGTAAAGGGCGAATATCCCCGAACCATCCGCCGCCACGCCGAGATTGAAAAACCGGGCTTGGACAGCGAACCTGGGCGAATCCGGCAGCAGCCGCACCGCGAAAGGGTCTTCAAACGACTCTTCAATCGCCTGCAGCGTCAGCGAGTTGTCCAGATTGAATGGCGGATTTGTCCAATCGAATTCCATACATTGTAAATCACTTGACCATGCTTTGTATTTACATTGTATTTACACGATGCCCAAATTATGTCAAGGGGTATTTTACAAAAAAACTATGCGCCCGGTTTTCCCTCTACCATCAAACCTTTCCGATCCATTTCCGGTCTTCCCAAACGGCGCAGAGGGAAACCAGGTTGCGGCGGTCGAAAATATTTCTGGCGGCCGCGCCCAGCCGGCCCTTTTTCAGGTTTTGATAGGCGTCGCTGGCGCTGATGGCGACAAATTGCAGCACGCTCGGATCGCGGTAACAATCAATCATGCACTTGGTGCAGCCGTCCCGGATCAGCTTCGTTTGGTCGAACTCATAAATCGAACACATCGGCTTGTCCCAGGCGTGGCAACGATAAAGGTTGAGGTTCCAGTCGAGGTAAAAATACTTGTGCCCGCCCAGGCAGCCGAAGCGCTCCGGCTCCCGGCGCAGGTGGCGCTGCATTTCGGTGAGAGATTCGCGGGGATTAACCACCGGAAAGCCGCTCCGGGCTTTCATGCGCTTGATTTGCTCAAAGACACCGAGGAGTTCCTCTGTTTTGTAATTGACCAGCGCGGAGTCGCTGAAACTCAGGTAACTGGAGGCCAGGCTGGTCAGCGGATAGCTGAAGGTGCAACTGGCAAAGCCAAGCGAACGCAGGAAATCGGGCAGCTTGGCGTAATCGTCAATCAACCGGCTGGCGGTCACGCTGGCGGTGGTTTGGACGCCTAGTTCGGCGAAAACTTCGTTGGCCCGTTTGATCTTCCGGCAGACATCGGGCAGGCCGCGGTTCTTTTCGTGCCGGGCCACGTCGTGGGAGTCTATGGACATGATGACACTGCTCAAGCCGTCGGCGGCGAGGGCGCGCATGTTTGGCTCGGTCCAGAGCGAGCCGTTGGTGCAAATCATCGGGTGAAGGCCGTGTTCGGCGGCGTAGCGGACCATCGCGCGCAGATTTTTATGCACCAGGGGTTCACCGCCGACGAAGAGCAGGTAGCCAATATGATTCTTGACGCAGATGTCTATCACGTCCCGCGCCTCTTCCAGCGAGACGCTTCGGCGCTGGCGGGGATCGAACCGGTCCACGGCGAAGCCGCAGAAATCGCATTTGGCATTGCAGACGTTGGTGATGGCGAATTGCAAATAGCCCGGCCCGCCGTGGGAGAGAATCTCCCCGGCGAGCTGCCGGAAACTCTTCTTCGGCTTGACAACCGGCGGCAAATTTTCCGGCGTGCCGGCGGCTGGCGATTTGTAAACCGCGGCTTCTCCTCGCAAGGCGGCAGGTGCATCCATAACTGGCAGGCACCGTAACACGCGAGTCGGCGAAAGTCGAGGCTATTTAGTAATCGTCTGCATCTCCTTACAGTACTAAGAGCGTATTTTAAAAATGCAAGGGGTTCTGCGGCAAGAGATTATTAAAACACGCTCTTAGGGCGAGTTGCACATCCCTGCGCTTCCGGCGGCGTAAATGGCATAGACTTCCGCCGGAGACAGCGGAACATTGAAAATGGCCACCGCATCAATCTGACCTTGAAAATAGTAACTGGAAGGCTGGAACGGCCAATTATTAAGATCGTCATCACCAATTCTCCAATAACCGTTGAAGGTTTCCACGTCGTTAGTCGCGCTTGGATTATTTCCCACCAAAACGCCATCCAGATAAAAGCTAAGCCCCGTGCTTGGAGACAAACTCCCTGCCGCATAGTGCCAGTTGTTGTCGTTGTATCCCGGAGCGGAATTGATCTGTTCGGGTGACGGGTTTCCGCTCCAAATTCCAAAATGGAGCGCCCCAGTATCGTCCATGTAAATATTTCGATCATACAAGCTTACACCAAAATCCACTTCGAATTGCGTGTTATCGAAACTGATCAGCACTCCGCCATTCGTGGTGTCTGTGCTGAACCACAGGCTCAGAGTAAATGTTTGCGGATTGGTTATGAGCGTCGAAGTGGAGACAAAACCCGTGGCGCCGTCAAAGTTGAACGCCCCTCCCACCTCGCCGTTTGTGTAGGTGACTCCACCCTCCAGAATTCCGTTGTTTCCGCCCACGATGTCAAGCGCATTGCCGTCCGCTGGCCACCAACTGACCAGGCCAGCCGGCGGCGGCACGCAGTTGGTGTTGACGAAGAGCAATGCTCGATAGAATCGCTGACTGTCGTTACCCGCCGCAGTATCCAAGAAAGGCTGAACATTGGCGGTTATCGTAAAGTTCGTCAGGGTCACCCAATCTATGGGCGGAAGCAGGTTCGTGCAAGTCTGAATTGAGCAGATCTGCCCATAGCGACCAGCCACCTGTAACTGCGCGCCGATGGAACTGCTGTATCCTGTGATCTGCAGGGCATCGGTCGTCTGCAAGGTGAACTGGAGGCTTTGGACGCTGCCATCCTCCAGATCGTTGAAGACGACAGTGGCGGCATAAGAGCCTGGCGCCAAATGGTAGGCCGCGGCATTGAGACTGAAAGTCACGCCGACGGCGGCGCCTGGCCCGATCATGCCGCCGCGCGAGGAAGCATTAAGCCAGGGAGATGTGCTGACCAGACTCCAGTTGAGAGTGGCGGCGCTGATATTGGTCAAGGTGCAGGACAGCTCTGTAACACTGAAGGGACCACCAAACGGACCGGTGGAGGCAAAACCCTGGGCGGGCGAGATCTGGAGAGTGTCAGGCACAATTGCAATTCGGAAAACGGTCCCGACTCCGCCTTGGCCGCCGCCGTAAGTCGTGCCATAGAAACTGCCGTCGCTGCCCTGCACCAGCCCATTGGGCCAGGACCCATCATTGCCGCCCGTGAATGAATACAAGATGGTCAGCGCCCCATTGGTGCTCATTTGGAACACGATGCCACCGCCATTCGCGCCGCCGGCTACAGTCGTGCCATAGAAATTGCCGTCGCTACCCTGCGCCAGCCCGACCAAAGGATATGCGCCATTATTGCCGCCGGTGAACGAATACAAAGTGGTGTACGCCCCATTGGTGCTGATTTGGAATACGGTGCCAAGGTTGTTCGTGCCGCCGAATGTAGTCGCGCCGTAGAGATAGCCGTCGCTGCCCTGCACCAGCCCACAGGGTTCCTCGCCAATGGGATTGTTTTCATAGCCGCCGGTGAATGAATACAAAGTGGTCAGGACCCCATTGGTGCTGATTTGGAACACGGTGCCAAATGATGTTGTGCCATAGAAATAGCCGTCGTTGCCCTGCACCAGCGCGGCCCGGGGAGACCAGCCATCATTGCCGCCGGTGAAGGAATACAAACTGGTCAGCGCACCATTGGTGCTGATTTGGAACACGGTTCCACCGCCGTATGGGACATTGGGGATTGACGTGCCACCGCCGGAAGTCGTGCCATAGAAATTGCCGTGGCTGCCTTGCACCAACGCTGCTAGTGGATATGCGCCATCATTGGCGCTGCCGAGGAATGAATACAAACTGGTCAGCGCCCCATTGGCGCCGATTTGGAACACGGTGCCAGCGCCGCCCGTGCCGCCTTGTTCAGTCGTGCCATAAAAATTGCCGTCGCTGACCAGCACCAGCCCGGCGTAAGGATATGCGCCATCATTGCCGCCGGTGAAGGAATACAAACTGGCCAGCGTCCCATTGGTGCTGAGTTGGAACACGGTGCCAGCGCCGTTGGTCCCTCCATCGGTAGTTGTTCCGTAGAGGCTGCCGTCATTGGCCTGGATGAGGCTCGCATTAGGCTCACTTCCATCATTTCCGCCTGTGAACAGATAAAGTGGGTTGAAGGTGCCGTTGGTGGAGATGCGAAATACTGTGCCATAAGAAGTGCGGCCAGTGCCGGAGGTGGTTGTTCCATAGAGATAGCCGTCGGCCGCCTGAAGCAAGGCGGCTGCAGGAGTCGCGCCATCTATATCGTTGAAGGAGAATAACGAAGTGAAGGCGCCGTCAAGACTCACACGAAAAACCGTGCCAAGGCCGCTGATCCCGCCGGAGGAAGCAGTTCCGTAGAAATAGCCGTCATTGGCCTGGATGAGGACAGCTTCCGGATAAGCGCCATCGTCCGCACCGGTGAACGAATAAATTACAGAGAACGAGCCGTTGGTGGTGACGCGAAAGAGGGTGCCAAAGAAGGCTCCCGCAGAAGCCGTCCCGTAGAAATTGCCGTCGCTGGCCTGGACCAGCCCGGCAGTGGGATTTGCGCCATCATCACCGCCGGTAAAGGAATACAAACTCGTCAGCGCACCATTGGTGTTGATCTTGAATAAGGTGCCAGCGCCGTTCGTACCGCCTCCTTCAGTTGTGCCATAGAAATTGCCGTCGCTGCCTTGCACCAGCCCTGCCCGCGGATTTGCGCCATCATTGCCGCCGGTGAAGAAATACAAAGTGGTTAGGGACTGTTAAAAAATAACATTTACACTTTAAGAGGCGGAAGCGCGGGGCTTTAGCGTGTAGTTCCACTCCCCATGAAAGGAATCGCGCTCCAGATTCAGCGCCGCCATCTCA